>OLNK01002637.1_pt1 | contig 10095 bp, 10 predicted proteins | sample 1672791 | NCBI WGS metagenome assembly OLNK01 (sample SAMEA3136724, study PRJEB25190) | human gut metagenome | biome: human gut; feature: human-associated habitat; material: faeces | place: Austria | collected 2013 | reverse complement strand
TGCGGCCTGTATTACGGCTTTAACGATATCCGGGCTGGGTACCAGAAGATTTTGTTTTGAAGCGTTTCTGCCCGTGGATAAAAAGGAAAAGCAGTGGATCCTGGAAGAACTGAAAACGGAGACCAGGACAATTATACTTTACGAGGCTCCCCATCATCTGCTGCGGACGCTGGGGGAGCTTTATGAGGCGCTGGGCGACAGGCGCGCCGCTGTATGCAGAGAGCTTACAAAGAAGTATGAGACGGCCTTCCGTACGACGCTGGGGGAGGCGGTCAGGTATTACGGTGCAAATGAACCTAAGGGCGAGTGCGTGATCGTGATCGAGGGGCGTTCTATCCGTGACTTGAAGGCTGAGGGCCAGGAGGACTGGAAAGAGATGCCGCTGAATCAGCATATGGAGCATTATCTTTCACAGGGAAGGGATAAGAAAGAGGCGATGAAGCTGGTGGCGAAGGATCGGGGAGTCAGTAAAAGGGAGGTCTACCAGCAGCTTCTGGAGGATGGAGAATAAGAAACGGAGGATGGTATGCACGATTCGTACTACAGTGATAATGATATTGACCGCATTTTATATCAGTACTATAAAGCGAACGGCGGCTGCCTTATGGGGAATCCGTATGAGGGGCAGTATCCTCATTGCCAGCTGCTCCTGGATATGGATACCGCTCCGTTGTCTGTGGCTCCTGTTATTACCTCCAGTTCAAGATACGGCTACGGCCTGACTTGTGCTGCTTACACACAGGCAGAGCTTACATATCCATACCACCTGGATTTACGACCCTCTACGGTATTACGAAAAGGCGCAGATATGATAACAAAGCAGGGGATCAAAGTGCGCTACCGTGATCTGGATTCCCAGTATCTGATAAAGAGCGGCAATCCGGCCTTTACCCAGCTTATTCTTCCCGGAAGCAATCTGGCTGATCTGCTTTTACAGACCAGAGCGTTCCGGGTCCGGATCGAGCCGGTGGCAGAGGAGAAGCACCTGCACACCGTTCAGGTGCTCCGTGAAAAATCACTGGGGAGTGAGATTCAGGGAAAGACGATTTCGCTGGAAGAGCTTCCCCTGATGATTGAACTGTGCAGGGCGGCGGCCTATGCCGTTAAAAGCTATGCAATGCCGGAACAAAATCAAGGCACAGATTGACACAAACGGAACAGTGTGAATAAAAGGGAATTGCGGACGGCCGCCAGTGGGGCGGGTATCTGTCCGTAATTCCCTTTTATTGATGGTTGACCTGTGCGCGGAGCGTGCAGGTTAATGTTGCTTAATCAAAATCTGAAAATGGCCGTTCCGTAAGCTGGAAGCGGATAAGAGAAAGAATAGGGCTGTCCGTCGCATTCACCTTTCGACGATTTATACACGGCCGGTCCGTCGCCTTTTTCATACAGGCCGTGTTCATTATCAAGAAGAAGCGTAAAATTACCGCGTTTCGGCACGCCTACGCGGTAGTCGTCCCGGGGGATTGGCGTAAAGTTGCATATGAAAAGTAAATTTTTCTTCTTTGTCTCATCACGGCGGATGAAGCTGAAAATACTCCGGTCGGCGTCATTGGCGTTAATCCATTGGAAACCGTCCCAGTCGTTATCCTGCCGGTACAGCGCCGGATATTTTTTATAGAGTGTCAGCAGCCCGCGGACATAATTCTGTAAATCCCCGTGAAGCGGTTCATCGGCCAGATACCAGTCGAGCGACGTTTTTTCATCCCATTCATGGAGCTGCCCGAAATCCTGGCCCATGAACAGAAGCTTCTTGCCGGGATGGCCCAGCATAAAGGTGTAGCCAGCTTTCAGGTTGGCGAACTTATCTTCATATTCGCCGGGCATCTTGTTAATCATAGAGCATTTCAGGTGGACAACCTCATCGTGTGAGAGTACCAGGATAAAATTCTCGCTTGTACTGTAGGTAATACCGAACGTCATCTTGTTGTGGTTGTGTTTTCTGAAGTATGGATCCAGCTTCATATATTCCAGGAAATCGTGCATCCAGCCCATGTTCCATTTGAAGGTAAAGCCGAGACCGCCGTCCTCCGGGCTATGGGTTACTTTCGGCCAGGCCGTGGACTCTTCGGCGATAATCATGGCTCCGTCTTTCCTTCCGTTTATGACGCTGTTCAGATGTTTGAAAAATTCGATTGCCTCCAGGTTTTTATTATCCCCGTATTTGTTGGGGATCCACTGGCCGTCGCTGCGTCCGTAATCCAGATACAGCATGGACGCCACGGCATCCACCCTGAGGCCGTCGATATGATAATATTCAAGCCAGTACAGAGCATTTGCAATCAGGAAATTGGATACTTCATATTTACCGTAATCAAATACCTTGGTACCCCAGTCGGGATGCTCCCCTTTTCTGGGATCCGCATATTCATAAAGCGGCTGTCCATCGAAATCGGCAAGGCCATGGGCATCTTTCGGAAAATGAGCCGGTACCCAGTCCAGAATAACGCCGATGCCTTTTTTGTGCAGATAATTGACAAAATACATGAATTCCTTCGGTGTCCCGTAACGGGAGGTCGGAGCGAAATATCCGGTTACCTGGTATCCCCAGGAACCATCATAGGGATGCTCGGCGATTCCCATCAGTTCGACATGGGTGTAACCCATCATGTTAACATAATCAGCCAGCTCATGCGCCGCTTCCATGTAAGTGTAATAACCGTCTTTTTCCTGGCGGTTTTTCTTTTTCCAGGAACCAATATGTACTTCGTAGACGGACATGGGAGATTTTACAGGATCCGCTTTCATTCGTTTTTCCATCCATGAAGAATCGCTCCAGTTAAATCCCCTGATATCTGTGGTCACAGATGCGGTGCCCGGCCTGTATTCGGCGGTGAAAGCATAGGGATCTGCTTTAAAGAGAATTTTTCCGCTTCCGGTTGTGATGGCATACTTGTAAAGCTGCCCGGATGCCAGGCCTGGTACAAAAGCTTCATAAATGCCGCTGTCTTTAACCGGCATCATCGGATTCAGGTCGGGATTCCATCCGTTAAAATCTCCGACGACACTGACTGATACTGCATGAGGCGCCCATACGGCAAAGTAATATCCGTCTTTCCCCTGATATGTAAACGGATGGGCTCCCAGCTTTTCAAAGATTTTGTAATGGCGTCCTTCACCGTAATAATAGCGGTCCAATTCGCCGATCACTCCAAGACCGGACATCTTTGATTTGGCAGCAGGTGATTTCCTGGTGGTACTGCCGGTGTTTTTACTTCCCGTCATAATGTTAACCCTCCGTTATTCTGAGGATAACTGCATCGTTACCCTCTAATTCTATTTGAACCCTGCCGTCACATACTTTAAATGTCCGGCCGGACAACAGATCGGTGCATTCGTTCATGCAGGTATTGAATGGTACGCTGATTACAGCAGGATTATCGTCGTTATTGGCTGCAGTGATGATATCCCCGGCCCCGGACAGACGGGCAAATGCATACTGGCGGTTGGTCAGAAGCAGCTCTTTGTATTCTCCTCCGTGAAGCGCCGGTTCTTCCAGATGAATCCGGCCCAGACGGCCGATAAACTCAGTCAGTCCGCAGAAACGGCTGCCGGCCGAAGCAATATCGATTGCAGGCCGCAGTTCATCGTCGGAATGCGGCGTTCTGCGCCCTTCTAATCCCCATTCTCCGCCATAGTAAAGGGAGGGGATCCCGGGAAGTGAAAAAAGGAGCGCATATAGGGGCTTCAGGTGTGATTTATTAAGCAGTTTGCTGGCAATTCTGTCCTCGTCGTGATTATCGGCAAAGGTATAGAGCTTTTTCCCTACGGCTTCCAGCCTGCGGACATTGTGGGCCAGCTCAAAATAGTTGTGATCATTATGGGCGGAGTAGATGCTCTTGTGCATCTCATAATTTGTCACGGAATGGAGCATCTCATCATTCACCCAGCGGGAATACTCACCGTGAATAACCTCCCCCATCAGCCAGAAAGCAGGCTTCACCGTGTCTGTGAGCCGTCTCAGCTCTTTCATAAACTGGAAATCGAGAACATTGGCGCAGTCCAGACGGATCCCGTCGATATCAAACTCCCGGACCCAGAACCGGACCGTATCCAGAAGATAGTTCTTAACCTCCTGATTATATAAGTTCAGGCAGGGAAGCTCCCAGATGCCGTGCCATGACTCATAGCCGAAGGGATCTCCCATCGGGCTGTTCCGGCCAAAATCGACGCCTCTGTACCAGTTCCGGTACGGTGAAGATTCCCGGTTCTCACAAATGTCACGGAAAGCGAAGAAATCACGTCCGGTATGGTTAAATACCCCGTCAACGACAACACGGATTTCCTGTTCATGGCAGAGTCTGACAAAAGTTCTGAAATCATCGTTTGTTCCCAGACGCCGGTCCACCAGCTTATAATCCCTTGTATCGTAGCCGTGAGTCGAGGACTCAAACAGCGGGCCGATGTAAACGGCGCTGCAGTTCAGGCTTTTGATATGGGGAATCCACAGGTTCAGTTCCCCGAAACGGCTTTCGGCCTCTGTCTCAATATTCTGTTTCGGCGCGCCGGTCATACCCAGAGGGTACATGTGATAAAAGACGGCCTTTTCATACCAGGTTTTATTATTATGTGCCATGCTTGTCCTCCCCCGGCAGCACGCGCTATGCGTATAAATCAGTTCAAACTGTAATTTGTCTCCTGCTCTTTAATGCTCCGGAGAAGGAATTGATAGCGAAGCTGCGCAGCTTTTAATTCATAAATATAACAGTCGATCAATGTGGGATCCACGACCTGTTCAAAACGGTTGATGGCGGTGTCGATGGTTCCCATGGCCTTTTTAAGCTCTTCCAGAAGTTCCGGATCCAGCCTGCGGGCCTGTATGCCGCGTTTTGTATGCCTTGTAGATTTCATGGTTTTCACTCCTGTAAATTGTAATCACAATATTGCGCTTTTCCGTAACCGTTCTTACTGTCCGAACTGTTGCGTTTTCTGTGCAGTTTATGGATGCTGTAATTAGTATATACAGGAATGGTAAGATTATGCATAACCGTTCGGTTATTCATAACTGTTCATGCCGTCTGAAACGTTACGGTTATTTAAAGCGCCGGAGTACGGTTCCCCGGCTTTTTTTTGTGTATCCATGCCCAGGAATGACTGGAGCTCGGTGCCCAGCCTGGTAAGCTGCCGGGTGCTCTGGCCGATGGTCAGGTAGTAGTAATTGCAGGTGCCTTCACGGCGGATGGAGATGAGTCCGGCGTCTTTTAATAATTTCAGGTGGTGGGAGACTGCGGGCCGGGACAGGTTTGTTTTATCGGTGATTTCCCGTACATTTAAACCGTGCCGGCTGAGATTTTCAGATGAAAAATCACCGTCGCATGTCCGGTAGGCTGCATCGGTCAAAGATTCGATGATGGACAGCCTGATTTCATCGCCTAGTGCAATGAAGAGGGGCATACATTCGTGAAATAAATTTTTCAGTTCAGAGATGTCAGGCAACCGTTCTCCCTCCTTTGGTTTAAAAATTTAAACTATTATTATTTTATCATTTTTGCTGTTTTCAGTCAATGTAAAGACAGCAGGGGAACGGGGAATAAATGAATAAAAAATAAGCGTCTTTTTTGGTGAAAATTTTTGAAAAAGGGAGTTGACTTTTCAGGAGAAAGTGTTCATAATAAAGAAACATTCTAACTGTATCACAGTTCGATTTATCTTATTTCTTGATTCATGAATCTGGTTTTATTATTCGTTTATTTTCCAGCTGTACTATTCAGTTGCCGTCAAGTTACTGTTCACAGGTTGTATTCCGCGAGGTGTTTTGGTGCGTTTTTTGCAGTTTGCTCTGCTTATTTAGTTATGCCTGTAACCGGAATGATTCAATTTAGGAAAGGGGAGGTTGTTTGGAAAAATTCTTTTTGCTGTCCTTTTTGACAGGCTCGGCTCTCTGCGATTTTAGAAAAGGAAGAGTGCCCAATGTTCTGATACTTTTCGGCACGGCGGCTTTCGGCATAGCCGGTTTTATTCGGGGGCCGTCGCCAGGGGACGGGAGCGGAGCAGTTTTTACCGTCATAGCCTTGTTTTTTATCCGTACTTTTTTTACAGTAATTATTTTTTTCCCTCTTTTTCTGTTCAGGATGATGGGAGCCGGAGATATCAAAGTGATGGCTGTCATTGCCGGATATATGGGGATGGACAGAGGGGTTGAGATTATTTTCTATGGTCTGGCGGCTGCGGCCGTGTGGTCTTTATTCTATATGCTGAAGCAGCATATTCTTGCAGAACGTATCAAATATTTCCTGAATTATATTAAACATTTGTTTCAGTCGGAGCAGATTCTTCCCTATTACCCGCCAGGAGGGCCGGATGGGATGAAATTTCGCCTGGTTCCTTTTTTGTGGGGCGGTTTTTGTCTCTGGCTGGCAATATACGGAGGTGCTTTATGAGACATATCATGGCGATATACGATGTCGATCCGCTCTATGCGGCCAGATTTGCGGATGTGGTGAACCAGACGGAGAAGATTCCGTTCGACGTGCTTGCATTTTCCTCCTTTGACAAGTTAAAGAAATTTGCAAAGGAGAATCCTGTGGAGCTGCTGCTGATCAGCAGCGCGGTCAGCCGGGAGGAGGCGGAGGAACTGGGGGCGGGTAAAGTGATGTGCCTGGCGGACGGAGAGACTTTACAGGCTGATATGGAGTATCCGAGCATCTATAAGTACCAGTCCAGCGGTAATATCATTCGTGAAGTGATGGCCTGCTACTGTGAGAAGTCGGCGGAGGCGGTTCCGGGCACCGCCATGCGGGCGGCGGCAAAGATACTGGGAGTCTATTCACCGGTAGGCAGATGCCTTAAAACGTCACTGGCAATCACAATGGGACAGCTGCTCGCACAGGAAAGCCGTACCCTTTACCTGAATCTGGAGGAGTGTTCCGGCCTTTCGATACTTACGAAGACGGAATATAAAGAGGATTTAGCGGATCTTCTGTACTTTTTCAGTCAGGGCAATTATAACCTGCTGCGCCTGAACAGCGTCGTGCATTCCCTGGATGCCCTTGATTATGTGCCGCCTGTCCGTTACCCGGAGGATTTGGCGGATACGGATGCGGGGCAGGTGGAAGGTCTGATTGAAACGATAGCCGGTGAGGGCGGATATGAAAACGTAATTCTGGATATCGGCAGCCATGGGAAATTTGTTTATGGGCTGATGAAACTCTGTTCCGTAATTTATATGCCGGTAAAGGAGGACAGCGTTTCACTGGCGAAGCTTGAAGAATTCGAACGGTATCTCGATGTTTCGGGAAACGGGGCGCTGAGGGAGAAAATTAAGAAGCTGAAGCTGCCATATCACAGCAGCTTTGGGAGAAGGGAGAATTATCTTGAGCAGCTCTTGTGGGGAGAGCTGGGGGATTATGTGAGACAGCTTCTGAGGGGAGGTAGAAGGCCATAAACGGGATACCGGCCCTGGCGGAAGAAAAGGAGAGAAAAGACAGGCTGAAAGCAGGGCTTCTGAGAGAGCTGGAAGGGCGGATGCAGCTCGAGGATGAAGAGCTTCAGGAGATGATTGACGCTGCGGTGGCCGGTGAGGCGGAGCGGTCCTACCTGCCGCTCAAGTCCAGGCTCCGGCTGAAAAAAGAATTGTTTGACTCCTTCAGGCGTCTGGACATCCTGCAGGAGCTGGTGGACGATCCTGATATAACTGAAATCATGGTAAATGGAAAAGATCATATATTTATTGAAAAGAAGGGACGGTTAAGCCGATGGGACAAAGCTTTTGATTCGGCAGAGCAGCTTGAAGATTTGATTCAGCAGATTGTGAGCCGGGTAAACAGGACCGTCAATCTGTCATCCCCGATTGCGGACGCCAGGCTGGAGGACGGTTCCAGAGTACATGTGGTTCTGGCCCCCGTAGCTGTCGACGGGCCTGTTCTGACAATCAGAAAATTTCCGGAGCCTGTTACGATGGACAAGCTGATACGGCTGGGAAGTATCAGCAGGGAGGCTGCGGTTTTTCTGAGAACGGCCGTCAGGGCCGGGTATAACATTTTTGTCAGCGGCGGCACGGGTTCGGGAAAAACGACATTTTTAAATGCTTTGTCTGAATTTATTCCGGAGGATGAGAGGGTCATCACGATTGAGGATTCGGCCGAGCTCCAGATCCGTCATGTACCTAATCTGGTGCGGTTGGAGACGAGAGTCGAAAACCGGGACGGCAGCAGGGAGATATCCATGCGGGACTTAATCAGGGCGAGTCTCAGAATGAGACCGGACCGGATTCTGGTGGGGGAGGTAAGAGGGGCGGAGGCCCTGGAGATGCTCCAGGCCATGAATACAGGCCATGACGGTTCCATTTCCACCGGGCACGGCAACAGTCCGAGGGACATGGTAACACGCCTTGAGACGATGGTGCTGATGGCGGCGGACCTGCCGCTGGCAGCCGTTAGAAACCAGATTGCATCGGCGCTGGAATTAATGGTGCATTTGGGCAGAATGCGGGATAAGAGCAGAAAGGTACTTGAGATAGCGGAGGTGATTGGATGTGAGAACGGAGAGGTCAGGCTGGAGCCGCTTTTTACCTTCCGTGAGAAGCAGGCAAGAGACAGACAATGGGTCGAAGGATCTTTGGAAAAGGTCGGGGAACTTCGAAACAGGGAAAAGCTGCGGGCAGGAGGGTTTGAGAGCTGAACGGACCGGTATACGGGCCGGACAGGAGGATTACGGCAGATACCGCCTTTCAGGAAGGGAGTGGCTTTTGTATCTGGCGGAGGGAGCCATGTTCTGTGCAGCCACGGCATACGTGTTCTACCGGAGCTTTACGGCATTTCTGCTGTTCCTTCCGGTGAGTTTCCTGTATCCTCTGGCAAAGAAAAAAGAACTTGCATTGCAGAGGCAGGAGGAACTGAGGCGTCAGTTTAAGGAAGCGGTGCTGATTTTGTCTTCATCGCTTGGGGCGGGGTATTCGGTTGAGAATGCTTTTGCAGGCAGTCTTCGCGAGCTGGAGGAGCTTTACGGCCGGGAGGGAATGATAACAAAGGAATTTTCCTATATAGCCCATCAGCTGAGGATGAACAGGACGGTGGAGACGCTGCTGGCAGAGTTTGCGGACAGAAGCGGGCTGGAGGAAATCAAAAATTTTTCCGATATCTTTGCTGTTTCAAAGCGGAGCAGAGGTGAACTGGTATCGGTAGTCAATCATACGGTTCATGTGATTAGTGACAGACTTCAGGTCAGGGAGGAAATTTTGACGATGACGGCTGAAAAGCAGTTTGAACAGAAGATTATGAATCTGGTGCCATACTGTATTGTCATTTATATTGAATTTTCATCTCCCGGTTTTTTCCGGCAGATGTACGGCACGGCTGCCGGAAGAGTGGTTATGACAGGGTGTCTTTTGATTTATTGTGCATCGTGTTTCCTTTCGTTTAAAATACTGGATATTGAATTGTAAAAAGAGGATGAAAACACAGAAAGATGAAACAGAAAAAATTTATAGTGAAAAGAGTAAATGCAAAAAGGAGAGAATATGGGATGAGGTGGTTTCTTGATACTGGACAAAAGACAGGTTATCTGTGTGAGTTTGGGGATAATTCTGGCGCTGGCCGTTACCTTTGTGGAAAAACAGGACACAGTCCTGACAAAAGGGAATGGGCTCGAAAGGAATACATATGGTCAGGGCGAAACACAGCAGGAGATTCTCGTGGAAGGGCTGCTTGCCAAAAAAGTGCCTTTGGCTGTCAGGATTGGCGAACGCCGGTATACAAAGGAGGAGGCGGCAGATGCAATTCATATGGCGGCAGAAGAATTATCCGCTCAAATTGCAGGCGGTAATGAATCGCTGGAACAGGTGCAGAGCAGGCTGGAGCTTGTCACCTGGCTTGACAAGTACGGGATATCGGTCCGGTGGCAGCCTGATGACACGGAGCTGATCAGCGCTTCGGGAGAAGTATTTAACAGCGGATGTCCGGAGAGCGGCAGAGAGACATTTCTGACTGCCACATTAAAAGCAGGAGAATATGCAGAGGATTATATATACCGGGTAAACGTTCTCCCGCCGGGCAGGACGCAGGAGGAAAAAGAACTTGCGGCTTTTGAGAACTTTCTCATGGAAAAGCATTCTGGTGATATGTCAAGAACTTTTTGAAGAAGATTTTGATATGTTTT
>OLNK01002634.1_pt1 | contig 10101 bp, 6 predicted proteins | sample 1672791 | NCBI WGS metagenome assembly OLNK01 (sample SAMEA3136724, study PRJEB25190) | human gut metagenome | biome: human gut; feature: human-associated habitat; material: faeces | place: Austria | collected 2013 | reverse complement strand
GTGACCCTCTGCTTGTAAGGCAGATGCTCTCCCAGCTGAGCTAAGACCCCATATACCTGTATCTCTTGCAGTTCTGATTACTCTTCCCCGCAACCGACTTGCTTATTATACTATCATCTCATCGCAAATGTCAACACTTTTTTCAATTTTTTTAATTATCGTCTCCGACTTTTGCCGTCCTTGCCTGACTTTTACGATCCTCAACTGCAGAATTTACAGAAAGACGGTTCTAAAAGCAGAAAAGTCCAGCAATCGCTGAACTTTTCTACAATCTGCAATATTTTACCGCAATTTTTATTTAAAATATTTTACACCTGATTCAAAAATCTTCAGATCCTGTTCTCCATAAATATTGATCGCAACATGATCCCCACGACGTTCTGAATGAGCCATCTTACCAAGTACACGTCCGTCCGGGCTTGTGATACCTTCAATCGCACGATAGGAACCATTAACATTCCACTCTTCATTCATACTGATCTTACCTTCAGGATCACAGTACTGCGTTGCAACCTGTCCGTTAGCGAAAAGCCGGTCCAGCCATTCCTCACTTGCAACGAATCTTCCTTCTCCATGGGAAGCCGGATTCGTATAGACTCCGCCAAGCTCTGCTCCCTGCAGCCATGGGGACTTATTGGTTACAACTTTCGTATAAACCATCTTAGAAATATGACGGCCGATGGTATTGTATGTCAGGGTCGGTGAATCTTCCGTCTGACCTGTGATCTTACCGTATGGTACAAGCCCCAGCTTGATCAGTGCCTGGAATCCATTACAAATTCCCAGTGCCAGTCCGTCTCTTTCATTCAACAATTTTTCTACCGCTTCTTTAATCTTTGCATTCTGGAATGCTGTTGCAAAGAATTTGGCAGAACCATCCGGTTCATCTCCTGCACTGAATCCACCCGGGAACATGATCATCTGTGCCTGTCCGATGGCTTTTTCAAATTCACCAACAGATCCTCTGATATCCTCTGCGTCCAGATTACGGAATACTTTCGTAATCACCTTTGCTCCTGCCCGCTCAAATGCACGTTTACTGTCGTACTCACAGTTCGTTCCCGGGAAAACAGGAATAAAGACAGTCGGTTGTCCGATCTTATGGCTGCAGATATGGATATCTCCTGTATTAAACAACTTTTCTTCTACTTTTTTATCAGAATCTGCTGCAGACTTTGTTGCAAATACTTTTTCAAGAGTACCTGTCCATGCCTGTTCTGCCTCTTTCAGACTGATCGTTACATCCCCATATGCCAGCACTGCTTCCTCAGTTACTGCTCCGATCTCTGTATAGTCAGCCACAAGGTTCTCCACTTCTCCCGCAGGTACCTCTGCAATGAGATCACCAAATGCCGGTGCGAACAGATCCTTTTTATCCACCGTTGTCTCAAGCTGAACTCCCAGTCCGTTACCAAATGCCATCTTACTTACAGCACTGGCAATTCCATGACGATCAAGTGCATAAGCGGAAACGATTCTTCCTTTCTGAATATCTTCATGGATCTTTCCATACTGCTCCATCACTTTCTCATAAACCGGAAGATCATTTTCATCTCTCTCAATCTTAAGCCATACAAGCTTATTTCCCGCTTTTTTCAGTTCAGGTGTGATGATATCCTGCTCCAGTGCCATATCGACTGCAAAAGATACCAGCGTCGGAGGAACATCAATATCCTGGAATGTTCCGGACATACTGTCCTTACCTCCGATTGACGGAAGACCAAATCCGATCTGTGCCGCATAGGCTCCGAGCAATGCAACAAAAGGCTGGCTCCATCTCTTCGGATCTTCGGTCATTCTGCGGAAATACTCCTGGAATGTAAAACGGATCTTACTATAATCTCCACCGGCTGCCACGATCTTTGCAACTGATTCTGTCACCGCATAAACTGCTCCGTGATACGGACTCCAGCTTGACAGATACGGATCAAATCCATAACTCATCATGGATACGCTGTCCGTTGTACCATTCTGTACCGGAACTTTTGCCACCATCGCCTGCGTCTCTGTCATCTGATATTTTCCGCCATGAGGCATGAACACTGATCCGGCTCCGATGGAACCGTCAAACATTTCCACAAGACCCTTCTGAGAGCATACATTTAAATCAGAAAGAGTATTCAGCCAGGTCTCTTTTACATCTTCTACTTCTTTTTTGATAAAAAGGCTGTCTTTTCTGGACGGCATCTCTACTTCTACGTCTGTCTCCTGATGTGCCCCGTTGGTATCAAGGAATGCACGGGAAAGGTTTACAATCTCTTTTCCTCTCCATACAAGAACCAGTCTCGGATCTTCCGTAACGACTGCTACAACCGTTGCCTCAAGATTTTCCTCTTTCGCATATGCCATAAACTCATCTACATCTTTCGGATCGACAACGACTGCCATTCTTTCCTGGGATTCGGAAATCGCGATCTCTGTTCCGTCCAGTCCTGCATATTTCTTTGGCACTTTATCCAGCTCTACCCGCAGTCCGTCTGCCAGTTCTCCGATGGCAACTGAAACTCCTCCGGCACCAAAGTCATTACACTTTTTAATCAGATGGCTGACTTCTTCTCTGCGGAACAGACGCTGGATCTTACGCTCTGTCGGTGCATTTCCCTTCTGCACTTCAGCTCCGCATGTCTCGATGGACTCCTCTGTATGAACCTTGGAAGAACCTGTTGCTCCTCCGCATCCGTCACGACCGGTACGACCACCCAGCAGGACAATGATATCGCCCGGATCAGAATTTTCACGGATCACTGCACGTCTCGGTGCTGCACCAAGCACTGCTCCGATCTCCATACGCTTTGCGACATAATCCGGATGGTAGATCTCTTTTACCAGTCCGGTTGCAAGACCGATCTGGTTTCCGTAAGAACTGTATCCATGTGCAGCCTCACGCACCAGCTTTTTCTGTGGAAGCTTTCCTTTCAGTGTCTCGTTCGCTGAAACCGTCGGGTCAGCCGCTCCCGTCACACGCATCGCCTGATATACATAAGTACGTCCTGACAGCGGATCACGGATTGCACCGCCAAGGCAGGTAGCTGCACCACCAAATGGTTCGATCTCGGTCGGATGGTTGTGCGTCTCGTTCTTGAAGTTGACAAGCCACTCTTCTTCCACACCATCTACTTCAACCGGGACAACGATACTGCAGGCATTGATCTCATCGGATTCTTCCTGATCCTGAAGTTTGCCTTCTTTTTTCAGCTTCCGCATTGCCATCAGTGCAAGATCCATCAGGCATACAAATTTGTCTTCGCGTCCTTTAAAGATCTCACTGTGTGTCTGAAGGTATTCTTTATAAGTATCTTCCATCGGCTTTCTGTAATCGCCATCACCGAAGGATACTTCTGTAAGTTCTGTTGAGAATGTAGTATGACGGCAGTGGTCAGACCAGTAAGTATCCAGAACACGGATCTCTGTCATAGATGGATCTCTGTGTTCCTCCCCTTTGAAATAATTCTGGATGTGCTGGAAATCCTTGAATGTCATAGCAAGTCCAAGAGAACTGTATAACTCTTTCAGTTCCGCTTCCGGCATATCTTTGAATCCGTCAAAAATCTTTACATCTGCAGGTTCCTCGAATTTCGTAACCAGTGTCTCCGGTTTTTCAAGTCCTGTCTCTCTGGAATCCACCGGATTGATGCAGTGTGCCTTGATAGCTTCCATCTCTTCTTCGCTGATCTCACCTTCGATCACATAAGTGGTCGCTGTCTTGATAACCGGCAGCTCATCCTCTTTGATAAACTGTACGCACTGAACAGCAGAATCTGCTCTCTGGTCAAACTGTCCAGGAAGAAATTCTACAGAAAAAATGTGGTCACTTTCTTCGCGCGGGAAGTCCTCTCTGTAAAGCACATCTACCGGTGGTTCTGCAAACACACCGTTGCATGCTCTTTCAAATGTTGCATCAGAAAGATTTTCCACATCATAGCGGATCAGTACACGTACATTCTTCACCGTCTTAATTCCAAGATAACTCTTCACCTCATGGCGAAGTTCTTTAGCCTGTACTGCAAATTCTGGTTTTTTCTCCACATATACACGTTTTACGCCCATAATTTCCTCCATTAGCTTTGGTAGTAATATTGAAACCGCATGCCTTGATCCGGCATAACGGCAGTTTCCTCGATTTTTATTTTACCACATCATCTTTTATAAGTACAATAAATATAACTAAATCTTTTTATAAGTATATCTTATTTATTACAATTACCGTGAATCGCATCTCTTATTTATCTTTTTCTGGACAATACTGCAGACAAGAGATACGATTAAAAACACAACAAAAATACTTCCGATCCTCATCACCATATCATAGAAAAAGCCCTCCGGAAGCATCCGGATCATATAGTCTTCTGCCGGATCAAGGATCCATAAGTTATTGTTAAAGAAAATATGATGAAAGATCACGAAATATTTGTTAAAGTCTCTTGAGAACAGAAATCCTGCTACCGCGGTAAGTGCCAGAAATACCGCCAGCACCCGCTGATACATCTGCGGGATCAGCCTCTTCCAGTCTGCTTTCATAAGCACAAGTGCCGCCATTGAAAAAAGCAGTACGATGATCGCTCCCCTCCGGATTGCAAGTCCGCCAAGAAAAAGCCCCTGCACATCTGCCATATGAAGCCGGTCCTTCTCATTGAAAAAATCCTGTATATTTCCTTCCACTTCCGTCTCAATACTCAGTTTCTTCTCGTTGCCCCGCAAATAAGACATCATGAATTTTGTCACCTTCATGATATCCGGCATCTCCATATAAAGTTCATCCGCTACCTTATATTTTTCATATTCTTTTTCATAAAAATTCCAGTCTCCGTATGCACCGATCTCAAAACTGCTGATCAGCAGGATCACGATCAGTGAAATACTCGGCAAAATCGCCAGGATTTTATGCAGCCATTTCTTTTTTGCCATTTTTTTCTCCTTCTCTTTTTTGTCTATAGTTTAGCAACCCTGTCTTCATTTGTCAAAAATGGTTTTCTCTTGAAATTTCATTTTTTATCACTTATAATACTAATAGGTTTTATAAGGAGGACTAATAATGGATATCAACTATGAATTATATAAAGTATTTTATTATGTTGCAGACACGCTCAGCTTTTCTGAGGCTTCCAAGCAGCTCTTTATTTCACAGTCCGCTGTCAGCCAGTCCATTAAAGCACTGGAAAAGAAACTGGATCAGGTTCTTTTCATCCGAAGCACAAAAAAAGTTCAGCTCACCCCGGAAGGCGAGATCCTTCTGCGTCATATCGAACCGGCGATCAATCTGATCAAGCGCGGGGAATCCCAGATCATGGAAACAGCCTCTACCGGCGGTCAGATCCGCATCGGTGCCAGCGACACCATCTGCCGGTATTTTCTGGTTCCTTATCTGGAACGTTTCCACAAAGCTTTCCCTAACGCACATATAAAAGTGACCAATGCCACTTCGATCAAGTGTACGGAACTTCTGGAAAACGGTCAGGTAGATCTCATTGTCGCTAACTATCCGAACGTTTACCTTGGCAGTCTTGCCTCCTTCCGAAAGATCCGTGATTTTCACGATGTCTTTATCGCAAACCAGTCCTTTGCGGAACTGCAGGGGAAAAAGCTTTCCCTCAAAGAACTGCAGCGTTATCCGATCATCATGCTGGACAGAAAAAGAACAACCAGTGAATTTCTGCATTCTCTCTTCCAGCAGCATCAGTTGGATCTGGTTCCTGAAATCGAGCTGAGCAGCAACGATCTTCTGATCGATCTCGCACGGATCGGACTTGGTATCGCTTTTATTCCGGACTACTGTGTACCAAAGAATTCCGACCAGCTCTTTGTCGTCCAGACCGAAGAACAACTTCCAAAGCGTCAGCTGGTTGCCGCATGGAACGGACATGTTCCGGTTTCCCGCGCGACACAGGCATTTCTGGATTACTTTAATGCATAAAAAGTTTCTTAATTATCCGTCTGTTTTTCCCAGAACAGACGGATTTTTTCTTCCACAATGTCTAACCGGCATCTTTCACAGTCCGCCCATTCTTTCGGGAAAATCTCTTTCCCCTTCTCCCTCTGAAAACGCTCATCCAGAAGAAGTATCACTCCGCGGTCATCCTCTGTGCGGATCACCCTTCCTGCTGCCTGCAAAACCTTGTTCATCCCCGGATACCGGTAAGCATAGTCAAACCCGTAAAGTCCCTTCTGGTCAAAATAGCTTTTCAGGATTTCCCGCTCATTGCACACCTGCGGCAGCCCTGTTCCGATGATCAGTGTCCCGATCAGCTTCTCATTTGTCAGATCGATTCCTTCTGAGAAAATCCCGCCAAGAACTCCAAAACCGATCAGACTTTTCTCTCTTCCCATTTCAAATGCACGCAGGAAATTTTCCCGTTCTTCTTCATCCATGTGCTTCTGCTGAATAACCAGTTCCATCTCTTCTTCATCTGATGCAAGAAGCTGTGTAAATTCCTGATACACATCTTCCATAAACCGGTAAGACGGGAAAAAGATCAGATAATTCCCCATTTTTGCTTTCACTACCCGGAAAATGTATGTCGCATATCGTTGATACATTTCCCTGGAACGCATGGCGTAACGGGTACTCACATCCACACCATTCATAAGCAGTCTCTTCTTTGTATCAAACGAAGAATCAATGTAGACCGCATAGTTATCTTTTTCCGTACTCAGAAGTCTTTTGTAATACTGGATTGGCAGAAGTGTTGCCGAAAAGAATACAGCACTGTTCCCCTTATCCAGACATTTCTGCAGATTTGCCGCCGGGTTAACACAAAACAACTTCAGAACAAATCTTCCATTCTCCTGATACTCCGTATAGATGACATAGTTCTCATCCAACCCATCATATATATTCAGGAAAGATCTCACTTGAAAATAAAAATCCAATACGGTTTCCCGGACTTCTTTATCCACACATTCCTCGAGATACCGGTCTGTCTCAGATAGTACATTCATAAGCTGGATTCCAAAATGCGAAATATTGTCCAGCACCTTATAGTTTTCACACTCTTTTTTCATTGCCAGAAGAATCTTATTGCATGCCTCCAGTCTTTTTGCAAACCGCGGTGCTTCTCCCTTTACCAGTTTCTTCACCGCAAGAAAGTCCTCCTTGCATAACTCTGCACTGTACATCTGCCGTCCACGTTCTACCAGATTGTGTGCCTCATCGATCAAAAACAAATATCCTCCAGCGCCACCTTCTGCAAAGAAACGCTTGAGCCGGGCATCCGGATCAAACACATAATTATAATCGCAGATCACACCATCCACCCAGGTTGACACATCCAGTGCCATTTCAAATGGACAGACCTTATGTTTTCTTGCCTGCGCTTCCAACACTTCCCGGCTCATCACATCTTCCTGCATCAAAAGCTCATAGACCGCATCATTTACCCGATCAAAATGCCCTTTGGCATATGGGCAGTCATCCGGATTGCAGCTTGTCTCCTCACAGAAACAGATTTTTTCTTTCGCCGTTAAAGTGATCACTTTGAACTTCAGATTCTGTTCCCGCAAGGTTTCGAATGCCTGCTCCGCCACCGTCCGGGTGATTGTTTTTGCCGTCAGATAAAAAATCTTCTCGCCCAGTTCTTCTCCAACCGCTTTCACTGCCGGAAATACCGTTGAAATCGTCTTCCCCACTCCGGTTGGTGCCTGGATGAACAACTTTTTCTTCCGAAGAATCGTCCGGTAAACAGATACCGCAAGATCTCTCTGCCCTTTACGATATGGAAACGGAAATTCAATCCCTTTAACAGATGCATTTCTTGCCTTTCTCCATTCAATCTGGAACTTTGCCCATTTTTCATACTGTCGGATCACTTCATCGAACCAGACTTTCAGTTCATTACTCCGATAAGAATACTGAAACCTTTTCACCTCTTCCGTCTCCATCTGGCAATAGGTCATCTGTACCCCGATCTCATCCACCCCTTCCTGTTCTGCTACCATGCTGGCATAACATTTTGCCTGTGCCAGATGAATGCCTGCCGGCTCCTGCACCCGGTCAAGTTCCCGCAGAACACCCTTGATCTCATCTACCATGACCTGCTCTTTTGTATGAATCAGTCCGTCGGCACGTCCTTCTATTTTCAAAATAAACCCATCACAGGCGATCTCCGTCTTAAGAGGTACCTCCGCCTGATAATCCGATCCCATCTGTCTCTGGATCTTCCGGTGGATCCGGCTTCCCATCTGCATATTCTCCGGATCCTGTCCGCCTCCTGTTCGATTGTCAATATCCCCTTCTCTTAAAATAAACTCCACAAGATTTCGCACCGAAATCCGGATCACCGGGAGATTCTCGTCCATGTTCTTTCTGCCTCCGCTTTTTGCTACCTGTTATCATACCATAAACACATGTTCCTTGCCAATTGTATCCGTCCTGTCATGATATGGCTTTTCACATTTTCCGTTCCCCTATAGCTAAAAAGCCCCGGCGATCATCACCTCGCCGGAGCTTTCTTCTTAATTAAACTTGTCAACGATATTTTTAAGATACTGGTTGTCTGCCTCATAGAACTTCTCCTGTTCTACGATCTCGGCAAGCTTCGGATCGATCGGCATCTTTCCGAGTACTTCTACCCCAAGTTTTTCTGCAATCTCGTCAATGTGGCTTTCCCCAAATACAGATATCTTCTTTCCACAGTCCGGGCATTCCAGATAACTGTAGTTTTCCACCAGTCCGAGAACCGGTATGTTCATCTTCTTTGCCATATTGTAAGCTTTCTCTACGATCATCTGTACCAGATCCTGTGGCGAAGTCACGATCACAACGCCATCTACCGGAAGTGACTGGAATACCGTAAGAGGAACATCTCCGGTTCCCGGCGGCATATCAACAAATAAGAAATCCAGATCTCCCCACATTACATCCGTCCAGAACTGGGTTACTACTCCTGCGATCACCGGTCCTCTCCAGATGACAGGATCTGATTCGTGTTCCAGAAGCAGATTGACCGACATGATCTTCGTGCCGTCTTTTGCAACGCACGGGAACATTCCCGCCTCGCTTCCGACTGCACTTCCATGCACTCCATACATCTTCGGGATAGATGGTCCTGTGATATCCGCATCCAGAATACCAACTGCATATCCCTGCTGTACCATCATACGTGCAAGAGATGCTGTCACCATTGATTTGCCGACTCCACCTTTACCGCTGACTACTCCAATTACCTTTTTTACCTGTGAATACGGATTTGCCGGTGCTTTCAGATCTTTCTTCGCACTGCTGCATGAACCCGCATGCGCACAGGAAGAACATGATTCTGGCGAACATCCGCTGTTCTGCTCTTCTGCCATAACGCCATCCTCCTAATTTTCAGGATTTATAAATCCTATTCTTCTACTGCTGCTATCACTTCAATTTCGCAAAGAAGGTTCTTTGGAAGTGTCTTAACAGCAACACAGCTTCTGGCTGGTTTTGATGTGAAATATTTTGCATAAACTTCGTTAAATGCGGCAAAATCTCCCATATCAGCAAGGAAACAGGTTGTCTTTAATACTTTGTCAAAAGAAGTTCCTGCTTCTTCAAGGATTGCTCCGATGTTCTTACATACCTGGTCAGCCTGTCCTTCGATGGTATCAGCTTCTACAGTATCTGTAGCCGGATTGATCGCAATCTGTCCTGCTGAATAAAGGATTCCCCCATGTACATATCCCTGGGAATACGGTCCAAGTGCTTTTGGTGCTTTTTCTGTTGATACTAATTTCATGTTGCAAATCTCCTTTTCAAATATATTCTTTCTATATCATATCACATCTGCCTCAAAATTCCAAATTTATTTTCGCATACAATGTTATGCCAGCTCTGCTTTTTCTCTCGTCACATTCTGAATCCATTTATAGCTTCGGTAGCGCATGACTGTGATCGGTACTTTGATCACCTCATCACTCATCAGAAGGATATAAACAACCTGCACCGGCGCATGAAAGACAAAGGCAGCGATCATACCCAGCAGAATAGAGCATCCCCACATGGTAGACACATCCAGGATCAGACCAAACCTGGTATCTCCTCCTGCCCGGAATACACCCACCACAAGGGTCGTATTGATCGCCTGGCAGAGTGGATTTTTTCTTTTTTACCTTTTTGAATAATGATTTTTAATTAGTATT
>OLNK01002616.1_pt1 | contig 10193 bp, 10 predicted proteins | sample 1672791 | NCBI WGS metagenome assembly OLNK01 (sample SAMEA3136724, study PRJEB25190) | human gut metagenome | biome: human gut; feature: human-associated habitat; material: faeces | place: Austria | collected 2013 | reverse complement strand
TGGGGACGATTTATATCAATCCCGCCGATGTAGGTATCGTGGCACGACTGGAAGAGGCGGGCAACGCAATCCAGAAATTGGCCGATGGCCTGACTGACGACGCGCAGATTTCCGACGTTGTGGACGCCGACCAGGCCATCAAGGCGCAGGTGGACTACATCTTCGGCAGCAAAGCTTCTGACGTATTCTTCAAAGGCATCTCGGCGCTGGCCCTGCTGCCTGATGGCACAATGGTCTTCGAAAAAGTCCTGCAGGCGATTGTCCCCATTATCCAGGACGCAGTAGGAGACGCCGTCAAGGCCTGCCAGAAACGCGTGCAGACGCGTACTGCCGCCTACGCTGATAAGACCAAGGGCCTCGCCCCTGGCCAGAAGGCGTGAGCGCGTGGGAACTTCCCACCACCGTAGACGTGTGCGGGCAGACGTTCGCAATCCGCTCTGATTTCAGGGCTGTGCTCGATGCCCTGGCCGCACTGGCAGATCCCGAACTATCCCAGCAGGAGCAGTACCTCGCCTGCCTCGAAATCATGTACCCAGACTGGCAAGCGCTGCCCGACGCCAATGCGGCGCTCCGGGCGGCGTTTACTTTTATCAACGCGGGCCGAGAAGAATCTTCCGCAAAGCACCTCCCCCGCTTGGTGGACTGGGAACAGGATGCGGGGATGATCGCACCAGCCGTGGATAAGGTGCTCGGATACAGCTGCCGGAGATGCGAGTATCTGCACTGGTGGGAATTTTTAGGCGCTTTTCAGGGCATTGGTGATGGGCTATTTGCCCAAGTGGTGAACATTCGGAACAAGCGCGCAAAGGGAAAAAAGCTGGAGAAATCCGAGTTGGAATTTGCCAGAGAAAACGAAAAGTTGATAAAAATCCGAACGCCGGAAAGCGCAGAGGACAAAGCCGAGAAACAAAGATTGCTCGCACTTTTAGGGGGGTGAAGCCGTGGCCGAGAATAAGATCGTCATCGACGCTCGAATCAATAAAAAGGGGGCCGAGGCCGACCTTAAATCGCTGGAAGCCAGCGTAAAGAGCACAGCATCTCAAATCAAAGACCTGGGTAAGCAGATAGCCACCGCCCAGAGCGGACGCAGTAAGCTCCAAGAACAGCTGGAGGGCGCTCGGCAGAAAGCCGCAGAGACCGCAGCTGAGCTTGACAAGGTAAATCGTCAGATTGATGCCGCTGAACAGGCACACCTGCAAAGCATCAAAAGTGATTACCCCAGTATGAACGATGCAGGGGTACGGAAAGTCTTGAAGGCTCGTATGCAGGGTGAGACGAAGCTGATGAAGCAGCAAAGTGAACTCCTCGCCTCGTTAAGCAAACAAGAATCCATTCTGGATGAAACTGCCACCGCTTATCAAGCACAGGACGGCGCTGTCCAGGCGTTGCAGCAGCGACATGATGCCTTAACAGCGCAGCTGGAGCAAGAAAATCAGGCGGTGAAACGCCAGAAAGACCTGATCCAGCACATTTCCGGGGACGACGAGATGCAAGCCTACTTCAATAAGCAGGCAGCCGCCATCGAAGCATCCTTTGCTAAGATCGAGGAGCGCCAGCGCAAGCTCTACGGAGACACCGAGGAGACAGCCACACAGCACGCAGAACGCATTGTAGCTGAAACCAAGAAAGCGCTCGCAGCGCAAGACAAAGACAGCTCGCAGCGCCCCGCATCGGCCTCACAGAGTACGTCTGCAAAAAATCCCGGCGCGGGGTTACTCGATAAAGCGGTCGGCGGCGCACAGAGAAGAGCGGAAAAACTGGGTAGCACGCTCTCTGGCATGCTCAGCAATGCTCTTCGTTCGGTTGGCAGCATTGGTACGAAAGCTTTCGGTGCAATTCAGCGCGCCGTGCAGAGCGTGCGTAACCGGCTGACACGGAGCACGAAGGTCCTCGCCCGATTCCGCAACCGCCTGATGAGCCTCGTATCGGGCGCCCTGATATTCAATCTCGTCAGTGCGGGGCTGCGCAAGATGACCAACTACATGGGCGCTGCCCTGCTTTCCAGCACGTCCCTGCGGCAGGCCCTTGGCAACCTGCAAGGTGCCGCGGCTACTGCTGCTGCACCGTTAATTCAAGTTCTGGCCCCTGCTCTGACTACGCTGGCCAACGCAGCGGCAACCGTATTTGCCTACCTTGCAAAGCTGGTGGCGTTCCTGACCGGCAAGACGGTATCCTCCGCCAAGGCCGCGGCCAAGGGCCTGAGTGGAACCTCGAAAGCCGCGAAAGAAGCCGCCCAGAGCCTAGCCGGGTTTGATGAGATCGAACGGTTAGATAAGAAGGACAGCTCCTCCGGCGGTTCGGGCGCCAGCAGCATCACCCCCAACTATAACTTTGACGCAAAAAGCCCGTTCCTGGATTCCGTGCTGGCCGCCATCGAGGCAGGCGAATGGAACCAAGTCGGGCAGCTCATTGCCCAAAAGCTCAACGAAACACTTGCCGCTATCCCCTGGCCAGATATCCAGGATAAGGCCCAGACCTGGGCCGCAAACATTGCGGATACCCTCAACGGCTTTATCGCCCGGCTGGACTGGCGGCTGGTTGGTTCTACCTTGGCACAGGGGCTTAACACGGCACTGATCTTTGCAGACACCCTGGTACAAAGTATCCACTGGGATACCTTGGGTAATGGCATCGGTAATGGGATGAACCAGTGCGTGGAAGAACTGGACTGGGAAGCCCTTGGCCGCTTGATGATTGCCAAGTGGAAAATCCTCTTCGAGACGCTGCACGGTTTCATTCAGACCTTTGACTTTGGGGCCTTAGGTGACGCATTCGCCCGCGCGACCATGGCCGCCATCAATAACATTGACTGGCCCCAGGCTGCTGCAGACCTTGTATCCGGTGCGGCGGGGCTGCTGGAAGCTCTGGCACACTGGATCGATGGGCTGGATTGGCAGCAGATTGGCAGCACGATTGCCGAATGCATTACCAATATCGACTACGCCGAACTTGCGCAGGCAATTCTGGATTTGCTGTCCGCCGCCGTCACTGGGCTGGCAGATGGACTTTCTGCCCTTGCCGGGCAGCTTGTCGGTGATTTTATCCAGGGTGTAAAGCAATGGTTTGATGACGTCCAAACCCAGGCAGCGGTTGCCGGATACGGTGACAACGTTGCCCGGTACCTGTTCGATGGTTTTATTAACGGCCTGGAAGCGCTCTGGAACGGCATCGGGCAGTGGATCTATGATCACATTTTCACGCCGTTCAAAAATGGTATTTGCGAAGCATTTGGAATCCACTCTCCCAGTACCGAAGCCAAATCCTGGGGGTCCTACATCTCGCAGGGACTTCTGGACGGTCTGGCCAGCAAGTGGGAGAACATCACCGGCTGGCTGCGTGACCTCAAGCAGAATTTTGTAGACGCATGGGATAACATCCGCGCTAAAACTACTGAGACATTCAATTCCCTTGGGCAGACGATTTCTGACATCTGGAACGGCATCTCCAGTACCATCAAAAACGCCGTCAATGGCATCATCGGCTTCATCAACCGGATGATCTCCGCCGTTGTCACCGGCATCAATGCGGTCATCAACGCGCTGAACGGGTTGTCGTTCGACCTGCCGGACATATTCGGCGGCGGGCATGTCGGGTTTAATATCAGCACCCTGACCGCCCCGCAGATCCCCTACCTGGCGCAGGGCGCGGTCATCCCGGCCAACCGGGAGTTTCTGGCCGTGCTGGGCGATCAGAGCCACGGCACCAACGTAGAAGCTCCGCTGGACACCATCAAGCAGGCTGTGGCCGAAGTCATGGAAGATTTGCAGGCAGGCCAGATGGCGGGCTTTGAAGCCGTGGTTTCCGTGCTGCGGGAGATCCTCTCCGCCGTGTACGGCATTGAGCTGACCGACGAGGACGTAGGCCGCGCCGTACAGCGCTGGCAGCGCAAACAGGCCATTGCCACAGGAGGTGTGTGACGTGACCCTGACCAATCTGTTCCAGATCGATGGCAAATCCCTGTACGCACCGGACTGCGACATTGAACCGAGCTATTCCGACCTGGATTCCAGCGATTCCGGGCGCGACGAAGCCGGATACATGCACCGCGAAGTGGTGCGGGAAAAGGTTGCCACCTGGCCCATCGCCTACAGTTGCCTGACTGACGACGAATACAAGTACACCATCGGGCTGTTTGCAGGCAAGGCAACGTTTCAGTTCACCCATCCCAAAGCCGGCTCTTCCACCGAGACCGAAACCACCACCTGCTACTGCAGCAAATACGGCATCGCCTGGCACAATGCCAAGACGAAACAGTGGAAGAACCTTAAATTTAACATTATTGAATGCTGATTGAGAGTTAGGAGGTAGGAGTTAAAACGAGCCTAGGGTCCAGCTCTGTAGGGAACGGTCTCGACCGTTCCGGGGCTTTGCGGTAGATGCCATAACAGGATTTACCGCAAAGCGACGGGCGCACGCGCACACCATGAACTCCTAACTCCTCACTCCTACCTCCTAACTAAAACCAAAGGAGGTGTATATTTGCTCCAACCAATTCTCACTCTCCCAAGCGGTACGGAACTGCGCGGCGGCCAGGCGGGCAGTGCGGTCGAAAACCTGACGCTGCACACTGCGGTAAACGCCGGGCAAGAATTCGCCATTGGCTCTGCTTATTCAGACTACATCGAGGCCGAAATCTGGGCGGACCCAGGCGGCAGCCTGCAAATTACTGCCGGAGACGTCCTGACCTACTACCGGCTGGACGATGCCGGGAACCGCACCAAGGTGGGCATTTTCTACGCCGAAAAGCCCACTCGCACCAAGCGCAACAGCTACAAGGTCACGGCCTATGACACCATGTCCAAGCTGGATGCAGACTTTTCCGGCTGGCTGCACGCCAATCAGGCACAGTTCCCCAAAACTATCTGGCAGCTGGTTCAGCTGGCCTGCCAGCGGGCAGGGGTTACGCTGGCCAGCAGCAGCCTGCCCATCAATGGCAGCTACAGCGTGCAGGCGTTCTACGCGGACGACCTGACCTGCCGCCAGATCATCTCCTGGGCGGCGGAAGCGGCAGGCTGCTACGCCCACATGAATGCAGACGGCAAGCTGCAATTCTTGACCTACACAGACAAGCGCAGCACGGCTAAAATCACCCCGGACGGCGTCAGCAACAGCACCGCCTATTATGCTGACAGCCTGAGCTACGAGGACTACACGGTCAAGGCCATTGAGAAAGTCCAGATCCGGCAGTCGGACAGTGACGTGGGGGTCATCTACCCCGACAGCACCACTGCCACCAACACCTATGCAGTGCAGGGCAACCTGCTGCTGACAACCGGCACCGAAGCCAACCTGAAAACCGTTGCCCAAAACCTGTACAACGTGCTGAAAAACGTGACCTACACCCCCTGCAAAGTATCGGTGCCCAGCAGCTCCGGCCTTGCCTGCGGGCAGATCGTGCACGTTAAGGACGCACGCGGGCGGGAGTTCGACACCTACCTGATGAGCGCCACAATCTCCTCCGGCAAAGCCAGCTTTGAGAGCGTGGGCAGCGCCAGCCGGGAAAGTTCCAGCGCGGTGAACAGCCAGAGCTACAAGAACCTGACCGGCAAAATGCTGGAGATCAAGACCAGCGTGGACGGCCTGACCGTGACCGCGAGTGAGCTTTCCGGCAATTACAGCGAGCTGAAACAGACGGTGGACGGGCTTTCGGCGGAGGTGAAAAAAGACATCAAAATCACCGGCGGCGGCAACCTGATCCTGGGCAGTGAGAGCTTCAAGAACGCCAACTATGTCGGCATTGACAGTAGCGTGGCGTATGGCGATGATGGCAGCGCAACAATTACCAATGCGAACACAAGCCGCGGGTTCGAGTTCAACGCAGTTAGCGCTCATATCACCAAAGGCGTTACCCTATGTCTGTCCGTTATGTACAAACTCATTTCCGGCACCGATGCGCTGCGGCTTGGCATTGTGTTTACGAACGATGACGGACAACGTTACATTGCCTTCATAAAAACCGCTGACCAGCTCGAAATTAAGCAGACAAACGGCTGGGTGCTGCGGTATGGTACATGGACCCCCCGCGAAAACGGCGTTTTGAAAACTGTCGAGTTCGACAGCAATGGCAACTGCACCAACAAGTTTTCGCTGCTGCACCCCATGCTGCAATACGGCAACGCGCCCACCGCGTGGAACGCCAGCTCCGGCGACTATCTGACCCAGGAAAGCGCAAAAAGCCTGTTTTCCCAGACCGCTGACGAGATCAAAACCGAAGTCACCAAGTCAGTGACTGAAACGGTAACGGCCAACGTGAAGGAAACCGCCACCAGCGCTGCCAATGATGCCGTTGACAGCAAGCTGCAGGATTATGCCACCACAGCAACGGTGGAGAGCCTGAAAGAAGATGTCTCCAACATCAGCCAAAAGGCGGACGGCATCAGCACCAAAGTCAGCAGTCTGGAACAAACCACCACGACCATTTCGGATGACCTTGACAGCACGAAACAGGAGTTCAAGACGGTCAAAAAATCGGTATCCGCGATTGACCAGAAAGCCGACAGCATCACCCAGACCGTGACCCAGCGGATCACAGGCGGAAACAACATTATTACCGAAACGGATAACTGGAACAATGCGTCCATGGATGCAGGCGGCAACGACCTGAGCAAAAAAGGAACATACACGATCAGCGGCGAATCCGTCCATGTGACGAACAAGGCCCGGAACACCCGCTTCCACTTTGGCGCGGACAAAACGCTGGTGATTGCCAAGGGCATGACCTATTGTGCATCGGTACTGTACAAGCTCAACTCCGGCACGGACAGCCTGTTTTTGCAGTTCGAGACCAAGAACAGCAGCGGCACAAAAAGTTATTACGGCTCCGCGTTCAAGCAGGCCCAGCAGGACATTGCGCTGGATAACGGCTGGAAAATGCGGTATGCAGCCTTTGTTGCCACTGCGGACGGCTATGCAGACGGCCTGTTTGTGAGTACCGCGAACGATAACGCCACCGTTACCAACGATCTGACCATCATGCACCCCATGGTGCAGATGGGCAACGCCCCCACTGCCTGGACGGCCAGCACCGGCGACTATCTGACCGCCAACGAAACCAAAACCGAGATCAAGCAGACGGTGAACGAAATTAAGCTGACGGCCAGCACAAGCGGAACCAGCAGCACCATCAAGCTGACAGCGAGCGGAACAGAGATCACCAGCGCACAGATCAACCTATCCGGCGTGGTGACATTTTCGGATTTGAGTACCTGGAACCAGGATAAGACAATCATCAACGGCGGCAACATTACGACCGGGCAGCTGCATAACCTCAACTACACCACCGTGTACGACCTGGATAACGCCTGGATTCGCATGGGCACCGAGGCCGGTGAGCGCGTGTTTCTGGACAATCGGCACATTGCCTGGTATGCAACCATCAACACCGGCAGCATTGGCCTGACCGGTGTACTGTACTCGGAGGCTGGTAGTAGCTATATTGGCGCGTGCAGCAAGTACGCAAAGTACGGCTGGGTTGACGGCCTCAACCCGACATCTTACGTTGGGATGCAGATCACCTACAACCGCAGCGATGACAGCGACGCCGATTTTAACACGACCCGGGTGGGTGTCTCCGGCAAGCTGAATGTACACAATCTGGACGTTTGGGGCAGCAAATCCCGCGTGGTGCCTACCAGCTTCGGCGCGCTGAAAATGGCCGCGTTCGAGACCCCCGTGCCGACCTTTGCGGACTGGGGTAAGGGCCGGTGCAGCCCAGACGGCTGGTGCCTGATTGCCCTTGACCCACGCTATGCGGAGACCATCGCCCAGTACGGGCAGCCCGCCTGGCTGCTGACTGACCTTGACGGCACCGGGCACCTGTGGGCGGAGGATTGCGGCCAGTATGCCATTGTGCACGGTGCGGCGGGCCAGCGCTTTGCGTGGCTCTGCATGGCCGCGCAGCGTGGGTACGAGGGCAGTTATGCCGACCGCAGCGACAGCAGCTACCCTGCCGGCGATCCGGCAGGCATTGAGCTGGCCGCCAGCACCGCCGCCCGTGCGCAGGAGGCCAGCACCGATGCCGCAGCTGACCTGCTGACCATGGACACCGGCGCCAAACAGGCCATTGATACACTATTAGATGATTTGGAGGGCAGTGAAATATGAAGAAATTAAGCGCAGTAGCAATCGTGACCACCGCCGAAGGTGAGCGAGTGAGCTACACCTACATGGAACTGGACGACAGCGGCAACATCACCAGCCAGAACAACCGGGGGTCTTTTGTGGCCCTTGATGGGGAAGTTCTGGCCGCAATCAGCACACTGAAAAACGCCGTGAACGCGCGGCTGTAAGGAGGATGCCACCATGACTGACAACAAACGCATTAAAGAGTGCAAACGCAAAGTTATTGCTGCAATTAACGAGGCAAAGCTGCCGTTTGCCGTGACGGAGTTGATTTTGGAGAACGTTTTGAATGCCGTGCGCGAAAACATGGCAGCGGAAGAAGCAGCGGCGGCAAACATCGAAACTCCGAAAACAGAGGAAGAAAAAATGCCGAACTAGGAGAAAAACGAATGAAACAGGGAACGCAATTCGTGCTGCCCGTGGAAATCGGGATGGATCTGGATGATGTGAGCCGGATCGAATTTGTGTTCAAGCAGAAGAGCTGCAAAGGCTTCCCAGCCATTAAATCCAACGTCTGGCCGGATGACTGCACCCGGCAGGAAGGACAGAACATCATCCTTATCCCCTGGACGCGGGCGGAGACATACAAATTCATGGGCGGCGAAAGACTGTACATGGACACCCGCATCACGTTGCGGGACAGCACTGACCAGCCGCAGACGGAGATTTTGACGCTCAAAATGAGCCCGACCTTATTCCAGGAGGTTGATGGTGCATGATCCAGGTGCGAGTGGCCCAACAGAGCGCCGTGCGGGTGGACGTGACCGGCACCACAGTGGTGGGTGCGCCGGAGTACAGCGGGCCGTATGACATCACGCCGTTGTTTACGGCGCAGGTTTTGCCCACCGCAAAGCGACTAATGCAGCAGGACCTAACAATCAAGAAGATACCTCAGTACGAGGTAGCCAACGATTCCAGTGGCTACACACTGATTATAGGAGAGGAGTACTACAATGCCCAATAAATATGTGAACAAGGTGGTTATCGGCAAGGAAACGAAGCTTGACCTTACCGCAGATACCGTAACTCCGGACAAGCTGGCAAAAGGTATCACGGCGCACGACAAGTCCGGCGCCCCCATTACCGGTACCAGCACGAAAGACGCGGATACCAGCGATGCCACCGCAGCTGTGGCGGAGGTTTTGAACGGTAAAACATTCTACGCGCGTGGCGCCAAAATGACTGGCACGATGCCCAACAACGGCGAAGTCAACGGTGAAATCAGCACCGTTTCTGGTAAGTACACCATCCCCATGGGCTTCCACGATGGCGCAGGCGGGGTGACCATCGCAGCGACCGAACAGGCCAAGCTGGTGCCCACAAATATCCGCGAGGGCGTTACGGTCCTGGGCGTGAAAGGCTCTATGAGCGGCAGCGAAGGTATGAAGCCGCAGGCCAAGAGCGTTACGCCGACCTTTGAGCAGCAGGTTGTGCTGCCCGACAAAGCGTATAACTGCCTGTCCCAAGTTACTGTGCAGGCGATCCCGGCCACATACGTTGATAATGCGGCTGGCGGCCAGACGTTGACGATCGGAGGCTGAGCATGGCCGTAAACAAGGTTGTTATCAATGATGAAGTTGTCCTCGACCTGACCGGCGATACGGTGCGGGCTGCCGACCTGCCGAAAGGGGTAATTGCCCACAGTGCCACAGGGGCTAAAGTCACCGGAACCACAAACTATGCCGGTTCCAGCAACGCAGGCGGCTCCGCAACGAGCGCCGAAAAACTAAATAACAGCCTGACCATCAAACTGAACGGAACCAGTCAGGGCGCATGGGACGGCAGCAGCGCAAAAACCATTGACATAACGGCAGCCAGCGTTGGCGCGACAAACGTTACGCTCAGAAGGTGGTGACAGTTGCATGGGTGTGTATTTAGGCAGCAATGCCGTTGACATGCAGGGCGGCTTTGTGAGTGGTGGTTCCAGCGACGTAAAATTGCAGACCAAAACGGTTACGCCCAGCGAGAGCACCCAGACGGTAAGCCCGGACAGCGGATATGACGGACTGAGCAAAGTAACCGTGAATGCGATATCGAGCACTTATATTGGCAGTGATGTGACCAAAAAAAGC
>OLNK01002601.1_pt1 | contig 10256 bp, 9 predicted proteins | sample 1672791 | NCBI WGS metagenome assembly OLNK01 (sample SAMEA3136724, study PRJEB25190) | human gut metagenome | biome: human gut; feature: human-associated habitat; material: faeces | place: Austria | collected 2013 | reverse complement strand
CTTTGGCCATTGCGACTGAGGTTCTTACACGCAGACTTCTGCGCCAGGGAGCGCGTTATGGTGAGCGCGAGCCAGCCCGGTTAGAAGTCGGAGTGTAAGTGGCCTGAGGCGTGATGGTCGGGTTTTGACCATTGCGACTGAGGTTCTTACACGCAGACTTCTGGGCTGGCGAACGCGTTATGGAGAAGCGTGAGCCGGCGCGGTTAGGGACCGGAGAACGCGTTAGATGACCGCTACCAATGTATCAACATATGATGAGCGATACAGATGTGCAAACGCTTGTTTCGGTCAGCATTTTAACGTAGACTGTTAGGGATAAGCGGTTAAAAATGAGCCGATTAAATTGAAGGAGGACGCGCATGGATAACCAGTTAATTGAACAGCAGCCGCCGCATAGTGATGAAGCGGAACGTGCCGTCCTTGGCGGTATTTTTCTGAATGCCGACACATTGCCGGATGCCCAGGAATACGTGACGGCAGATGACTTCTACAAAAAGTCGCATCGGCTGTTGTTTCAGGCGATGACGGATTTGCAGGATAATGGTACCGCGATTGATACGGTCACGGTGACGGATTATCTGGACAATCACAATCAGTTGGATGACATTGGCGGAGCTGGCTACATTACCGACTTGGTGGCATCGACGCCGATTGCCAGCAACGTTGTGTATTATGCTAAAATCGTGCAGCAAAAAAGCACCTTGCGTAAGCTCATCAGCACCGCGCAAAGCATTGCCAGCCGCAGTTATACGGAACAAGACGACGTTGAAGGGTTAGTTGAAGACGCCGAGCGCCAGATCATGGACGTCTCTGAGAATCGCAATCAGGCAGGGTTCAAGCAGATTAAAGATGTTTTGAATCAGGCGATGGCGCAGATCGATCAGCTCTATCAAAACGACCAAACCATCACAGGCTTGCCAACCGGTTTTCGCGACTTGGACAAGATTACAACCGGCCTGCATGAAGATGAAATGATTATTCTGGCGGCACGTCCAGCTGTCGGGAAAACTGCCTTTGCGTTAAATATTGCCCAAAATGTCGGGACGAAAACGGACAAGAGTGTGGCCATTTTCAGTTTGGAAATGGGGGCTGAACAACTGGTCAACCGGATGTTGTGTTCGGAAGGCAGCATTGACGCCAATCATTTGCGAACCGGCCAATTGAATGAAGAAGAATGGCAGAACCTGATTATTGCAATGGGGAGCCTGAGCAAGGCTAAGATTTATATGGACGATACCCCGGGGATCCGGATGGCCGAGATTCGTGCTAAGTGTCGGCGACTAGCCCGGGAACAAGGCGACTTGGGACTCATCATCATTGACTATTTGCAGCTGATTGAAGGCTCCGGCCAAGAAAATCGTCAACAGGAAGTCAGCGCGGTGTCACGACAGCTTAAGAAACTGGCCAAAGAATTACATGTGCCCGTTATCGCTCTATCGCAGTTGAGTCGTGGCGTGGAACAGCGGCAAGACAAGCGCCCGGTTCTGAGCGATATTCGTGAATCCGGCTCCATCGAACAGGATGCCGATATTGTCGCGTTCCTATACCGTGACGATTATTATCGTGATGCTGAAGGCGATGACGATGAAGATCAAGACAGCGGCGATGAGGGTGATGACAATGTTGGTGAAGTTGAAGTCATCATTGAGAAGAACCGTTCTGGTCCGCGGGGGACGGTTAAACTGCTATTTGTGAAATCGTACAATAAATTCACAAATATCGCCTATAATGGCCCGGATCAGTAAATTGTATTTAAAAGATTGGATAAATAACGACCATTGACGAACAAGAAAGTGAGGGATGCCGCATGGATGCCATTTTAATGAGTTTAATGACAGCACTCAATGAACACCTGCTGATCAACGTTTACCAGCGTGATACCGATGATTTTTACACTGGATATGTGCAGGTACTGGGTCACGATGCGGTTGTTCTGGGAACTTATAACGATTCAGGGATTGCGGATGGCTGCGCTTTGATTGCCTTTTCAGCGATTGATCAGGTGGAATTTGCCGGGGATGATCTCGACAACATGAATTTTCGGATTGACTTAGCACAGTCGGAGCATTTTTTGACGCTTCAAGGGAAAGAAACGCCGTACAAGTTTGACGCCACCAAGAGTTTGATCTGGCAATTGGCGCAGCAGGCAAAAGCAAGCGGGCAGATGATCATGGTGGTTGTTGCTGACGATGACGCTTATCTCGAGGGCCGGGTCACCGCGGTGGCAGATGATCGCTTTAGTATGGCGATTTTCAACAAGTTTAACTATACGGATGTCCGTGCCTTGCAAGTCGACTTTTCCGATATTTTAGTGATGGAATTTCACGGCTTGGATTTGAAGCTGGAAACCGAGCTAGTCCGCAAGCGCGATCAACTACACCACGTCCCGACCAAGCTGTATCAAAACGACGGTCAACTTGAAGGGGTATTTCAGAATGCTTTGGCGGAGAATCGATTGATTTCGGTGGTGCCAAAAGGGCCTGAGGATCAATTCTTCGTCGGGCGCGTCAAAGCGGTTAATGAGCATGTGGTTGTCCTCAGCCTCAAGGATATGGCGGGCCAGTTTGGCGGCTACATTCTGATGACCCTACCAAGTATTCAAAATGTGGCCACCGCATCGGATTATTTGCAGACGATCGGCTTTTACGAGCAGTGGGACCAAACCCATCATTTCAGCCAGCAGCCAGTGTTAAATGCTGATCGGGAATTCGACCCTAACGATAATCTGGTTAAGGCGATCATCTCCGAGGCAGCCGGGTTTGAACGGGTGGTACGCATCAAGGTTGCGGATAGTGATGAGCATTTTCTAGGCTATCCGGAACATGTTGACGAAACCGACTTCGACTTGAATCTGGTTGGCCCAGACAGCGGTGAAACGGTTCGCATTCGTTATGGACAGATTCGTGAGATTGCATTCGGACATATTTTTGCTTATCTGCAAGAGGCACAGTTGAAAAATGCTGACCGTTAATGGCAGTTTGTTAACGGCGCGGATGTTGGTGGTTTGAATATCAGCGTAGGGCAATTAAAAAAGCATGGTTTTCACGGTTAAAGTGAAAATCATGCTTTTTATTTTTCTACCGATTACACCACTATTTGCTAGTAACGGCAAGAACATCATCGCCCGCTGTGATGTTGCGCGGGGCGAAGTCGGTTAGTGATGCGACGTGATCCATGTTGGTAATGATGGTCATCACCGTTGTCTTTTTGCCCGCGGCTTGAACGGCGGCTAAGTCCATGGTGGCGATTGGCTGACCGGCTGTGACCGTGTCTTGATCCTTAACGCTGAAGGTGAACGGTGCGCCGTTGAGTTCAACGGTGTCTAGGCCCATGTGAACCAGAATTTCCAAGCCGGTTGCGGTTGTCATGGTCCACGCGTGCTTGGATGGCAGCACACTAACGATGGTGCCGGATACTGGGGCGACAATCGTCCCGGATGTCGGTTCAACTGCGAAGCCATCACCGACCATTTTTTGAGAAAAAACGTCATCTTCAACGGCGGAAAGGGCTTCTAATTGCCCAGTGGCCGGTGCGACAAATTCAGTGGTGCCAGGTTGAGTGGTAACAGGAGTTGCGGCTGGTTGGTTGACCGGTTCAGGTTGCGGGGTAGCTGTTTCGATGACCGTGCCGTCAGCTGTGGTTGCGACCATCGCACTCTTAGGAACCCCGAAGAAGTAGGTGGCGATGAATCCGCCCACGTATGAAGCTAAAAGGCCAAAGACATAACCCAGCCACTGGTGGTTAGCGATCAACGGGATAAGCGCTGCTCCGGATGGCCCGATGGTGATCGCACCGACATTGCCAAACAGTCCGATGACCGCACCGCCAATGCCGCCGCCCACACAAGCGGTGATAAATGGCCGTCCAAGTGGCAGACTGACCCCGTAAATAAGCGGTTCGCCAACGCCAAGAATTCCGACTGGCAAGGCACCTTTAATCAATCGGGTGAGTTGCTTATTTTTGCGGCATTTGACCCACAAGGCTAACGCAGCACCGACTTGGCCGCCGCCTGCCATTGCCAGAATCGGTAGCAAGGCGGTAAACCCGAGATTTTTGATCATTTCCAGATGGATTGGCGTGAGAATCTGGTGTAATCCCAGCATGACCATTGGCAAGAAGGCAAGGCCCAAAACAAATCCTGAGAACGGACCGCCGACTTGAAGAATCCAGTTGATCGAGCCGACCAGTGACGTTGAAGCCAGCCGGCAAATGGCATAATCAGGAAAATCGTCAGCACCCCGATGGACAGCAGACTCAGCATCGGCGTGAAAATAATATCGATGGCATCAGGAATGAAGCGATGCAGTTGCTTTTCAACCAGTGAAAGCAGCCAAACTGCGAAGATAACGCCGATGATGCCGCCTTGGCCAGCTGCTAACGGTTGGTGAGTGAAGATGTTGGTGATGGTCACGGGCGCAACAACCCCTGGCAGGTAAATCAGTCCGCCGACAATCCCGCCTAGTCCGGCTGTGGCACCAAATTCCGTTGCGGCATTAATCCCAACATAAATGTTTAGGAAAGTGAAAAGACCGCCGTTGATAACCTTTAATACCGTGATGAATTCGGTCCAGCTTTTCGGCAGATCACCAGCGGCCATCATGTTGACCAAAATACCGGCAACCCCGGAAATTAAGCCGGCGCCGACAAATGCCGGAATTAACGGGATGAAAATGGCGGAGATATGCTTCAAAGCGGCCCGCCACCACGTTTGTTTCAGTGCGGCTTTGTGAGCGGCATGAACTTCGGCGGCCTTGGCTTCAACCGCAGACTTGTTATCTTGATGGTCATTGCCAACCGAAGCACTTCCCGGGAAAGGATCACCTAAGCCAACGCCGACTTTTGCGACCATGGCCTGCGCGACTTTGTTAACGGTTCCCGGGCCGACAATGACTTGTAAGGTTTCTTCCTGAACGACACCAAGGACGCCCGGAACTTTTTTCAAGCCTGCGACATTGACCTTGGCTTCGTCTTTAATGGTCATCCGAACTCGGGTCATGCAGTGGATTAATTTTGCGACGTTTTGTGGGCCACCCACCTGTGCGTAGATGCCGTCACCCATTGCTTGATACTTATCTTGCCCCATCTTCTGTTTCCTCCTGACTTAACGCAACGGCTTTACTAATGAAGCCATTTGCTTGATTGAGTAATGTTTGAGCGGTGGTGCTAGGTTGATTCGTTAAGATCATGACGATGGCTAATTTGACATGGCGATTCGCCGCTTCAAAGGCTGTTTGTGCGGTTTTGGCATCGCATCCGGTTGCCTGCTGAATAATGCGCTGACTGCGGACAACCAGTTTTTCGTTGGTGGGCTGAACATCGACCATAAGATTCTTATAGACTTTGCCGATGCCCACCATCGCACCGGTTGACAGCATGTTCAAAACCAGTTTCTGCGCGGTGCCAGCTTTCAAGCGGGTGGAACCGGTTAAGACTTCCGGACCCGCTGGCACCTCGATGGCAATCTGAGCATGCTGGCTGATCGCGGCGTTATGGTTGCAGGCTAGGCTGACAGTAGCGGCGCCGATGGATTGTGCATAGTCTAGCCCGCCAATGACATACGGCGTCCGGCCACTGGCGGCAATACCAACGACCGTATCATTTTGGGTCAAATGCCGCTCCTTTAAGTCGGACTGGCCAAGCGCAACCGAATCCTCCGCGCCTTCAACCGCAACAGTCATCGCCTTCATACCGCCAGCAATCAATCCTTGAACCATTTCTGGAGCGGTGCCAAAAGTTGGGACACATTCAGCCGCGTCCAATACTCCAAGACGTCCGCTAGTTCCGGCACCGATGTAAAAAAGGCGGCCACCGCGTTTGAAAGAAGTCGTGATCGTTTCAATTGCGGCTTCAATCGCAGGTAAAGCATGGCTAACACTCTGCGCAACGGTTTGATCTTCGGCATTCATGACCGTGACAAAATCATGAACACTCATGGTATCGAGTTGCATCGTCTTTTCATTACGGGTTTCAGTGGTCATTTGGTCTAAGTTAATAGTCGCCATGTTAAGGTCCTCTTTCTTTGTGAGCGCGTTATAGTGTGAGCGCGAGCCAGCGCACATCATGATATTTTGAATCGAATCGCCTGATGCGGTCCGATTTGGTCAAGTAACGGTAAATTAGATGGTTCAATTTTGCCAATCACATTCACCCGCGGGTCGGCTGGCAAGTCGCAGCGTGTCAACTGAAGCTCGCCGGCATAGCGACCATACGCACTATTATCAAGTGTGATGCTGCCGCGGGGACGGGGATCGGTTTGTGCTGGTTGTGGCGTGGCGAAAATGTGTTCCAGCCGTGCCTCGGCCAAACGCACGACTTTTTGCGCGATGTCCGGGCGGCTGTGCCATGTTAGGTGGAGAAGGCGTTCATCGTCAGTCTGCACCTGGATTAAAAGTACCTGATCGTGAACATATGACTGAAACGCGGCAATACTGCGCGGGCTGAGTTGCGGATCACCGACGTAAACATGATCGATCGCCAGTTGCCTGAGTTCCAGATAGGCAGCAAGCGGAAGTAAGCCACGGTGAGCTTCAAGTGTTGGTAAACCAGCGAATAAAGGTCCGCGTTGTTGCGCATCGCCGGAAATAAATGCCATGGTTTTAAACCCAAGTGCGTGCAGCCATTTATTTTTTTGCGCAAACCATGCCGGATCCAGTCCGGTTTCCGGTCGTGGATAAAAGTTGTGCCAAGCTTCGATATGGCAAAGATTGGCCTTAGCGTTGGCAAGCTGATCAATCATGCAAGCGGAAAGTGTGCTGGCATTGAGCGCAATTGCCATGGTGTGTGACAACGCGGCTACTGTGGTCATGTCGATGCCGTCATCAATGCGCAAACCGTCTAATCCCAACGCTTGAATTGCTTTTCCGTCGTGCAGTGCGATTCCCAAACGTTGCAAACTTGCAGCAGAGACATCCGCCATAATTGTCAGTCCAAGCTGATGGCAATTGGCAACCAATTGATCCAAACGCTGGCGGATGATTTCCGGTTTGGCTTCGGATAATTGCAATGAGGTAAAGACCCCAGTGAATCCGGCTTGCTGCATCTGTTTCAGATAAGCCGCTTGCTGTTCGGTTGCCGAATCATTTAAATAGCAGGAAAACCCGATCATCCCAATTCCTCCATCAAGAAACGCCCGCAGAAGCTGTTAGTGGTTTGCGGGCAAGTGTCGATCAATAGCGAAAATCTGAAAGCCCTTTCGTGAACTTAGCGTACATGATCTTTGATGATATTTCAACATATTTCTAAATTGTTTGAAATAAAGTTTCAAAAGGGAGCAAAAAATAACGCACCGTTGGCCGGTACGTAAAGGCAGGATCATTTGAAACCGTGCCGCATGAATTCTTTATACGCTGTGACTGCCGCCTTGGAATCATCGGTTTGCTTCTTAGCGGCATCGTAGTAACGGCTAACGTAAGCGTAATATAAAATATCAATTAACATAAACTGGGCATGTAGGGATTGCGTCGCGGCAAAACGATTGGGCGCCTCCATCGGTTGTGACGTTTGAATCACGATATTGGCATAATGGGTGAGGGCGTTACTGCCAAGTTTGGTCGTGGCGACTACCGGTAAACCGGCTTTCTTAGCTAATTTGGCCCCTAAGACAGCCTCGGGTGATTCGCCGGAATTGGAGATGAACCACGTGAGCGTATGCTTCGGATCGGCAGTGGCCGCGACTGGCAGGAAAAGGTTTAAGTCATCGCTAAAGTGGCAAGCATAACCCAGCCGGCTCCATTTTTGAGCGATGTTTTGTACGGATAGATAAGAGGCACCAACGCCGAATAGCAGGATTTGGCGACTACGGTGAATCAAATCAATGATAGTTTGAACCGTGTTTTCGTTAATCTGATCAACTGTTTCGGCTAAAGAGCGGGTTGCATTGGTTTTCAACTTGGTTTTGATCGTTGTCAGGCTTTCATTTTTTTGGATTTCCTGATGATTGATTTCGCCGACTTCGCCATTCAAATCGGCGGCTAATTGCATTTTTAATTCGTTATAGCCGTTAAATTGCAAACGCTGGGCTGCCCGACTGACAGTGGCCGGGCTTGTTCCGGCGGCTTTGGCCAATTCATAAACACTCATGGTCAACACGTCTTGCGTATGGTTTAAAACATAGTCGACAATTTTCTTTTCCGCTTCCGAAAGTTCTCCGCGGGTACTTTGGTAGTTACCTTCAACACTCATGCTAGCCTCCTTGGATCATCGTAGTAATGTTGCCGATCAACTTAGGCCGGCAAACCATTATGGCATGAATAAACGGTGCTGCCAATGGACGCGGCGTTAATGAACGGTTATTTTTCCAGCGCCAATAATTGGTACGGCGATAGAAAGCGGGTTTTCATCAAAATATCGACAATCTCTGCTTCCGAGCGCGGGTTCGTTTCATTTAACCACAATTGGATGATATCGATGATGCCATACACGATGATCTGACTGACGTATGGGTCGGGGATGTCGTGGATAAAATGCGCTTCACCTTTCAATTCAGCGAGGTGACCGAGAATTTTATCCCGTAAAAGTTTGGCGATTCGGCCTAAAAAGCTTGGATCACCTGCTGGACTAAGCAGAAATTGGCACAGATCGCGCTGTTGGTTAATTAAATGCACCATGTTGACCATCAATGGAGATCGCTGGCCGGTAGCAAGGGTGCTGGGATCCATCGAAGTGTCCATCCCGAAGTCCAGGCAATCGGTTAATTCCTTAAGCAACGCGGCTTCGGTTTTAGCCACCAGATCGTCTTTATCGAGATAGTGCAAATAGAAAGTCCCACGACTGATTCCGCTTGCTCTAGTGAGATCGGCAACTGAAACCTTTGCTAACGTTTTTTTACGCCCTACAGCAATCAAAGAACGAACGAGGGCCTGTTTGGTTTGCGCAGTTTGTTCGGCTTTCTTCATGATCTCGCTCCTTTATACAACCGTTTAACATTCAAGTTGGTTTTAAAGATGATTAACACGATGTTCATCATAAACCATTTTGGTAGGGAATACAAAGATTATTGAGCGACTTCATTTTAAAATTGCCTATATGCTGGTTTATACGTGAATGAGTCGGTATGTCAACGGCCTGCGTAGAAATATCACTGAACACATCTGAAAAAATTGCCTATAGTTTCCTGAGCCTGACGGGTTTAAGCTATTTTTGTAAGATGATTAACACGATGTTCATAATTATTTTTTGGAGGTCATCGGCATGGCAAAATTTATCACGGTAAAAGATGAAACCAGACAATATGGCTCAGGTGAAAGTACTGTTTATGCCAATCATAATGTTTCGTTTGAAATCAATTCAGGTGAGATCACCGTCATTTTAGGGGCTTCAGGTGCAGGCAAATCAACTTTGCTGAATATTCTGGGCGGGATGGATAAAGCCACCAGTGGTCAGGTCACAGTGGCAGGTGAGAACATTTCTCAATATGATGCGCGGCAGTTGACAACATTTCGGCGCGAGCAGGTTGGGTTTGTCTTCCAATTCTACAACCTGGTACCGAACTTAACCGCACTGGAAAATGTTGAACTAGCCAGCGAAATTGCGCCGGACGCATTAGATCCGCAAAAGACGTTGGTGGACGTCGGGTTGGGCAAAAGAATGAATAACTTCCCAGCTCAGCTTTCTGGTGGGGAACAACAGCGGGTGGCGATTGCGCGGGCGATTGCCAAGAACCCGTCACTGTTATTGGCAGATGAGCCAACCGGGGCGCTGGATTATAAGACCGGGAAAAGCATTTTGAAACTTTTTGAAGACTTTTCCCACCAAACTGATAAGAATGTCATTATTGTGACGCATAACTCGTTGATTAAGCCCATGGCCGATCACGTCATTGAGATTCATGATGGCGAGGTCAAAGATGACTATCACAATGATCAGCCCACACCGGTCGAACAATTGAAATGGTAGGTGACACAGTTTGAGCAAAAAAATGCTTTGGAAGGATATACGCAAATCCTTTACAACGTCATGGGGCCGATTTTTCTCGATCTTGCTTTTGATGATGCTTGGGTCATTTGCCTTGGTCGGGTTATGGGTTGCCGGTCCGGATATGCGAGCAACAGGCGCAACCTATTTTAAACAATATAATTTGGCCGATTTAACCGTCATTGGTGAAGATGGTTTGGATAGCCACGATCAAAAGACGATTCGGGCGACAACTGGTGCAAAGCAGGTTGAATTCGGTTATCTTAAAGATGTCACGCTCAAAGGCACGCATTCTAGTTTTCGGATTATGTCAAAACCGGATAAGATCTCAAAATATAAGCTTG
>OLNK01002600.1_pt1 | contig 10263 bp, 15 predicted proteins | sample 1672791 | NCBI WGS metagenome assembly OLNK01 (sample SAMEA3136724, study PRJEB25190) | human gut metagenome | biome: human gut; feature: human-associated habitat; material: faeces | place: Austria | collected 2013 | reverse complement strand
GATTATCCATTTAATGAGTCCTTGGTCTTTAAGTCTAAGAAGGCTAAGTACTACATCGATGAACTCGAAAAACTCAAAACTACAAAGACGATCTTCCAATTTATCGTAGTTCGAATGAAACCAGGCGGACAGATGCTGGCCATGACTAACATGAAGTGTACGCTTGAAAACTACGTCATAGAAGAAGATGCAGATAACGGCTTTGACTCGTATGCTAGTGTTACCTTGAAGCAGTGGAAGCCTTGGGGTGCTAAACGAATTGAAGTGAAGACTGACAAAGACGGAACTGCAAAAGGTAGCGTCAAGTCGGACAGACCAACTGACGGTAAGGTAGCAGCATCTACTGCTAAAGTATCCAAAGGACAGACTTTACAGCAAATCGTTAAGAAGCAACTAGGCAATACGGATAACCTATTCCAAATCGCAGCACTTAACAAAATCGCTGTACCGGCTATCTTGGGGGTTGGCCAAATCGTCCAGCTTAAACGTGAGGGTAATAACGAATGGCTATAGATGAAAAGAAAACAGTCGAAAAATCTCAAATCAAAGGCACTATCATTCCGTTACCCATGCCGGTGCAACTACACTATGAGCTAACCATCAGAAACAAAAGCACTGGTGATTTACGGCTCATAGAACCTGAAGACGGCGTACAAATTACGAGAGCAGTTGACTGCGTTCCAAGTAAGATGACATTCAAAGTACCTAAAGACCCTAACCTCAATTTTGAAGAGGGTGATACTGTTAAGTTCACCCTAAACGGAGGAGCGGTGTTCTTTGGGTATGTCTTTGAGAAACAGCGTGACGGCAAGAACTCTATATCAGTAACTTGCTATGATCAGATACGCTATCTCAAGAATAAAGATTGTTATGTCATCGGAGCTATGACTGCGACTGAGTTCATCAAAATGGTGGCAGAGGACTTTGGTTTGAAATGTGGTTATATGGACGATACCGTATGGAAAACTCCGGAGAAACCGCAAACCATATTTAAGGATAAGTCATTGCAAGAAATGATATGCCAATTACTCGATAAAACGGCTATATACACGCCTAATCATGCGTTTTACCATTTGTACGATGATGCAGGCGAGTTACGGCTAGCATCGTTTGAGACTATGAAAACAGATATTTACATTGATGATGAGTGCATGGAAGATGTGCAATACACAACTTCCATAGACAAAGAAACATACAACTATGTAAAAATCGTCCGCACAGTCCCAAATGGTGCGTCAAGTAAGTTGGAGAATACGTTCATAGCCAAGGACGATAAGAACATCGAGAAATGGGGTAGGTTACAATACTTGCTCATTCCTAAGGAAAAGGACATCAACGCAGTAGCACAAGCCAAGGCAATCATGGCTCACAAAAACAAGAAGAGCCGTGAGATTAAGTTAAAAAATGTCATTGGTGATGTGCGTGTACGTGGTGGATCCTTGGTGTACATCAATCGAAACTTTGGCGATATGATTGTTAATAATTACATGATGGTAACATCTGTTACTCATACGTTTAAAACAGGATTTCACGGAATGGATTTAGATTTACGATACGTTGATAATGATGCGGCTTATGAAGTTGCAAAAGACGAAGACGCAGAAGCAGTTAAGAAAATCGAAGCTGCTAAAAAGACCAAAAGCTCCGCAGTCGCTACTGGTGCAGGCGGTACAGCTGGCCAAGTTGACACAGCTTTCAGTTCTAATGATGGCCGAGTATCCCAATATGGTAAACAGGGGTGTGCGGACACAGTATGTGCTACTGGGTCTTGGTACAATTCAGATTTGAAAGATGAGTACAACAAAGGCACGGCAAGGGTTGATACACTTCGTCAAAATCTCGAGGCTAAAGGTTATACAACGGAACAATTCAACGGATACGCTAATAAAGGCGATTTGTTGATTTATGGTGATGATGAGCACGTTGTTATTGCCGATGGCGCAGGCGGGTGCTTCGGTAACTCTTCAAGCCGAGGTTATGCTATGAAATATGGCAACGCAAATTATGCATGGCATAATGACGAAGCGCCAACTAAGATTATTCGAATGGGGGCTAAATAATGGATAGCGAGTACATGAAAATCGTTAACACGATTAAAGAAATAGCGAGCACCGTTATATCGAATGGCGAACCTATGGAAGTAATCGTCGGCGAAGTTGTCAGTGTATCACCGCTCGCTATTAAGATTGACCCTAAACTAACCGTACCTGTAGAGAATATTATTCTTACCAAAAACACCTGCGAATGGACTATGGAGATGAGCGTTGATCATGTTACAGAAAACAGAGCAGGTGGTGGCGGGATGGCTGAATTTGCTAGCCATAACCATGACTACGTAGGCCGTAAGAAGTATCTCGTTCATAACCAATTAGTAATGGGCGATAAGGTCATTATGCTGAAGGAAACTGGCGGACAGCGTTACATAGCGTTAGACCGTTGGTATAACCCGAATAGGGGGTGCACGACTAAGTAATGGCAGATAATTTACTATTACCAAAACAAAATAACGATGCGCTTATTCCTGACACAGTGAATTACATTGAACCGTCGCACACGTATGATGTTGATTTTAGAACGGATAGCCAAATTAGGGGCTATGCAGATAAGTTGCGAGCTATGGAGCAAGCGATTTATAAAATCATTAATACGGAGCGATACCAATATATTATTTACAGTTGGAATTATGGCATCGAACTACAAGACTTATTCGGACAGCCAATTCCGTATGTGTACGCTGAGTTACAGCGACGCATAGAAGAGGCTTTACTGAATGACGATAGAATAACTAAAGTATACAACTTTGACTTTAGCCACGAAGGTGGTGACGTCATGGTTGAATTTGATGTAGATACCATCTACGGTACGCTACAAAAAATCAAGAAAGGGGTGAAAGGTATTGTATGAGCATATGACGGCCAATCGGATTGAAAAACGAATGCTTGATAGAGTTAAAGATGAATTCGATCGGCGTGAAGGTAGTGTTATATACGATGCTACAGCTCCAGCAAGTGTAGAGTTTGCAGAGCTCTACATCCTAGCAGATGTTATCTTGAAACAAGCGTTTGCAACTACTGCAGACCGGGAATTCTTGATACTTCGTGCAGCAGAGTTTAATATTTACCCGGAACCGGCCACGCAAGGCGAATTTGAAGCCCAGTTCAATATGGAAGTACCGATTGGCTCCAGGTTTAATTACAACGAATACAACTTTGTTGTAACAGCGCTAATCGACGATACTGAACATAAGTACAAGCTCAAATGTGAACAGTACGGACGCACTCCTAATGCGACTACAGGTGATATTACGCCAATACAAGGTATTAATGGACTTACCTCCGCTAAGATATTGAAGAATATCACGCCTGGCGAAGATGAAGAAGATACAGAAGTATTCCGTAAACGGTACTTTGATGCTTTGAAATCAAAAGCCTATGGTGGTAATGGCGCGGATTACAAGGAAAAGGTATTAGCTATCCCTGGTGTAGGTGGTGTTAAAGTGTACCGCTGTTGGAATGGTGGCGGTACAGTTAAGATAGTCGTTTTAAATAGTGACTACAAGCCCGCAGCAGATGAACTGATTAAGGAAGTAGAGAACGTTATAGACCCTGCACCGAAAGGCAAAGGCTATGGTCTCGCTCCTATTGGCCACACTGTAACAATCGAAAAAGCTGATCCAGTTACAGTCAACTACCGAATTGAAGTGACTATGATGAGCGGGCACAATATTAACGAAATTCAAACTCTTGCAGAAAACGCTATCAAGCAACGATTACTTATCCGTGCTAAAGAATGGTGTAATCAAGACGAGAAGGAACATGTTATTCTTCGGACTAGCTTGGTTACGGCTTTAATGGTTGAGCTACCTAATGTTCTTGATGTTGGCAGGATTACTATAAACGGTGCTTCTGTTTCAAAGCTTGAATTGAAGGATAATCAAATCCCCGTATTAGGGACGATTACTTTGGTGGCAGTATGATTACAGATTTTGGCATTTTTAAGCGAGATATTGATATCTCACAATTCGCTGTTCCGTTAACTCGAGATTCTCGGGATGTCCAAGAAGTGTATCGAGTAGAATCGGCTGAATTACAACTACTCTGGGATATCATGCTATATATCTTTAAGGAAGAATACATCTATACCGCAGCAGATTACGGACTTGAAGCATGGGAACAAATATTAGGCATCAATCCTCCGGATTTGACGGACACAGAAGGGCGCAGAAGTGAAATACTATCGGTATTAATCGGACAGCGTCCTTTTACTATGCCTAAAGTACAAGAAATGCTTAACTTTAAGTTTGGTAATCATGTAGTAACGCACTCTGTTAACTCCGATAGATATGAGTACTGGTTAGACGTAGTAGATGGCTTTGAGACTCAATTAAACAATATCATTGATTATGTTGAGCCTTTAATTCCTAAGAACTTAATCATCAAAACTAAAAGTACTACAAACCTTAACGGCGAAATATACATCGGCGCTATCTCAGATGTATATGAATCCTTCCATGTCGGGGCGGCATTAGATAAGTTTGACTTCAAAGTAGGCTCTGACATTAACATAGGCATGAGCTTCGACGTATTAGAAACAATTAAAGTATAAGGAGAACACATGGCTTCTATTTATCCAAATACACGATTAACTAATTATGGCCGTGAGTTAATCGCAAGATCGCAAGCAACTGGTAAGAAGTTGCAATATATTAAACTAGTTACGGGGGACGGCCAGCTCGATAATCAAAATATCGATACTATGACCTCTGTAATAGCTCCAAAATTGGAGTGTCCGTTTACCTCTAACGGTGAATTCGTAGGGGATGGTCAATTCAGAATTGAATTTGCGGTAGGCAATAGTACGGTAACTAATGGATTCTTCGCTAGAGAATTAGGCGTATATGCTAATTTAGAAGGTGAATCTGATTCCGCTGCTAAACTAATTGCGTATAGTAATGGCGGCAACTACGCATCCTATATTCCATCTAGAGAGACTCCGATTAATTCTAAAGTATTCTCATTAGATGTTGTAATTGGCAATTCCACGAATGTAACCGTTAAGAAGATTGATGCGGCATATCTGACTAGAGGTGCATTAGAGGCCCATAGTCGTGATACAAGTGCGCACGCTCCTATCACAGACCAAATTAAAGCAATCCTTGGTAGTGCAAACTGGAAAGATTCTCCGGCGAGTACGCTTGTTACAATTAAAAACTTACTAGGCCAAGGTGCTATCGTGGCATCTAAGCTCGATGCTAATGCGGGCTTTGTTAAATTTGCCAATGGTTTCACTATCCAGTGGGGAAAAGTTTTTAACGCACAGCAAAACTCGTATATTAGTTATCCAATAACGTTTACTACAGTATTTAGTATTTCAGGTACAGATATAAATACTGAAGGTGACCCTCTGGTAATATCTATGTTTTTAACAGATAATACAAGATTCATGTTAACAGGTCGGCGTATAGTCCTTGGTAGGACTGCTTTGTGGTGTAATTGGATAGCCGTTGGGTTAGCTTAATATCCAGTGGGGAGCTGGTGGCCAAGATAATGTCATAAAAACGGAAGTAATATTCCCTATTAGATTCACAAGATTATTCATGGCAAATGCGATTGATGCGTATTGGAGTGGGTCAGATACACCAAGATATTTTGCAAACTCTGCAAGCGAAAGCAACAATACAAAAGCTGTATTTGTTGCTAGTGATAAATACGCTGCATCATATTACTGGTTCGCACTAGGAACTGTCTAATTACCTACCGCGATATATCTGCCCCATGCCGTCGTTTTATTTAATCCATCTTTCGCCGCCTGAGAATATACTTTAACCCCTGTTCTAGTATGCTCTCTAAATGAATGGACCTGGTTATCAACATTGTTGCCATTCATATCATTACCAACTACTACGTAACACTCTCTATCAAAGGAAACAGGAAATGAAATCGTACCTCCTATAGGTACATTAGTAAATGCTCCCCACTGGGGAGTTATATTAATAATTCTATCGTTTTACGCAATTCACGAATAGTCTTATGCGTGTATACCCTGGTAGTGATATCACCTTGTTTATGGCCTAGCAATGAACGTAAAGAGTTAGGTGGTGCGACCGCATCAAGTAGACTCGCAAATGTGTGCCGGGTATCGTGGATAGTGTGCTTGCAGTTAAGATGCTTCATAATATCCTGGAAATGCTTACGGAATGATGTGTAGCTGATAGTGAATAGGTAATCGCTAGTATGTAGTTGCTCTATTATAGGCATGATGCGGTGATGAATGGGAATGATACGACCTTCACCGGCTTTAGTTTTGGCGTGTCTTACGATAAGGTATGATGATCGTCTATTGATATCTTGCCTACGTAAGTTAAGGAGCTCACCTATACGTAGTCCGGTGTAGAGCAGTATTAAAATCATGCGGGAATAAGATGTATCTATTGCCCATAACTTGTTGATTTGTTGACGAGTGAATACTCTCCTTTTAATCGTTGGCACATTGGGCCCTAGATTTAAGTGTAAGGCGTAATTAGTAATAGGGTAATCTTTGATGATTGCGTAATTGAATAATTGATTAAGTACTGTACGGACTTTCTTACAAGATGAGTAGGAAAGTCCTTTTACGTGCATGGAATCAATCACATTTTGAAGGTGCTGAAAATGGATATCCGTGATAGACATATCCGATATGTTGGATATGTGTTTAAAAGCAATATGATACGAATTAACAGCACTCCTAGAAATGGACTGCGAGTGAATAGGCAACCACTCGTTAAATAGTTGCCTTAATGTAATGGTATTGCGTTGTCTACGTTTTAATATAACGGCGTAACGGCGCATAATTTCACCTCCGAAAGGATACTACTATGAATCAATATGTATTTGTATTGAACGAAATGGGCGAACGAATTACGTCCTATGTTGATAATACAGTAACGCAAGAGCAGTTGTTAGCAACTGCAAAACAAGAATGGCCAGATGCAGCGGATTATATTTACTCTGCAGATGGTGATAGCATGCTTGATGAATTTATGAAAGGTAAATTCTATGTAGACGGCAAGTTTGTCGAACCTGCTCCGTATGTTCCTACCAAGGAAGATAAGATTAATGCGATTAAATCTGAATACGATCCGCGCTTCAAATCCTTAGAAGAGGCTCAGCGCAGATTGTTATTAATGGGAAAACCTACTGGGGCCATTAGTGCACAATATATCAAATTAAATACCGAAATGGTAACACGTATTAAGGAGGTACAATAATATGACTAAATATATCGGAGAAAGTAAAGTACCTGTTATGGAATTTTGTGAGTACTGCTGGGAAGTGCTTAACGAAGACGGAACATGCCCAACAGAGGGCTGTGTCCATAATGATTTAATGGACGAGGTACACGAAGATGAAACTACCAGTCCTACACAACTTTAATGCAATTAAAGGGGAAGTGATTTCTCTTAGCATTGGTTATAACAATGTTGTTGCAAGTGAAAGTTTGTTCGCCTGTGTTCGTAAATATTCTCCGGACGAAGAATATAAAGCTAAGTTCGATATTGACGTGTCTACCGACGAGCTAGAAAACGATGAAGCATCTAAAATCACTCTTTCGTTGGATACAAATGCCCTAGCAGTCGGTAAATACCAATGGGACTTATTCATTTGGAATGGCGACCGCCCTATCAAATGCCTTGTTAAAGGTCAAGTTAATGTAATCGAAGGTATTAGTAATAGGGGGAAATGATGGACGAACTACACATTCACGAAAATAACGAAACGATCAAAGTTAAAGACAATACTCAAATCGTTAAACTGCAAGGACCGAAAGGCGAACCGTTTAAGTTCTCTGACTTCACACAGGAGCAACTTAATGCACTTAAAGGACCTAAAGGTGAGCCGTTCAAATATTCTGATTTCACGCAAGACCAACTAAACGCACTTAAAGGACCAAAGGGTGATAAAGGTGAGCCGTTCAAATATTCTGATTTTACGGCGGAACAATTACTGGCATTAAAAGGACCTAAGGGCGACCCTGGAACAGGCGGTGGAGGACAAGTAACTTCGCAACCAGTCGAAATATATGAAGTTGCATGGGGAACGGCAGTACCAGGTGAGAGGGGTGCGGATAGAGGATATTTAGCGTTTGACCCCTTAACTGGTTGGGGTTACTTGCATTTTGATTTTAAATTAACTGCCCCTTCCGGTAATGGCAACGTGGTCGCATCGCTTCCACCTAATTCGCCAGTTTCTGTACGACTGATAGAAAAAAGCGTTAATGTAAATAACAATAGTGTTTATGTTGAACGAAATAGTCGTATGATTAAGGCTTGGAGTGTACCGGCAAATACTCGGTATATCATTGATATTATAGGATTTTGGAGAAAGGCATAAAAAGAATGTGGACATGGCAGTTCGAGTTGAATGACATTTTAACAACGCTCTCTATAGTCGGTATTGTTGCCGGCTTAGGATATAAAGTGTTGGTTATTCCTTTGCTCGAAAAATTAGATTTGCAGAGAGTTCAAGATAATTTAGTCTTTCAAGAGAAATGGGGTGTATTGACAGATACACTTAAAGACCTAAAAGACGAGATTAAGTTATCGCGCGCAGAAAGAATTAAAGCAGAGGGAAAACAAGTAATGTTAACTGCCAAAATAGAAGCGTTAGAAACTAGAGTTAATGACATTAGGGAGGAATTACATGAACATACCTCAAAAGCTCATTAATTCAATTAAACAATCTTATAAATCTGTGAGGGTGGCTAACTTCCACCCTACAGGAATATTAGCTACAAGGGCACTGGTATTTATTATGCTAGTGCCTATCTTATTAGTGGTCACTCAATATGTTATGTCCTTTATTAGTGGGTATGTGTCTGATGAAGCGAATAAGCTGATTAATGTAGGCATTACTATTATTGACCACATATTCATACCTAGTGTCTTAACGGCCATTGTGGGCTTCTTAGGGCTTTTTGTGGACCGAAATAACAATGGGATTCCTGATAGATTAGAAGAGGAGGATAAACGATGAAAGTATTTATTAATCCTGGCCACGATATTAACTTAGATAGTGGCGCAGTTAACCCTGTATATGGTACGCGTGAATGTGATGTGGCACGTGATGCGGGCAAAATGTTGGCGTGTTACTTGGAAACAGCTGGATGCGATGTGCGCACTTTACAAGATGATGATTTAGGGCTTGTATGTTCAGAATCTGATTCTTGGGGCGCTGATATATTCGTGTCACTCCACTGTAATGCGTTTAACACGGAAGCTCGAGGAACTGAAACACTGTATAAGTCCTTTAATGGCCAACGATTAGCAAACGACATTCAAAGCCAAATCATCCGCAGCATTAATACAGTTGACCGGGGCGTTAAGAAACGCGACGACCTTTGGGTACTAAATGGCACGGATGCGACTGCGGTATTAGTTGAGATGGCCTTTATCGATAATGAAGAAGATCATGCTATGCTGACTAATGATTTAGATACTATCGTTCGTGCCATCGCTAGGGGGATTACTGACTACGCAGGAGGGGTATAATGTATGACAAAATCAAAGTTTTACTTAATAGCCTTAGTTACCGCCATGCTGTTATCGGTGGTATTGTGCTCCTCTCCATCTTTTGCCTCTGGTACATCTTCCACGAGCCAAGCGGAACCAACCATAACGATTCCCTTAACACAGTGGAACGAATTGAAAGACAACAACGCGAGAGCGTTGAGCTTAATCGAGACATCCAGCGCTCCATTGACCGAAGTGCAGAGCTTGGTCATGAAGCAAAGGGAAGAATTGAACGAAGCACACAATACAATATCGACATTGGAAACAGAATTGATGAAAGCCAAAATGCTATCAATGAAGCAAGAAGTTACCTTAAACGAAATGTCGAACTCATTGAACGAATTGAAAGGGCAAATAGAGAACGACAAGAAAACAATCAAGCGACTACGGATGCAACGCAACCTATCTCAGATGGTGGGAGCGGGAGCAGTAATCGGAGTAGTGATCCATCGATAGAGAGGTGATCCAATTATCTCCCTAGCCTTGCGAGGGCGGGCGTAAGGCAAGCCCCAGGTAAAATACTACCTGGGGCTTTTTTTTGGTTTGACATCATTTTGACATCAATTTATTAAAAAATATATAGAAATATAGGTAAATAAGAAAATATAAAACGCAGTAAAATACTGTATTTATAGGATTTGTCATTACCTATATAATTAACTCTTAATCAGGGTGTCCAGGGTTCGAACCCCTGGTGGTCCACCAAAATAAAC
>OLNK01002598.1_pt1 | contig 10271 bp, 10 predicted proteins | sample 1672791 | NCBI WGS metagenome assembly OLNK01 (sample SAMEA3136724, study PRJEB25190) | human gut metagenome | biome: human gut; feature: human-associated habitat; material: faeces | place: Austria | collected 2013 | reverse complement strand
GCCCGCGGGCTTTGCCCGCCACCCCCACTTTTCCGTCCTGGATGGTGATGACCGGCTTGATGCCCAGCAGGGTGCCCGCCACAAAGAAAAAGGAGGCCGAGCGGTCCCGGTATTTGTAGAGGAACAGGGTGGCGGCTGCCAGGGCCAGGCCCCACACAATGCTGAAGGGGCCCCATACCACACTGCTGCGGCTCATCCACCAGCCCATTTTGAGGCGGCAGAAGATGGTTTCGGCCAGATCACCGGCCACTCCGCCAATAAAGAACAGGAGCAGAATGCTGTAAAAGCTGGCCCCCCGGGCAAAGGGGCTGACGGTGGTCTTTTCCCGCCGGCGGGAAAAGACCGCGCCGGGGTGGGCCTTCTGAATGCGCCCCTCGGCGCGGCGGAGAATCCACTCCCCAAGCCGGACGGAGAGGGCGGCCAGACGGCTGTTTAGGTTCTCCAGCGGGGGCAGGCTGCTGCGGACGCCGCAGAGGGTCAGCACGGTGCCCGCGATGTCCGCCGCCAGCAGGGCCAGCAGCACCCACAGCAGGATTTCTCCCACCAGCGGGGGCAGCCAGCGGTAGAGGGCCAGGAGCAGCGGGTTGATCCACTGTACGGCCGCCAGGCCCAGCACGCCCCACAGGAGGAAGGCGCCGACACAGATGTAGCCGTCCAGGTTGCCGCGCCGGTTGGAGTAGTCCCACCAGCGGGTGTGGGTGGCCTTCTCCAGCAGGTGACCGGCGATCCATTCCACCACCGTGGAGCAGATAGCGCTGCCCAGGAAGAGGAAGAAGTAGTTGCCCCGCAGCTCGGGCAGACCCACGGTAAGCAGAACGGCAGTGATGCCGTAGCAGGCGCACAGCGGGCCGAACAGCACGCTGCGGTCCACATAGCGGTGAAGGCGGACGGCGGAAACCGCCGTCTCCAGCACCCAGCCGAGGAAGGAATAACAGAAAAAGAGCCATAGGAGGGGAAACAGAGGCACAAGCATCCGCCTTTCTTTTCATCAACACTGGTGGGAAGAGAATCTGAGGATTGTATCTTATCGTATTTTCCGGTAAAATACAACCGATCTCTCATAAGAAAGGCAGGTAATTTGGCAATGAACGAAGTGTTGAAGGTTTTGAAGGAGCGCCGGAGCTGCCGCAGCTACCGGCCGGAGCAGATCACCGACGAGGAGTTGAACGCAGTATTGGAGGCGGGCACCTATGCTCCCACGGCCCGGGGCCAGCAGTCCCCGATCATCGTGGCAGTGCAGAATCCCGCTGTGGTGGAGCAGCTGCGGAAGATGAATGCCGCAGTGCTGGGCACCCCGGAGGCCGACCCCTTCTACGGTGCGCCCACCGTGCTGGTGGTGCTGGCGGCCAGGGATAACACCAACCGGGTATATGACGGCAGCTGCGTCATGAGCAACCTGATGAACGCAGCTAAGGCGGTGGGGCTGGCCTCTTGCTGGGTTCACCGGGCCAAAGAGGTGTTTGACTCCGAGGAGGGTAAGGCCCTGCTCCGACAGTGGGGCGTGGAGGGCGACTACGAGGGCATCGGCCACTGTATCCTGGGCTACCGGGCGGACACGGCCCCTGCACCCGCCCCCCGCAAGGAGCACTACATCTACCGGGTCCGGTAGGGAGGAAAACAGGTGCTGCGGCCGGGCTGCGGAATCCGTTGCTTGTAAAGGAGAGATAGAGCATGCACACGGTAAAGAGAGTCTGCACACTGGTCCTGACGGGCCTGCTGGCCCTGCCCATGGCCGCCCCCGCGGGGGCAGCGGCCGCATCCTTCTCCGACCTGCCCTCCAGTCACTGGGCCTATATCGCCATGACGGAGGCCGCGGGCTACGGCATCCTCCAGGGCACCGGAGCCAACACCATGAGCCCCTCCGCACCCCTGACCTGGCCCCAGTTCCTGGCCATGGCCGCCCGGGCCTTTGCCCCGGAGGAATATGCCCGCAGCGCCGCTTCCGGCGCGGCCTGGGATCAGGCGGGGCTGGATGCCGCCCGGAGCGCCGGCCTGCTGGAGGGGCTGGACGAGGCCGCGCTGACCGGGGCGGTCACCCGCCAGGATGCCGCGGTGGTGCTCTGCAACGCTCTGCCGGAGGAATATACCCCCTCCTTCTGGGATCAGCCGATTGATCCCACAGCCCTGTCGGACTGGGGGCGGATGGACAGCCTCCGCCAGGAGGCGGTGGCCGAGCTGGCCCGCCGCTGCGTCATCCAGGGCAAGGCGGACGGCTCCTTCGGCTATGCCGATCCCCTTCAGCGCTGCGACGGCGCGGTGCTGTTGATGCGGGTACTGGAGCAGGTGGACAATAGCTGCCGCGGCGAGAGCCAGACCGTCACCCTTCACATTCTGAACGCCGACACCGGCGAGGCCCTCCTGCCCGACCAGCAGGTGGAGACGGAGGTGAGTACCTACCTGTCCAGCCTGGCGAACGGGCTGGACGTGGGCTACTACGTCTACGACTACGACCGGGAGACGGCATCGTATACCAGCACTGCCTGCGACAGCTATACCCTGTATTTCCGGCCCATGACCGGGGCCGAGATTCAGGAGGAGCAGTTCTGGGAGAAGGTGGAGCGGGGCGAGGCCGCCTATGAGGACTACTATAAGCAGGACTTCTGGCTCAGCTTCCAGGGGGACAACGCCCGCAGGCACATCCTCCTCTTCGGCGACGAGAGCAAGAGCCGCTTTGCCAGCCAGGAGGAGGCCGCCGCTGCTATGACGGCCGTCACCGTGCCGGTGTGGCAGCTCTCCGGCGGGGAGAAGGTGTCCTCCACCCTCACCCTCTCCGTCCACGCCGCCCTGGCGGAGGACGTGAAGGAGATCTTCGCCGAGATCTACAACGATCCTGAGCACTTCCCCATCCACGATGTGGGCGGCTACGCCTGGCGGGGCGACTCCGCCACCGGCGAGCACAACTGCGGCACCGCCATCGACATCAACGCCAACGAGAACTACCAGATCCGCGACGGCCAGGTGCTGGCCGGCAGCTGCTGGGAGCCGGGGAGCAATGCCTATTCCATCTCCCCCGACTCCTCCGTGGTGCGCATCTTTGCCGAGCACGGCTGGAGCTGGGGCGGCGACGCCTGGGCTTACAGCAGCGACGATTCCGAGGGCTACCACGACTATATGCACTTCTCCTACATGGGAGAGTGACCAAGCAACCCACCCCGGGCCTCGGCTCCGGGGTGGGTTTCCATTATCCCCCTCTTGACTGAAACAAATGTTCGATATATAATAAAGCTAAAGAAAAAGGAGAGGGGGCGGCAGTGTGGAGCTGCTGGACAAGCTGACCATTCTGGCCGACGCGGCCAAGTACGACGCGGCGTGCACCTCCAGCGGGCTGGATCGGGCGGGCCGGCCCGGCGGCCTGGGGGGCACCCTGGCCGCCGGATGCTGCCACTCCTTCTCCGCCGACGGCCGGTGCATCTCCCTGCTCAAGGTGCTGCTTACCAACCGGTGCGTCTACGACTGCGCCTACTGCGTCAACCGCCGCTCCAGCGATGTGCGCCGGGCCGCCTTCACCCCACGGGAGCTGGCGGAGCTCACCATCGGCTTTTACCGGCGCAACTACATTGAGGGGCTCTTCCTCTCCTCCGCCGTGTGGGGCGGCCCCGACCGCACCACCGAGGCCATGATTGAGGCCCTGCGCCTGCTGCGGGAGGAGTACGGCTTCCGTGGGTATATCCACGCCAAGGCCATCCCGGGGGCCGACCCCCTCCTCACCCGGCGGCTGGGCCTGCTGGCCGACCGCCTGTCCGTCAACATCGAGCTGCCCAGCGAGGAGAGCCTGGGCCGCCTGGCGCCTGACAAGGCCAAGGCCGCCATCCTGGCCCCCATGGCCCAGATCCGGGATGGCATTCAGGCCAGCCGGGGGGAGCTGGCCCGGTTCCGCCACGCCCCCCGCTTCGCCCCGGCGGGGCAGTCCACCCAGATGATCATCGGCGCCACGCCGGAGAGCGACAGGCACATCCTCACCCTCACCCAGGCTCTCTACGACAAGTACAAGCTCAAGCGGGTGTTCTACTCCGCCTACATGCCGGTGTCGGACAGCGCCCTTCTCCCCGCCCGGCGGGACTTCAAGCCGCCCCTGCTGCGGGAGCACCGGCTCTACCAGGCGGACTGGCTGCTGCGGTTCTACCACTTCCGGGCCGAGGAACTGCTGGACGAGGCCCACCCCAACTTCAATCCCCTGGTAGACCCCAAGTGCTCCTGGGCGCTGAACCACCCGGAGTTCTTCCCGGTGGAGGTCAACCGGGCGGACTACGAGGCCCTGCTGCGGGTGCCGGGTATCGGGGTGACCTCCGCCCGGCGCATCCTGGTTGCCCGCCGGTGCGCGCCCCTCACCTTTGCGGGGCTGAAAAAGCTGGGGGTGGTGCTCAAGCGGGCCCAGTATTTCCTCACCTGCGGCGGCAAGTACCTGGAGGGCCTGCGGGTCTCCCCCGACGGGGTGCTCCGCCACCTGGTGGCCCAGGAGCGGCCCATGCTGGCCCAGGGCGCGCCGGAGCAGCTCTCCCTCTTCGAGCAGACGGGTTAGGAGGCGGCCATGGACTGGACACCGGTTTCCTATGCCTACGACGGCAGCTTTGCCGGCTTTTTGACCTGTGTATTTGCCAGCTACGCCCACCGGGAGGAGCCCATGAGCTTTTCCACCCCGGAGGACGGGCGGATTTCCCTCTGGCCGGAGCGGACGGTGGACACCGACGAGGCCCGCGCCCAGCGGGTGTACCGCTCCCTGGCCCCCAGGCTGGGGCAGGAGGGGCGGCGGCTGGCGGTGTACGGCTTTCTCACCTGCCTGGAGGAGCGGGAGCTCCACCTGTGGCGGTTTCTCCGCCTGGGGTACGACCGGGGGCCGTGGGTGGTGCGGGATCTCACCGACGACCGGGTGGCAGTGCTGACCCGCGCGGTGGGCCACCTGACCGGAGAGGCTCATCTGCTCAAGGGCTTCACACGCTTCTCCGAGCAGGAGGGGGTGCTGGTGGGGGAAATTGCCCCCAAAAACCGGGTGCTTCCCCTCCTCCGGCCCCACTTCTGCGCCCGCTATCCGGAGGAGTCCTTCGTCCTCTACGACCGCACCCACCGGGAGGCGCTGTTTTACCGGCCCCGGCGGTGGGCCATCGTTCCCCTGGAGGCGTTCCGCGCCGCCGCCCCCGGCCGGGAGGAGCGGGACTTCCGCCGCCTGTGGCGGCGGTTTTACGACACCATCGCCATCGAGGGGCGGGAGAACCCCCGGTGCCGCATGACCCAGATGCCCAAGCGGTTCTGGGGCACTATGACAGAGTTTCAAAACGAACCGGAGGAGCGAAAGGAGCTTGCACCATGAAGAACGTGAAAATCATTGTGCTGCGCAAGGGATTTTACCCCGATCTGATCCGGGAGCACCTCACCGAGCCTCCGGAGGAGTGCGTCTGCGACTTCTTCCGGGAGGGGGATCAGTTCCTCTATACCGGGGGCGCGGAAATGCCCGCCGGCTTCTGCCCCTGGGCGTGGATCGATCTCTACCGCTCGGTGTCCGCCCTGTCCTGCGGTGCCTCCTATACCCCCTGGCAGCGGCGGGAGGGGGTCAATGTGGTGTGCTGTACCGACGGGCTGCGCCCGGTGACCTTCCTGTTGGAGGCCCAATGAGAAAGCGCCGCCCCCACAATGCGGGGGCGGCGCTTGTCATGTAACGGAGTGCTCTGGGATGTCCTGCCAGCGGATGCGCTGGGGGATGGGGGGCGGATTGCCCTTGAAGTCCCGGTCGAACCAGCGCGGCACGGGAGTTTCCGCCGAAATGGCCTGGAAAAAGGCGGTGATCTGCTCCGCTGTCTCAGGGATGGCCGCCTCCAGCAGACGGTTGAGGTCGGCGTTGCTCTCCTGCGCCGAGGGGTGGGGCGTCTCCTTCAGGGCGATGCCCTTGGCGGAGGGAATGGGGAGCATGTGGCTCACCGCACCAATGACCTTGCCGGTCATGCGGCCGTTGGAGCGGGCCAGGAAGCCGGAGAAGAAGGCCATGGAGCGGTAGGCCCGCCGCATCTGGTCGGGGGAGGCGTGGACAAAGGCCTGGGACGCCGCCTCCCAGACGGCGCGGTTGGCCGGGGCGCTGGGCAGTGGGGACTGCTCGGCGGCATTGAGGCCGTCCCGCTCCATCAGCATCCGGTCATACTCCCCCTCAATGGCCATGTGGGAGATGGGGCCGTCGGCGGCCCGGTCGTCCACGTAGCCGTGGCAGGCGCTGTCCAGGGCCAAATGGCAGAGGAAGCCAGCTCCGTAGCCGGTGGACATGGGTACGCCGTCCTCGATAGCCTGGCGCAGACGCTCCACCGCGGGCAGGGCGGAGCGGCGGTGCATCTTGATCCCCTCCCGCCGGACGGCGTTGGGGCGGATGGGCTGGTAGAAGAACAGCGGGTCGGGGCCCAGACAGCCCAGGTCAAAGGCCTCCCGCTCCTGCTCAATGAGCTCGGACAGGCCGGCGGGCAGGTCCGCCAGCACCCGTTGGCCGAACGTCAGGTGCGCGTAGTAATTGGGCATGGTATGGATCAGCGCCTCCTTGCACAACGCGGCGATATTGCCTTGCTGACCATATTATAGCACGCCAGTCAAGGGGAGGAAATGGAAAACAGCCCGGCGGAGCGCGCTCCGTCGGGCTGCCGTTTAACCGCCCAGGTATGCCTTTTTGACGGCCTCGTCGGCCAGCAGTTCCCGGCCGGGGCCGGTGAGGGTGACCCGCCCGGTCTCCAGCACGTAGCCCCGGTCGGCCACGCTCAGGGCCATCTGGGCGTTCTGCTCCACCAGGAGAATCGTGGTGCCCGCCCGGTGGAGCTCCTTGATGATGTCGAAGATCTGCTCCACCAGCAGGGGGGCCAGGCCCATGGAGGGCTCGTCCAGCATGAGCAGCTTGGGGTTGGACATGAGGGCCCGCCCCATGGCCAGCATCTGCTGCTCGCCGCCGGACAGGGTGCCCGCCACCTGACGGCGGCGCTCCTTCAGCCGGGGGAACTGCTCGTACACCCGCTCCAGGCCGGGGGCGATGGTGGAGGCGGGCTGGGTGAAGCCGCCCATCTCCAGGTTCTCCTCCACTGTCATCTGCTGAAAGACCCGGCGGCCCTCCGGCACCTGGGCCAGTCCGCGGCCCACCAGCTTGGAGGCGGGGACGTTCTGGATGGGCTGCCCCAGGAACTCAATGGAGCCGGTGCGGGTGTGGAGCAGACCGGACACGGTTTGCAGTGTGGTGGTCTTGCCCGCGCCGTTGGCGCCGATGAGGGTGACAATCTCCCCCTCATTGACCTGAAAGGAGATGTCCTTGACGGCGTGAATGGCGCCGTAATAGACGTTGATGTTCTTGACATCCAGCATCACAGCCATCTCTCAGCCCTCCTTTCCGCCGCCCAGGTAGGCCTTGATGACCTCCGGGTTGTTCTGAATTTCCGTGGGGGTGCCCTTGGCGATGATCTGGCCGAAGTTGAGCACGCAGATGCCCTCGCAGATGCCCATAACCAGGTTCATGTCGTGCTCGATGAGGAGAATGGCAATCTGGAAGGTGTCGCGGATTTTGACGATGTTCTCCATCAGCTCCGCCGTCTCAGAGGGGTTCATGCCCGCCGCCGGCTCGTCCAGCAGAAGCAGGGACGGGTTGGTACCCAGGGCGCGGACGATCTCCAGCCGGCGCTGGGCGCCGTAGGGCAGGGAGCCCGCCTTGACGCCCGCCAAATCCTGCATGTCAAAAATGGAGAGCAGCTCCAGCGCGCGCTCATGGGCGGTCTTCTCCTCCTTCCAGTACCGGGGCAGGCGGAGAATGCCGCTGAACAGGCCGCAGTGGATGGAATTGTGCATGCCGATTTTGACATTGTCCTCCACGCTCAGGTTGTTAAACAGGCGGATGTTCTGGAAGGTACGGGCGATGCCCGCCTTGTTGACCTGCACTGTGTTCATGTTGTGGGTGTCTACTCCGTCCAGCAGGACGGTGCCCCGGGTGGGCTGGTACACCTTGGTCAGCAGGTTGAACACCGTGGTCTTGCCCGCGCCGTTGGGGCCGATCAGGCCGGCGATCTCGGTGCGGCCGATGGCCATGTTGAACTCGTTGACGGCGGTGAGGCCGCCGAAGTCGATGCCCAGGTGCTGGGCCTCCAGGATGGGGCTCTTATCCACGTCCCGCTCTGGAATCTTGTTGACGCTGGGCACCGGAACCAGCTTAGTCTCCTGTCGTTTTATGCTGCTCACTGCCTGCCGCCTCCTTTCACCGCCGCCGCATGGGGCGCGTCCGCCCGCTCCCGGTGAAACAGCCGGGAGAAAAAGCCCTTCAGGGTGGGATTGTTGGTGGCCAGCATGACCAGGATCAGCACAATGGCGTACACCAGCATGCGGTAGTTGGAGAACTGGCGCAGGGCCTCGGGCAGAATGGTGAGGGCTGCGGCGGCAATGACGGAGCCCCACATGTTGCCCAGGCCGCCCAGCACCACGAACACCAGAATCAGAATGGAGGTATTGAAGTCGAACTTGGTGGCGGCGAAGGTGGTCTGGCTGCACCCGTACAGGGTGCCCGCCGCGCCCGCCAGGGCGGCGGAGACCACAAAGGCGATCATCTTGTACTTGGTGACGCTGATGCCCACGCTCTCGGCGGCGATGCGGTTGTCTCGGGCCGCCATGACGGCCCGGCCAGTGCGGCTGTTGACCAGGTTGAAGATGACCACTAGGGCCACCAGCACCAGTACAAAGCCGGCAATAAAGGTGGAGATGCGCTGGGTGTTCATCACGCCCATGGGGCCGCGGATGAGCTCCACCCCGCCGTCGGCCAGCTCGTTTTTGTTGGAGAGGAAGCTGAACTGGAGGCCGTTTTCATCCACCCCCAGGTAGACATTGGTGATGATGCTCTTGATGATCTCGCCAAAAGCCAGAGTTACAATGGCCAGATAGTCACCATTGAGACGCAGCACGGGGATGCCGATGAGAAAGCCCAGCGCGGCGGCGATGACCGCACCGAATACCATGGCCAGGGCCAGGCGCAGGGGGGAAAGGGTGACGGTGCTCTGGAGAGCCAGGGCCAGGGCAGAGCCGGCAAAGGCTCCAATGCTCATGAAGCCGGCGTGGCCCAGGCTCAGCTCGCCGGAGACGCCCACCACCAGGTTCAGGGCCAGCGCCATGACGATGTAGGCGCAGATGGGGATGAGCTGCCCCTCCAGCATGGCGCCCACGCCAGGGCCCATCCGCAGGGCCTGCACCACCACAAAGGCCGCAATGACCAGCGTGTAGGTAAACAGGCTGTTTTTGGTGGATTTTTTCATCTGTCCAAGTTGTCTCATCGCGTCCACCTCACACTTTCTCACGGACGGTCTTGCCCAGCAGGCCGGCGGGCTTCACCAGCAGGACGATGATCAGCACACCGAACACGATGGCGGTGGACAGCTCGGTGGAGATGTAGGCGCGGGCAAAGGTCTCAATGACGCCCAGCAGCAGGCCGCCCAGCAGGGCGCCGGGGATGGAGCCGATGCCGCCGAACACGGCGGCGGTAAAGGCCTTGATGCCGGGCATGGAGCCGGTGGTGGGGGTCAGGCTGGTGTAGGTGGACAGGAACAGGACGCCCGCGATGGCCGCCAGGGCGGAGCCGATGGCAAAGGTCATGGAGATGGTGCGGTTGACGTCGATGCCCATAAGCTGGGCCGCCGCCTTGTCCTCCGAGCAGGCCCGCATGGCCTTGCCCATCTTGGTGCGGCCGGTAAAGGCGGTGAGGGCCAGCATGATGGCCACGCACACCAGGACGGTCACGATGGTCAGCCAGGAGATGGAGAGCTGGCCGTCAAACAGGGTCAGCTTGGCGGACTGGCTCACCACGGGGGTAAATACCTTGGGGCTGGAGCTCCACAGGAGCTGGGCCGCGTTCTGGAGGAAGTAGCTCACGCCGATGGCGGTGATGAGCACCGCCAGGGAGGTGGCCTGCCGCAGGGGCTTGTAGGCCAGCCGCTCGATGGTGATGCCCAGCACGGTGCACACCACCATGGCCAGCACCGTGCCGGCCAGGGCGGGGACCACCAGCGCGGCCAGACTGCCCGGGGCGAAGAGGGAGGACAGCCCGTTCATGCTGAAAAAGCAGATGTACGCGCCCACCATGATGACATCGCCGTGGGCGAAGTTGAGCATCTTGGCGATGCCGTAGACCATGGTGTACCCCAGGGCGATGATGGCGTAGATGCTGCCCAGGCTGATCCCGTTGATCAGGTAGTTGAGGAAGACCATAACACACACCTCTCTGTCATGGATGATTGCGGCCGGGCAATGGCGGGCCGTTGCCCGGCCGCAATCATCCATTTGTTCTG
>OLNK01002586.1_pt1 | contig 10303 bp, 8 predicted proteins | sample 1672791 | NCBI WGS metagenome assembly OLNK01 (sample SAMEA3136724, study PRJEB25190) | human gut metagenome | biome: human gut; feature: human-associated habitat; material: faeces | place: Austria | collected 2013 | reverse complement strand
AGAACATGAAAATGATGGCTGGTATTGACAAGAATAATACATGCCTTCTTGTAAAACCAAGCTTGAAGGGACTGGAACTGAATTTTGACGAGAGCCAGCTTATGAAAGAGGATCTGTCATTATTTGGATCAGAAAGAACAGAAATTCTTGACAAGTGGAGTACTTTGATGGGAGATAAAGGTGAACAATAGAAAACCTATAAAAAAACGGGCATCATTATATGATGCCCATTTTTATAATATATTAGATTATTTTATATTGGCAATACTGGTAGCCGGAGTATTGATATTTATTCTTTATCCGCTTCTTTGTATGGTGAAGCAGAGCTTCGCAGGAACAGAAGGATTTTCAACGGAAGTTTATAAAAGTATTTTCAGTGATAATCTGGTGTTAGTAAAAAATAGTGTATTTGTCGGAAATTTATCAGCATTTTTTTCTACGATTGCAGGACTTCTTGTAGCAATTTGTGTGTGGGCAGCTGGAAAGAAAATGGGAAAAGTCCTGGAGACAATTTTATTGATTAGTATGGTCTCTCCGCCATTTATTGCATCGCTGGCATACATTCAATTATTTGGAAGAAATGGATTGATTACAAAAGGAATTTTAGGCTTGTCATTGAATCCATATGGCTGGCTTGGGGTTGTTGTTATGCAGACTCTATTTTTTGCTTCATTAAATGCACTTATGATTCTTGGAATGCTGAAGAAAATGGACATGTCATTGGTCAGGGCATCTTTTGATTTAGGAGCATCATCGGGCTACACTTTATGGAGAATAGTAGTACCGTTGTTGCGCCCAATACTTTTAAGTTGTTATTTGCTTTCCTTTATCCGCTCAATTGCTGATTTTGGAACTCCAGTAGTAATTGGAGGCCGCTTTGAAACAGTTTCAACAGAAATATATATGCAGGTCATTGGCTATTCTAGATTGGACAAAAGTGCTGCGCTTAATGTATTGCTTCTTGTTCCTACAATTATTGTATTTGTATTATACCGTTATTTGATGAAGAAAAATGAAAAAGTTATTGATGGAAATAGCAATAAGACGATTGAGGCTGGAAATACTTTCAGACTACGAGGTATGTCGGCAATTGTTGTATGGCTGGGAGCAGGTTTCTTTTTTGTTATGATGGCGCTGGAATATGGATCTATTTTCTTGAATAGTTTCAGTAGAAATCTGCGAGGCAAAATTACATTTACAACCATGTATTTAAAAGCATTGCTTGAACGAGATATGGACACTTTTGTACGAAGTGTGGAATATGCGTTGATTGTTGCAATAGTAGGAAGTGTGATTGGAATGTTGCTTTCTTACTATATTGAAAGAAGAAAAATAAAATTAGGAGGAGTGCTAGATTTTATTATTACATTACCATATATGCTTCCGGGAAGTTGCTTTGGAATTGGTTATATTCTTGCATTCAATCATAGTCCGTTAAAGTTTACCAGAACAGCAGCTATTGTTGTGTTAAATATGATTTATAAGCAGATGTCCATTACAACAAAGGCTTCGTTTTCTTCACTGCAACAAATCAGCATAGAACTTGATGCTGCAGCAAGAGATCTTGGGGCAAACAAATTTTTGGTGATGAAAGATGTAATTCTTCCTAATATGAAACAAGCTTTTGCAACAGGATTTATTAATAATTTTACAAGTGCAATGGTTACGGCAGGTGCTGTAATCTTTCTGGTGACACCAGGACAAAAGATTGCTGTATTTACATTATTTGACTGTATTAATACAGGGCGATATGGCGAAGCATCAATGATTGCAACATTTATTATTGCTATTACAATTACTGTAAATGTGATATTTTCAATACTTGTTGCTTGGAAAGGAAGAAGAAAACGTGTATTTAGAACTGAAAAATGTAAGTAAAAGTTTTGGTGAAAAAGAAGTAGTAAAAGATTTATCACTTTCGCTTCCTAAGGGAGAGCTGTTATGTTTGTTAGGAGCATCAGGTTGTGGAAAGACGACAACGCTTAAAATGATTAGTGGTTTCTTAAAGGCGGATAAGGGGCAGATTTTGATTGATGGACATGATATTACTGAACTAGATCCAGAAAAGCGCCCAGTATCAACTGTTTTCCAGTCATATGCATTATTTCCGCATATGACGGTTTTGGAAAATGTAATATATGGATTAAAATTTCAGGGAATTAAAAAAAAGAAAGCCAGAGAAATGGGGATGGAGTATTTGAAAATCGTGGATATGGAAGAATATGCAGGATTTTCAATTGGCGAAATATCTGGTGGACAACAGCAAAGAGTTGCATTAGTCAGATCGTTAATTACAAAGCCGAAGGTACTTCTTTTAGACGAGCCACTTAGTAATTTGGATGCGAAACTTCGAGTCAAGATGCGTGAAGAAATTCGGGAAATTCAAAAAAAGTATGAGATTACAATGGTTTTTGTAACCCATGACCAAGAAGAAGCAATGGTACTTGGTGACAAGATTGCTATTATGGATCAGGGTAAACTTGTCCAAATCGGAAGACCGGAAGAAGTGTATTTGCATCCACAAAATGATTTCGCAAGAGATTTCTTGGGAATATCGAATCAGTTTACCGATATGCGAGGAAACCATATATGTTGTAGACCAGAAGAACTCGAATTTGTGGATAATGGTACTGTAAAAGGAATTGTAAAGCAGGAAGAGTTTTTAGGATTTTACCGACAATATTGTGTTGAAACAGAAACCCATGAAACCATCATTGTAAGAACGGATAGAGGGGTAAAAAAGGAAGTAGGAAAAGAAATTCAGCTTCAAGTTAAATAGAAGATTAAAAAGGATATAATTTATCAAAAAATAAAGATTCTTATAGAAGAATATATGATTTACTCCGGAACATATACTGTTATAAAGGCAGATGTTCCGGAGTTTTTTATGAGAAAGTTAATAAAACTTGAGAAAATAAGTATCAATTGCAAGCGTATTCAAAAGAAATGGAATAAGAAATGGTTGACTCGTGGGATTTTTACATGTGTGGTTGCAGTAGCATTGATAGGTTCATGTAGGTACATATCAGGAATTGTCAAGGTTTCAAGCAATGTCAATGGGAAAGAACTTCCGATTTACTGTGTCCAGACTGATGAAAAGAAGGTTGCGCTCTCATTTGATGCGGCATGGGGGAATGATGATACCCAGAGAATCCTGGACATTTTAAAGGAACATGATGTACATGTCACATTTTTCATGACTGGCGGGTGGGTCGAAAGTTATCCTGACGATGTGAAAGCAATCTATGAGGCAGGCCATGACCTTGGAAACCACAGTCAGAATCATAAGAATATGTCTCAGCTCTCCGATGAGGAGAAGACACAAGAGTTAATGAGTGTTCATGAAAAAGTGAAGGAGTTGACAGGAGTCAAGATGCAGTTGTTTCGCCCGCCATATGGAGATTATGATGACGCCGTTGTTTTAAATGCCAGGGAAAATGGATATTATCCGATTCAGTGGGACGTGGATAGTTTGGATTGGAAAGACTACGGGGTTGATAGTATTTTAAATACGGTGCTGAATCATAAGGCACTTGGAAATGGTTCGATTATCTTGTGCCACAATGGAGCGAAATATACGGCAGATGCTCTGGATGCATTGCTGGACGGATTGAAAGAAAAAGGTTATCAGGTAGTGCCGATATCGCAACTGATTTATAAAGAAAATTACCATATGGATGTGACCGGAAGGCAAATTCCGGACGCAAAATAGATTCCTCGAAAAGCCTGTAAAATGGGCGAAAAATCAGAACATACACATCAATTAAAGAACATATATAGAATAGTTTAATATTTGCTGTTCCTTTTATTTAAATTCTTGATTGGACAATGGAAAAGTAATTGTGGTAACATATAAATGTATACTTGTTAACGTTGATAATTATTGTTCAATAAAGCAGTGATACAACTGGAGAAAAAGAAAAGGAGAACTTTATGAAAAAGAAAATCGTAAGCGCACTTTTATGTGTCGCAATGATCGCAACTATGGCAACAGGTTGTGGTGGCAGCAAATCCAGTTCTACATCTGGAAATGCAGATTCTACAGCTAAGCAGTTTGAGATTAATGCAGCAATTGCAGCAAATCCACCTGCACTTGATCCACACACTGTAAATGCTAATGTTACAGGTGGAATTGGAATTCATATTTATGAAGCTCTGTTCCAGATGGATGAGAATTATGAACCACAGCCAGTACTTGCAGAGTCTTATGAGATGAGCGATGATGGAAAAGAGTACACAATCAAACTTCGTCAGGGAGTAAAATTCCACAACGGAGATGAGATGAAGGCAGATGATGTAGTAGCATCTATGAATCGTTGGGTGAAGCTTTCACCAAAGGCTAAAACACTCATTGACGGTTCAGTGTTTGAAAAAGTAGATGATTATACAGTGAAACTTACTGTAAATGAGCCGTCTTCTGATATCATCATGGTTCTTGCAAGCCCGATTCAGTTTGCAGCTATTTATCCAAAGTCAGTTGTTGATTCAGCAAGTGATGAGGGTGTAAAGGAATATATTGGAACTGGTCCGTACAAAGTAGCAGAGTGGAAGCAGGATCAGTATGTAAAACTTGAAAAATATGAGGATTATCAGCCGGCTGAAGGAGAATCCAGTGGTCTTGCAGGAGCAAAAAATGCACAGGCTGACACAATCACATTTAACATTGTAACAGATACAGCTACTCGTATTGCAGGTGTACAGAATGGTCAGTATGACATTGCTGAGGATATCCCGGCAGATCAGTACAAAGATCTTGCAGCAGACAAGAATCTGACTATGGATGTTCGTAGTGGTGGTACACTGAACCTGTTCCTGAATACAACAGAGGGTGTTATGGCTGATGAGAAAGTACGTCAGGCAGCTCTTGCAGCACTTAACTGTGATGATATTCTGATGGCAAGTTATGGAGATGCTGATCTTTATAAGCTGAATGCAGGTTGGTGTAATCCGGATGATGCTCAGTGGGGAACAGAGGCTGGCTCTGAATATTACAATCAGAACGATGTCGAGAAAGCGAAAAAGCTTCTTTCTGAGTCAAGCTACAACAATGAAAAAATCGTATTAGTTACAACACCAGAATACAATGAGATGTACAACGCAACATTAGTTGTTCAGGAGCAGTTAAAAGCAGCAGGATTCAATGCAGAAGTTGAAAGTTACGACTTCAGCACATTCATGGAGCACCGTGCAGATCCGAAACAGTTTAGTATGTATATTACAAGTAACAGCTACAATATGCTTCCAATTCAGTTATCAGTACTGGATAAAGGATGGGCAGGACTGGATCGTCCGGAAGTAACAGACGGAATCAAAGCAATCCGTTCAGCATCTTCTAACGAAGAAGCAAAAGCTGCATGGGAAGATCTTCAGTCATTCATTTATGAATATGGTGCAGCAAGTGTTATCGGACATTTCACAAACATTACAGCTATGAACAGCAAAGTTGAGAATTATCAGTACCTGAGATTCCCAATTTACTGGAATATCACTTTTGCAGAGTAATAGATGGAAGAGTTTGCTTACATCTAGGTGAGTCTTGAATAGTAAACACAGCGGCGGAATGCGAAAGCAACCGCCGCTTTTGCAAATTTAAGTAATATTTTCATTGAACTTAAAAACCATGGAGGAGGAAATTATATGTTATCTTATATTGGAAAACGTATTCTGTCATTGATTCCTGTACTCTTTGTTGTGTCGTTTGTGGTTTTTCTGGTTGTATATATGATACCGGGAGGACCTGCAACAGCAATTTTAGGACTGGAAGCATCAGCAGATCAGATAAATGCTTTGAATGCGCAGCTTGGTTTTGACAGACCATTTCTTGTACAGTATGGTGACTGGATTGTCAATGTATTTCAGGGAAACTGGGGGGATTCATTTTTTTTACATGAGTCTGTAACAGAAGCAATTGCTGAATATTTTGGCCCAACAATCAGCCTTGCAATTCTTGCGCAGTTAATTGCATTAGTTCTTTCTGTACCACTTGGGATTCTTGCAGCATATAAGAGAGGAAGCGCGACTGATGTAGCAGCAGTATCTGTGTCATTACTTGGTATTGCAATTCCAGGATTCCTTTTAAGTATGTTTTTAATGTTATTTTTTAGTGTGTATCATCGCTGGTTCCCGGTAGCAGGGTATGCACCATTGGCAAATGGACTGTTGGAACATTGGAAATATCTGTTTGTTCCTGCACTCTCACTTGGAATTGTACAAGCTGCTTATATTACACGAATGACAAGATCATCACTTCTTGAGGTGTTATATAAAAATTATATTCGCACAGCAAGAGCAAAAGGATTAAAAGAAAGAAAAGTAGTTCTTCGCTATGCACTTAAAAATGCGGCGCCTGCAATTCTTACAGCAGTCGGACAGTCATTTGGAAGTCTGATTACAGGAACAATCGTAACGGAGACATTGTTTAATATTCCGGGGCTTGGAATGTTGACGATGGGTTCTATTAATCGAAGAGATGTATATGTAATCCAGGGAGTTGTATTATTTGTAACATTATTGTATGTACTGGTAAATCTTGTGGTTGATATTTTATATGGATTTGTAGATCCAAGACTGCAGCCAGGCAGAAATAAATAACGGGAGGGCGGAAAATGGTATTAACAAGAAAAGGAATTTCTGCCTCCAGTGAGGCAATTATAAAAGAACAACGACAGATCACAAGAGAAAAATTACTCGCAAGTCCGGGACTGATTATCGGAACAATTGGATTTTTATTAATTCTGGTTACTGCAATATTAGTTCCGATTCTCAACACGCAGGATCCAAATGCAATGGTGGTCATGGATCGTCTGAAAGCACCAAGTGCTGCACATATTTTTGGAACAGATGAATTAGGAAGAGACTTATTTATCCGTGTAATGTACGGAGCAAGAGTTTCTCTTTGGGTTGGCGGTTGTGTTGCAATCTTTTCCTGTGTTTTGGGAACAATTATCGGACTTTATGCAAGTTATTTCAAAGTGCTTGATCAGATCCTTATGAGAATCTGTGATGGATTGATTGCAATTCCGGGAATCTTACTTGCGATTGCATTGATTGCGGCACTTGGAACATCAAGCTGGAATGTAGTTGTAGCACTTACAATTGTATATACTCCAAACGTAGCACGTACAGTACGTGCCAGCGCTATGGTTATTCGTGAGCAGACTTATGTAGAAGCTGCAAAAGTACAGGGAAGCGGAAATTTCAGAATCTTATGGAAACTGATTCTTCCGGGCGTTATTTCACCGCTGACAGTTCAGGCTTCTTACATTTTTTCACAGGCAATTATTTCAGAAGCATCTCTTAGCTTCCTTGGAGCGGGTGTTCCGGCACCGGCAGCCAGTTGGGGAAATATGCTGGAAGCAAGTAAAGCAGTACTTTCAAAGGCACCTTGGACAATGATTGTACCAGGAGCAGCAGTTATTATATGTGTACTGAGTCTAAATCTTTTTGGAGATGGACTTCGTGACTTTATGGATCCGAGAACAAAAGGAGGCGTGAAAAAATAATGAATGATACAATATTAGAGATTAAAGATTTACACGTTCTGTTCCCGGTACATAAAAAGTGGCTTCCGGCAGTAGATGGCGTGAATTTGAAGATTGAAAAAGGGGAGATTACAGGAGTAGTTGGTGAATCTGGTTCCGGAAAAAGTGTTATGTCCCAGACGATTCTAAGACTTCGTGATCATGATACAAATGTCCGATATGAAGGTGAAATTTTATTCGAAGGTGAAGATTTGTTAAAGCAGCCTTTAAATAAAATCCGTGATATCAGAGGAGACCGTATTTCGGTTATTTTTCAGGATCCATTGACTTCATTGAGTCCGGTTCATACTGTAGGCAGTCAGTTGAGTGAAGTACTGACTTTGCATAAAGGGTTAAATAAAGAACAGGCAAAAGAAAAAGCAATTGAGATGTTAAAGTTGACAGGAATCCCCAATCCGGAAAACTGTTTTAAACAGTATCCATATGAACTTTCTGGTGGTATGCAGCAACGTGTTATGATTGCAATGGCATTATCCTGCGAGCCAAAGCTTTTGATTGCGGATGAGCCAACAACAGCACTTGATGTAACCATTCAGGAACAGATTCTGCAGCTGATCCGTGAATTGAACGAAAAGCTTGGAATGTCTGTATTGTTTATTACCCATGACATGGGAGCAGTTGCGAATTTATGCCATAATGTAAAAGTTATGTATCTTGGCCAGGTAGTTGAAGAAGCATCTACAGAAGAATTGTTCCAAAATCCGCTGCATCCATATACACAAGGACTACTGTCATGTATTCCGCACCTTGGAGTGAAAAAAGGAGAACCGCTGCCAGTGATTGAAGGATCAGTGCCTCCGTTATCTAAAGTACCGGTAGGGTGTCATTTCTGTACCAGATGTAAGATGGCAGATCAGCACTGCATGGAACATGAGCCGCCAGCCTGTGAAGTTGCTCCGGGGCATGTAGTGAAATGTTGGAAATATGCCGAATCCGGAAAGCAGGAGGTGTAAAGATGAGTGAACATTTGCTTGAAGTAAAACATTTAAAAAAATCATATCCGGTGTATGATAATTCTGGAAAATTATTTGCAAAGAAGAAACATATGTGTGCGGTCGATGATATGTCTTTCTTTATTGAAAAAGGAGAAACTTACGGACTGGTAGGAGAATCTGGATGCGGAAAATCTACGACAGGAAGAACAATTGTTGGTCTGAATCATGCAGATAGTGGAGAGATTTTATACGATGGAAAGGACTTATGTAAATTAAGTGATAAAGAATTTCGCCCACTGCGTAAAGACATTCAGATGGTATTTCAAGACACTTTATCAGCGCTTAATCCGAGACAGAGAATCGGAGATGGTTTAAGTGAGACTTTAAAAATCCACGGAATGACAGATAATGAGAAGAGAAGAGAAGCCGTAGTTGAAATCCTGAAAAAGGTAGGACTTTCCGAAGAGCATTATTTCAGGTTCCCACATGAATTATCAGGCGGACAGGTTCAGAGACTTGGAATTGCCGGAGCTTTGATTATCCAGCCGAAGCTGATTGTCTGCGATGAGCCGGTATCTGCGCTGGATGTATCTATTCAGGCTCAGATTTTGAACATGCTTGTGGAACTTCAAAAAGAATTGGGACTGAGTCTTTTGTTTATTTCTCATGATATCGGTGTAGTACGTTTTATTTCAGACAGAATCGGAGTTATGTATCTTGGAACTCTGATGGAAGAGACAGAGACAGAAGAACTTTTTGAGCATCCATTGCATCCATATACGGAAGCATTGTTTGAGGCGGTTCCTGATCCGTATATCAAACGTACGGAATTAAAAGGATTAAGTGGAGAACAGCCGGTTCGAACAGAAGATTTTAAAGGTTGTGCGTTCTATACAAGATGTCCATATGCAACAGATCGTTGTAAGGAAGAAAGACCGGAACTTAGAGAAGTGAAAGCGGGACATAAAGTAGCCTGTCATAGATATAATAATGACTAGTATAAGCCTTTTAAATTAGCATAATAAATCAGAAAAAGCGTCACTTATATTTTGTATGAGCGGCGCTTTTTTTGATATGGTGTTGCTGAAAGTATTTAGTTGTAATTATCTTTTAGGCAGATTATTTTGAAAATGTAGAATAGATTTTTACCAGTTCTATGACCATGTCTACAACTTTATCCATGCTTTGGACAGAAATGTGTTCATAAGGACCGTGATAAGCGTGTGCCCCAGTTCCGATATCAGGGCATGGAAGTCCGCGAAAACTAAGATGACAACCATCAGTCCCTCCACGGATTGGAGAAATATTAGGAATTAGTCCAACTCTTTCACACGCAGATTTTGCATTTTCAATTAAGTGGATATTTTGTTCAATGATATCTTTCATATTATAATACTGGTCGGTTATACAAAGTTCTACGGTTCCTGCGCACCATTTTGCATTTAATTGTTCAGCAATGGAAAGAAGGTGATTTTTGCGATTTTGAAACTCAGTGTTGTCATGATCCCGAATAATATAATCCATATGAGCAGAACCACAGTCTCCAGCTATATGAACTAAATGATAGAAGCCTTCATAACCTGCAGTATCACGTGGTGTTTCGTGTTTGGGAAGTTGGTTATTAATTTCCATAGCGAGCAGACAGGCATTGATCATAGTATCTTTAGCAGAACCAGGGTGGACGCTCACGCCATGAATGTCAAAAGAGGCGCTGGCAGCATTAAAGTTTTCATATTGTAAGTTCCCCTCCGTAGAGCCGTCAAGTGTATATGCAAAATCGGCATCGAACAAATCTATATCAAAAAGGGAGATACCGGTTCCAATCTC
>OLNK01002581.1_pt1 | contig 10309 bp, 9 predicted proteins | sample 1672791 | NCBI WGS metagenome assembly OLNK01 (sample SAMEA3136724, study PRJEB25190) | human gut metagenome | biome: human gut; feature: human-associated habitat; material: faeces | place: Austria | collected 2013 | reverse complement strand
CGTAGATGAGGTTGTCGGCCGCCACGGCCTCGCCCACTGCCGCCACGCCGCCGCTGCGGCCCAGCAGCAGGGTCACGCTGTCGCCAATCTGGTAGCCGCCCAGGTCGGAGAGGGCATAGGCGGCGGAGGTGGTCTCAATGGTGTAGCTCTTGCCCGCCACGGTGACGGAGGTGGGGCTAGTGACCGAGGGAGAAGCCGCCTCATAGGTGCCGGTGATCTTGTCGGAGTAGGCCCACATGGTATGCATGGACTCCGACCAGTACACCACGTCCTGATTCTGCACCGCGGCCAGGCTGCTCTTGGCGCCGTTGCGGTAGACCGTGGCGCTGCCGGCGTCGAAGGGCACGCTGGACTGCCAGCCAGCGGCGGCCACCACGGGGCCCTCCATAGCGGAGTTGATGAGGGCCACCCGGTCCAGCTCCCCGGCGGCATTCACCAGGCTGAGGGTGGGCTCCAGCACGTTCAGGTAGTAGGAGCCCTCCTTGTTTTTGGTGATCATCAGGTTGTAGAACAGGTACAGGGCGTCCCGGCGGGTCATGGCGCTGTCCTGTCCGGCGGTGACGCCCTCGTTGAGCTTGAGGGCCCGGTACTGGGCCATCTGGCCGGAGGGCCAGACGCCGGTGAAGTCACTGTCCTGGTAGCCCAGCAGGCGCAGGACGATGGTCACGCCCTCGGCCAGCGTAATGGAACGGCCGGGGTTGAAGTTGCCGTGCAGATCGCCCTGCACCAGCCCCAGATCCACCGCCGCCTTGATATAGGGAGCGGCCCAGTGGCTCTGAGGCACGTCGGGGTAGGGCTTGACGGACACCGTGTCGCCTACGGCGTCCCGGCTGGTGGAGGCGGCCACCGCCAGCTTGGTGAACTCGGCCCTGGTAACGGTGGCGCCCAGGTTCAGGTTACCACTCTCGTCGCCCACCATAATGTCCAGGGCGGCCAGCACCTGGGCGGCCTCCTCCTCGGCCGGCGCGGCGGCCAAGGCCGCCGGAGCCAGCCCCAGCACCAGCACCACGGCCAGCAGGCCGGCTAACAGTCGTTGTTTCATTGCTTTTCTCCTTCTCATGCTCGTGAAAATGGAAACGGCGGGCCGGCGGGAGCGCCGGCCCCTGCCTATTATCATATACCATCCGCGCCGGTTCGGCAAGGGCGGGCCGGCGTACCGTCAATCATAGCGCAGCGCGTCAATGGGGTTCAGCTTTGCGGCCTTGTTGGCGGGCAGGTAGCCGAAGAGAATACCGATGCCCACGCTGACGCCGAAGGACACCGCAATGCCTCCGGCGCTGGGTACGGCGGAGAAGCCCTCCGCACCGGCCATCACAACGCCCACCAGGGCGGTAAAGACGTTGGCCAGCACCACGCCCAGAATAATGCCGATGACGCCGCCGATGGCGGAGGTGGTACCCGCCTCGATGATAAACTGGCTGCGGATATCCCGGCCCTTGGCGCCCAGGGACTTGCGGATGCCGATCTCCCGGGTGCGCTCGGTAACCGACACCAGCATGATGTTCATAATGCCGATGCCGCCCACCACCAGGGAGATGGCGGCGATGACCACCAGAATGGTCATGAGCACCCCCAGCATGGAGTCCATCATGTCCATCATCTCCGCGGAAGTCATGACCATGTAGGCGTTCTCATCCTGGTAGATGCGGAACAGCAGGCTCTCCACCACGCCCTTGGCGGCGGAAGAGGTCTCCTTGGTGGTGCTGGTGACCAGGTACATCTTCATGCCCATACCCCCGCTGGCAGCGTTGAGCTGCTCCACCGTACCATAGGGCAGGTAAATGAGGTCATCCCCGCTGCCCTCGGTGGAGTCGGCCTTCTGTGCCAGGGTGCCGATGATCTTGTAGGGAATGCCCCCCACGGTCAGGGTCTGGCCCAGGCCGTCCCCGCCGAACATATCCTCGTTGAGGTAGCTGCCGATGACGCACACCTTCTGGTCCCGCTCCACGTCCACATAACTGAGGAAGCGCCCCTCCTCAAGCTGGTCACCGCTGGCCGTCTGGCCCTTTTCGGCGTTGTAAAAGGTCTCACTGACGCCGTACACGCTGGTGTGGTCGTATTCGTCGGCGCCGTGGCGCACGGTGGTGGAGGCGCTGAGGTAGGGGCTGACGGAGTCAATGTACTGGGGGTACTTCTCCGCCAGGGCGTACATGTCGTCCGGCTCCACCTCCCGGTTTCCGCCGTAAGAGTAGATGGTCACCTGAATGAGATTGACGCCGATCTGCTCAAACTGGGCGTTCATATACTGCTGCATGCCATTGCCCAGGGAGACGATGACGATGACGGCCGCCACGCCGATAATGATGCCCAGCATGGTCAGCAGGGCGCGGACCTTGCTGACCATCAGGCTCTTGAGGGCCAGGCGGAAGGATTGGCTCACATTCACAGCGCGCCCACCTCCTCGTCCAGCTCCGGCTGTACCACGGCCTTTGGGTCGTGGGCATCACCGTCATAGATGATCCTTCCGTCCTGTAGGCGCACAATGCGCTTGGCCTTGACGGCGATGGAGTTGTCGTGGGTGATGAGCACCACGGTATCCCCCTCGGCGTTGAGCTTCTGGAGGAAGCCCAGCACCTCCCGGCCGGTGCGGGAGTCCAGGGCGCCGGTGGGCTCGTCGGCCAGGATCACCGAGGGGTTGCCCGCCAGCGCCCGGGCGATGGACACCCGCTGCTGCTGGCCGCCGGAGAGCTGACTGGGCAGGTTTTTGCACTTGTCCGCCAGCCCCACCCGCTCCAGAGAGCGGATGGCCCGCTCATGGCGTTCGGCAGCGGACACTCCGGCGTAGAGGAGGGGCAGCTCCACGTTCTCCAGCACGTTGAGCTTGGGAATCAGATTGTACTGCTGGAAGATGAAGCCCAGCATCTTGTTGCGGATTTCGGCCTGCTGGTCGTCATCCATGGTGGACACGTCCACGCCGCCCAGATGGTAGGTGCCGGAGGTGGGCACGTCCAGACAGCCGATGATGTTCATGGCGGTGGACTTACCGGAGCCGGAAGAGCCCACGATGGCCACGAACTCCCCGGGGTCCACCGTCAGGGAGATGCCGTCCAGGGCGTGGACGGTCTCCTCGCCCATCTGGTAAATCTTGTAGACGTCCTTGAGTTCAATGAGGTGTTCCATGGCTTAACCCATCCCCATCGCACTCATGAGGCTGGAGCCCTGGGGGCTCAGCGCCAGCACCACTTCGCCCTCCTCCAGGCCGTCCACGATCTCGATGTACTCGTCGTCGTTGCGGCCCAGGGTCACCTGGCGCTCCTCAGCGGCGGAGAGATCCTTGATGACGCCGTTTTCATCCAGGCAGCCCTCCTTGGCCACCAGCACAGTGTTACCCCGCTCCACCGCCTCCACCGGCAGGGCGAGCACGCTGCCCACCTCCTCCACGATAATCTTGGCGGAGACGTTCATGCCGGGGTAGAGCGCCTCGGGGGAGCCCTCCACCTTCACGGTGACGGGATAGCTGGTGTGGCCGCTGGTGGTGGTGCCGTTGATGTTGATCTTATCCACCACGCCGGTGAAGCTCTGGTCGTCCAGTGCGCCGGCGGTGATCTCCACCTTCTGGCCCACCTGGATCTTGCTGATGTCCTTCTCATCCACGTCCATGTCAAAGGTGAGCTCGGAGCGGTCATAGATGATGGCCGGGTAGGTGACGGAAGCGCCGGAATTGGACAGACCGCTGATGTTGTCGCCCACATCCAGGTTCTTCTCGATCACCTCGCCGTCGATGGTGGAGGTGATGGTGTAGTCCTCCAGCTTCTCCTGGGCGTTCTTCAGGGAGAGCTGGGCGTTTTCCAGAGCGATGCGGGCATTCTCAATCTGGGTCTCCAGGTCGGCCTCAGAGATAACGCCGATCACCTGGCCCTTGGATACCCGGTCGCCCTCCTTGACATTGAGCACGTCCAGATCGCCGGCGGCCTTGGCCGTGATCTGGGAGGAGGACGCATAAGTAAAGCTGCTGCCGGAGGCGCAGGCCGCCCCTCCCACGGAGGCGGTTCCCTGGCTGGTTTCAGACAGGACGCCGGGGTTGTTGACCAGGATGGTCACCTGGCGGACCAGGGTACCGCCGGGTCCCACCTCGTCGGTGGCGGCGATGGACTCCACCGTTCCGCCCACCGTCTCGGCGGTGCCGTTCACCGTCACCGTGGCGGCCTGGCCCACATAGAAGCCCGACGCATCGGCGGAGTGGAAGGGCACCTTCAGCTTCATGTGGTCCCGGTCCAGCACGTCGGCGATGACGGTGCCGACGGTGACGCTGTCCCCGCGGTCCACGTGCAGCTCGGTGATCACGCCGGCGTCGTCGGCCTTCACATTGCGGTCCTTCTGATTGTCGCTCTGGGTCTTCAGCAGGTCGTTGAGGGCCAGTTGGGCGGACTGGACGTTGAGCTGGAGCTGCTCGATGTTGTTCTCCACGTCGCTGGCGTCGATGCGGAAGAGCACGTCGCCCTTGTGGACGGTCTGCCCCTCCTCAAAGGGGGCCTCCAGAATCTCGCCGCTGACCAGCGTGGTCACCTTGTAGGACTGGATGGGCTCGATGGTGCCGGTGCCCGAGACGGCCACCGTCATGTCGTGCATCGCGGCGGTGTAGGGCAGGTACGCGCTGCTGAGCACCTGGGTTCCCGCACTCATGCAGCGGGAGAGCGCCAGCACCAGCAGCGCCGCGATCACCAAGAGGATGACCAGCCGCTTGACCCACTTCCGCTTCTTCTTCGGGGGCGTGAGCTGCGGGCTTTTCTTCCCCGGCCCCTCCGGAGGGGCGACCGTCGTTTCTGGCTTAACTTGGGTTGCTTCCATAGTGGTTTCTCCTTTTCTTTGCTATGCTTCTTCGCGGCGGACCGCCTTGGAGGCCGCGCCCCGCCGAAGGATGCCAAATACACGCATCAGACGGGCCCGCGCGCCCGCCGGATCGCTTGAGGCCCCGGCCGCTACCAGTGTACCGGCTACGGCGGAGACCAGCAAGTGGAAGATATCGGAAAGGTCGGTCTCCGTGCGCAGATCCAGTCGGGACAGGTCCACCCTGTCCCGCAGGCGAGCCAGGCTCGCCTCAGGCCCCTCCCGGTTCAGCAGGACCCCGGGCTGCATCTGCCGGTTGCAGCGGAGTATGTCTGCCATCTCGCGGTATTTCCCGTCCCCCCAGTGGGCCTGAATGTGGTCAAACAGGTCCAGGAAGGCGGCAAAGAGGTCCCCCTCCCGCTGCTCCAGCAGCTCCCCCATCCGGCGCTCCAGCAGTGCGCCATAGGAGTCCATCAGGTGGCCGAACAGCTCCTCCTTGTCGGTGAAGTACATGTAAAAGCTGCCCCGCGGGATGCCGGCGGACTGGATGATCCGGTTCACCGAGGCGCTCTCATAGGGAACGCGGGAGAACTCCTCCCTGGCAGCCCGAAGCAGGCGCTCCCGCTTCTCCTCCGGCAGATTGTAAAACGTCGCGCTGGGCATAGGGCACCTCCTCGCCTGACAAGCTGTCATAAGCTTAGACGACAAGTTGTCATATGTCAACGCCTCCGGCAAAAAATTCGCAGTTCGTTCATATTTTCCAGATAGGCTACCAGCATACCAGAATCCTATGTAAGACGCCATGAAGAGAAGATTAAAATTTTCTTAAATTGCCGTTCTCTTAATACACCCTGTACCCCGTGGAAGGTCAAGGGAAATTTTTTTGTTTTCCATGTATATCCAAGCCCAGGCCTGTCCACAATAGGCTCGGAGGTGCTAAACAGCATGAAAAAACCATTCTTAAAACGAATGGGCGACTTTCTGGAGGGCAAGGGCTTCTACATAGTCCTGTTCCTCTGCGTCGCCGCAATAGGAATTTCGGGCTATTATCTCTTTTCCTCTCTCACCCCGGATGAGCCGGACGCCCCCGTGGCGGGCACCGCCCAGATCACCGTCACCCCCTCTCCCCGGCCCACGCCGGTGGACGCGGGCCTCATGAACCGCCCGGCGGCCACCCCTGCGCCGGAGCACACCGTCCCCGCGTCCCCGGCTGTACCGGCGGCCACGCCCTCGGCGATGCCGTCGGCCACGCCCCAGCCCACTCCACAGGCCGCCCCCACCGTCTTTACCTGGCCGGTACAGGGAGATATTCTGACGGACTACAGCCTGGAGGTGCTCTCCTACAATCCCACCATGGACGACTGGCGCACCCACGACGGTCTGGACATCGCCTCCGCCGCCGGTACTGAGGTCAAGGCGGCCGCCGCGGGGACGGTCACCGCCGTCCTCCAGGACGCCATGATGGGCACCACCGTTGTGGTGGAGCACGGCGGCGGACTGACCAGCACTTACTCCAACCTGGCCTCCGTACCCACGGTGGCGGTGGGCGACACGGTTGGCGCCGGCTCCGTGCTGGGCTCGGTGGGCGGCACCGCCATCGCCGAGAGCGCCCTGGCCAGCCATCTGCACTTCAGCATGTCGCTGGACGGCTCCACTGTTGACCCCCTGGAATACCTGCCCAACTAAATTCTTTCCCTTCCTTTCCTCCCTGATATGCAGACGGCGCATGGCCTCAGCCATGCGCCGTCTGCACTGTATTACTCCACGTCCTCCGGGAAAAAGGCCCGGTAGGGCAGCACGCCCGCCAGCTCGATGAGCGTGTCGGAAAATCCGCCGCTGCCGTCAAACCCCATCCGGGGCGTTTTCAGCAGCTCGCCCGGCTCCGGCGGCCGGAGGGGCAGGGACACGATCGCCCGGGAGCCCCGCTCCTCCCGCTGCTCAAAGACGATGCTCCCCCCGTGGAGGGCGGCGATGCGGCGGGCCACCTTCAGTCCAAGACCCAGGCTGCCCGGCCGCTGAAGCAGCTCCCGCTCATCGGTTTCCGGGAGAAAACCCGGTCCGTTGTCCCACACGGTGAGGACCGCCCGCCCGCCCCGGCGGGCCAGGCGCAGGCCGGACTCTCCGCCCTCTCCCGCCGCGCGGACGGCGTTGGCGATCAGGTTGAGCAGCAGCCGCCGGAGCTGGGCCCCGTCTCCATGGGTGAGGAGGCTCCCTATCTCCTCCTCATAGGAAAAGCGGATGCCAGCCAGCGCCGTCAGGGGAGACACCTGCTCCCCCAGCTCCCGGCACAGCCCGGCCAGATCCAGCGTGCCCTCCCGCAGGGGGAGCTCTCCCTCAGGCAGTTCCAGATACTCAAGATTGCCCACCATACGAATCAACCGGTACAGGCTCTGGTGCAGAATGGCCAAATAGGGGTCGTACTGCGGCCCCGCCTTCTCCCGCACCACCGGCGTGAGCAACTGAATCGCTGCGGACAGGTTGTTCATCTGCTGACGGAACTGCTCTACCAGGAGCGGTCCCAGATCCTCTCTCTTCTCATCCAAATGCCGCCGACCTCCTTTCCAGTCCTGCCATAGCTTGCGCAGGAATTCCGTAAAGTTGTAAGGGTATGATAACGTCAGTATAGCAAAATCCGACCCGCCGCTCAAGCAGAAATGTCGAATCATGTCGAAACCACCGCGTTTACCGATAGTGCCGGTGTAAATTTATACAGTTTCCCCAGTAAGTTTTCTGTTTTCCCCCTTTTCATTCGGCGCGGATTCGTTTATAATGGAGGCGCGCAATTGGAAATCATTTAAGAATCAAATTAGAACGAAGGAGCGATTCATTATGAGCATTAAAGTTGGCATTAATGGCTTTGGCCGGATCGGCCGTCTGGTGTTCCGCGCGGGTATCTCCCGTTCCGACATCGAGTTCGTGGGCATCAACGATCCCTTTATGACCCCCGATTACATGGCCTACATGCTGCGTTATGATACCATGCACGGCCAGTTTGACGGCACCATTGAGTACACCGACGACGCCATCATCGTCAACGGCAAGACTGTGAAGTTCTTCGCCTGCATGGATCCCAAGGACATCCCCTGGGGCGAGGTGGGCGCTGAGTATGTCGTGGAGTCCACCGGCATGTTCCTGACCAAGGAGAAGGCCCAGGCCCACATCGACGCCGGCGCCAAGAAGGTGGTCATGTCCGCCCCCTCCAAGGACGACACCCCCATGTTCGTCATGGGCGTCAACCACGAGACCTATGACTCCAGCATGAACTTTGTCTCCAATGCCTCCTGCACCACCAACTGCCTGGCCCCCATCGCCAAGGTGCTGCACGACAACTGGGGCATTACCGACGGCCTGATGACCACCGTTCACTCCACCACCGCCACCCAGAAGACTGTGGACGGCCCCTCCAAGAAGGACTGGCGCGGCGGCCGCGCCGCCTCCGGCAACATCATCCCCTCCTCCACCGGCGCCGCCAAGGCCGTGGGCAAGGTCATCCCCTCCCTCAACGGCAAGCTGACCGGCATGTCCATGCGCGTGCCCACCCTGGATGTCTCCGTGGTGGACCTGACCGTCAACCTGGCCAAGCCCGCCAAGTACGACGAGATCTGCGCCGCCATGAAGAAGGCCAGCGAGGGTGAACTGAAGGGCATCCTGGGCTACACCGAGGACGCCGTGGTGTCCTCCGACTTCCTGGGCGACACCCGCACCTCCATCTTTGACGCCACCGCCGGCATCGCCCTGACCGACACCTTCGTGAAGGTCGTGTCCTGGTACGACAATGAGATTGGCTACTCCAACAAGGTGCTGGACCTCATCACCCATATGTATTCTGTGGACCACAAGTAAGTGAATCCAACCAAAGAGAGCGGAAGCCGGACGGCTTCCGCTTTCTTTGACCGTCGAAAAAGCGGCTTCGCCGCTTTTTCGAGCCGGATGCAGCCCACCGCGCGCGGGCTGAGAAGTGCTTTCTCCGGCGTACATGCCGCTGGAGAAAACGGCTTTTATTTGCTTCGCGCCTGCGGGTGCGAACTCTGCGAGGCTTTTTCGACAAAGTGAACGAGAGCGGAGGCCATCCGGCCTCCGCTCTCGTTTTCGTTCTGCCCACGGAGGAGGCCGTTCACATCTCCCGCACGTCCACATAGGCGGAGGTGGTGGCGTCCAGCACCGCCATATAGCCGCAGCGGAAGTCCAGCCAGTCCCCCACCTTTACCCGGCCTCCGCACCCCTCCACGTCCACAATCAGGTGGTCGGAGCTGGCGCCGATCATCTCCGCCCCCGGCAGGGTGGGGGTGAGGGCGGCCCAGGCCACATCCTGCTTGCCTGCGGCGCAGATGGCCCGCAGGGCCGCTTCCGGCCCGCCCGGGATCTCGTAATGGACCGAGACCCGCTTTACCCCCAGTTCCTCCAGTTCCGGCAGAAAATCCAGCGGCTTTTCCACCATCAGGTGAACGTCCAGGGGTTTGGTGGTCAGGCGTTCCATCGTACGCACCATGCCCGTACCAAAGGAGATGGCCGGCACAAAGTGCCCGTCCATCACGTCGATGTGAAAGGCATCCACACCGGCGGCATTGGCCGCCCGCATGTCCCGCTCCAGATTGGCAAAGTCGGCGGCCAGAATGGATGCACACAGTTCAAACATTATTCTTCCTCCAGCTGGGATACCCGACGGCTGTGACGCTCCTCCTCCGAGAAAGGCGTGTCCAGGAAGATGTCCACGATTTCCAGCGCCAGGCCGGGTCCGGTGACCAGCGCGCCCAGAGCAAGCACGTTGGCGTTGTTGTGCAGGCGGGTGGCTTTGGCAGAGAAGCAATCCCCGCACAGCGCGCAGCGGATGCGGGGCACCTTGTTGGCGGCGATGGAGATGCCGATGCCGGTGCTACAGATGACGATGCCTTTTTCGCACTTGCCCGATGCCACGGCATGGGCCACCGCCTTGCCATAGACGGGGTAATCCACCGAAGCGGTAGAATCACAGCCGAAGCCCCGGTATTCCAGTCCGCGCTGCCGCAGGTGAGCCAAAATCTTCTGCTTGAGTTCGTATCCGCCGTGGTCGCAGCCGATGGCGATCATCTTACACCAGCTCCTTTACAGCGGCGATGATGGCGTCGGAACGCAGGCCGAACTGCTCCAACAGTTCCCATGCGGGGCCGGAGTGGCCGAACACGTCCCTGACGCCCACGCGGCGCATGGGGATGGGGCACTGTTCGCCCAGCACGGCGGCCACGGCCTCGCCCAGACCGCCCAGGATGCTGTGCTCCTCGCAGGTGACGACGGCACCGCACTCTTTGGCCGCTTTGACGACCAGTTTCTCGTCCAGCGGCTTGATGGTGCACAGGTTGATTACCCGGGCCTGGATGCCCTCGTTCTTCAGCTGCTCGGCGGCAATGAGGGCCTCGTTCACTTCCAGGCCGGTGGCGATGATGGCCACATCGCTGCCCTCGGTGAGCTGTTCGCCCTTGCCGATCTCGAACTTGAAGGTAGCTTCATCATGGAACACTGGCAGGGCCAGGCGGCCGAAGCGCAGGTAGACGGGGCCTTCGTGCTC
>OLNK01002580.1_pt1 | contig 10315 bp, 8 predicted proteins | sample 1672791 | NCBI WGS metagenome assembly OLNK01 (sample SAMEA3136724, study PRJEB25190) | human gut metagenome | biome: human gut; feature: human-associated habitat; material: faeces | place: Austria | collected 2013 | reverse complement strand
ATGTAGACTGGCTTATCCTATTAATTGCTAAAACAGGAATGCGTTTTTCTGAGGCGTTGGCACTTACACCTAAAGATTTTGACTTGTCTCGTCAGATGCTTTCAGTTTCTAAAACATGGGACTATAAAAACCATACTGGTTTTCTTCCTACCAAAAATAAATCTTCTATCAGAAAGATACCGTTAGACTGGCAAACCGTTATGCAATTTGCTGAACTTGTAAAAAAATTACCTGAAGATGAGCCTATTTTTGTAAATGGAAGAATTTATAATTCTACCATCAACAGTGTTCTAGCAAGACATTGTAAGGAAGTTGACATACCTATAATTTCAATCCATGGATTGAGACACACTCATGCATCGCTGTTGTTATTTGCTGGGGTATCAATAGCAAGCGTTGCCCGTAGATTAGGACACTCAAACATAACAACAACACAAAAAACATACTTACATATCATTCAAGAATTAGAAAGTAAAGACATAGATTTAATTATGAGATCACTATCTAATTTAAATTAATAATAGCAATACGCACGCTAATTTATAGATAAATGAAGAAAGCTTGTAGCAAAAACTACAAGCTTTCTTCACTTTTATTCAATTAGTGAACCAATTTCTGGCATAAGTATTTCTTTAAATTCTCTAATAAGAGTTCCATTAAATTTGAATTTAGGAAGTGCTTCAGATGTTTCCATTTTATATGTCGCATAATCAGCAAGTTCCTTCAATTTATTTTCATTTGCAAGCTCTCCGTCTTTATAATTATAAGCCTCATATTTAACAGCCTCAAACGGAACATACCACTTTTTCGAGAATTTTTCTATTTCCTTATCTATGGCAGAATAACGCATCTGATTAATAATAACAGACATATCTTGTCCCATAAACTTGGCTTTATCCTGTTCAATTTCATCTAGTACCTGTAATAATAAGTCACTTAGTTTAGGATTATCCTCTGCGAAATCTTTTACAATCTCTTTTAATTCCAGTAATTTATGTTCAAATTCTGCCTCATTAAATTCTATGTCTTTTTGATCCAAGAAATCTACAAAACCTTGTAACAATTCTACAATGTACTCAAAATCAATTTTAAATTTACTATATGCCACTAAATCATAATCATCTCTAATTGGTTCATCTCCTGTATCATCTGGTGGATCCTTTTTTAATTCTTCAATAACATTATTATAAACTGCAGCATAATCTTCATATATCTGCTGGCTAAATCCATATTCATCCAAATTTTCAGGTTCAAAAGTTGAAAATGATTTTAAGTGTGCATAATCATGATCTAAGTCTCTAAACAATTTAATAAATGTTTTCTTTTGTTTCTTAGATAATCCATTTACATCTGCTGGTGTAGGAGCAAATGTTCTTATTGTCTTTAATGATAAAACAAAATTATTAAGTACAGTCTCCCAATCTTCAGCAATTGCTTGTCCTATACCACCCTTAGAATATAACACCAGTGCATCATTTATTTTTTTCTTATATTCTTTAGGACTTCTAAATGTAACAATCTGACCATATTCCTTGTTTTGATCATATAGACGGTTTGTTCTTGAAAATGCCTGTATCAATCCCTGCGGACTCATTGGAGGCCTGTCAATAAATAATGTTGATAAACATGGAGCATCAAAACCTGTAAGCAACCTATCTACCACTATTACAATATCAACCTGCTGTTCCCTATCTGCATATCTTTTTTCTTTTCTTGCCAGTCTATCATTTAAATTGCCATTATATGCTCCAAGCCCTTCAATAGCATATTTTGTGCCAAAAAATTTATTGTAATATTTTAAATATCTCTTCATGGAATCCTGATTAACTTGTGATTGTTCTTCATTTTCAGATACAGAAAATGTAATAGCAACTTTAGGAAAATCTGGTAAGATTCTTTTTACATCATCACTTATTTTAAGTTCATCTTCCCCTGCTTTAATTTTCAAAATCATATCATAATATTTTTGAGCAATAGCTATAGATTCAACTGTAAGCATAGCTTCATAGGTCTTTCCCCTTCCATTCTGCATTCCAAATTTAGCTAATGATTGATTAATAATTATGTTCAAAACATTTCTCATGTGATTTACACTGTGATAATATTTATCTTCATCATCCTTTGGAATATCTCTAGGTCCAAGATTTTCAACATTAAACCCTAGTACCGCTCCATCATGAATGGCTTCTTTTATCGTATAACTATGAAGGCATGGTCCATATAACTCTTCTGTTGTCTGCGGTAAGTCACCTTTTTGTTCGTATTTATTCTCCTCAAATATAGGTGTTCCAGTAAACCCAAACCAGATTGAATTATTGAAGAATTTTTCTATATCTCTTTTAGTTTGCGGGGTTACTGCTCTGTGACATTCATCTACTACAAACGCGACCTTAAGAGCCTTTATTTTATTATATTCTTTTGTTCCTTCTTTAAGTCGTCTATTAATCATAACCTGCATCTTCTGACGTGTGGTTACAATCATCTGCCTGTTATCATCTGCTAATTTTTTTATCAAGCTCCCCACATGTTCAGTATCATCTACATCAATTGTATCGTTATCTGCATATGACTGAAAAGCGCCTTTTGTCTGTAAATCCAAATCTTTTCTATCAATTAAAAAAACAGTTTTTTGAATTGATGGTATATCCATCAAAAGATTTCTTGTAGCCTTATATGATGTCATTGTTTTTCCAGAACCAGTTGTATGCCAGATATATCCTGATTTACCAGCTTTAGATGCTTCTCTCATTGCTTCAATAGCATGTATCTGGTAAGGTCTTAAAATAAGCAATTTTTTCTTGTCATTATCTAAAACTGTATATTTTGTTACCATCTCATGAGCCTGTGGTATTCTGAGTACAACTTCAGCAAAATCAATATAATCACATACTGGCATATTTTCTCTATCTATCCAGCCTGTTAAAAACTTTTTGTTTAATTCAGTATCTCTTGCTGCTGAAAAATACTTTGTATCAACAGCATTACTAACCACAAACATCTGTACATTTGAAAAAATGCCATGAAATTTCCCTTCAGCTATGTATTTCTTTATCTGACGGTATCCGTCCATATAAGAATGTTCTTTGTTCTTTAATTCAATGTGAATTAATGGGATTCCGTTAATTAAAAGTGTAACATCAAACCGCCTGTCTCTTGCATTAACATCATTATCATCTTTAAATGCCTGATACTGATTAATTACTTCATAAACGCTTGAACCACCTGCCACATGTTCATTATTCATAACAACTAAATGAAGCGTCTCATTTCCTCTTTGAACATGAACATAAACTTTACCATTTTCTCCAACAAGCCACTTTCCTGCATCGTAAAATGATGCATGTGACAAATCATTTTTAACTTTTGCAAACTCAGATTCACTAAGTGGAATATCGTCTAATTTAGCTTTGTTATTCTGTTCCAAAATATATTTAAAATTATTCCACAAATCTTCTTCTGTCCTAATGTCTGGTCTATATGTCCATTGAGATTCACCACTACAAAGCTGATGTATAAGCCTATTTTCAATTACTGATTCTAATTCTGCCATAATCATTTATCCTTTCTGTGGAAACATATTTTGTAACATATATTTTTTAAATTCCTTTAGTTCATCACACTTACGTTGATGAAGAGTGATGATGTGGTCAAGGGCACGAAAATACTCTGCAATTTTGTCTTGTTCTGATGCAGAAGGAAACATCATTTTTATGCCCATAAAATCATCATATCCTATGTTTAATAATCCATCCATTCGTGCACCAGATGAAATCAACTTTCTCAATTCCCTATCTGGTATCTTGGTTGCAAAATAATATTCTATAAAATCAGCACTTTCGTTTTCAACTTTAAAACTATGATAAACCCTTGGAACAAGCGCTTCTTCGTATGTTTGCAGAGAAAAAACTGTTCCATATTTTGCAAGTTTAGAATTACCATGATTGTAAGATAATTCCCCCTTATGAAGTAATGTATAATTCGTCTGCTCTTTGCCAGCAATATTTCCAGAAAACCTATCCTCTTGCTTCATCCAACCGTTGGCAGCAGAAATTGTCAACGTAGGAAGTTCCATCCTACCATCATTTCCTTGAACACGTGAACATATATCCCCCAACTTACGCTGTTCCCAATCATTAGTAAATCCTTTGAATCTAATATTAGGTGTATTTCCCATTCTTACACCTCCTTAAGAATCTCTATAAATTCATTAATTGCTGTTTCTGTCTCAGATGAGCTAAATGTAAGATCATTAAGCATATCTACTAAGGCTGTATTACTTTCCTTAATAGCCTTATTGGTCTCTTTTATGCTATCTGTAAGTGCTTTTATATCTATTTCATCCTCTTCTTCACTTGTATCTACATATCTAGGGATATTAAGATTATAATCGTTTGCTTTTATATCTTCATATGAAGCCAGATATGCAAGTTTATCTACAGTTTTTCTATTATTATAGAGTTCTAATACTTTATCAATATGTTCTTCATTCATTACATTTTGCTTTTTTTCTTTTCCATAGAGATTAGATGCATCTATAAAAAGGACATCTCTACCCTCTCTATGTTTTTTAAGAACTACTATACATGTTGGAATTGATGTATTATAAAACATGTTAGCTGGCAAACCAATTACTGCATATATAGAACCATTTTTCAGTAAGGTTTCTCTGATTGCTCCTTCAGCAGCCCCTCTAAATAACACTCCATGAGGAAGTACGATTGCCATTGTTCCTGTCTGCTTCAAATGATAAAAACCATGGAGCAAAAATGCATAATCTGCTTTTGACTTAGGTGCTAGCTTTCCACCATAGTCCATAAATCTCTCATCCTGTTTAAAGCCTTCTGCTGCTGACCATTTAGCTGAATAAGGTGGGTTCATTGTTACAACATCAAATTCTGTTTCTTCATCAGTAGGCCAATCTGCGTCAAGTGTATCTCCATTTCTTAAATGTTGATTTTCTGGATGTACTCTATGAAGAAACATATTCATTCTAGCTAAATTATAAGTTGATGGCATAAGCTCCTGACCATAATACTTAATATAATCTGGTTCTGTTGAATAATTTCTACAACTGAGCATTAAAGAACCTGAGCCCATACATGGATCATAAACCTGAAGCCCCTTTTTATTTTCCTGCCCTGTCATTGCGATTCTACAAAGAATCTGTGCAGGTCCATGTGGAGTATAAAATTCTCCTGCTTTCTTACCAGTTTCCGATGCAAACTGTCCTATTAAATACTCATATGCATTTCCAAGAACATCTCCTTTTGCATGAATTAAGTCTGCTCCATCAAGTACTTTTATTACTTCTGCTACTGTAGCACTCTGTTTCTGATCTCCTGTTCCTAATCTGTTAGAATATAAATCTACATCAGCAAACAATCCATTAAATAATTCATCTGATTCCTGAATACGATTAAATGCAGCCTGCAACTTTTCTCTATTAAATGCATTTTCCTTAGCATCATTTAATATACTTACATATGTCATATCTGGATCAAGTGTATAATGCATTGACTCTCTTAATTCCTGTAATAAATCTTTTGCATCCACTGTTTTCATTACTTCTTCATATTGTTTCTGTGCTTCCTGTAAATCATCTGGTGTCTCATCATTCAGCAAATCATACACTTTTGCTAAATATGAATCAGATAAATATTTATAAAAAACTAATCCTAATAAATATGTTTTGTACTCATTTGCATCCATCTTTCCTCGGAGCACATCTGCTCCACTCCATAATACCTGCAATAAATCTTTACTTTCTGCCATTTTTAATCCTCCTCGAGTTTCCTTATAATTGTAAGAGTTAATTTTTTAATATTCTCTGCCTGCTCTATCATTAGGCGATTTTGCACTAAAGACTGTCTATATATTTCCCCAATCTTATGTTGTGTTTCTATATCAGGCAATCTTATTTTCAGTTCTCCTACTATTTTCATATTAAGCTTCTTTACGCTTAATGTTGTTCCCTGATGAACCATTGCTATTTGCTGTTCAAAATCTTTTCCCTCATTAAATTGATAACAAAAATACCACTTATCCAGTATTTGCTCATTAAATTCACATTTTAGAAAATTTGATGTAATACATTTATCCTTATTATCAACTGAAACTGGAGCTACTTTTGATTTTATAAGATTAATGATACATTCTGATTTATTACTTTGCTCTGTTATTCCATACAAATCATTTTCGAAATCTTCTAACGAATACAAAATTAATTCCTGCTCTTTAATTCTCGTAGGATTTTTACCTATTGTAAAGCTAACTACATCACTTAATTGTTCTAATTTCATCGCAGCTCCTTTCTGTAATTTAGTTAAATTACATCATTATGATAACACGTTAGATTATTTTGTCAACATGTAATTTAGTTAAATTACATATTAAAGTTAACCCCAAAAACCCTTTCCATTATTATTTTCCCCAACCTATATTATATTTTTATTAACTACACCAATGAAGGTGTTTTATTAAATGAAGAAAAATAGTTTTTTCGCAGCCTGCCGTTTAAATTGCTGGTGGGCATTATTGCCGGCTCTGACAATTAATATGTTTCTTTGACATATGTAAAGTGCTATAATCAGCACATGAATACACGCGCCTGCGGCGCAGAAATGAGGTAACATATGCCATTTATTAATTCTAAGATAAGTACTTCTCTTACAGAAGCACAGGAAACTGAAATCAAAACACGTTTAGGTCAGGCTATCCAGACAATTCCTGGCAAGTCAGAAAATTGGCTCATGGTCGGCTTTGAGCCTGACTACAAGCTCTACTTCAGAGGAAGCAATGCCGAGCCTATGGCTATGGTCGAGGTCAGCGTTTACGGAAGTGAGAACCCATCTGCCTTTTCTAAACTGACTGGCCAGATATGTGACATTTTTAAAGATGTTCTTGGAATTGCACCAGATCATGTATATGTAAAATATCAGGCTGTTTCTAACTGGGGATGGAATGGAGATAATTTCTAATATACATTAATAAGCGGGACACTCATTTTTTTATGAATGTCCCGCTTAAATATTTTTTTCTAAAATTCTTTCTTTTCCATAATCCGGACACTAATTGCATAAGAGAGCAGTATGAGAAGTACTGTCACTACCACTGCAATTCCTGCAAGTATCCAGCCATTCATTTGGTTTAAAAATGAAAAGGCACTTAATACATTTGTCTTTACCAGCTTCGCAAATGCAATCAACGATGCCGTAACCGGCAGAAACACCAATACAACATGAATCTGGGAAGCCATGTCTCCAAACCTTTCCATTGTTATTTTTCCCAGCCTATATTATAATTTTTATTAACTACACCAATGAAGGAGATTTATTAAATGAAGAAAAATAGTATTTTTCGCAGCCTGCCGTTTAAATTGCTGGTGGGCGTTATTGCTGGCGTCCTGGTGGGACTGCTGTTAAGTTCAACTGATGGCAATGCATTTTCACGCGCCATTTTGAATATTGTTGTAACTCTGAAATATATTCTCAATCAGATAATTAATTTCTGCATACCGCTGATAATCATTGCATTTATTGCACCTTCGATTACTCAGATGGGTAAAAATGCATCAAAGCTTCTTCTGATTGCAGTTACAATCGCATATACATCATCAGTTGGTGCTGCATTTTTCTCTACAGCATCCGGATATCTTTTGATACCACATTTGTCAATATCCTCTACTGCTGATGGATTGAAAGAGCTTCCGGCTGCGGTTTTCGAATTATCAATCCCGCAGATAATGCCTGTTATGAGTGCACTTGTGTTCTCAATTATGATTGGACTTGCTGCCGCTTGGACAAAAGCAGAATTGATTTCAAATATTCTTGAAGAATTCCAGAAAATCGTGCTTGCTATAGTTTCAAGAATCATGATACCGATTCTTCCATTTTTCATCGGACTCACTTTCTGCGGACTCTCATACGAAGGTTCAATAACAAAGCAGGTTCCTGTGTTCCTGAAAATCATAATTATTGTATTAATCGGACATTACATTTGGATGACTCTGCTTTACACAATCGCAGGATTGTATTCTAAGAAGAACCCGATTGAAGTAATCAGACATTACGGTCCTGCATACCTTACATCAATTGGAACAATGTCATCTGCTGCCACACTCGCAGTTGCACTCCAGTGTGCCGGAAAATCAAAGGTTTTGAGAAAGGACATGGTCTCTTTTGGAATTCCTTTGTTTGCAAATATACATTTGTGCGGCTCTGTGCTGACAGAGGTATTTTTCTGCATGACTGTATCAAAGATTTTGTATGGCACTATTCCATCAGCCGGAACTATGATTCTGTTCTGCGTGCTTCTCGGAATATTTGCAATCGGCGCACCTGGCGTACCTGGCGGAACAGTTATGGCTTCGCTCGGACTTATTACCGGCGTGCTTGGATTTAACGACACTGGAACTGCCCTTATGCTTACAATATTTGCACTTCAGGACAGCTTCGGAACAGCCTGCAATGTAACCGGCGATGGTGCTCTGACACTGATTCTTACTGGCTATGCCAAAAAACACAATATCAAAGAACAACATCTTGATATGATCGACCTTTAAATGAATCTCCAATAAATAGTATTTCATAACCAAGGTTCCCAAACCGGAGGGTTTTGCCGACTTGACAAAGCTCTCCGGTTTCTTCTATACTCGTATTAAGTCAATATGAAAACAGATTGTAACTTTCTGCTTTCATTCATTTTTTCTGTCAGGAGGTTAAGCTTATGCTTTTAAAAAACGGACATCTTATTGATCCGACAACTAAGACAAACGAGTTTATGGATATTCGTATCGAAAACGGAATCATCACGAAAATTGCCAAAGATCTTACATCTGAAACTGGTGAAGAAATCCTTGATCTGTCCGGCCTTACAATTGCTCCGGGACTCATCGACACTCATGTTCATTTCCGAGATCCCGGACTTACTTATAAAGAAGATATTCATACCGGTTCTCTTGCCGCTGCAAAGGGTGGTTTTACCTCCGTCATCTGTATGGCGAACACCAAACCAACAGTAGACTCTGTAGATACCCTTAACGATATCCTGAATCGTGCCAAAGTGGAAAATATACATATTTATCAGACCGCTTCCGTTTCCTATGGTTTAAACGGTGAAAAAATGACGGATTTCGATGCTCTTGCCGATGCTGGTGCCTGTGGATTTACCGATGATGGAATTCCGCTCCTTAACGCCACCTTCTGCTATGAAGCCATGCAAAAAGCAGCTGCACTTCATATGCCGATCAGCCTCCATGAAGAAGACAAAGCATTTATTACCAATAACGGTATTAACGCCGGTGAAACTTCTGCCCAACTCGGTGTTATCGGTTCACCTGCCATTGCAGAAGAAGTGATGGTTGCACGGGACTGTATGCTTGCCCTTCGAAGTGGTGCTACTGTTGTAATTCAGCATATTAGTTCTGGAAATTCTGTAGAACTTGTCCGCACTGCCAAAAAACTCGGTGCTGACATCCACGCTGAAGCAACCCCTCATCACTTTACATTAACTGAAGGTGCACTCCTGGAACACGGCACTCTTGCAAAAATGAATCCACCTCTCCGTACAGAAAAAGACCGCCAAGAGATCATTCATGGCCTTAAAGACGGCACAATTGATCTTATTGCCACTGATCATGCTCCACACAGCGAAGAAGAAAAGGCAAAACCGCTGACCGAAGCGCCCAGTGGTATCACCGGACTGGAAACCTCGCTTGGACTTGGAATTACTTCACTTGTAAAAGAGGGATACCTCTCTCTGATGGAACTTCTCGAGAAAATGACCTGCAATCCAGCCTTTCTTTATAAGCTTCCAGGAGGGGTGATTCAGGTCAATGCACCAGCCGATTTTGTTATCTTTGATCCTGATGAAAAATGGACTGTCACAGACTTCGCATCAAAAGCCTCCAACAGCCCATTTAAAGGATATGAATTATATGGAAAAATCCATTATACGATCTGCAATGGAAAAATTGTATATGAAGGATAAATTTGTTTCACATTTCAAATACATAAATTAATCTATTGTTATTAGATGAAGCTCCCCTGGTGTAGCGATCTTGCTGTCTTCAGGGGAGTATTTTATACCGGCAGGATTCTTCTTTACTCTTCATAAATCTGATCGAATACACCACCATCTGCAAAGTGAGTTTCCTGTGCCTTGTCCCATCCGCCAAAGTCGTCAATGGTCACAAGATTAACATTCAAGTCAAAAACATCTGCATATTCTTTAAGAATATCTTCATTTTACATAAAAAATCCAGGATAAATTCCTGGATTTTAGTAGAGGTGCCACCCGGATTTGAACCGGGGATAGA
>OLNK01002573.1_pt1 | contig 10349 bp, 7 predicted proteins | sample 1672791 | NCBI WGS metagenome assembly OLNK01 (sample SAMEA3136724, study PRJEB25190) | human gut metagenome | biome: human gut; feature: human-associated habitat; material: faeces | place: Austria | collected 2013 | reverse complement strand
CAGTCGGCGGCGGCCAGGATGCGCGTGTCATGGTCCACCATGACCACCGAGTTGCCGTCGGCGAGCAAATCGCGCATCACCTCGACGAGCCCGTCGATGTTGGAGGGGTGCAGACCGATGGACGGCTCGTCCAGCACGTACAGCACGCCGGTGGTTCGGTTGCGCACGGCGCGGGCCAGCTGCACGCGCTGGCGCTCTCCGGTGGACAGCGTGGAGCCCGCGCGATCGAGCGCGAGATAGCCCAGCCCCAAATCGACGAGGCGGCGCGCCGTGTGCTGGAACGACTCGACGATGTTGTGCGCCATCGGGCGCATCTCGGGCGTGAGGCCTTCGGGCACGGCGTCCGTCCAGGCGACCAGCTCGTCGAGGGTCTTCGCTGACGCCTCGGCCAGGTCGATGCCCGCAACCTGCGGACGGCGCGCCTCTGCGGAGAGACGCGTGCCGTGGCAGACGGGGCAGACGCCCTGCTTGAGGAAGCGGGCTACGCGCCCCAGACCCTTCTCGTCCTTCACCTTCGCCAACGCGTTCTCCACGGTGTAGACGGCGTTGTAGTAGGTGAAGTCCAGCTCGGCGAAGGTGTCGGTCTTCTTCGCCTTGTACAGGATGTGGCGCTTTTCGGCCGGGCCGTGGAAGACGATGTCGCGTTCCTCGGGCGTGAGCTCGGAAAACGGCACGTCAAGGCGTACACCCATCTCGCCGCACACCTGCTTCATGAGGTCCCACATGAGCGTGCTCCAGGGAGCGACGGCGCCTTCGTCGATGGCGAGCCCCTCGTCGGGCACCAGCGAGTCCAGGTCCACGGTGCGCACGATGCCCGTGCCGTCGCACTCGGGGCAGGCGCCGCCGCTGTTGAAGGCAAGCTCTTCGGCGCCGGGCCCGAAGAAGGTTTTTCTGCAGGTCGCGCACGTGATCGGCTGCTCGGCGGCCACCGACATGGAGGGCGGGGCGTAGGTGCCGCAGTGCGGGCACGGGTGGCTGCCCACGCGGCTGAACAGCAGGCGCAGGCTGTTCAGCAGCTCGGACATGGTGCCGAAGGTGCTGCGCACGCCGGGGACGCTCGGGCGTTGGTGCAGCGCCAGGGCGGCGGGGACGTAGCGCACCTCGTCGACGTCGGCGCGCGCGGCCTGCCCCATGCGCCGACGCGTGTACGTGGACAGCGCCTCCAGATAGCGACGCGAGCCCTCTGCGTACAAAACGCCCAGGGCCAGCGAGCTTTTCCCGCTGCCCGAGACGCCGCACACGCCCACCAGCTGACCCAACGGGATGTCGACGTTCACGTTCCGCAGGTTATGGACACGCGCCCCGCGCACCTCGATATGCGAAGGGCTGGCGGGCGTGATGCTGGTTTTGCCGGTGGGCAGGTGATTCATGGCGGGGCCTTTCAGGCGATGGCGTAAGGTTGCCTTTCATTATAAGGCGAGCCCGGGGTGGGGGCACGGTCGGGCACCTTGGGGACATAGCGCTAACTGTCCGGATTGATTTGTCCGTATGTTAGCCATTCCGCCCACCCGGACACATAGTGCTACGTTCCCGAAGTGTCCGGGGTGTGTGCTTGTTTGGTTGGCGGCGGTTGGCGCTTGTACAATGGAATCGACATCTACCGGGTCATCCAGACGAGAGGATATTCCTATGAGCAAGGTTTTGCTGGTCAACGGCAGCTCGCGGCAGGAGGGCAACACGTCGGTTGCGCTCGCCGAGGTTGCCGCCGCGCTTGAGGGGCACGGCATTGAGACGGAAACCGTGTGGCTGGGCAACAAGCCCGTCAACGACTGCATCGCCTGCGGCAAGTGCGCTGAGCTGGGCGGTAAGTGTGCTATCGACAACGACGTGGTCAACGAGCTGATCGCCAAGGCTGCGCAGGCCGACGGCTTCGTGTTCGGCACGCCGGTGTACTACGCGCATCCCTCGGGCCGCATCCTGTGCGCGCTCGATCGCGCGTTCTACGCAGGTGGCGCGGCGTTTCGCCATAAGCCCGGCGCAGCGGTGGCCGTTGCGCGCCGTGGCGGCACCACGGCGTCGTTCGACGTGCTGAACAAGTACTTCACCATCTGCGAGATGCCCGTCGTGTCGTCCACGTACTGGAACAACGTGCACGGGCGCCTGCCGGGCGAGGCCGCGCAAGACGCGGAGGGCCTGCAGACCATGCGCAACATCGGGCAGAACATGGCGTGGCTGCTCAAGTGCATCGAAGCCGGGAAAGCCGCGGGCATCGACGTCCCCGTTGCCGAGCGCGGCCAGATGACGAACTACATCCGCTAGCTCGGGCGGCCAGATGATGAACTAGCTCCGCTAGTTCGCGCGGCCAGATGACGAACCGCGTCCGCTAGCTCGGCTGCCAGATTGCGAACCGCATCCGCTAACTGCCTGGCTCCAACCGTTATTTGACGCATTCGTGAAGCGCCGGCCGTGTGCCGGCGCTTCCGTGTTAAATCCGGGAACCTCTACGTTACATTTCGGAAATCTCGGGGAAATCCGCCGCAAAATGGGTCCGTATGAAAACTGCGGCGGTCGCGGTTGCGCCGCCGCTTGCGGAAACCGAACGTGCAAGGAGGCCCTTCGTGGCTAAGGTCAACCCGAATTATCAGAAACTTCCCGGCAGCTATCTGTTCTCCGAGATCGCCCGCCGTACCGCCGCGTACTCCGAGGCGCATCCCGAGGCGAAGCTCATCAAGATGGGCATCGGCGATGTCACGCGCCCGCTGGTCCCGGCCGTCATCGAGGCGATGCACGCCGCCGTCGAGGACATGGCCAAATCCGAGACCTTCCACGGCTATGGCCCTGAGCAGGGCTACGATTTCCTGCGCGCCGCCATCGTCAAGCGCGATTTCCATGCGCTCGGCGTCGACATCGCCGACGACGAGATCTTCATCTCCGACGGCGCAAAGTCCGACTGCGGCAACATCGGCGACATCCTGGACGTCGACAATGTGGTGGCCGTGTGCGACCCGGTGTATCCCGTGTACGTCGACTCCAACGCCATGGCCGGCCGCGCAGGCGACTACGACGAGGCCGCCGAGCGTTGGACGAACATCGTGTACATGCCCACCACCGCCGAGAACGGCTTTTGCCCGGCGCTTCCCGAAGGCCGCGCGGACGTCATCTACCTGTGCAGCCCGAACAACCCCACCGGCACGGTGCTCAACGCCGAGCAGCTGAAGGTGTGGGTCGACTACGCAAACGCCAACGACGCCATCATCATGTTCGATGCCGCCTACGAGCGTTTCATCACCGAAGAGGGCGTGCCGCACTCCATCTACGAGGTGGAAGGCGCCAAGACCTGCGCCATCGAGTTCCGCTCGTTCTCCAAGACGGCGGGCTTCACCGGCGCGCGCTGCGGCTACACCGTGGTGCCCAAGGAGCTGGTCCGCGACGGTCAGAGCCTCAACGCCATGTGGAACCGCCGCCAGTGCACGAAGTTTAACGGCGCCAGCTACATCATCCAGCGCGGTGCCGCTGCCATCTACACCGAGGAAGGCGAACGCCAGATCGAGGAGACGCTGGCGTACTACCGCAACAACGCGCGCGTGATCAAGGAGGGCCTCGAGGCCGTCGGGTTCACCGTGTACGGCGCGGTGAACAGCCCGTATATCTGGTGCAAGACGCCTGAGGGCGTGGGCAGCTGGGAGTTCTTCGACAAGCTGCTGACCGAGGCGAACATCATCACCACGCCGGGTGCGGGCTTCGGCCCCTCGGGCGAGGGCTACGTGCGCCTGACCGCCTTCGGCGATGCCGATGCCACGGTCGAGGCAATGGAGCGCATCCAGAAGCTCATGGCGAAGTAGGGGAGGCGGGCGATCGTTTGCTAGTGCTGCGATTGCGATTGCCATAGCGTACGCGGTAGCTTTGGCGCAAATAGCCGCCGTTGCGTGCATAGTTGCAGCACCAGGGTTGTTGATGGCCGGCGCCACAGGCGCAGTTGCCTCAGCGGACGCGGAGGTTGCGGCGTATATAGCTGCCGTTGCATGCGTAGTTGCCGAAAAAGGGGGCCTGCGGCCCCCTTTTTCGTATGCTTGGATGCACTTGCAGGGACATGACAGCCCACCAGTGCAATGTGTATCCAGTTATCTAAGGTCACCGGTCTACACCGGTGACCGCGATGCGGAGCGCAGGGTGGGAGAGCGAAAACAGGCCTAAAACTGTGCATTTTCTGCACAGTGAGTAAATCGGTCATCATTCACCATAGTAAAAGGCCCCGGATGTGGGATAAACCACAATAATATGCTAAACGGTGCGCAACGAATACCAATTGCAATGCGTTGTCTTGTGGGGTACTGCAAGTTGGATGTTGCGAGGCATTCCGAACGCGATCATCGCGAGGGTGCCTGCGGGGCTCCATCTTGCTTGGCCGTCAAAAAAGGGCGGTCGGTAAACTGCCGACCGCCCCAAACGGCATAGGGGTCGCACTAATTGGCATCAGCGCTTCCTGCTAGCAGCCCTCGGCCGCCGTTGCGCGCTATGCCTGCGGGGCGCTTGCGGGCGTCTCGCCATGCGCCGGCGCAGCGCCGCCTTCGGGCGCCCCGGCCTCGTCGGCGTAGCTGCGCTTCTTCAGCAGCATTGATACCGCCAGCGCTGCAACTGCCAGCACCAGCGTGAACGCGAAGCCCCAGCACCACGCCGCCGAATCCCAAGCACGACAGCACGCACGAGAGCGCATCCACGCGCGGGCGTGTCAGCTCGTAGGGGTTCACCAGGAGCTTCGCTGCGAACACCATGGCCACGGCCAGCACAGCGGCGAAGGTGAAGAAGACGAAGCGCCAGCTCAGCACGCCGAGGATGATGCCCGAAAGGGTGGGGCCGATGGCGGGGGCGAACATGATGATGAGAGCCGTCAGGCCCATCGCAGCGCCGATTTTCACCGGGGCGAATACCTCAAGAACCACGGCGAACATCATGGGCAGCACCAGGCCGGTGCCGACGCCTTGCACCAGGCGGCCCGCTAGCATCACCTCGAAGCTGGGGGCAAACCCGCTGATCAGCGAGCCGACGAAGAATGCGCCCAGCGCGAACAGCGTGAGCTTGCGCACGCTGAACCACTTCATGAGCAGGCTGGCGAAGGGCAGCACGATGCCGATGACCAACATATAGCCGACGACCATCCACTGCATCACGGCGACGTCGACGCCGAACGCTTCGGTCAGCTGCGGCAGCGCGATGTTGAGCGACGTTTCGCTGAACATGCCCGTGAAACCGCCCAGGTACAGGCCCATCATGGTCAGGTAGGGGTGCGCAACCTCGATGTGCGCCTTATGGGGATCGAAACCTTGCATATTGTTTTCCGTACAATCCTTTCCGACTTTTGCGCAGCGCCCGCGCGGGCACAAATGTCCGACAAAACAAAAAGCGGGGGCTGCAAAGGAAGCTTTCATCCTTTGCAGCCCCCGCTTAAGGGCGCTACTGACTACCACTAATTGCTTTCAGCCTAGCAGAAAACAAGCCCACTTCGTAAGCGTTGAAATTGTGGAGAAACGAAAAGCGCCTCCCGCGAAGGGAGGCGCTTCGTGCGCGTTGCGTGCGGCGTTGGCTGCGTGGAGCCCACCGCCGTGCATACGGTGCCGCCGTGGCGTTCCGCGTGTTGCGAGCTATGCGGAGCCGTCCGGCGCGCATGTCCCGCCGGCGAGGCGCTTCGTTCGCTTCCGCATAGTGCTATGCGATCTCGATCGGATAGCTGGCGATGGCGTCGTAGGTGTCGTTGTCCATCAGGCTGATGGTGCCGGCGACGTTCTTCATGGCGTCGATGTCGGTAACCTTGGTGTTGTCGAAGTAACCGAAGGTCTCGACGAACATACCGGGCTTGACGGTCTCGGTCAGGGTGAAGTCAACCATCTGGTTGTCTATGCTGAAGGTGCCGTACTCGGCCATGAAGAGGATGGTCTTGTCGGCGGTCTTGTTCTCAACCTTGAATGTGTAGCCGCAGTCGTCGAGCAAATCCTGCTTCTTGTTCAGCACCGTGATGGTGCAGTTCTCGTCGTCGACGAGCACCTTGTCAACGGCAACGGTGCTCTTGTCGGTGGTGCTTGCAGCCTTGGAATCGCCGTCGTTGCTATTGGCCTTGACCTCGCCGCGCTCGAACGTCATGGCGTAGCCGTCATCGGTCATCTGCAGCTTGCCGTCGGCGATGGTCGCGGTGATGGGGCTGCCGTCGATGGTGAATGTGGCCTCCGTGGCGCTCTTCGCCTCCCACGTGCCGTCAAGGGGTTCGCCGAACATGATGAGCGCGCAGGTGCCGTCCTCGTTGACGTCCAAGCCAACGCTCATGCCGAACGCATCCAGCATGGCGATGTCCTCGGCGGTGGCTTCTTCGCCGTCGGATACCATGCCCGCCAGCTTCCACGACCCGATGAACGCTTCTTTCGCGTCCTTGTCGTTGGTTGCGCCGCCACCGCCGCAGCCGGTCAATGCCAAGCACAGCGTCATCGCGCATGCTACCAACGCGCATACCAATAGCTTCCTCTTCATGTCCCTCACTCCCTTTCTGTTTGATGCTCCTATGGCGAACCTTCGGTCCCTTTCCGAAGGCGTGTGCCCTGCTTATGCGCTTGCCGCGAATCGAGTCGGCGGGCGCTTATCCCATGGCGCCGCCGCAGTACTCGCAGCGCCCTTGCGCATCGGGAACCGTGGTGGCGCCGCAGAACGGGCAGGTTTGCGCGGTCTTGGGCGCCGCGGTTGCCGCTGCCTGTTCGCGGACGGTTTCGCGAAGCTGGGTGAGCGCCTCGCGGATCTGCTGCGCCTGACGCTCCGCCTCGCGGTATTCCACGGAATTGCGCTCCTCGATGCGGTAGTCGTTGACCTTGAACGTGATCTCGTTGAAGTACGGCGAGTTCACGTGGATGGTGACGTACACGTCGTAGTCGATGTCGTAGCGCGGTGGGTCGTAGCTTTGCGAATGGCCCTCGTCGTCTTTCCAGGTGAGCTCGCTGCTCGTCTCGCGAATCTCGGTGTCGCAGCCGGTGACCTGGGAAAAGTCCATAACGTCGGGGTTTGCGTCGCGCCAACGGGAATTGCGTGTGACGATGAAGCGCTTCGCGTCCTCGTCGAGCATCACCTTCATGTCGCAGCCGAGCGTGCGGGTGACGTTGAGCTCCGCCACCTTCTGCCGGTTGGCTTCGCGATACTCCAGCTGCTCGGCGATCTGCTCGACGGTGCTCGCGCGTCGGTCGCTGAAAAACGGCGACAGCTTGCCCGCGCACTCCTTGCACAGGTTGCCGTCCTCAAGCTTACGATTGCCCAGAAGCCCGATTTCGCCGCCGCAGATGCTGCAGGTTTTCTTTTCGAACATCTTTCCGAACAGCCCCATGTCGCGCCCCTTTCTTCGTCTCCGGCTCCGTACCCAGATAATGGCAGAAGCGGGGAAGGCGAAGAAGCGCCCTGCGGCTCGAAAAGGGGAGCAAAAGCGCACCGAACGGCCCAGGTTGCCGTTCGGGAAGCTGCAAAGGCTTGCGTTATGCGCGCTATTTCTCGGTCTGCTCGCCGGTGCGACCCATGCCGGGGATGATGAGTCCACTGGCAACCGCGTGCACGGCAAGGCGCAGGATGTTGTCGTAGCCGGTTTTCGCCAGGATTTCGGAGATATGGCGCTTCACGGTGCCTTCGGACAGGTATAGCTCCTGCGCGATCTCCTTGCGTGTTTTCGTCTCGCACACCAGGCGTAGGATGTCGATTTCGGTTTGCGTGAGCGCCGCGGCGCCGGAAAGCGCGTTGGATTGAGGACGGGGAAACGTGGAATAGCCCTCCATGGTGGAGCGGATGACGGCTATGAGCTCGGCCGTGCCGACATTCTTGTACACGAAGCTGTCCACGCCGGCGGCGCGAGCCTGTTCGACGAACGTGATCTCGGGCATGCCCGTCATGATGACCACGCGCACGTCGGGGTGCGCTTCCTTGATGGCGGCGGCTGCCACGATGCCGCTGGAATCGTTTTCCGTGCACACGTCCAAAAGCGCTAGGTTCGCGTGGTGCTTCTCGACCGCGGAAAGGGCGTCGGCCGCATCGGCGATGGCCGCCACGACGCGCATGTCGTCCTGCATGTCGATGGCGCACGCGAGCGAGTCGCGCAGCATGGCTTGATCTTCGGCGATGACCATATCGATCATGGCGTCCCCCCCCGGGTGTAGAAGGCGGTTCCTGCATAATCCCGTACAAACGGCGATTACCCTCTATTCTACCGTGGAACCACCGCTTCCAGGGTGAAAGGCTGGGTTGCCGTCACCTGGCAGGTGCCGCCGACCGCGCCAACGGCCTCGCGCATGCTGGGAAGACCCGTTCCCTCGCGGAAATCGCTGGGACCCGCCAAGCCATCGTTGGTTACACGCAGCGTGTACGAGCAGCTGCTTTCCTCGAAGGCGATGCGCACGTTTCGGGCCTGGCCGTGCTTCACGGCGTTAGTGGCCGCCTCGCGGCAGATGGTGACGAACGCCTCGGCCACGGCAGGCGCCTCGGGCAGGCTGCCGATCTGCTCAAGGCGCACGCCTACCAGCTCGAACGCGTGCACGATGGAAGCCAGCTCGGTGGGCGATTGCTCGCCGTCGGTGCGGCCCAAGTCCTCCCTCATGCTGCGCACCAGGTCCGTGACCTGGTCGAGCGCCTCAGGATTGTCGCTGCCGTCCTCGAGGTAGCGGTGCAAGATGGAAAGACGCTGGCCGATGGTGTCGTGCACGCGCGCCTTCATATGCAGCATGGCCTCGTTGCGCGCGACCTCGCGGACGCCCGCAAGCGACTCCTCCAACTCGCGGTTTGCCTGCTCGAGCAGGCCGTTCGTGCGCGCGATGGTGATGTTGAGGCGCTCTTCCTCCGTGACGTCGATGGCGGTAAGGCGGCGATAGGTCTTGCCGTTGACCTCGGCGGTGTCGCGCTTGAACAGGCGCACGTTGCCTTCCCCGACCTGGATACGCACGCCTTCGGGCAGCACGTCGTTTATGGGCGCTGTGCCGCGTTCCGCTATCTCGCACAGGTTCTCCCACAGCATGCTGACGTCGGACAGGTCGGTGGCGAAGCCAAGCTCCATGAGGCACCACCGCATGGCGTCGTTCATGTACAGCACGCGGCCGCCCCGATCCGCCATGGCAAGGCCCTCGGGCAGGCGGTCGACGGCCTCGATGGCGGAAAGCCGCGTGATGCTGTTGCGGAACCGCCGGATGTCCAGGATAAGCCCTGCGCTCACGCGGAACGTCAGGAACGCGGCATCGGCTATGAACAGGTACGGCGCGAAGGCGCCGGCGGCATCGATGACGGGCGGCGAGCATGCGGCGAACAGTGCGATTTCCCAGGTCATCACCGGTTTGCGGTAGCGGATGGCAAGCGCCAGCCCCATGACCGCCAAGGCTAGGTTGAACCAAAGCAGCGCGCTTAAGGGCAGCGCTGTCACGCGCAGGTGCAGCAGCAGGGTGCCATGGTTGGCGTACGCCGACAACATGGTGGCGGTCGCAAGGTACAGATGCACCACCAGCAACGCCTCGTACACGGAGGCAACCGATACCGGGCGCGCGTCTTTGCGCGCCGCCAGGAACAACGCATGCAGCGTCTGGGCGGCGGTCAACAGGAAAAACACGGCAGTGAGCGTTGCGACCACGGGAATCTTGGTGAGCAGCAGCTCTTCCATTACGCAACCCCCTCGTCTTCGCTCACCTGCACCGCCAGCGTTGCGCCATCGGGCGCGATGTCAAGGGCGAAGCGGACGTTGCGGCGCTCGAGGACCCGGCGCAGCTCCTCGAGGGAGCGCGTGTAGCCCTCGGACTGGGACGATCCCCCCGCCTCAAGGGCGGCTCGCATCTCCACGACGCGGCGGTGCTGGCCCGCGGCCACCCCGTCGCCCGACCCTTCGCCGCCTTCGACCTTGTCGCTGACGAACAGCATGAGGATGGGATTGCTTGCCGCGAACGCCGCCGCCGCGAAATCGTAGAGGCAGTCGTAGAGCACGCTTACCGTGGAGGCCGGCAGCACGCGCTTGACGTCCACGAGCGCGGCGCAGTCGATGCCCAGGGTGCGCAGGTCGGCGGCCGTTTCGTTGAATACCAGCTGAAGGCGTTCGCGGTTGAACGCCGGGTCGCTCTTCCCGGCCAGCACCAGCCCGCCCTTGCGCTTGCAGTACGCGATGAGCAGCTTGACCTCGGTGAGCCGCTCGTGCCGCTGCGCCAGGCTTTGCGGGTCGTTCCCGCGGGGGAGGTCGGAGAGCAGCTCGTCGATGCGCCGGGTCTTCGCCGCAAGCGTCTGCTCGATCTCGTCGATGAGTGCGCGTTCCTGCTGCGTGCGGTACAGCACGCCGTCGATGGCGTGGCGATGCTTAAGCAGGTCGTTGTGCGCCCGCAGGCTGTCCTGCTGCCGCTCGAGCGTTACGCGCCGCTCGTCGATGGCGG
>OLNK01002561.1_pt1 | contig 10402 bp, 6 predicted proteins | sample 1672791 | NCBI WGS metagenome assembly OLNK01 (sample SAMEA3136724, study PRJEB25190) | human gut metagenome | biome: human gut; feature: human-associated habitat; material: faeces | place: Austria | collected 2013 | reverse complement strand
CGACAATAGAGGCGAACTATAGGAAAGCACTGCAATAAGTAGGTACCCACCATGTCTGCCAGATTCAACATCAAGGCGGCAGAGCCCGAGGCGGTCGCATCCCTGCAGCGCGAGCTGCACATGCCGCACTTCATCGCGGCCACGCTCGTTTCGCGCGGCATCGACACCCCGGAAGCCGCGAATCGTTTCCTCACGCCGTCGCTGGACCGCGACTGGCGCGACCCTTACATCATCCCCGGGTTGTCCGAGGCCGCCGATGCGCTTGAGGCCGCCATCCGCCGCGGCGACCACATCCTCGTGTTCGGCGATTTCGACTTGGACGGCATCTCCGCCACCACCGTCATGACGCGCGGCCTGCGCGAGTTCGGCGCGCGCGTCACGCCGTTCATCCCCCGTCGCTTCGAGGAGGGCTACGCCATCACCCCGGCGGCCATCGAGCGCTTGTCGCAGGTCAAGCCTGACTTCCTAGTCACCGTCGACTGCGGCATCGCCTGCAAGGCCGAGGTGCGCCTGCTGCAGGAGCGCGGCATCGAAGTGGCCGTCACCGACCATCACGAGCCCTCCGACCTGGTGCCCGAGGGCGTGCCCGTGGCGGACCCGAAGCGCGACCCCGCCTGCCCCAGCGCCATCCTGGCCGGCGTGGGCGTGGCGCTCAAGATGGTGCAGGCGCTGGGCGGTCGCTTCGGCAAGCCGCACCTGTGGCGCCAGTACACCGATTTCGCCACGCTCGGCACCATCGCCGACCTCATGCCCATGCGCGACGAGAACCGCGCCCTGGTGGCCGACGGCCTGCGCCGCATCAACCAGGCCCCGCGCCCGTGCATCGCCGCGCTGCTCGACACCTCCGGCGCCGCCGGCAAGCAGGTCACCGCCACCAACCTCAGCTTCTCCATCATCCCGCGCCTGAACGCCGCCGGCCGCATGGGCGACGCGCAGCTGGCGCTTGACCTTCTGCTCACCGACGACTTCGAGCAGGCCAACCAGCAGGCGCAGCGCCTCGAGGGCGTCAACGACCAGCGCCGAGCCATCGAGGCGGAGCTCTCCGAGATCGCCAAGGCCCAGGCCGCCGAAACCTACAAGGGCCAGCGCGCCCTGGTGGTGGCCGGCGAAGGGTGGCACGAGGGCGTGAAGGGCATCGTGGCAAGCCGCCTGGTGAACACCTACGGCGTGCCCTGCCTGCTGTTCACCATCGACGGCGACGAGGCGCGCGGCAGCGGCCGCAGCGTGGGCCAGGTCAACCTGTTCAAGGCCGTGGAAAGCTGCTCCGACCTGCTGCTGCGCTTCGGCGGGCACGAGGCGGCCGTGGGCGTGACGCTTCCCACCGAGAAACTGCCCGAGTTCGAACGCCGCCTGTGCGAGTACATGGACGGGCTGCCCGAGGGGGCGTTCCACCCGCTCATCACCATCGACGCCTGCGTGAACCTCGACGAGCTCACGCTGCGCAACGTGGCGCAGCTCGATGCGCTGGCCCCGTTCGGTCAGGAGCATCCCGTGCCCGTGTATCTGGCGCGCGACGTCACGCTGCTGCACAGCCGCGCGGTGGGCGCCGAGCGCAACCACTTCTCGTGTTCGCTTTCCAACGGGCGCACCACGGTGGCCGGCATCATGTTCCACTGCAACGACATCGAGGCGCTCATGAAGACCGACAGCGTGGTCAACGCCGCGTTCGAGGTGCAGATAGACGAATGGAAGAACCGCCGCAGCGTGAAGGCCATGCTCAAGTCGCTGTCGCCGGCGCGCACGTGCGTCGCCTTGGAGGCGTGCCTGAACCCGGAGAACCTCAGCTTCGTGAGCGACCTGTACGCCACGCGCGACGAGGAGCTGTGCGCCGACGCGCCGCACGACCCCGAGGCCATCGAGGAATACGAGAACGAGCTGGAGGTCAACCGCGCCCATTGGGAGACCATGGCGCGCCAGGACCCGCAGCGCCTGCGCGAGCACATCGTGCGCGCCATCATCGGCGACGGCCAGCTTCACCAGGCTCAACGCGACATCTTGGATAACCTTGCCGAAGGCAGGTCGGTGCTCGGCGTCATGGTCACGGGCCGCGGCAAATCGCTGACCTTCCAGGTGCATGCCACGCTGCGCGCGCTGGCGGCCCGCGAGGCCAGCCTGTTCGTGTATCCGCTGCGCGCCCTCATCGCCGACCAGGCGTTCCATCTGCGCGAGGCGCTGGCGCCCTTCGGCATCACCGTGGTCACGCTCACCGGCGAGTCCACGGTCGACGAGCGCCGCCAGGCGTTCGCGGGCCTGGCCGACGGCAGCGTCGACATCGCGCTGACCACGCCCGAGTTCCTGGCATGGCACGCCGATTCGTTCGCCTACACCGGGCGCGTCAAGTTCGTGGTGGTCGATGAAGCGCACCACGTGGGCCTGGCGCGCGCCGGCCAGCGCGAGGCGTACGCCACCATCGGCTCCGCGGTGCGCAGGCTGGGCGACCCCACGGTGCTCGCGCTCACCGCCACCGCCGACGACGAATGCGCGCAGGCCGTGCGCCGCGAGCTTCCCATCGACGCATGCGTGTTCGACGCCTCCGATCGCCCGAACCTGCGCCTGGACGATCGCCGCAACGTGCCCAGCCGCGACAACTACCTGGCCAACCTGGTGGCAACCGGCGAGAAGACGGTGGTGTTCGTGAACTCCCGCGAGCAGTCCGTGGCCGTCGCCCGCGCGCTGCGCAAGCACGCGCCGCAGGTGGCGCCGCTTATCGGCTTCTACAACGCGGGCCTATCGCGCAGCGAGCGCAAGCGCATCGAGCAGCTGTTCCGCACCGACGCGCTCCTGGTGCTCATCGCCACCAGCGCGTTCGGCGAGGGCGTGGATATCCCGAACATCCGCCACGTGGTGCTGTACCACATGCCCTTCAACGAGATAGAATTCAACCAGATGTCGGGCCGCGCCGGACGCGACGGCAAGCCGGCCTGCGTGCACCTGCTGTTCAGCCGCAACGACTGCGCCCTCAACGAGCGCATCCTGGCGGACATGACGCCGTGCCACGACAGCTTGGCGCAGGTGTACCGCAAGCTGCGCGCCATGCAGCGCGCCTCCGACACGCTGTTCTTCACCACCAGCGACGCCGAGCTGGCCAAGAACGTGTCCACCGACATCTTCCCGGTGAACACGGCGTCGGTCACGTGCGCCGTGGCGGTGTTCCGCGAGCTGGGGCTCATCGAGGCGCACGCCATGTTCGGCCCCGACGGGCTGGTGCGCTCCATTCACGTGAAGGACACGCAGGACAAGGTGCAGCTTACTGACAGCGTGCGCTATCGCGAGGGGATGGACGAGCGCGAGATCTTCCACGCGTTCCGCGATTGGGTCATGCGCAGCAACGCCGCCGACCTGCAGAAGCGCGTGTCGCATCCCATCCTGCCCACCACCGCCGTTGCAAAGGAGGCTGGAAATGAACAAGTCGAATAGCCGATCGGACCAGAACCTGCTGGGGGCGCAGCCCGACGTGGTCCGGCAAACCGTCGACGATAGCCTGCTGGGCCGCCCGCACGTGGCGGAGAAGGCGTTTTCCACCGAGGCCACGAAGGTGATGCCCAAGGGCGAGAAAACCCCCGATGAGCGCTTCGCCGACCTACAGGACATGACGCGCGGCTACCTGACCGACGAGGAGGAGGCCAAGCTCGAGAAGGCCTTCCGCTTCGCCGCCAGCGCTCACGAGGGCGCGTGCCGCAAGTCGGGCGAGCCGTTCATCGCGCATCCGGTGGAGGTGGCTATCATCCTGGCCGATCTGCGCATGGACGTGGAAACGCTGTGCGCGGCGCTTCTGCACGACACGGTGGAGGACACCGACGTGACCAGCCAGCTGGTCGAGCAGGAGTTCGGCCCGCACGTGGCGCAGCTGGTCGACGGCGTCACCAAGATCACGCGCATCGAGGTGGAAACCCTCACCGACGAACAGGCGGCCACCATCCGCAAGATGTTCGTTGCCATGAGCAAGGACATCCGCGTCATCGTCATCAAGCTGGCCGACCGCCTGCACAACATGCGCACCCTGGCGGCGCTCAAGGAGGACCGTCGCATCTTCAAGTCGCGCGAGACGCTTGAGATCTACGCGCCCATCGCGCACCGCCTGGGCATCAACTCCATCAAATGGGAGCTCGAGGACCTGAGCTTCTATTACCTTGAGCCCAACAAGTTCAAGCAGGTCTCGCGCATGGTCACCGAAAGCCGCTTCGAGCGCGAGGAGTACCTTGACCAGGTCATCTCCGTGCTGCGCGGCGAGATGGACAAGGTGAGCGTCCAGGCGCAGATCATGGGCCGCCCTAAGCACCTGTACAGCATCTATCAGAAGATGGCGAAGAAGGGCAAGGGCTTCTCCGAGATCTACGACTTGATCGCCGTGCGCATCATCGTCAAGTCGGTGAAGGACTGCTACTCGGCGCTGGGCGCGGTGCATACGCTGTGGCACCCCATGCCCGGGCGGTTCAAAGACTACATCGCCATGCCGAAGTTCAACATGTACCAAAGCCTGCACACCACGGTCATCGGGCCGGCGGGCCGTCCGCTGGAGGTCCAGATCCGCACCGAAGACATGCACCGGCAAAGCGAGTACGGCGTGGCGGCGCACTGGCGCTACAAGGAGAAGGGCGGCAAGAGCGGCGACGCGCTGGACCAGCAGCTGGCGTGGCTGCGCCAGATGGTGGACTGGCAGGACGAGACGCACGATTCGCGCGAGTTCCTGAAGGACCTGAAGGTGGACCTGGCGCCTACCGAGGTGTTCGTGTTCACGCCGAAGGGCGAGGCCATGAGCCTGCGCGCCGGATCCACGCCCGTCGACTTCGCCTATGCCATCCACACCGAGGTGGGCAACCACTGCGTGGGCGCGAAGGTCAACGGCGCCATTGTGCCGCTGGCCTACGAGCTGCAGCTGGGCGACCGCGTGGAGATTCTCACGCAGAAGTCGGCAAGTCCCAGCCGCGACTGGCTCAACATCGTGAAAACCCCCAGCGCGCGCAACAAGATCCGCGCGTACTTCAGCAAGGTCACCCGCGCAGACGACCTGCTCAGCGGCCGCGACAAGCTGGCGCGCGAGATGCGCAAGCACGGCCTGGGCATCTCCAACACCCGCTCTGAGCGTGCGCTGCGCACCGTCGCTGACCACATGGGATACAAGGACGCCGACGACATGCTGGTCAGCATCGGTACCAGCAAGGAGAGCGTGCAAAGCGTGGCGAATCGCCTGCTCGCCGAGCTGGGCCGCAAGGGCGATCAGCAGCCCGATCCGCTGAACCTGGGCACGGCGGCCATGACCACCGGCAAGCTGCCGCCCATGCTCACGCTGGTGAACAAGCCGAAGAAGCACGAGACGAAAAGCTCCAACGGCGTGGTGGTGGAAGGCGTGGAAGGCGCGCTCGTGCGCCTGTCCCGCTGCTGCAACCCCGTGCCGGGCGACGAAATCATCGGCTTCGTCACGCGCGGCCGCGGCGTGTCGGTGCACCGGCGCGACTGCCCGAACGCCAAGGAGCTCATGGCCCAGCCCGAGCGCATCATGAAGGTGCACTGGGAAAGCGATCTGCCGAAGAACACATCGTTTAAGGTGGAGGTCTACATCGAGGCGCTCGATCGCCTGCAGCTGCTTTCCGATGTCGTGCTCGTGCTGTCGGGCATGGGGGCGAACGTCTTGTCGTCGAACACGGTGTCGCACCGCGACGGCATGGCCGAGATGCGCTTCCTGTTCCAGGTCAGCGACATCACGCACATCGACATCATCCTCAGCAAGCTCAAGGCGCTTGAAGGTGTGTTCGATGCCCGCCGCATGGTGCCGAAGGTCGGCGGAGGGAAAGATTCCGCCCTGCTGTAGGAGGTGGGCGGAGCGCCTGACGCCCGGGTTTCCCGGGTGGCGGATTTCGGTGCTCGATCGGATGCGGGGAGACCGGCTCCGGAAACCTCCCGGAGGCGGCCCGCTTTCCCGCGTCGACTTGGTTGGATAGGGGGAATGGGCGCTTCGATGGGGTCCATTCCCGTTACAGGGTCGAGGGGCGATATCGTCCGCCCTCGACGTTCGAAGATACTGATGTAGGAGGACAACATGGCATATAAGGCGAAGGGAACGTGCGTCGACGCGTCGTTCCTGGTTCTGGGGCCGTATCAAACCAACGTCTACGTTGTGTCGGACGGCTCCGCCACCTTCGTGGTGGACCCCGCAAGCGATGCGAAAAAGATCGCGGCGGCTTTGGGCGGGCGCAAGCTCGATGCCATCGTGCTGACGCATCGCCACTCCGACCATGTGGCGGCCGCTGCCGAGCTGCGCAGCCTCACGGGCGCCACCGTCATCGCCTCGGCCATCGACGCCGACATGATCTGCGGCGACAAGCCCGTGCCGCGCGACGACCAGAAGTTCCCCGCATGCCCGGTGGACCAGCGCGTCAACCATGGCGACGTGGTGAAGATCGGCAACATGCCGTGGAAGGTCATCAGCACCCCCGGCCACACCGAGGGCAGCATGTGCCTGTTCCTGGATTCCTCGCTCACCGAGCGCCTGGATGCCAAGCCGGTCCTCATTGCCGGCGACACGCTGTTCTTCGGCTCCATCGGCCGCACCGACTTCAGCGGCGGCAGCATGTCGGCCATGCGCAAGTCGCTCAAGCGCCTGGCGGTTCTGCCCGACGACACTGTGGTCCTGCCCGGTCACGGCAACCTGACCACCATCGGCGGCGAGCGTCGCCGCGTGTTCGCCTTCTACGCATAAGGCGCAGCGGCCTGGCCGCAAACTTGCAATCACATGAGAAAGGCCCGCATGTGCGGGCCTTTCGCGATTCTATGGATTTGTGCAGCCTGTGCCTACACGTTCTTCAGCATGATGGTGTTCATGACGTCGGCTGCAAGCTCGCATGCGTCGCAGCAGGCTTCCATGCTGTCGAACAGGTTCGTCCACACTTGCACGCGCATGGGGTTGTCATAGTCGTTTACATGCAGGTCGCGGATGACCTTGGTGTAGAGCTGGTCGGCCTGCTCCTCAAGGTCGTGGACCTTCACAATGAGGTGCACGAAGTTCTTCGACTTCTTGAAGTTGCGGAAGTCGCACATGGCCTTATCGAGCGCCTCGCAGCTGCCCTGGATGAGCTTTGCGAACTCGATGGCCTGGTCGTGCATGAAGTGGATGTCGTACATGTAGAAGCGCAGCATGACGTCTTCGATGTCGTCGACGATGTCGTCGAGCGCCTGGCACATCTCGATGATGTCCTCGCGGTCGATGGGGGTGATGAAGTCGGTGGCGACCGTCTTGAAGATCTTGTGGTTGATCGTGTCGCCCTCGTGCTCGATCTCATGCGCCTTCTGCGTGTTCTCTTCGAGCGCGGATGCTTCCGTGAACTGCTCGATGGTTTCAACCAACAACGCCGACTCGGCGACGGCAAGCTTCGAGTGCTGCTCGAATGCGCCGAAATAGTCGAACTTGTGCTTCCTGCCCATGGGGTCTCCTTCTAAGAACAAGTACCTACCACGTTCGCACGTGCGATTCCAAAGTGTAACGCAAGTCAACGTGCTGGAAACGGGGAATCCACGGCGGCGTTGCGAAAGACGCGAACCGTCAACATCCCGTTATATTTGGATGCCCCGTTTCCGCAACAGCTGGGGCGGATGCCCCAGCTGGCGGCGCGGTTGGATGGGGGCTCCCGCCAGCCGGGGCTGCGTGCGTCGGGCGTTGCCTGGGCCTGCGGGGCCCCTTACGTCTCGCTCTCGGGGCGCGGCGGCTGATCGTCGCTTTCCGGATAGCAGCGATTCTCGCCGTCGGTGCTGGTAACGCCGTTGCCCAAGGCGCTATCCGGCGACGAGCCGTCGGATGCGATAGGGGCTATGCTGCCGGTCGCGCTCGGAGAGGCGATGGGCGGCATGCTGCCGGTGACGCCCTTGGCGGTAACCGGGGGGATGGGGCCGGTCAGGCCGGTGGTCTGAGCCTGGAAGCCGGTGGGGCGGCGACGGGCGCGCACGCGGTTGGCCATGCGCTTGACCGGCTGGGCGACGGCTTGCGTGACCACGTCGGAGTAGTCGCGCGCCGGGCGGGTTCGCCAGCCGAACGCCAGCGAGGCGTAGCGGATGCCCATGACCAGTACGACGCACGTGATGGCCGCATACTGGTCGAGCAGGTGGTTCTGCTTCATGACGGCGAAGGCAAGCGCGCCGATGAACGCCGCGCTCACGTACACCGTGCCCGCTTGGAACGCCTCGGGTTCCCGGTTCATGCAGATGTCGCGCACGATGCCGCCGCCGTTGGCGGTGATGGTGCCTAGGATGACGGCGGGCACCAGGTCAAGACCGGCGGAGAGCGCCTTGCCCGTGCCGATGATGGCCCACAGCGCCACCGACAGGTTGTCCAGGAGGTCCATGAACGGGTCGAAGTACGTCATGAGCTTGCCGAAGTAGAACGCCACGATGCCGGCGGCGATGCAGGCGAGGATCAGGTTCGGCTTCTGGAAGGCGTAGATGCCGTAATCCTGCAGCAGGATGTCGCGCGTGATGCCGCCGGCCAGGCCGACCACGATGGCGATGCAGCACACGCCGAAGATGTCGTATTTCGCCCGTACCGCGCTGAGCGCTCCGAAGATGGCGCCTGCAATGGTTGCGGCGAGCTCGAGCCAATAGGGGATAGCCAGGGCTACTTCCAGCATGAATACCCTTTCATATGGGAGTCGTTATATAGGATGAGGTTGCCGCCCGCAGCCCGCTATTCCACCGCCAGCAGCTGGGCTTGCGTGGGGCGGCCGGAGAAGTCCAGCTCGCCGGTCAGCTCGCGCGTCCGCTCGACGGTGAAGCCCGGCTGGTCGAAGGCTGCGATCAGGTCCTTCGCCTTGTACTGCGCCTGATCGTAGAGGTCCCAGAAGCCGGTGGTGCGCACATCGCCGGTGAAGGGGTTGGTCCAGGCGGCGTGCTCGTGGTTGTCGAACACGCTTTCGGCGGCGGCCACGGGGCGATGGCTCATGGACTGGTAGAACGAATGCGGGCGCGCCAGGCGCTCGATGCGGCCGACGAGGTCGCGCTTGATGCCGGTGGGCGACCAGAACAGGCGTTGCACCCGGCGGAACCCGTGCACCGACAGGCGGAACAGGTTGTGCGGGATCACTTCGCCGTACACGTTCAGGGCCAGGTAGGCGTACATCTTCGACACGGCGCCGAGCACCGCCTCGCTAGCGTGCAAGATCTCGCGCGAGGGGTTGAACGTGGCCACGGTGTCGCCGCGCTTGGCGAACAGCACCATCTCGTCGAGCTCGCTTTCGATGACGCCGTGCACCTCGCTGCCGTCATCGCGCGTCAAGCCCGGCTCGCCTGCGTCGCATAGCGCATGCTCGTGGCAGTACACCAGCGGGTGCACGGTGGAATCGAGCGCGTAGTGGCAAAGGAAGCCCAGCGCGTAGGCGCGTCCGAGCGGCTTCTCCTCGGGGTCCAGGACGCCGAGGGAGTCCTTCAGCGCCGCCAGCAGCTCGGCGGGCTTTCGGCTGTGCATGGTGTTGCCCAGCTTGTGGTACGCCGTGGCGCGGAAGTCGGCCACCGCGTAGAACAGCGGGTCGGGGCCTTGGTTTCCCAGCAGGAACGCGTCGGCTTCGTCGCGCGATCCGCCGATGGTCTGGAACAGCGCGTCGTACACGTCGCGTCCGAAGAAATCATGGGTGATGATTGCTGGCATTCCGTATCCCCGTTTCTCGTGTGGCTGACATTCATTTTACGTGGACGATTATAGCCATCATATACAATGGTTTGCGCGCCGCTCGGCGGCGTTCAACGTACATGCACGATTCGGTGTTCAGAACCGCACGGGCCTGCGCGTCGGCGGGTTCCCGCGGGCGGCGCGGGCCTTGCCGATAGCAAGGAGCAGCCATGGGATTGGGCCTTCGCAGCCTGTCGAAACGCGAGCGCAGCTGGGTTTTGTACGACGTGGGAAACTCCGCATACGTCATGCTGGCGGCAACGCTCATCCCCATCTATTTCTCAGCCATCGCCGAACCTGGGTCATCCGCCGTGGTGGCCTGGGGCTATGCGACCACGGTGGCCTCGCTGGCGCTTGCCCTGCTCATGCCGTTTCTGGGCAGCCTGGCCGACCTGAAGGGCAACAAGAAGAAGTTCCTTGCGGGAACCATCGGCACGGGTGCGGTGTCGCTCGCGGTCATGGGCGTGCCCGGCAACGCCATGGTGTTCCTGGCTATATACGTGTTCTCGTCGGTCATGCTCAACGCGTCGCTGGTGTTCTACGATGCGTTCCTGGTCGACGCCACCGAGCAGGATCGCTACGACGAGGTTTCGTCCCAAGGCTATGCGTGGGGCTATATCGGATCTTGCATCCCGTTCATCGTGTGCTTGGTCATCGTGCTGTTCGGCAGCGGCTTCGGCATCGGGCAGCTTGACGGCACAATCTTAATGGTCGACTCCAATATTCAACGAGAAAACATTTATCCTAGCGAAC
>OLNK01002555.1_pt1 | contig 10438 bp, 10 predicted proteins | sample 1672791 | NCBI WGS metagenome assembly OLNK01 (sample SAMEA3136724, study PRJEB25190) | human gut metagenome | biome: human gut; feature: human-associated habitat; material: faeces | place: Austria | collected 2013 | reverse complement strand
GATCTGCTCCTTTACGGCAAAGCAGTATAATGCCGTAAAGGAGCAGATCCACAGGAAGGATGTGGGCGGGATCATCATCGCCACCGACGCAGGCCGGGAGGGGGAGCTGGTGGCCCGGTGGATTCTGGAGAAGGCCGGGTGGAAGGGGCCGGCCAGGCGGCTGTGGATCTCCTCCCAGACCGACAAGGCCATCCGGGAGGGCTTCGCCCACCTGCGGCCCGCGGCGGAGTACGACAACCTGTTCCGCTCCGCCCGCGCCCGCAGCGAGGCCGACTGGCTGGTGGGCCTCAACGTCACCCGGGCCCTGACGTGCAAGCACAATGCCCAGCTCTCCGCCGGGCGGGTGCAGACCCCCACCCTGGCCCTCATTGTGGAGCGGGAGGAGGCCATCCGTAGCTTTGTCCCCCAGGAGTTCTGGACGGTTACCGCAAAGCTGCCCGGCTTCACCGCCACCTGGCGGGACCTGAACGGCCAGGCGCGGCTCTTTGACCGGGAGCGGGCGGAGGAGCTGGCCGCCCGGCTGGCGGGGAAGGAGGGGGTGGTGACCCGCCTCAGGCGTACCCGCAGGCAGGCACCGCCCCCGGCGGCCTACGACCTCACCGAGCTCCAGCGGGACGCCAACAAGAAGTACGCCTACTCCGCCAAGGAGACCCTGGCCATCCTCCAGAACCTCTATGAGATCCATAAGGTGGTCACCTACCCCCGCACCGACTCCCGCTACATCCCCGACGACGTGGTTCCTACCCTGCCGGAGCGGCTGCGCAGCGTGATGGTGGAGGACTACAAGCCCCTGGCGGCGGAGCTGCTACGCAGCCGTCCCCTCCAGACCAGATATCTGGTCAACGCTGCCAAGGTCACCGACCACCACGCCCTCCTCCCCACCGAGGAGCCGGTGGAGCTGTGGCGGCTCACCGGGCCGGAGCGCAACATCTATGATCTGATCGTCCGCCGCTTCCTGGCCGTGCTGCTGCCCCCCTTCGAGTACGAGGAGGTGGCCCTCACCCTGGAGGTGGAGGGGGAAACCCTCCACGCCAGAGGGAAGGCGGTGCTCTCCCCCGGCTGGCGGGCGGCCTACGACCGCACCTTTGCCCTGGAGGAGGAGGACGAGGAGGGGGACGAGAAGGAGCAGAGCCTCCCCACCCTGGCGGAGGGGGAGCGCCTGACCGTCCAGTCCGCCCGGGCCAACCCGGGCAAGACCGCGCCCCCCAAGCGGTACACCGAGGCCACCCTCCTCACCGCCATGGAGCACCCGGCCGCCCAGGTGGCCGACCGGGAGCAGGGCCGGATTTTGGAGGAGACCGGCGGCCTGGGCACCCCCGCCACCCGGGCGGACATCATCGAGAAGCTGTTTTCCGCCTTCTACGTGGAGCGGCGGGGGAAGGAGCTGGTGCCCACCTCCAAGGGCGTCCAAGTGGTGGGCCTGGCCCCGGAGGAGCTGCGCAGTGCCACCCTCACCGCCCAGTGGGAGCGCCGCCTGGGGGAGATCGCCCAGGGGCGGGAGCAGGAGGGGGCCTTCGTGGACGAGATGCGGCAGTTTGCCGCCCGGCTGGTGGCCCAGGTGAAGGCCAGCGACGCGGCCTACCGCCACGACAACCAGACCCGCACCCCCTGTCCCGACTGCGGCAAGTACCTGCTGCGGGTCAAGACCAAGCGGGGGGAGATGCTGGTGTGCCCCGACCGGGAGTGCGGCTACCGCCGCAGCGTCAAGCAGACCACCAACGCCCGCTGCCCCAACTGCCACAAGAGGATGGAGCTGCGGGGCGAGGGGGAGAAGCAGCTGTTCGCCTGCGTGTGCGGCTACCGGGAGAAGCTGTCCGACTTCAAGAAGCGGCGGGCCCAGAAGTCTGCGGGCAAGGGAGACGTGCGCCGCTACCTGGCCCAGCAGGAGCAGCGGGAGGAGAAGGGCTCCTCCGCCTTGGCCGAGCAGTTGGCCAACTGGATGGCGCAGCAGAAGGGAGATTGAAGCATGAGCTGGTTTTCGATCCAGGAGCTGGAGTACCTGCTGCGCATTGTTCTGGCAGCGGTGTGCGGCGGGGCCATCGGCTTCGAGCGGGAGCGGCGCTCCAAGAGCGCGGGCATCCGCACTCACATTATCGTGGCCCTGTCCGCCGCGCTGATGATGGTGGTGTCCAAGTACGGCTTTTTTGATGTCATCGGCCTGGGGGGAATCTCTCTGGACGCCTCGCGGGTGGCGGCGGGGGTGGTGACCGCCATCGGCTTTTTGGGCGTGGGGGTCATCTTTACCCACGGGCGGACGGTCAGCGGCGTCCCCCCCGCCGCAGGCCTGTGGGCCACTGTTGGGGTGGGCATCGCCGTGGGGGCTGGGCTATACGTCACCGGCGGCGTGGCCACGGTGCTGATCGTCCTCTTCCAGGTAATTCTCCACCGCTCATCCCCCCTGGTCAAGACCCAGCGTACGGGCACCGTCGTCCTGGAACTGAGCGAGGCGGAGAGCGATCCGGCGGAGGTGCGCCGCCTGCTGGAGGAGCGGGTGTCCGCCGTGGAGGGGGTGCGGGTGACCCGCCTGGCAGACGGGAGGGCAGAGGTGAAGTGCGATGTGCTCTTCCCCGCCGGGTACACCGCCGAGGACATCCTGCGGACATTGAAGGGCATGCCCGCCATCCGTTCGGTGGAGATGCACCATCCGGGCTGACACAAGAGCGAAAGAGAGGCAGAATGTATGGAAGCGATTATCAGCGGAATCAACTGGCTGGATGACTTCATCTGGGGCATGCCTATGATCGTGCTGCTGCTGGGCACCCATCTGTTTATGACAGTGCGCACAGGCTTCATTCAGCGCAAGACCTTTACCGGTATCCGTCTGTCCGTGCGCAAGGACCCAGACGCCCCCGGCGACGTGAGCCAGTTCCAGGCCCTCCCCACCGCCCTGGCGTCCACCATCGGCGCGGGCAACATCATCGGCGTGGGTACCGCCATATTCCTGGGCGGCCCTGGTGCGGTGTTCTGGTGCTGGCTTGCCGGCGTGTTCGGAATCGCCACCAAGTACGCCGAGTCCCTTATCGCCGTAAAGTACCGGGTCCGCACCCCCGACGGGAGGATGCAGGGCGGCGCCATGTACGCCCTGGAACGGGGACTGAATCTGAAGTGGCTGGGGGTGCTCTTCGCCGCCCTGGCTGCCCTGGCCTCCTTCGGCATCGGCTGCGGTACCCAGATCAACGCAATCGCCGAGGTCATTGAGAACAACATACCCGTGGGTATTCCGCCCATCGCGATCGGCGCCGTGGGCGGCCTTCTCACCGGCGTGGTCATCATCGGCGGTATCCAGTCCATCGCCAGCGTGTGCGAGAAGCTGGTGCCCTTTATGGCGGCTTTCTACGTGCTGGGGTGTATCATCATTCTGGCGATCAACTGGGACTTCCTGGCCCCCGCCGTGTCCACCATTCTCCGGCTGGCTTTCACCCCCGGCGCGGCGGCGGGCGGACTGGTAGGGCAGGGGCTCATGGCAGCCATGCGCTTCGGCGTGGCACGGGGGCTGTTCTCCAATGAGTCGGGCATGGGCTCCGCCCCACTGGTGGCCTCCGCCGCACAGACCCGTAACCCGGTGCGGCAGGCTCTGGTATCTGCCACCGGCACCTTCTGGGACACAGTGGTGGTGTGCCTTATGACCGGTCTGGTGCTGGTCACTACCATCATGAAGAACCCCGCCATCGACATGGCACAGATATCCGACGGCGGCCAACTCACTACCCTGGCCTTTGCACAGATCCCCGTGCTCGGGCCTGTAATCCTGGTAGTGGGCATCATCACTTTCGCCTGGTCCACCATCCTGGGCTGGTCCTACTACGGCGAGCGGTGCGCCCAGTACCTATGGGGCAAGAGGGCCCTGCTGCCCTATAAGCTGGTATTCGTCGCCGTGGTGGTGGTTGGCCCGGTGTTGGCCCTGGATCTGGTGTGGACCATCGCTGATATCCTTAACGCCCTCATGGCCATCCCAAACCTGGTCGCCGTCCTGCTGCTGAGCGGGGTGGTTGCCCGGGAGACCAGGCACTATTTGGGGAATCTGGACGAGGTAGACCAGACTGAAATTCCACGCGTAGACAAATGAGAAGTCAAAACTTCTTGACATTTTTAAACCATGGGTGTATGCTTCCTAATGTAAAGATTATTTGACATGTGGAGGAATACATTATGAAAGGGATCCGCAAGATGGATGAGATGGAGCTGCAGATCACCCTGCGCGCCAGCCGTGCCGCCTGGTTCTTCCTGGTGCTGGCCCTGGTGGTCTGGTCGGTGTGGGAGGCATTTCACGGAGGGGACACTACCCTGCCCGCCTTCCTGTTGGGGGCCCAGGTAATGATTTTTTGCCTGGTGCAGTGGATCGGCCGGGCCAGAGCGGGGGATGACCGGGTAAAGCGGGAATTTGTACTGTGGGTTATTCTCACTGTGGCCCTGGTGGCATTTTCATTGCTGCTGGTGCTGGGCGGATGAAGAACAGGGTCAAGGAGCTGCGAAAGGCCCGCGGCCTGCGGCAGGAGGACGTAGCCGCCCTGCTGGGGGTGAGCCGCCAGACCGTCAACGCTGTCGAAAACGACAAGTACGACCCCACCCTGGCCTTGGGTATGAAGCTGGCCCGCCTGCTGGAGACTCCGGTGGAAGAGCTGTTTACCCTAGAGGGCTGAGAACGCCCCCCGAACCGAATCGGTTCGGGGGGCGTTCCCGCGCCGTAACCATTTGAGAGAAATTTGTAACGGTTTTTAGAAGAATTATGTCAACAAAAGTGGTACACTGTATCCACCTGACCGGCATGAGGTGTATCAAATGCGGATAAACAACACAGCGGCCTTCGCTCTGGCCGGAGTGACCGCCCTCACCCTGGCGGGCTGCGGGGAGACCCTTCCGCCGCCCACCCCTTCGGAGCCGCCGGAGGCGACAGGCGCTCCGCAACCGGCCGTGGAGCATGGCTTCACCTTCGCAGAACTGAGGCAGTATGAGTTTGTGTTTGCCAGCGGCGCGGGGAGCTGGGGCACGGTGCTGTATGTGAGGCCGGACGGCAGCTTTTCCGGAACCTTCAGCGATACGACCTGGGAGGAGTACGGGGGCAGCACACGCGCCGTCCTCCTCTGCTCCGAGTTCACCGGCCAGTTCACCGAGCCGGTGCGGGTGAACGACTATACCTATTCCGTGCGCATCGCCCGCATCGACTATGAGCGGGCGGTGGGCGAGGAGGCATTCGCCGACGGCTTCCACTATTACTATACCGAGCCCAGGGGACTGGAGGACACGGAGGAGCTTTTGATCTACCTGCCCGGCGCGCCCCTGGGCGAGCTGCCCCAGGAGTTCCGGGGCTGGGTGGACCACGGCGATCAGGGGGAGGCGCTGCTCTCTTATGCCCTCAACAACGAGGCGCACCAGCAGGGATTTTTCAGCCGGAATCTGGTACGGGAGATCATTTACAGCCTGATCAGCGCCCGGGATGAGTCGGGCGAGCTGGAACAACAGCTCCAGGACGCCACACTCTCTCAGGAGGAGCGGGAGACAAAGGCGGAGGAGCTGTACCAGGTGTGGGACAATGAGCTCAATGAGGTGTGGGACGCGCTGAACCGGCTTCTGTCCCCGGAGGATATGGAGGTCCTGACAGCGGAGGAGCTGGAGTGGATTGCCTGGAAGGAGGAGCAGGCCGCCCTGGCCGGGGCGGGGATGGCCGGCGCCCTGCGGGCGGCGGAGCTGACCCGGGAGCGTGTGGGTGTGCTGGAGGAATACCTGGAAACGCTGTAGCATCAGCATGCAAAGCGATAGAAGGTGGACAGAATGGGAAAAAATAGAATGGTTTTCTGCGCGCTGGCTGGTGCGCTGGCGTTGACCCTGGCGGGCTGTAGAGAGACGGCCCCCGTGCCACCCTCCGGCAACCCTGCGCCCATGGCCTCTCCCGTCCCGGCGGAGACGGAGCCCGCGGCGGAGTTCTCCTTCGCTGATTTGCAGCGGCTTCAGTTCTGCTTCGCCAGCGGCGCAGGGGGCTGGTGCACCCTGCTGGCCGTCCGGCCGGACGGCAGCTTTTATGGCGAGTACCACGACACCGACATGGGGGGTGGAGAGCCGGACATCCGTGCGGTGCAGTGGAACTGCAAATTTACCGGCCGGTTTGCCCAGCCGGTGCAGGTGAACGACTACACCTACTCCATGGGCATCGCTGAGATCAGCTATGAGAAAGAGGCGGGCACCGAAGAGGTGATTGATGGCATCCAGTACTACTATACCGCCCCCTACGGCCTGGAGGATGCGGAGGAGATTCTGGTCTATCTGCCCGGCGCGCCCCTGGGCGAGCTGCCCCAGGAGTTCCGGGGCTGGGTGGGGTACTACGAGAACACCAGGGATAAGTTGCCCTTCTACGCCTTGAATAACGAGGCGCACCAGCAGGGCTTTGAGAGCTATGACTGGGTGGAGCGCGTCCGAACCGACGTGGAGTGGGCGGAGGAGACGGCGGCGGAATACGAAACGAAGATCCTGGAGGACACCTCCCTGAGCCAGGGGGAGCTCAACGAGTTATCGGCGCAGATGTTCGACCTGTGGGACATCCAGCTCAACGAGGTATGGGCCGTCTTGCGGCAGATGCTGCCTCAGGCGGACATGGAGGCCCTGACGGCGGAGGAGCTGGAGTGGATCGCCTGGAAGGAGGAGCAGATTGCCCTGACGGGCGAGGAGGCGGGCGGCGGCTCTCTGGCCATCATGCTCCAGGCCCAGCGGGCGGCGGAGCTGACCCGGGAGCGGGTCTATGTGCTGCTGGAATATCTTGCATGACAAAGCACGGGTGGGCGCGGCAGTTTGCCGTGCCCACCCGCGTTTTTTGCTATACCGGCGAATGGTACTGGGCCGCATACTCCGGGTAGAGGGCCGTCAGCTCCGCCGAAATGGCCCGGTACTCCTCCGGCGCGATGTCCCGCGTCCGCTCGTAGACGTACACCGTCACCCCGTCCTGGAGGGGGAAGGAAACGTCCAGCCGCCGGTAGGCGGCGCCGATACCGGTACCCTCCAGCACCGGCCGGGCCAGGACGGTGACTAGGGGCTGGTTCTCCTCCCCCAGGTGGTACTGAATGGGGTCGGCCACGATGAGGTAGTCGCACTCCAGGGCGGCCCAGGAGAAGCCGTCCCGCTTGTCCACCGTGGCGAAGGTGGCGACGGCGGTTTTGGGGCCCTCCGGCTGGGGAATGCCCGCCGAGCGGAGGGTGTTGTCAAAGATGCTGGAGTTGAAGACGAAGGAGGAGGCGATCACCGCCGCTGTCTTTGGCTCCTGGGCGGACAGTCCATCCACATACACCCGCAGGGCCACCAACTGGGCCAGATCGCTCCGCTGGGGCGGGGCGTAGGTGAAGGTGGGCAGGGGGGCCAGGGAGCCGATCTCCTGGGGGCTGGCGGGCTGGGGCCGGGGGAGGAGGGAGCTGCCCAGCATGCACAGGGCCAGGGCCCAGGCCCCCGCCCGGACGGGTCTGCGGGCGGGCAGGGCCTCCAGCCCCAGGGCCAGGGCGGCGCACAGGGCGGGCAGATAGAGCAGCAGGTGCTGCTGCCCGTGGGACTGCACACGGGTGAACAGGAGCAGGCACAGCACCGGCTGCGCCAAGGTGAGCAGGGCCGTGTACCGGGCGGCAGGCCGCCGGAGGAGGCACCACACCACGCACACAAGGGCGGCGGCCATGAGCACCCAGCCGAAGTAGCGGCACAGCATCACCGCGTCCACCCACCGGCCCTGGTCGTAGGCCGAGTAGGTGTCAAAGTAGTTGGAGCGCAGTACCTGTTCAACCAGGAAGCTCTGCCCGAAGAACAGGGAGCACACCACGCCGGAGGCGGCCATGGCGGCAAAGGACTTCCACTGACTGCGGCGCACCGCCAGGGCGGCCAGGGATGCCAGCCCGAAGGACACGGTAAAGAAGAAGAAGTACCGCCGCAGCAGGAATACCAGGGTGAGCAGGGCCCCGGTGAGGATGCCGCGGGCCGACTGAGGGCGCTCTTGGTCGGTGTAGATCACAAAGGCCCAGATGCCGACCCCCGCCGCCGCCACGTCCACAAAGCCGGTGAGTCCGGTGTAGAGCAGCATGGGGGTGGCGCAGGCCAGCAGCACGCCGCCGTGGCGCACGCGCCGGGCCAGGGCCGCCATGCCCGCCAGGGCGGGCAGGACGTAGAGGTTGGCAATGGCGAAGAGGTAGACGTACCGCCCGGTACCCAGCACCCGCATCACCAGGGAGATGGGCCAGGAGAGCAGGTAGTTGTACTCCTGGGTGATGACACTCTGGAGCACCAGCCGCACCTGGGCCAGATCCAGGCTCTGACCCGCCAGCATGGTGCTGGAGCTCCAATAGATGTTGCTATCCCAGTAGTAGACCGTGGCGGAGCCCGCGGCGTAGAGGGCGGTGAGAACATTCACCGCCAGGGCCAGCAGCAGCAGGGCTCTCCCGCGGGGCAGCTCCAGGCGGCCGAACCGCCGGGCGGCGGTGGCCAGGGCCAGCACGACGCCCGCCAGTACCAGCCCGCTGCCCAGGGCGCAGGCCAGCCGGAAGGGGAGGCGCCCGATGGCCATATCCCCCACGGAGAAGAGGCCGTAGCTGGTGTCCAGCAAAGCCCCCAGGAAAAAGGCCGCCCCAGCCAGCAGGGCGGTCCTCCAGGTGGGGCCGAACGGGAGCAGCAGGCGGGGGACCAGCCGGAGCCGCCACGCCGCTCCCACCACCAGGGCGGCCAGCGCCGCGGCGGCGGCCAGAATGGCCGGGCCGGGCACGCGGCCGTACAGCACGGCCCAAAGACGCACCAGAGCCAGGCCGGACAGGCAGCCCCACGCCGCCAGTCCGGCCAGTCCCTGGAGCAGGGTGCGCGGCTTCATACTCAGCCGGGAGGCCAGGTCATGTCCCGGCCCGCCAGCACGTGGAAGTGCAGGTGGTGCACGGACTGGCCGGCCTGCTCGCCGCAGTTGGAGACCACCCGGAAATCGGTGATGCCCAGTTCCTTCGTCACCCGAGAGATGACCTCAAAGGCGTGGGCCACCACGGCGGAATTTTCCGGGGAGATCTCCCCGCAGGAGCCGATGTGGGCCTTGGGGATGACCAGGAAATGGGTGGGCGCCTGGGGGTCGATGTCGTAAAAGGCGTACACCAGCTCGTCCTCGTAAACCTTGTTGGAGGGGATCTCCCCCGCCGCGATTTTGCAAAACAGACAATCGCTCATGCTATATCCTCCTTTTCCGCGGATTTGACTCTAGTATAGCACACAGGAAGCGGAATGTCATTCCTTTGAGGCGGAAAAAATCGGGGGCCGCGGATGCTTCCGCGGCCCCCGTTCGTGCGCTCAACAGGAGACAAATTGATTCCGCTCCGGGCTGTACCGGCAGTCGATGGCGGCCAGCCGCCGGCTGACCTCGCCCCCGTCGATCTGGAGGTCGTCGCATAGAGCGTCCAGTGTGGGGTAAAAGTCCCGCAGCTTGGTATTGAGGTAACTGAGCAGAATCATAGGGTCCTGGGGAAGCATAGGTGTAACTCTCCTTTGGGTAAAAATGTGTTCGTTTGATTCTATGCGGCAAATGCGATAAGTGCCTCTGCTGCACACGTTTATCTGTGGGGCGGCAAGCATCTGCGCCATGCCGTAGGGACGGGTGCCCGCACCCGCCCGTCGGCGGCTTACAGCCCCAGCTTCTCGGCGACCAGGTCGTCTACCTTGGCCAGCGCGTCACGCCCCACACGACCATGTCGTGCGGGGGACCCCGCATTATAATCTGCTCAGGGCGAATAAATCGCCCTGGCATCAAGATTTTGCCTGCGGCAAAACGCTTGAGACGCCGCAGCTGCGGCGGAGCTGGACGACGCGCCTTCTACCGAAGCGGGTGCTTTTGTTACAGCCCCAGCTTCTCGGCGACCAGGTCGTCTACTTTAGCCAGCGCGTCGTCCAGCTTGAGCAGGTCATTTCCTCCGCCCATGGCGCTGTCCGGCTTGCCGCCGCCCTTGCCGCCGCAGATGGCGGTGACATTCTTGATGATGTCACCAGCCTTGACGCCCTTGGACACAGCCTCCTTGCCGCAGACGGCCAGGAAGGTGATCTTGCCGTCGTTGACAGCGGACAGGACGGCCACCACATTGGGCTGCTTGTCCCGCAGCATGTCGCCCATCTGGCGCAGCTTGGCCGCGTCGGCGTTGGGCAGGGTGGCGGTGAGCACCTTCAGCTCGCCCAGATCGTGGCCGCCCATGAGAAAACGCTCGGTCTCGCCAGCGGCCTCCCTGGCCTGGAACTTCTCGACGGTGTGCCGCATCTCCCGCAGCTCGGCCATATTCTGCTCGGCCTTCTCGCGCAGCTCGGCGGGCTTGGCCTTGAGGACGGCGGCGGTCTCAAAGAGAAGGGACTGGGCCCGGTTCATGGTCTCTAGGGACTTAAGGCCGGTGGTGGCCTCGATGCGCCGGACGCCGGAGGCCACGGAGAACTCGCTGTCGATGTGGAATACGCCCACCTT
>OLNK01002549.1_pt1 | contig 10452 bp, 12 predicted proteins | sample 1672791 | NCBI WGS metagenome assembly OLNK01 (sample SAMEA3136724, study PRJEB25190) | human gut metagenome | biome: human gut; feature: human-associated habitat; material: faeces | place: Austria | collected 2013 | reverse complement strand
TGGATAATTCCTTACTGGCTGTAAGGGATATTAACCATAAATATATTGTAGTAGAGTGAAGGGATAAAATATGAGTATAAAAGGGGAAATTTATAGACATCTTCCTTTAGATTTAAAAATAAGTATAGAAATCTATAAAAAAACTAAAAATGAAGAGCAAAAATGTATAAATAATGTTGGTAATAAACCTAAAATATATATCATAGGAGAGAGTGATAATGGTAATGTAGGAGATTTGGCAATATCACTTTCGCAGTATGAATTTGTGAGAGAAAAGGTAGGGGGAGATATAGAGATTATAAGAATACTATATTCTGATTTTTGGAAATATTTTAAATGGATTGAAAAAAATATAACAGAAGATGATTTGATAATAATTGTCGGTGGAGGAAATATAGGAGATGTTTATATAGAAGCAGAAGAAATTAGACAAGTTATTATTAGGAAATATCCGCAAAATGAAATTATTGTTTTTCCATCAACGATATTTTATCAAAATACATCAAAGAATAATGAGATTTATCAAAAAAGTTTGAAAATATATAATACACATAAAAAATTATTTTTGTATGCACGTGAAAGATACTCCTATGATCTGTTAAAAAAATTTTATCCTCATTGTAAAGTTTATTTATTGCCAGATATAGTATTTAGCTATCCATATATCACGAATAACTTGCCAAGAGAAAACAAAATTTTATTATGTTTAAGACATGATGCAGAAGGGGTATTGAGCGAGAATCAGATTAATAAAATTTTAGATGTTTGTAAGGCAAAATGCAAAAATGTGTTTTTTACAGATACTTTTATAGAGAATGTTTATGCGCCCGATGATAGTAAAAGGAAAGAAATTATTCAAAAAAAATTAGCTGAGTTTTCGCAAGCACAACTCATTATTACAGATAGATTGCATGGTATGATATTAGCATATTTGAGCAAAACCCCCTGTATTGTTTTATCTAATTATAATTATAAGATTGAAGGCGTATACGAATGGATAAAAGAGATAGAATGGGTGGTTTATACAGATAAAATAGAAAAAATTGATAGTTTGACAGATGAATTAATGGGAAAAACATTTATTAAAGATTCTAAAAAGTTAGAGTATAAAACATTAGAAAAACAGTTAGATAGTTGGGTGAAACAATGGAGATAAAAAATAGTGGAAGAACACACAAAGCTATAACTAATATTTTCTATAATATTTTAAATCAAATGGTTATGTTATTTCTTTCTTTTATTTCACGATCAGTTTTTATATGGGGATTTGGAATAGAATATTTGGGAATTAATGGACTGTTTGCAGATATTTTGAATTTACTTTCATTAGCTGACTTGGGGTTTAATACGGCAATGACATATAGCTTTTATAAACCTTTAGCTGAAAAAGATTATGAAAAAATTGCAGGTCTAGTCAATTTTTATAAAAAAGTATATTATCTTATTGCATTAGGAATTGCGATAATAGGTATTGCTTTGATTCCTTTTTTACCGAGATTGATAAATGTAGAATATGAAATACCACATTTAACCATATATTATTTACTTTCTTTATCCACAGTAGTGGCATCATATTTATGCATTTATAAGACCACGATTTTAATGGCAGATCAAAAGGGGTATTTGGTAACAAAAGTTGCGATTTATACCAACTTTATAAAAACTATATTACAAATAATAAGTATTATAGTTTGGAAAAATTATATTATATTCTTAAGTGTCGGAACAATTATAACGATTGGTAATAATGTTTATGCTTCTCGAATAGCGGATAAAACTTATCAGTTTATAAATAAAAAAAGCACGATTAGTAATTATGAAAAAAAACATATATTTAACAACTTGGGATCTGTTTTCTTATATAAAGTTTCAGCAATGTTGCTAAATGCTACAGATAATATTTTGATTTCAATATTAATTAGTACAGCAATGGTTGGATACTATTCTAATTATTTGTTGTTGCAAACAAAAATTGTAGCTATTATATCTTTAGTATTTACATCTATGACAGCAAGTATCGGAAATCTAATTGTGACTGAGAATAGTGAAAAGCGTTTTAAAGTCTTTAAATGCGAGCAATCTATTAGTTGTTTTATATGTGGAATAGTTGTTCCGTGTTATATATTACTTGCTGATGACTTTATTAGAATATGGTTGGGAAGTGAATATCAATTAGGATTTGCTATGTCATGTGCAGTGGGATTGAATATGTATTTAAGTTGTGTAATGCAGCCGCTTTGGTCATATAGAGAGGCAACAGGGTTGTATAGAAAAACAAAATGGATTATGGTTATTTGTGCAATGATTAATATAGGATTATCTATTATTTTGGGTAAAACAATAGGTGTAATAGGTATCATTTTAGCATCAGCGATTGCAAGGATAGTTACATATGTTTGGTATGAACCTCAAATTTTGTTTAGAGAATATTTTGCAAATTCAGAAAAGGGGTATTATGTACAACTTATAAAAAATATTTTTTTGATTATAGTGTTGGTAGTATTAGGAAAACAATTTGAAAAAGTCTTTTTTGTATCAGGGTATGGTACATGGATTTTAAAAGCTAGTGTTTTAGGAGCTGGATTTGTTTTAGTTACATATTTGTTTTATAGAAATAGTGAAGGAGTTAATTATATAAGAAAGAAAATAAAAAGATGAAAGATTTAAAAGTTCTTGTTACTGTAGTAGTAATTATAGGAAGTCAAGGAGAAATAATAAAAGGATAAAGGATATTAAAATGAAGAAAATAAAAATTTTGATATACAAATTGTGGAATAAGGTATATTGTTGGTGTCATAAAAAGCCTAAAGTTGTTGGAACAGATGATACATTGGATAAACTAATTAAAGATAATTGTTCAATTAGTAGGTTTGGAGATGGAGAATTTTCTCTTATATTAGGGGGATCGATAGCTTTTCAAAGATACGATAAAGTATTAGAAAAAAGCTTAGGGAAGTCCTTGAAAGTGAGTCGGAAAGACATCTGGTTGGTATTCCAAATGTTTTTGGAAATTTGGCGGAGTTTTCTGAAGAATCTAGAAAGTGGTGGGAAAATTATTTGTTAGGAAATAGAAAAAAAATTTATTCAATACTTCCGAAAAATAAAATTTTTTATGATGCACAAATTACAAGAATCTATATCAATAGGAAAGATAAAAGTCATTCAAGAGATAGATTTGAAAAAATTAAAACTTTATGGAATAATAAAAATATTTTGATAGTAGAAGGCGCATTGAGTCGGTGTGGGGGGGGAATGATTTATTTAATGAATGCAAAAGCGTGAAGAGGATTTTAGTACCGGCGAAGGATGCTTTTGATAAATATCACGAAATATACGAAGCAACAATTCAGATAACGCAATTATATGAGATAGATTTAATTATATTAGCAATAGGACCAACAGCTACATGTTTAGCGTTTGATTTATATAATGCAGGGAAAAGAGCTTTAGATTTAGGAAACTTAGATATAGAATACGAGTGGATGAATTTAGGCGTGGAAAATAAAGTGGTTGTTTCAGGAAAATATACACATGAAGTTAAAAATGGAACTGAAAATATTGAGAGGATTTTTGACCCAAAATACGAGAATCAAATTGTTTATAGAGTTGAATAATAAATTAAAATATGATTGATAAAAATATGCGATAAACAAATGAGTGTAAAGGAAAAATACAATGAGAATATAAAAATTAATGTATTAAGAATACTTTTTATGTTGTGGTGGGATTTCTACATAGTTTATATACGCTTAATATTTAAATTTTAAATATTATATTGATACAAAGTTACTTGTTTTTTTGATATTGTAATAGTGGGTACGCTTGTAATTTTTTGTGGAAGAGATCTTGCTGAGTGTATTTGTGGCAGAGTATTTCAGTTATGTAAAATAGAAAAAATATCGAATATAAGAGTGGCAAAAATAGAGGAAACTATAACGAGAATAGTACAGAGTGAAAATTAGATAGTAGGGAGATATTATGAGTATTTTTAAAGATAAAACACTTTTGATCACCGGAGGTACAGGTTCTTTCGGTAATGCAGTTTTAAATCGTTTTCTTGATACAGATATCAAGGAAATTCGTATTTTCTCACGTGATGAGAAGAAGCAGGATGATATGCGTCATGATTACCAGGCGCAGTATCCTGAAATGAGCAATAAGATTAAGTTTTACATAGGCGATGTCCGTGACATTCAATCTGTTCGCAATGCCATGCACAACGTTGATTACATATTTCATGCGGCAGCTCTAAAGCAGGTGCCGTCCTGTGAGTTTTTCCCGATTGAGGCTGTGAAGACCAATGTTCTTGGTACTGAAAATGTTTTGACGGCAGCGATTGAGGCGGGCGTGAAGAAGATTATTTGTTTGTCGACAGACAAAGCGGCGTATCCGGTAAATGCAATGGGAACAAGTAAAGCGATGATGGAGAAGGTTATTGTGGCGAAGTCTAGAACTGTATCTCCTGATAAGACAAGCATTTGCTGTACTAGATATGGTAATGTGCTTTGTTCCCGTGGCTCTGTTGTTCCACTTTGGATTGAGCAGATGAAAGCGGGAAATCCGATTACTATTACAGAACCGTCAATGACTCGATTTGTAATGAGTCTGGAAGAGGCTGTGGAACTTGTAGTGTTTGCATTCCAGAATGCGGAGTCAGGAGACATCATGGTGCAGAAAGCTCCGGCATGCACTATTGAAGTACTTGCACAGGCTGTGAAGGAATTATTTCATTCAGAAGATGATATTAAAGTGATCGGAATCCGCCACGGAGAGAAAATGTATGAAACGCTTCTTACGAATGAAGAATGTGCGAATGCTATTGATATGGGACATTTCTACCGTGTACCATGTGATAAACGAGATTTGAATTATGATAAGTATTTCAAGGATGGAGATGTGGAGCGAAATAAATTGACTGAGTTTAACTCCAGTAATACGGATCTTTGGAGCGTAGAGCAGGTGAAAGAAAAGTTAATGGAATTAAGTTATATACGCGAAGAATTAGAATCATGGGAAAATAGATAATATGGTTATTATATATTTGAGCTATAAATAGCATATACTGAACTCTGGAAGATGCTTATGTTATATTGAGGATGGGCAAAAGAAATGGTTATGTTATATTTGTACCATGTGAAAACCCCAGAGTGGTAGCTCCGGGGTTTTCTTTTGGCTAGTAAAAAGAAGGAGAAATATATATATGAATATATTAGTGACTGGTTCGGCTGGGTTTGTTGGACAAAATTTGATAGAATCATTAAAAAATATACAGCAAAATAGAGATCGGACTCGCCCTAAATTGAAGATAGATACGATATTTGAATATGATATTAAGACGAATCCGGCATTGTTGGATGATTATTGTAAAAGTGCAGATTTTGTATTCAATCTTGCAGGAGTGAATCGACCGGAAAATAATGATGAATTTATGGCAGGGAATTTTGGATTTGCAAGTACTTTGTTGAATACATTGAGAAAATATAAGAATAATTGTCCGGTGATGCTATCTTCATCCATACAAGCAACATTACTCGGAAGATATGCAGAGTCTGATTATGGAAAGTCTAAATTGGCAGGAGAAGAATTGTTTTTTGAGTATGGAAAAGAAACAGGGGCGAAAATTTTAGTTTATCGTTTTCCGAATCTTTTTGGAAAATGGTGTCGTCCGAATTATAATTCGGCTGTGGCAACATTTTGCAATAATTATGCCAATGATTTGCCGATTCAAGTAAATGATCCTAAAGTGGAACTGGAACTTCTCTATATCGACGATCTTTTAGAAGAGATGTTAGATGCGTTAGAGGATAAAGAACATCATTGTGAGTTTGATGGTGTGGATACTGTGGCGAAAGAAGATGGCCGTTATTGCTATGCGCCTGTAACACATAAGGCTACACTTGGTGAGATTGTAGATTTATTGGAATCTTTTAAGAATCAGCCGGAAACTTTGGTAATACCTGAAATTCCGAATAATTCGTTTGTAAAAAAATTATATTCTACATATTTATCGTATCTTCCGAAAGAAAAGGTTAAATTTCCATTGAAGATGAATTGCGATGAGAGAGGTAGTTTTACAGAATTATTAAAGACAGTTAATTGTGGACAGTTTTCGGTTAATATCAGTAAACCCGGTATTATAAAAGGAGAGCATTGGCATCATACGAAGTGGGAGTTTTTTATTGTAGTATCCGGTCATGGTTTGATCCAGGAACGGAAAATCGGTGTGGATGAGAATGGGCAGCCTTATCCGGTACGCAATTATGAGGTATCAGGAGATAAGATTGAAGCGATACATATGCTTCCGGGCTATACTCATAATATTATTAATCTTTCTGATACGGAAAATTTAGTTACGGTGATGTGGGCTAACGAGCAGTTTGATCCAAAACATCCAGATACATTTTATGAAAAGGTAGAGAAAGAATGAGATTGATAATTTTAGGCATGGGTGGTTATGGGAGAACGATTGCAGATGTGGCAGAGCAGACGGGGATGTATGAAGAAATTATATTTTTAGATGATCAGGCAGATCAGGCAATGGATACTTGTGCTTCATATTGGAAGTATGCTGATAGAGATGTGCAGATGTATCCGGCTTTTGGTAACAATAAATTGCGGACTGAATGGGTAGAGAAGTTGAAAAAAGAGGGTATTTCTGTACCGATGATTGTACATCCTTTTGCATATGTTAGTCCGAAGGCAAAATTGTCTGAAGGTTGTGTAGTGCTTCCGTATGCGATTATTAATACAGAATGTCATATAGCAGAAGCGTGTATTGTGAACTGCGGAGCAATTATCGATCACGGATGTATTTTAGAAAAAGGAGTTCATGTGGCGCCAGGAGGGATTGTAAAAGCAGAAAACAGAATTCCGGCGTATATGAAAGTGGATTCAGGAGAAGTGATACAGAATCGGAGTTATCAGCCATGATTAGAAGAAAGGAAAAATAAGATGGAGAAGAGAAAACTTTTTAAAGATAATGGGAAACTGAAGTTGTTGATTATTGTTGGAACGAGACCGGAGATTATTCGACTTTCAGCAGTGATTAAAAAGTGCCGAAAATATTTTGATACTGTTTTGGCACATACAGGACAAAATTATGATTATAATTTAAATGGAGTGTTTTTTAGAGATTTGGAGTTGGATGATCCGGAAGTATATTTGAATGCAGTAGGAAATGATCTTGGTGAGACAATGGGCAATATTATTTCTGAATCATATAAGCTGATGGCAGAAATTAAACCGGATGCAGTATTAGTTTTAGGAGATACAAATAGCTGTCTTAGCGTAATTGGAGCAAAAAGATTGCATATTCCGATTTTTCATATGGAGGCGGGAAATCGCTGTAAAGATGAATGTCTGCCGGAAGAAACAAATAGACGCATTGTAGACATTATATCGGATGTGAATTTGGCATATTCGGAGCATGCACGGCGATATTTGGCGGATTGTGGTCTCCCTAAAGAACGTACTTATGTGACGGGATCTCCTATGGCTGAAGTTTTGCATGATAATTTAGAAAAAATCGAAGCATCTGACATACATGATAGATTAGGATTAGAAAAAGGAAAATATATTCTTCTTTCTGCACATAGAGAAGAAAATATAGATACGGAAAAGAATTTCTTGTCATTATTTAATGCAATCAATCAGATCGCAGAGCGATATGATATGCCTATATTGTATTCCTGCCATCCTCGTTCAAAAAAACGTTTAGAAGCATCCAATTTTCAACTGAATTCCAAAGTTATTCAGCATGAGCCATTAGGATTTCATGATTATAACTGTTTACAGATGCATGCTTTTGCAGTAGTTTCTGATTCTGGAACATTGCCGGAAGAGTCGAGCTTCTTTACATCTATAGGTCATCCATTTCCAGCTGTGTGTATCAGAACTTCAACAGAGCGCCCGGAAGCATTGGATAAAGGCGGATTTGTACTTGCAGGAATTGACGGAGCATCTTTGATACAAGCGGTAGAAATAGCAGTTTCCATGAATGAAAATAACGATCACGGCATCCCTGTGCCTGATTACGTAGAAGAGAATGTATCCACAAAGGTAGTAAAGATTATTCAAAGTTATACCGGTATTGTGAATAAGATGGTTTGGAGAAAAATAAATTAGATGGATTTATATCAGATATTTATTACACATAATCGTTTATGGTCGGTTCGGGAGACTATAATATTTTTTCTGTTGCTGTTTTTAATAGTTGGTTTATTATTGAGGCAGTTGAAATATGGAAAATTAGAAAAAACACAGTTTTTTGCAGTGATCGCATTATATGTTTTCGTAAGCATCGTTTTTGGATCTACTGTATTTACACGGACATCCGGAAAAAGAATGTATGAATTGATTCCATTTTGGTCTTGGAGAAAAGTGATTTTTGAGCATGATTTCATGCTTTTAGAAGAAAATTTGTTAAATATGCACTTATTTGTTCCGATTGGTGGGTTATTAGAACTTTGTTTAAAAAGAATTAAATGGAAGCAAGCAGCAAGTATCGGATTAGGGATATCGGTCGTAATAGAATTAAGTCAGTTGATTTTATGTCGAGGATGGTTTGAATGGGACGATATGATTCATAACACATTAGGGTGTGTGTGCGGCTATTTGATTGTGAAAAAGTTGTATGTTTTAAAACGTAAAATGGCAGACTATTAATAATATTTCTCAATATTCAGGAGGAGATGATTTGATTAACAAGAAAAATAAGACGTACTTTTTTGTTGTAATTTCATTCGTGTGCATTGTTTTTATTGTGGGTTTTCATATTTTAGACGGCAGAAATATTACATTATTTGATCCGATCATAGAATATATTAAACAATATCATATCAAAGATGTTGTAAATATCGTTGCTATTTTATCAGGAATTTCTGCCATTCTTGTTGGTGTTGCAAGTATCAGAATATCTAATCTTGGCGCGGTAAAGGAGTATTTTCAGCAAGGGGATAATAAAGAGTATACAACTGCTCGACATAATTTGTATAAGAAATTTGAGGAAGGTGTATCGATTGATCCTAATGATGCGGATGCCAGTAATACAGTTTCATTTTTTCACTTTTGGGGATTAATGGTAAAGAAAAAATATTTGCCTTTTTGGGTTTTTAAAAGTGCATCCGGTCATGCAGTCATAAGATTGTATGAGGGTCTTCGGGAAATGATAGAAATAAGGCGAGTTGATAATCCGGAATATGCTGAATATTTTGAGTGGATATATAGGAAGTGTTGTAGGGCTTTAAAACATTCAGAAGCAGCAGCCTTTGTGCCAGTGGAGAAAAAGCAGAACGAGAACAGCAGTTTTTTTAGTGAAAGTGAATTAAAGGCAATCGGGTTTTTAAAATATGGTAAAAATGTACTCGTAAGCAGAAAGGCAAGTATTTATAATCCGGAACAGATGGTATTGGGAGATAATATCCGGATAGATGATTTTTGTATATTAAGTGGAAATATAAAACTTGGTTCTTATATACATATTTCTGCATATACATGTTTGATAGGCGGCACAAAGGGAATTGTATTGCAAGATTTTGTGACTGTATCATCAAGATGTGCTGTTTATGCGGTGAGTGATGATTTTTCAGGAGAACAGTTAAATAACTCTATGATTCCTACAGCTTATCGCAGGGTGATCGAAGGACAAGTTATTTTAGAAGATTATGTGAGCGTGGGAACAGGAAGTATAATTTTGCCAGGCGTTAAATTAGAAGAAGGAGCAGCCGTAGGAGCAATGAGTTTTGTAAAGCATACACTTGAAGGATGGAAGATTTATGTGGGAGCTCCTTGCAGATATGTAAAAGACAGAAATCAAAATATGAAGCAGCTGCGGGGTGCATTGCAGAATTCAGATGCATATGAAGAAAGCAGGTGAAAGGATGAAGCCTAGAATCTTTATTGGTTCTTCTAAAGAAAGCGCAAAGATCGCGGAAAAAGTAAAAAGTCTTTTAGACGATGAGTATGTCTGCCGGTTATGGTGCGATAATTTTTTGAGAATGTGAAACTTTTTCTGTAAATAATGTTTTAGAAGGTCTTCTATGGTAAAATATTTTATCATAAGGAGGCCTTTTATTATGGCAAGAGAAAAGAAACCTGTACACAAAGTACAAATGACAGAAGGAAAACGTAACATCATTCACCAGCTCTTGAAAGAATACGATATCCAATCGTAAGCGCTTAAATCTTGGGTAGCTTTACTGTCTACGTTTTTAAACTCATAATGATAGTAAATAGATTTTTTCTACACTCCCCTTGATAGGAGATAGAAATTTACTACATTTGGAGGTTTCATTATGAGTAATAAACGTGCTCCAGGACGTTCCTTGGATGAATGGATGGAACTGGTAACCGAATGCAGACAAAGTGGCCTGACAGATGCTGCATGGTGTAATGAACACGGGATATCTCCCAGCTGTTTTTACAATGCAGTTACCCGTCTCCGCAAAAAAGCCT
>OLNK01002547.1_pt1 | contig 10461 bp, 8 predicted proteins | sample 1672791 | NCBI WGS metagenome assembly OLNK01 (sample SAMEA3136724, study PRJEB25190) | human gut metagenome | biome: human gut; feature: human-associated habitat; material: faeces | place: Austria | collected 2013 | reverse complement strand
GTCCGCTGGCCGTTCCGGCGGCGTCCTCACCTGCTTAACTAAATCTCCATAGTGTTAACTAACTGACATTGGTTCACACGGTTGTAACTCCGGCCCAGTACCGGAAATTATAACGCCCTGCGTATATTCGTTTCGGAAGGTTCCGCCTTTTGTATGCCGGATCATCTGATAAATATGGGCGGAACGGATTTCCTGTTCCAACATGGACAGCGCGTTTTTGTCCAGTTTCTTACCTGCATCGGCCAGCTTTGTAATGAGCGGAATGCAGGAGGAGTATTTGAGCCTGCTCAACAGCGGCCCGGAGTCCTTCCTGAAACCGAGAATCCTCGCATAGGGAGCGTAGCCGCTGGCCTTAAAGCGGCAGATATCGGACTCCTGTATATCCAGAATCAGATGTAAAAGCGCCCGGCTGACCCGGGTGTAGGTGAGCTGCCTTGTCTTTAGGGCCCGGATCCATTCTTCAAAGGAGACGGGCAAGGCTGCGCTCTTTCTGATACGGGCATCCAGCTCCGGCGTAAGCTCTGCGATCCGCTCCCAGCCGCCTCCAAGTATGCGGTAGTTCAGCAGGGTGGAAAAGTCGTCGGGAAAAACGGGGATTTCTTCTTTAAAAAGGCGGAAGGCAGGTTCGGGAACCATGGAGCGCAGCGCCGCCGGCATATCCCCGGGGCCATTTGCCGATGCAGGCCCCTTCGCAGATTCAACCAGCGCGCGGATCGCGGATGCGGAGGCCATACCTGTAAAGCACTCCGCCTTCTCCGGCAGCAGCGCGGTGTCATGGTATGCCTGTCCTTCCCTCTGTATTGTGTAAAAATCAAGTGGGCTGTGAAACATCATTCCGGCTTTGATATATTCAATGCCGAGGGTATTATTCGGCGAATTCAGGATTTCCTGTTCCTCTTCATCCAAAAAGGACAGAAGGGCCCGGTGCCTTGCCTCGGGAAATGTCATTCCATTCTTCAGGTAAGTTCTCAGAGCCTCTTTGAATTGTACAGGTTCATCCGAAAGCAATCCGGCAATCTTGGTGAGAGCTGCGATATCGCCGCATTCACTTCCAAAGCAGACGGAGTCAATACCGAGGGCAGAGAACAGAGCGATGCTGTAGGAGGCAAATTCCATCGCGGATGCGGTGGAAAAGGACACCGGCATCTCGACGACGAGATCGGCTCCGGCTGAGAGAGCTGCGGCAGTCCGCACATACTTATCATAAATGGCCGGGGCGCCTCTCTGGACATAGCTGCCGCTCATGAGCGCGATACAGTAATCAGAGCCAGTCACTTCTTTGGATTTTCTGATGTGGTACAGGTGACCGTTATGAAAGGGGTTATATTCTGTGATGAGTCCGGTAATTTTCATATTATTTCCTGCTTTTTTGAGTTTTCCTGATGGATCGTGTAACCATTTTTTACAATCGCAATGTGTTAAGATTGCGCAAAGGCTTATAGCCGCTCTTTGTTTTGGTTACAATTATATAGGAGGAAGTAAATTCCGTAAAGGGTAATGTTCGGTTAAAAAAGAAACAAGCCTGTTAAAAAAATAATTAACCCGAAAATGGAAATTATCTCTTGTATACAATAAACAAGTGGTATATAATGTTAGCAGAATAAAGAACACACACACTTATGAAAGGGGTTTTTTAACCATGGCATTTATTGATTTAATGAAAGAAAAAGCAAGACAGGACAAACAGACCATCGTTTTACCGGAAAGTAAAGACAAGAGAACTCTGATTGCCGCTGCTCAGATTTTAGAGGAGGGCACAGCAGACCTGATCATGATTGGTAAAGAGGAAAAGATCCTGGATGGTGCCGGTTGGTTGGAAGTTGATCTGACAGGAATCAAGGTAGTAGACCCGGATCTGGATCCAAACTTTGCTCATTATGCGGAAACCTTATTTGAACTGAGAAAACATAAAGGAATGACTCTTGAAAAGGCAGAGGAAATTCTGAGAGAAGATTACATTACCTACGGCGTTATGATGGTTAAGGAGAAGATTGCAGACGGTCTGGTAGCCGGAGCATGCCATGCTACGGCGGATACATTAAGACCTGCTCTTCAGATTTTAAAGACAGCACCAGGCACGGAGCTTGTTTCCGGTTTCTTTATCATGGATGTTCCGGACTGTGAATTCGGCAATAACGGTACATTCCTGTTTGCAGACTGCGGACTCAACCAGGATCCGACAGCGGAAGAGCTGGCTGCCATCGCTGACTCCAGCGCAAAGAGCTACCGCGCTCTGGTGGGAGAGAAGCCGGTTATCGCCATGCTTTCCCACTCCACAAAGGGAAGCGCACATCATACTCTGGTTGATAAGGTTGTCAAGGCCACCGAAATTGCCCATGAGAAATATCCACAGCTTGATCTCGACGGTGAATTACAGCTTGATGCCGCTATCGTTCCGGAAGTTGCTAAATCCAAAGCGAAAGACAGCGAAGTTGCAGGTCATGCAAACGTTCTGATTTTCCCGAACCTGGACTGCGGAAATATCGGATACAAGCTGGTACAGAGACTTGCAAAGGCGGAAGCTTACGGTCCGATGTTACAGGGTATTGCAAGACCGGTTAATGACTTATCCCGTGGCTGCTCTGCAGAGGATATTGTCGGCGTGGTAGCGCTGACAGCCGTACAGGCTCAGATGTCATAATTCAGACCGTCTGGCCGCGCCGCATCTTAAATGTTCGATTTTGAGGCGGCAAATAAGTTAAGAGTTTATGGAAAAGTGAGAGGAAGAAAAAATGAATATATTAGTAATCAACTGCGGAAGCTCATCTTTAAAATATCAGTTAATTAATTCCGCATCAGAGGAAGTACTGGCAAAGGGACTTTGTGAGAGAATCGGTATCGACGGTAAGCTTACTTATCAGCCGGAGGGCGGAGAGAAAGAAAAATCCGACGTTTCCATGCCGACTCATACCGAAGCGATTGATGCTGTTATCAAAGCGCTGACCAATGAGAAGACAGGCGTTATCAAGAGCCTTTCCGAAGTTGGCGCAGTCGGACACCGCGTGGTACACGGCGGAGAAAAATTCACCTCCTCCTGCATCATCAACGAAGAGTCAATCAAGGCGATTGAGGAGTGCAATGATCTCGCTCCTCTGCACAATCCGGCAAACCTGATGGGAATCAATGCCTGCATGAAACTGATGCCGGGCGTTCCGAACGTAGCAGTATTTGATACCCTTGCAGCTCTGCTGGCAGCAGTCGTTATCATTCCGGCAATGGCAGTTGTTCTGGGCGAAGGCATCCGCGACGTATCCGGCGGCCCCGGCCTGATGTTCGTTTACCTCGTAAACGTATTCAACGCAATGCCTGCCGGCCGTATCATCGGCGCGATCTTCTACATCTGCGTACTGTTCGCAGGCGTATCCTCCATCGTAAACCTGTACGAAGCACCGATCGCTTTCCTGCAGGAGCAGTTCAAGTTTAAGCGTGCAGCAGCCGTTGGCACCATCGGTGTAATCGGTCTGGTCGTTTCCATCGCAATCCAGCCGTGGACCTCTCAGTGGATGGACGTTGTTTCCATTTACATCTGCCCGCTCGGCGCTGCTCTGGCCGGCGTTATGTTCTTCTGGGTACTGGGCAAGGAAAAGGCAATTGCTGCTGTTAACGAAGGCGCTAAGAAGCCGATCGGCGGCTGGTTCTTCCCGCTCGGCAAGTGGGTATACGTTATCTGTGCAGTTCTTGCACTGATCCTCGGCGTTATGTACGGTGGCATCGGCTAATCCCTCAAGCCGTCACCGATCTTTCAAAAGACGTTCATGGAGTTTATGAATCGTCTGTATCCCCCCTTTTGTCTCTGTCCCCCGTCACTGCTGTGTGACGGGGGACACACTTTTCTAATTAGAAATCAGCAATCAGCAGGCAGTAATCGCTGCATGCAAAGCAAAACCCCGGCTTTGCCGCACTTGACAAAACCGGGGGTGCTCGGGTATACCATCCCCAAGGGATGCTGTTCAGGCAGTCAGACCCTATAACAAGTTAGTGAACTAAGTCACTGACCGTTCGAGGCCTAATCGAGCGGTCAGTGCGCTTTTATACAGAAAAGAGACGAGCCAGGCAGGCTCGTCTCTTTTTACGTTGTATGGAGAAGATTCAGTTAAAGTAAACGATATCTTCCTTCGCCTTTTCGGCGGGTTCTACCGTGATGGCATGCAGCACCGGACCGGGACCGCGGTACTGCGGCAGCTCCTCGACGGTGATGGACGCCGTTACCTTGACCCAGTCGCGGTTATGCAGCTGATCGCGGTCGGGATAGCGGCAGAGGAAGCCGAGGAAGGTAACGTCATCCGCGCAGCAGACCATGCCGAAGCGGCCGGGCACGAAGCTGCCGGCGGGCACATCCTTGCCGACGTATGCCTGGGCAAGAAAGCGGACGGTCTTGCCGTCATACTTCATCGGGTCGCCGGTGGCGTCAATGTACCACAGGCCGTAGTCCTCCGGCCCGATGTCGATGATATCCGCATCCACATCAAACGGCAGCGGCATATTGCGGGCGTAGTCCTCGGAATTGCCGTTCACGTCATCCAGATAGATTGCCGCACGCGGATTCATCGCCTTGATGTTCTTCTTGTACAGCATATCCTTCAGCTCATCCGTGCAGCGGTTGAACACAACCAGATCCGCAGTGGTGATATGCTCAAACATCATCGGGCCGATGTTGTTGGAATACAGCTCAAACGTGGTCGCATCGACCGTGGTGACGATCTGGTACAGCTCCCAACGGGCAGGAAATGCCTGCATCAGCTTTTCCAGCTTCCACATGCCGTTGTACTCAACAAGAATGCGGTCCGGCTGGTATTTCTGCTCCACGCGCTTGAGGATATTCGGCGTCAGACGGTCCTCGGACTCGATCGGCACAAGCGCGGTGCCGTAGTGCAGCAGCCACTTCTCGTCGTATTCCTCGATGCCTTCTTCGCACAGCAGCAGCACCGTGCGCTCGTTCTCGGTAAAGTTCGGGTCCGCGAGAATGTCCTGAATGAACTTGGTCTTGCCGCTCTCCAGAAAGCCGGTAAAGACGTATACCGGAATGGGTTCGTTAGCCATATCTGGTTACCTCACTTTTCGTTTACGCCGAACAGAGCAGCGATGCGCTCCTCATCCAGCTCGGAGCCGATGACGCCGGTGTAAGCGGCAGCGCCGCGGCGGATTTCGGGTGCGCCCGGAACGTAGTCAAAGTGCAGCCACTCGCCGCCGTCTGCACACGGAACGATGCCCTTTGCACGCAGTACGGTGCCGAGCGTAACATCGCCGAGCGCGGTAAGAGCCGCGTTAAGCTCTGCCTCGGTGTACTTGTGGGTCGTTTCCTTACCCCAGGAGGTGAATACCTCGTCAGCATCGTGGTCGTGGTCGTGACCGCAGCAGCAGTGACCGTCGTGGTCGTGATGATGGTGCTCGTGGTCATGATCGTGGTGATGCTCATGGTCGTGATCGTGGCAGCCGCAGGTGCAGTGCACGTCATGCTCGTGATGATGCTCGTGCTCCTCATGGTCATGCTCGTGGTCGTGCTCATGCTCGTGCTCATCATGCTCGTGGTCATGGTGGTGATGATGATGCTCGTGGTGCGGCTCGTGCGCGATTTCCTCGAGAACCTCCGCAACGAGGTCGCGGCTGCCTTCCATGGTGGAGAGCAGCTGCTCACCGGTCAGGTCCTTCCACGGGGTGGTGACGATGCGGGCGTGCTCATTCAGGCCGCGCAGCATGGCAACGGTCTCGTCGAGGCGCTTCTCCGGGCACTCAGCCGTGCGGGACAGCAGGATGGCACCGGCATGCGCCACCTGATTCTCGAAAAACTCACCGAAGTTCTTGAGGTACATCTTGGCCTTGAGCGCGTCAACAACGGTTACAAAGCTGTTCAGCTGAACCTCGAGGTGCGCGTTCTGTACCGCAGCGATAACATCCGACAGCTTGCCGACGCCGGACGGCTCAATCAGGATGCGGTCCGGATGGTACTGGTCCACAACATCGTGCAGCGCCTTGCCGAAGTCGCCAACCAGCGAGCAGCAGATGCAGCCTGCGTTCATCTCGTTTACAACAATGCCGGCATCCTTGAGGAAACCGCCGTCAATGCCGATCTCACCGAACTCGTTCTCGATCAGAACAACCTGCTCACCCTTGAGCGCATCGGCCAGCAGACGCTTGATGAGGGTCGTCTTGCCGGCACCCAGAAAACCGGAAATAATATCAATTTTAGTCATGCTTTGTCGCTCCATTTCTATGCACGGCACAGGGATTCCCGAACCGTACTCAAATTTTTCGAACGCTTATATTATACCACATTTATAGAAAAAAGAAAAGTTATTTAGTTAGCGGACGCTAATCTTTCTGACTGCGCGGAGCGTTTGAGAGCCGTGACGCAACAAAACCCCGGCCCTGTCGCTTGACAAGACCGAGGTTCTGCGGGTATACTATACCCAAGGGATGTTGCTAAGCAATCAGACCTTTCCGTATCATAGTTAAACTAAGATGACCGTTCGGGCCCTACTCCGAGCGGTCATCGTGCTTTTATACAGAATCCGCTTATAGTATAAGCATATCCTGCAGAAAATCTGTCAATCAACCGCCTTTACAGGCGTTTTTTTATTTTTTTGCACAAAAAAATGGAGAACGGAACGCATTTTCCATTCTCCACTTTCCATTCTCAATTTGTATTATTCTCCCATCACCTGAAAGACAATATCCCGCACGCGGTTGCGGGTATCGCACTCCACAAGGGTCAGATTCTGCCACGGGCCGATGGTGATCTCGCCATTCACGAACGGGATAACGATAAACGGGCTGAGCAGCGCCGCCTTGATATGCGACGAGCCGTTATCATCGTGCCATGTGTCATGGTGGTGATAGTAAATGACGTTTCCCTGCTCATCGCGGTAGGGCGAAAAGACGTCCATCGCCGCCTTGAGGTCATGGTAGACCATGCCCGGCTCAAACTCAAGCGTGGTCAGACCGGCAACACCGCCGGTGGTAAAGCCGGTGATCGTGCCGGACTTCATGCCGGTCTTGCGGCAGGCGTTCTGCACCGCTGCGCGGAAGTCGTCGGTAACGTCGATCATGCCCATGTGGGCCTTGGTGTGGTAGGTTTTGGTTTCGGTATAGACAGGCATTTGCGATTCTCCTTTACAGGCACTCGAGATAACGGCCATACAGGGTCTTATTCAGCTCTTCCGCATGACGGAGCAGCGTCTGACGGCTGATATAGCCGCGCGCGTACGCAATCTCCTCCGGACATGCGATGTAGCGGCCGGTCTCATCCTGCACGCGGCGGACAACCTGTGCGGATTCGAGCAGGTTGTCGGCGGTACCGGCATCCAGCCAGACGAAATCCCGGTCGAGCTTTTCAACGTGCAGCTGACCGCGTTTCATGTACTCGATATTGACATCCGTAATCTCCAGCTCGCCTCTTGCCGAGGGCTTGAGCCCGCGGGCAATCTCCATAACCGAGTTATCGTAGAAATACAGACCCGGAATGATATAGTTAGACTTCGGATAGCGCGGCTTCTCCTCGATGGAAATAGCACGGCCCTGATCATCAAACTCCACAACGCCGAACGCACGCGGGTCATCGACATAGTAGCCGAATACGCAGGCGCCGGATTTCTGCTGCACAGCACGGTCCAGACAGTCCTGGAAATTGGGGGAATAGAAGATATTATCGCCCAGAACAAGGCAAACCGAGTCATCCCCGATGAACTGGGAGCCGATGAGCAGCGCGTCCGCGATGCCGCGTGCAACCTCCTGCACCTCGTAGGTGATGTTGACGCCGAAGCGGCCGCCGGAACCGAGCAGAAGGTAGAACGGGCCTTCCTCTCCAGGCGGGATGATGATGAGAATATCGCGGATACCGGCCTGCAGGAGCGCAGCCAGCGGATAGTAGATCATCGGTTTATCGTATACCGGCAGCAGCGGTTTGCATACCGGACGTGTCATCGGGTACAGGCGCGAGCCCTTACCGGCGGCAAGAATGATTCCTTTCATTGGCTATTCCTCTATCTATATGTTTTTGTGAGATTAGTATAGCACACTTTGGGCAAATAAGAAAGCCTTTTGTAAAGGCAGAAGTCAGGAGGCAGGAGTAATGGAAAATTGAAAATTGAGAATGGAGAATGGCGCTATCCTTGCGCAGGCTCTGGTCGCGCTGCGCCCGTAATGGCTTACCTCCTGTGTAATATTCGATTTCACGGATTTAATTGATAAATGTCCGCAGGGCGGGGCACCCTCACCCCGCCCTACGATAACTCATTCACTCTTTCTCAATCGTCAGCACCGAATGATACGGCATCGGCTGATTGAGATACACGTTTACGGTATCTGTATTGCTGTATTCATATTCGTACCGGAAATCCAGCCCGTCGAGATGCGCCTCCTTGACGTTTTTCGTATCCGGTGCATCGTATTCCCAGTCGTCGTCAATGATGTCATCCCTCATGCGGTCGGCATACAGCCAGCTCCATTTGGCATACGCGGCCGCAAAGGCGTAATACACCGTCATGCGCTCCTGATAGCCGCACGAGCCGTTCTGCGAATCCGAAACCACCGTCACCGACTGCACATAGCCGTCCGCATCGGTTTCGACCGTCACATCGGATACAGCAGAATCGCCCAGCGAGAATCCGGTGTACGAGCCACCCATTATGTCCAAATCCTTATTCCAGCTTCCGTCCGGCCGGACATACGGCGCCGTGCCCTGATTATATTTCAGGCAGTCGTTGCAGTTCTCCACATACTCCGCAAGAGTCAGCTCGCCGCGATTGGGCGGCAGCTTGGCGTACAGGTCAATGCCGTAACCTGCGGCTGCTCGCAGCACGAGCACCAGCAGGTACAGCGCCACGCGATACCAGCGCACCTCCCGCTCGCGGACGATGATGCTGCACCCGTTCTCCAAATCCCACGGCAGCTCCTCTTCTTTGCACGCGCGGTAACACTTGTAATTGCAGTACCATTCGAAGAACGGCAGCGCATAGCAGTTGCCGTAGCCGAACACGCCCCACAAACGGGCATATGCGGTGCGGATGGACAGCTTTTCTCCGTCCTCATCGCGGACGGACAGCCCGAAGATCCACTTGCCGGGCGTTGTGCCCCAGTAATGCAGCAGCACCGGCTCGAACACGAACGTCAGCAGCCAGCTGACATACCCACACGCGAGCGTCCACGCCAGATTCGACATAAAATGATCTGGATTGATGCGGAACACCCACTGCGACAGCATCGACCACAGCAGCCCATACAGTCCGGCATCCACATTGCGGGCAAAGAAGCGCCGCCACGGGCAGCCTGCCGGCGGGATGCGGTCTTTCTCGCGCGGGTCGTCTGCGGGCAGCACGATGGACTGGTACCGGTCTACATCCAGCCCGTTCCACTCCGCTCTGTCCTCGCAGATGGCGCGGCACATCGCATACGCCTGTTCGCTCTCGCGGATGTCCCCCTGCAATACGTCGAGCTGGCCTGCCGCCGCCTCGGGCAGCGCTTTCTCGCCGCTCTCGATGGCGCGGATGTCGGGCACGCTCAGCCGCAGCCTGCGCAGCAGCATGATCTTCCGCAGGGTCTGCACATCGTCCTCGGTGTAATCGCGGTAGCCGTTCTCGCCGCGTGTCGGCGTGAGCAGCCCCTCCTTTTCGTAAAACCGGATATTCGCCCGGGATAATCCCGTCCTGCGCTCTGCTTCCGCTATGTTCATACGATCACCTTCCCTTCTATTGATTACATTATAAGGGATAAAGTGGGTTTACAGTCAAGTGTTTTCGGGAAAAATGTTAAGAAAAAAGAGTGGAGAAACTCCACTCTTTTTAAGGCAATACCGCATAATTGAACAAGAGTGATTTGCGAGTAAATTTTGCGTACTGACGAGGCACAGTTTTGCGGTAATACTTGATGTATTACCGTGAAACTGCAACAAAGTCAGGACACAAAATTTCCGCAAAGCACCGCGGCAGCGCGACCGGAGTCTGCGCAAGGAGCCGCCGCTTTAATTGTGCGGTGTTGCCTTATGTTTAATTCAGCGCTGCAATCGACTCTTCCAGCTTTGCGAGGTGCTCGCGCAGCTTTTCGGCCTTTTCGCGCTCGGCTGCAACAACCTTCTCGGGTGCCTTATCGACAAACTTCGGGTTGTTCAGCTTCTTCATAACGAAGTCGATGTCGGCCTCGACCTTGCTCTTCTCCTTGCCGAGACGGGCCCGCTCGGCCTCGAAGTCGATGAGGTCGCCCATCGGCATATAAATCTGTGCGTCGCCGGTGACTACGGATGCCATCTTGGCAGCGTCCGCCGGAACCGCGTCGATGAGTTCAATCTCAGAAGCGTAAGCCAGCTTCGGGAAGAAGCCTGCGCCTGCGGAGAAGGTGTCCTTCTTCTCGGTCAGGATGAGCACCTTGGCCTTCTTGGAGGGCGGTACGTTCATCTCGGCACGGCGGTTGCGGATGGCGCGGATAGCGTCATCGTTGCCGGGGATGACATAGTCGACCTCGTCCGGGTCG
>OLNK01002539.1_pt1 | contig 10478 bp, 10 predicted proteins | sample 1672791 | NCBI WGS metagenome assembly OLNK01 (sample SAMEA3136724, study PRJEB25190) | human gut metagenome | biome: human gut; feature: human-associated habitat; material: faeces | place: Austria | collected 2013 | reverse complement strand
ACGCTCCCGCCGTCCGCAGACGGCGAATCCCCCGCTGAGGTTCAGCGAAAAACTCTCCGCCCGTTAAGGTAAACCGCCTGCGCGGTTCAAATACCCCGCTCAGCCGGTGCAGAAAAAGGTGCCGCCCAGAAAAGGACGAACACGCTTACGCAGTTCGCGTACCCCAGCCATTCGGTGCCAAGAATGCGCGACCGCTCTGCTGTTTTAGGCAAAAGTAAAAACCCCATTCCAAACGGAACAGGGTTTTGTACTTCGCTTTATATGTGTTCAGGAATTAGCCCTGAGAGATAGCGCCTACCGGGCAGGAACCTGCGCAGGTACCGCAATCTACACATGCGTCAGCGTTGATCTCGTACTTGCCGTCGCCCTCAGCGATAGCGCCAACCGGGCACTCGCCAGCGCAAGAGCCGCACATAATGCAGCCGCCACCGATAACATATGCCATTGGTATTGCACCTCCAAATGTATTTTACAATTATCATTTTACCACAAGATTTAAAAAAAGCAACAAAAACAAGCGGTTAGTCTTTGGTAACTTTTATCATAGTACACAATTTGGATCAGTTTATGAAAAATCGAGAAAAATCGTGATTCGAAGCGATATAGCGAGAAAACTCACGGTTAGCCTTATCTACCTCACTTTAATAGTCAGAAATGGTCAAATTTTTCTCTTGATTTTAGACGCCTCCGGATATACAATATAGACAATGATCAGGGAAGGTCAGATAAGTGAGTACCTTCCCCGGAAGGAAGTGAAACACCATGAAAATGTCCGATGTGATCGCCGACTTCATCGGTGAGATGCTGTCAGACGGCGGCGGCGTTGCTGAGCTGCAGCGCAAAAGCCTTGCTGACCGGTTTTCGTGCGTACCGAGTCAAATCAATTATGTGATAGAGACCCGCTTCACACCGGAGCATGGTTATCTGGTTGAGAGCCAGCGCGGCGGCGGCGGTTTCATCCGCATTATCCGTCTGCTGGACGACAAACAGCGCACGCTGCTCGAAGCAGCACGCGGTATCGGCGGACGGCTGAGCCAGAACGACGCGGCGCGTCTGACACGCGCACTCGTTTCCGCTGAGCTGCTTACCCAGCGCGAAGGTCAGCTGCTGCTGTCCGCCTGCTCGGACGGTGCGCTGGCGGAGGTTGATAAGACCGACCGCGACAGACTGCGCGCCGCCATCTACCGATGTTCGGTAATGGGCGTTGCGACAGTCTAAGGGGGACGCTGTCCCCCTTAGATACCGAAAAAGTTCCGAAGAAACTTTTTCGGATAACCCCCTCTCGTTCGCACAGCGAACGAGGACGCGCCGCCACAGCGCGGGCAGCGGTATTCAAATCCGGCAAAGCTGGATTTGAATGAAAATGAAAAAGCAAACCAATTTATCTTATATAATAGTATAGAATCTCTTGGAGAGGAGTTTTGACTTATGAAATGCGAAAAATGCGGCAAGAATGAAGCTACCATGTATTATAAGGAAACCGTAAACGGTGTCACCCGTGAGATGCACCTGTGTCCGGAATGTGCACAGAAGGAAAACCTCGGCGGTGCGTTTGAAAACGCATTTCAGTCGATGAACCACTTCTGGAGCGATCCGTTCCATTCGTTCCTCGGCGGCGGCTTTGGCAGCCTGTGGAATGACATGCTGGGCGAAGCGGCTCCGACCGCTACCATGCTCGGCACCGAGCGCAAGTGCCCGACCTGCGGCATGACCGAAAGCGAGCTGCGCCGCACCGGCCGCGTCGGCTGCCCGGACTGCTACGCCACCTTTGCGGATATTCTGAATCCGTATGTACAGAAGATTCACGGTGCAACGCGTCATATCGGCACGGCACCGGCGGCGCCCGAACAGCCCAAGGCTGACCCGGTGGCTGACCTCAAGGCACAGCTGAAAGCGGCAGTTGAAAGCGAAGATTACGAGCGCGCAGCAAGCCTGCGCGATGAGATCCGCAGAATGGAGGGCGAACAGAAATGAGTATGTTTGAGATTCACGGCGGCTTTACCGGTCTGGCAGCGTCCAGCCGCGTACGCCTGGCACGAAATATTAAAGGCTATCCGTTCCGTCTGACCGAACAGCAGCACAGTGAAATTGCTGACAAGATATTCGCTGCACTGAAAGAAAACCCGACCATCGGTCCGGAGTTTGACAAGAAGCAGATCATCCCCCGTTCGACCGAAGCCTCTCAGCTGGTCGAGGAACACCTCATCTCCCCCGAGCTGGCGCAGAACGGCGGCTGGCTGATTGTCTCCAAGGACGGCGGCGTGTCCATCATGGTCGGCGAGGAAGATCACCTGCGTTTGCAGGTCATCGGCACCGGCCTTTGCCCGAAGGAATGTCTCGAAACCGCAAACCGTGTAGCTTCGCTCATCGAAGCGGCGCTGCCGTTCGCATATGACGAGCGTCTCGGCTATCTGACCGCCTGCCCGACCAACATCGGCACCGGTCTCCGCGCCTCCATCATGCTGCATCTGCCGATGCTGACCGCAACCGAGCAGATGGACCGCATCATTGGCTACGCGGGCAGCCGCGGCTGTGCCGTTCGCGGCACCTACGGCGAAGGCTCGCAGGCGGTCGGCGGATTCTATCAGGTGTCCAATCAGGTTACTCTCGGTGCGTCTGCCGCAGAGCTGACCGACAAGCTGGTAGAAACGGCAACCACCATCATCGACGCAGAGAAGAAAGCGCGCGAGCAGGTACGCAGCCAGAATGAACCCGCACTGCGTGACCGCATTTACCGCGCGGCAGGCACGATGAAGAGCGCCTACCTCATCGACACGAGCGAAGCCGTACAGTGCATTTCCGATGTGCTGATCGGTCTGCAGATGGGTTTCCTGTCCGGCATGGACGCGCAGAAGCTGTACGCACTGGAGGAGCACATCCGTCCGGCAATGCTGACCGGCGCACCGCAGGACCGCGATAAGAAGCGTGCGGAAATTCTGCGCGCGAATACCTCCGGTATTCACCCGCAGAATTAAATGGAGAATTGAAAATGGAAAATTGAGAATTATGGTACGCGCATAGCGCGTGATTTAATTCGGCGCTTCGCGCCGCACCTTCATTCTCCATTATCCATTCTCCATTATCAATTATTTTGAATTTTTCCTACTCTGAAAGGAGTGTTATTTATGTTCTATCAAAACCGTTTTACCGAGCGTGCCCGTCAGGCACTGACGCTTGCACAGGAAGCGGCCGCTTCGTTCGGCCACAGCTACATCGGCTCGGAGCACCTGCTGCTCGGCCTGCTGCGTGAGGGCGGCGGCCCTGCCGCAAAGGCACTCACTGCCGCAGGCGTGACCGACGAAGCTCTCGTTCATCAGATCGAGGAGCTGTCCGGCCGCGGCACCCCGGATTCCACCGCGCCGCAGGGCATGACGCCGCGCACCAAGCGCATTGTAGAGCTGTCCGTACAGTCCGCAAATGAGATGGGCACCGGCTATGTCGGCACCGAACATCTGCTGCTCGGCATCCTGCGCGAAGGGCAGAATGTGGCACTTACCGCGCTTGCTAACCTGAAAATCACCCCGCAGATCCTTGTTGAGAAGCTGAATGAGGCGCTCGGCGGCGTACAGGACAGCGTTTCCGGCGAGCCTGGCACTGCTGCAAACGGCGGCGCTGACAGCAAGGACGCGCTCAGCCAGTTTGGCCGCGACCTGACAGCCGCTGCCAAGGAGGGCAAGCTGGACCCGGTTATCGGCCGCTCCAAGGAGATTCAGCGTGTCATCCAGATTTTGTCCCGCCGCACCAAGAACAACCCGGCGCTGATCGGTGATCCGGGTGTCGGCAAGACCGCCGTTGTCGAGGGTCTGGCCCAGAAGATTGTTTCCGGCGACGTACCGGAGACCCTGAAGGGCAAGCGCCTGATCTCGCTCGATCTGACCGGCATGATCGCGGGCACCAAGTACCGCGGCGAGTTCGAGGAGCGTATCAAGAAGGTCATCGAAGAGCTGACCGCCAAGAAGGACACCATCCTGTTCATTGATGAGATGCATATGCTGATGGGCGCCGGTGCGGCTGAGGGTGCAGCGGACGCTGCGAATATCCTGAAGCCGGCACTGAGCCGCGGCGAGGTACAGGTCATCGGCGCAACCACGCTTGACGAGTACCGCAAGAACATCGAAAAGGATGCTGCTCTGGAGCGTCGTTTCCAGCCGGTTCAGATCAACGAGCCGTCCGCCGAGGATGCCGTTGAGATTTTGAAGGGTCTGCGCGACAAGTACGAAGCACATCACCGCATCAAGATTCCGGACGAGGCTATTGAAGCCGCTGTCAAGCTGTCTGTCCGCTATGTCACCGGCCGTTACCTGCCGGATAAGGCAATCGACGTAATTGATGAGGCCTGCTCCCGCGTTCGCCTGTCCAGCCTGACCACTCCGCCGGATTTGAAGCAGCTCGAGGACGAAATTGCCGCTGTTGCTGCAAAGAAGGAAGAGGCCGTCAAGGGTCAGGACTTTGAGAACGCCGCCAAGCTGCGTGACGAGGAGAAGTCCAAGCGCGAAGCGATGGAGGCCCGCAAGAAGGAGTGGGCTGACCAGCAGACCAAGTCGCACGGTGCTGTCACCGAGGACGACATTGCAGCCGTTATCTCCGGCTGGACCGGTGTTCCGGTTGCTCAGCTGACCGAGGACGAGGGACAGCGCCTGCTGCACCTCGAGGATACGCTGCATCAGCGTGTCATCGGTCAGAGCGAGGCTGTAACCGCCGTTGCTAAGGCAATCCGCCGCAGCCGTGTCGGCCTGCGCGACCCGAAGCGCCCGATTGGTTCGTTCCTGTTCCTCGGCCCGACCGGTGTCGGCAAGACCGAGCTGAGCAAGGCACTGGCCGAGGCCATGTTCGGCGATGAAAATGCGCTGATCCGCATTGATATGTCCGAATATATGGAGAAACACGCCGTTTCGCGTATGATCGGTTCGCCTCCGGGATATGTTGGCTACGATGAGGGCGGTCAGCTGTCCGAGAAGGTTCGCCGTCATCCGTACTCGGTTGTCCTGTTCGATGAGATTGAGAAGGCACACCCGGATGTATTCAACATCCTGCTGCAGATCCTTGAAGATGGTATCCTGACCGACGGTCAGGGCCGCCATGTAGACTTCAAGAATACCATCATCATCATGACCTCCAACATCGGCGCACAGAAGATCACCGGCAGCGGCCGCAAGTCGCTCGGCTTTGCGGACGGCAAGCCGGAGGACGCTGCAGAGCGCACCTTTGAGCAGATCAAGGCCGACGTTATGGCCGAACTCAAGACCGCGGTTCGTCCGGAGTTCCTCAACCGTATCGACGACATCATCGTGTTCAACCGTCTGAATGAGGACGAGATTGCACAGATTGCCGACGGCATGCTCCGCAAGGTTGCTGCCCGCATGCAGGATATGGAGATCACCATGGATTGGACCGAGGCCGCCAAGAAGCATCTGGCTAAGGCTGGTTTTGATCCGGTTTACGGTGCCCGCCCGCTGCGCCGCGCTGTTACCAACGAGGTCGAGGATCTTGTTGCCGAGGAATCCCTCGAGGGCAAGATCAAGAAGGGCGACAGCGTAACGCTCGATGCCGCCGACGACAAGCTGGTACTGACGCATAAGGACGCAAAGGCTCCGGCAGAAAACGAAAATAAGGACGAATAATCCTTATCTGGATAGCGAAAGAGGTACGATTCGGGAGAATCGTACCTCTTTTTTGTGCAAAATTGAGAATTGATAATGGATAATGAGCGTAACAATTATGCCTTCTGAATCCTTTGCAATCGTGTAACCGTAGGGGCGCACAGTGTGTGCCCAAAACCCGTGTTATTTTACGTTTCGTGGGAGCACACTGTGCTCCCCTACGATGTGGTCTGTGCAAATCGTTTGATACGGTATCGTTTTCTCTAAATTTATACTTTCAGGACGAACCGATTTACAGTATAATAAAATATATATCAGACAAGGCGGTGATACCATGCTAAGCGCACGAATCAAAGCAATTTTCGTTCTGTTGTTCGCCACCATTGCGATTATGGCTGTAACGATCAAAAACACACCGCCGGTTTCGGAATATATGCAGACCGGAATCCGGCTGTCCGACCTGCCAGACCTCGAACGCACTGAATTTATGGTAGCAAAAGGTGCAACCGCAGTACCATATAACTACAAAACCTCTGCCGGTTTTCAAGAATTAACAACCGATCTTGTTGCTCGATACGAAGAAAATCCGTACAAAATATTAACCGGTACTTATGGCAGTTCTTCTACAAACCTCTACGCCGAGGAAGTCCGCAAAATCGTAAACGATTACTATGGTATTTATCACGTCGAATATTATTTCGACCATTATCCCGAATATCCGCCGTATTCTCCGGATAGTGAAACCTAAAACAGCACAAAAAAGCCTCTGTCCATCGGACAGAGGCTTTTCTATCAAATCTGAACGATATTCAGTTGATTACTTAGCAGCCTTAGCAGCCTTAATTGCGTCGATCATCATCGGAACAACCTTGAACAGGTCGCCGCAGATGCCGTAGTCAGCTACGTCGAAGATCGGAGCGGAATCAGACTTGTTAACTGCTACGATGCACTCGGAATCCTGCATACCAGCCTTATGCTGGATAGCACCGGAAATGCCCAGAGCAACGTACAGCTTCGGATGTACGGTCTTGCCGGTCTGACCAACCTGGTGGTCAGCAGACAGCCAGCCGGAGTCGATAGCAGCACGGGAACCGCCAACAACGCCGCCGAACAGGCCAGCCAGCTCTTCAGCCAGCTTGATGCCGGTCTCAACGTCCTTGGAGATACCACGGCCTACAGATACAACTACCTCAGCGCCGGTCAGGTCAACCAGCTCCTTAGCTTCCTTAACGACCTCGAGAACCTTGGTCTTGATGTCAGCCTCGGACAGCTCGAAAGCTACCGGCTCAACAACTACTGCGTTAGCCTTAGCCTCGTTGTACTCGCCCTTCTTCAGTACGCCCGGACGAACGGTAGCCATCTGCGGACGGAAGCGCGGGCAGATAATGGTAGCCATCAGGTGACCGCCGAATGCCGGACGGGTCATCTTCAGGTTGCGGTCCTCGCGGTTCAGAGCATCGATCTGAGCCTGCGGCAGAGTGGAAGCATCCTGCAGGAATGCAGCGTACTTCTCTACGTCTACGTCGAGGTGGGTGCAGTCTGCGGTCAGACCGGTGTGCAGACGAGCTGCGCAGCGCGGGCCGAGGTCACGGCCAATGTTGGTAGCGGCGATCAGCAGGATCTCCGGCTTCTTAGCCATAACGGTGTCGCACAGAACCTTTGCGTATGCATCGGTGGTGTAGGTCTCGAGCAGGTCACTCTCGCAAACCAGAACCTTGTCAGCGCCGTAAGCGCCCAGTTCCTTTGCCATCTTCTCGCCTACGCCCTTGCCGCCAAGCAGCAGGCCGCAAACTTCAGTGCCCATGTCGTCTGCCAGCTTGCGTGCCTCAGAGATCAGCTCGAGTACGGTCGGCTGCAGCTCGCCCTGGCGCTGCTCACAGAATACCCATACGCCGGAAAAATCGGCGAGGTTCGTATTATTGAAATCAGCCATTGTTCAGTATTCTCCTTCCGATTAAATGATGTGCTTCTTCTGAAGCTCAGCAACCAGCTCGTCGCAGGTAGCCTTGTCAGCGCCCTCAAGCATCTTGCCCTGACCCTTCTGGGGAGGAGTGAAGGACTTGAAGATGTTGGTGGGAGAACCCTTCAGACCAATGGTGGTGGGATCGATCAGCGGATCGTCCTTCAGGGTGTTGTAATCATATACGGAAACCGGAGCGGAGTAGCAGTCCATAATGCCGCTGAGGGACATGTAACGGGGCTCGTTCAGCTCCTTGATGCAGGTCAGCAGGCACGGGGTCTGAGTCTCGATGGTCATGTGGCCGTCCTCGAGCATGCGCTTAACAACAACCTTGTCGCCATCCTTCTCGATACCGGCAACGTAGGAAACCTGCGGAATGTCCAGCTTCTCAGCGATCTGAGAGCCAACCTGAGCGGTATCACCGTCGATAGCCTGACGGCCGCAGAATACGATGTCGTCCTTCTCCAGGCCAACCTTCTTAACAGCAGCAGCCAGGATCTGGGAAGTAGCAAAGGTATCGGAACCGCCGAACTCACGAGCGGAAACCAGAATGCCCTCGTCAGCGCCCATAGCCATCAGCTCACGCAGCATGCCCTGTGCCGGGGGAGGACCCATGGTGATAACAACGACCTTGCAGCCGGTAGCGTCCTTCAGCTTCAGAGCAGCCTCAACCGCGTTCTTGTCGTCCGGGTTGATGATGGTAGCCATGGATGCGCGGTTCAGAGTGCCATCGGGATTAACAGCAACCTTACCGGAGGTATCCGGAACCTGCTTTACACAAACAATTGCCTTCATAGTTCAGTTTTCCTCCTATTCTTACTTACCGAGAATGTTACCGGAGATAACAACGCGCTGAATCTCGCTGGTGCCCTCGTAGATCTCGGTGATCTTGGCATCACGCATCATGCGCTCAACCGGGTAATCCTTGGTGTAGCCGTAACCGCCGTGTACCTGAACTGCCTTGGTGGTGATCTTCATAGCAGCCTCGGAAGCGAACAGCTTAGCGGTTGCAGCGTCCACAGTGAAGCGGCCGCCCTCAGACTTAGCAACAGCAGCCTTGTAGGTCAGCAGGCGAGCAGCCTCGATTGCAACATGCATATCAGCAAAGAGGAACTGAGTGTTCTGGAACTTTGCGATCGGACGGCCGAACTGCTCACGGGTCTTAGCAAAGTTGATGGACTCTTCCATAGCGCCCTCTGCGATGCCCAGTGCCTGTGCAGCGATGCCGATACGGCCGCCGTCCAGGGTCTGCATAGCGATCTTGAAGCCCTTGCCTTCTGCGCCGAGGAGGTTCTCCTTCGGAACGATGCAGTCGGTGAATACGATCTCAGCCGTCGGAGAGCCGTGCAGGCCAAGCTTCTCCTCGTGCTTGCCAACAGAGAAGCCCGGGAAGGAGCTCTCTACGATAAATGCAGAAATGCCCCTGGTGCCCTTGGACTTGTCGGTCATAGCGAATACTACGAATACGTCAGCAACGTAGCCGTTGGTGATGAAGATCTTGGAGCCGTTCAGTACGTAGTGGTCACCCTGCAGCTCAGCAACGCAGGTACCCTTTGCAGCGTCAGAACCAGCGTCCGGCTCGGTCAGTGCGAAAGCGCCTACCTTGTGGCCTTCGGTCAGCATGCGGAGGTACTTCTCCTTCTGTGCGGGAGTACCGTTTGCAATGATCGGGCCGCAGCACAGACCATTGTGGGTAGCGAGGATATCGCCGGTGGAAGCGCACTGCTTGGACAGCTCTTCGATAGCGATAGCGGAGGACAGGTCGTCAGCGCCTGCGCCGCCGAACTCCTCGGGCACGACCATGCCCATAACGCCCAGATCGAACAGCTTCTCGATGTTCTCGCGGGGGTAAGTAGAGGTTTTGTCGGTTTCCGCAGCGATGGGCTTAACTTCGTTCTCGGTGAAGTCATGCATCATCTGGCGAACCAGTTCCTGTTCACGGGTCAGATGGAAATCCATGTTCAAGTCTCCTTCTTGTTTGGATATTTATTGCCAAAGCCGGTAAAAACCGGCATTCCGCCTGTTGCAGACTGCCATTTGGTGCGGCAGGGAACCGCTTGCCCGTGTCTAACCGATCGATAGGGTGGTTCGGTTTGGAGCGGGTTTTGCACACTTTTTTGTTAAGTTTTTGTTCCGTCTACCAATATACCACACCAGATAGCAAGCGTCAACTGTCAATATTAACGGAATAAAGCAATAAATTTGGTAAATTATAAGGGATTGCACAAGCGGAATATTCTCAAAACGCGGGGTATGGTGATAAATACCGAAAAAAACGATGGAAACTGGTAAAAATACACAAATACACAGGGCTCTCCGGCGGGAGAACTCTGCGGTGGTGAAGTGTTGGTGCAGTTCAGTCTTTGGCTTTACCGCGCAGCTCGGGTTCTTTGGCGAGGCAGTTTCCGTAGTTTTCAATCTTGTGGTTGAGTCGCTCGAGCGTCTGCTGCATGGTGGCAATGCGTTCCTCGAGCTGGTCGCGCTGCTCGAGGAGCAAGGCCTTGCGGGCGCCGATGGTGCTGTCGCCCTGTTGGAACAGAGCCACATATTCGATGAGCGCCTCAATTTGCAGACCGGCCGCACGCATACATTTAATAAACTCGATCCAGCTGCACGAGGTCTGGTCGTAATCGCGGATGCCGCTTTTGGTGCGCGGTACCGGCGGGATCAGGCCGATGCGCTCGTAGTAGCGCAGTGTGTCCGGCGTGATGTCGAATTGTCTGCTTACTTCTGCGATGGTCATGGGAGTCACCTTCCTTTGCCCTTAGTGTAGCACTTGGAGTGTGCTCTAAGTCAAGGGGGAATTGAGAATTGAGAGTGGAAAATGGAGAATGAACGCGGCAGTTGACGGGTACAGGTTGATAAAATTGGTGTAATTCGACGAGAAACGGCGGGATGGGGGCATACCCCAGGGCACC
>OLNK01002538.1_pt1 | contig 10488 bp, 7 predicted proteins | sample 1672791 | NCBI WGS metagenome assembly OLNK01 (sample SAMEA3136724, study PRJEB25190) | human gut metagenome | biome: human gut; feature: human-associated habitat; material: faeces | place: Austria | collected 2013 | reverse complement strand
TGGACATCCCGCAAGAAAGACCTTTCAGGCGCTGCGGATCGCGGTCAACGGAGAATTGGACAGGCTTTCCGAGGGGCTGGACGCCGCGTTTTCTCTGCTGAAGCCCGGAGGACGCCTGGCGGTGATTACCTTTCATTCCCTGGAGGACCGCTTGGTAAAGCGGAGAATGGCCTCCTGGTGCCAAGGCTGCACCTGCCCGCCGGATTTTCCTGTGTGTGTGTGCGGAAAGACGCCGGATGTGCGCCTGGTGTCCCGAAAGCCCATCCTGCCCTCGGAGCGGGAGGTGGAGGAGAACCCCCGGGCCCGCAGCGCCAAGCTCCGGGTAGCGGAAAAACTGTAGGAGCACGGAATTTACCAAAGAGATTGGAGTGGACGGACTCATGGCAACTGCCGTCAAGCGCAGAAGCAGATACACGAATTACAGCCGCGTACCCTATGACGCGTATGATGGCTCCGCGGCGCGGCAGCTCCAGCGGGAGGAGGTTCTTCGGCCCAGGCCCATGGTGCGGCCGCGGGAGCGGGCGGTGGTCCGGCCCCGGGTGCGGGTACGGGAGGCGGGACTGGTTTCCACCTTCGCTGTGGTGGGATTTCTGGCGGTGGGCGTGTTTGCCGTGCTGCTGCTGTTCAGCTATGTGCAGTTGACCACCATCTCCCAGCAGGTGGTGGAGCTGCGCAGTGAGATGACTGCTCTCCAGTCGGAGGAGGCCAAGCTGCGCACCGCATATGAGCTGTCTTATGATCTGAGCAGCATTGAGGAGACCATGACAGCCAGTGGTGCCATGGTTCGGCCGCAGAACGGGCAGGTGGTGTATGTGGACCTGTCCGAGCCGGACACCGTGACCTTTTTCAACCAGGACGAGGCGGCCGCTGGACTGGACGGCATGTTTGAGAGTGTAAAGTCCATTGCCTCCGAGATTGTGGCATATTTCCAGTGAGTACGGCCATATAGTGATCTGCAGACCCCAGAGAAACAGACGGGCTGCCCTGGGCGGCCCTTGAAGAGAACGAGCAGAGAGGGCGTAAGAAAAGCAATTTTCTTACGCCCTCCTGCGATATATCACCCAATCCCGCGGGAGAGCGGCAGACGAGATTTCTTGAGTGAGGTGAGCCAGCCATGGCAGACAGAAAGAGAAAGCGTATGGTCCAGCAGCAGCCGGACCGGCGGGCGAACCGCACCATTTTGGTGCGCACCCTGTTCCTGCTGACACTGTTCGGCGTGGCGGCGTTCGTGCCGCTGCTGGTCCGGCTCTGGCAGATCCAGATCCGCGACTACGACAAATACCAGGGAATGGCGGTGGAGCAGCAGACCGCCGACAGCACGGTGGAGGCCAACCGGGGCACCATCTACGACCGAAGCGGGGAGACTCTGGCCATGAGCGCCACGGTCTACAACATCCAGCTCTCCCCCAAAGAGATCCTGGCCTGCCAGGAGGCGTATCGAGAGAAGGCGGCGAACGCAGCAGAGAATGGGAAGACACTGGACTACCCGGAGCCCACCAACGAGTTCATTGCCTCCAACCTGGCCCAAATCCTGGATCTGGACGAGGCGGACATCCTCAAGCGCCTGGCCAAGACCAGCTCCATGTATGAGATGATCAAATGGCGGGGGGAGGACGACGAGCGGGACGCGGTGATCTCCTTCATCAACGAAAACCATATCACCGGCATTTACACCCCGCCCACCACCAAGCGCTACTATCCCAAAAACAGCCTGGCGGCCCAGGTGATCGGCTGGGTGAATTACAGCGAAGGACGGGGCGCCTATGGAGTTGAGGCTCAGTACGACGAGGCTCTCTCGGGCGAGACGGGGCGGATCGTCACCGCCAAAAACGGCGACGGCACACAGATGCTCTACCGCTATGAGGACTACTACGACGCCACTGACGGCGACAATCTGACCCTGACCCTGGACAGCGCTATCCAGTCCTACTGTGAGAGCATCCTGAAAAAGGGCATCGAGCAGTTCGAGGTGCAGGACGGCGGCTTCTGCATCGCCATGGACCCCAATACGGGCGAAATTCTGGCCTGGGCCAACTCCCCCACCTACGATCTGAACAACCCCCGGGTGGTGAGCGATCCGGTGCTCAACCAGTATCTGGCGGACATCGAGAGCGGGGCGTACACCAAGGAGGAGGCCTACCAGAAGGCACTGGCAGAGGGGGCTTCCAGCGAGGAGGCCCGCGACAAGGCCATTTCTGCGGCAGAGACCGAAGTGCTTTACACCCAGTGGACCAACAAGGCAATCACCAGTACCTATGAGCCCGGCTCCACGTTCAAGTCCATCGTCCTGGCCGCCGCCCTGGAGGAGGGCGTGGTCACCGAGAACAGCCACTTCTACTGCCCCGGCTACATCATGGTAGAGGGCTGGTCCCGGCCCATCAGTTGCTCCAAGAAGGCGCCGGGCCACGGGGACCAGGATCTGGCCCTGGCGGTGGCGAACTCCTGCAACCCGGCCTTCGTCAAGATCGGCCAGGCTCTGGGAGCGGAGAAGTTCTATGACTATCTGGAGGACTTCGGCTTCCTGGAGAAAACCGGCATCGACATGCAGGGCGAGATGGACACCAGTTCCCTGATCTGGCCCCGGGAGGACTTCAACACCGTCCAGTTGGCCACCGCATCCTTCGGCCAGCGGTTCCAGGTGACCCCCATTCAGCTCATCACAGCGGCCTCCGCCGTCATCAACGGCGGCCACCTGATGCAGCCCTATGTGGTCAGCCAGGTGACCGACGGCGAGGGCAATGTGCTCCAGCACAATGAGCCCAACGAGGTGCGACAGGTGGTCAGCGCGCAGACCAGTGAGCGCTGCCGTGCGATCCTGGAGAAGGTGGTGGACGGCGGCACCGGCAAGAATGCCCGGGTGGAGGGCTACCGCATCGGCGGCAAGACCGGCTCCTCCGAGACGCTGGAGACCGACCATACCATCGTTTCCTTCCTGGGCTTCGCCCCAGCGGATGACCCGCAGGTGATTATCCTGCTGGCCTACGACAACCCCAAGCCCGCCTTCCCCGGCTCCAATACCACCGCCGGCGGCTGGTATATCAGCGGCGGCAATATGGCGGCCCTGATGGCCGGAGAGCTGCTGGAGGATATTCTGGGCCATCTGGGCGTGGAGAAAACCTATACCGCCAACGCCGACGTGCTGGTGCCCAACCTGTCCGGACTGAACCTGGCGGACGCCACCTCCGCCCTCCAGAAGAACAGCCTGACCCTGCGCACCGTGGGCGACGGCGGTACCGTCACCGGACAGATCCCGGCGGCGGGGGCATCCATCCCCGGCGGAAGCCAGGTGGTGCTCTACATGGGCGAGGCGGTGCCCACCGACCAGGTGCAGGTGCCCAGCGTCATCGGCCTTACCGCCGAGCAGGCCAGGCAGAAGCTGGCTGATGCGGGTCTCTACATGCGGGCCACCGGAGCCACCGAGTACGGCTCTCACGTGGTGGCCTATGAACAGTCCACCGCCGCAGGCGCCTCGGTCAACCGGGGTACCACCATTGAGGTACGCTTTACCGACAGCACGGCCAGCGGCGCGGGCCTGTAAAAACGGGCCGACAACATGGGAAACGGGGTGAGGGCATGAAGCTGAATGAGCTGTTGGACGGCGTGGCGCTGACCGCGCGGCATGTCCAGGACGTGGAATGTTCAGGAATCTGCTGCGACACCCGAGACATGACCCCCGGCTGCCTCTTTGTGGCGCTTCCGGGGTACAAGACCGATGGACACCGGTACATCCGGCAGGCCCTGGAAGGGGGAGCGGCGGCGGTGCTCTGCCAGCGCCCCCCGGAGGGGGAGGGCCCCTGGCTGGTGACGGAGGACACCCGGGCCGCCCTGGCCATCGCCTCAGCCAACTGGTTCGGCCATCCGGCCCGGGAACTGACCCTGCTGGCGGTCACCGGGACCAACGGAAAGACCACCACCACCTATCTGCTCAAGGCCATGCTGGAGGGGTGCCTCCACACAAAGGTGGGGCTGATCGGCACCAACCAGAACCTGATCGGGGAGGAGAGCCTGCCCGCCCACCGCACCACGCCGGAGTCCTACGAGGTGCAGGAGCTGCTGCGGGAGATGGCGGATGCGGGGTGTACCCACGTGGTGATGGAGGCATCCTCCCACGCCCTGGTGCTCCACCGCCTGGACGGCATCCCCTTCCGGGCGGGTATCTTCACCAATCTGACCCAGGACCACCTGGACTTCCACGGTACCATGGAGGCCTACCGGGACGCCAAGGGGCTGCTGTTCCGCCAGTGCGCCGCTGCGGTGCTCAATCTGGACGACGAGGCGGGCCGGTACTATGCCGAAACGGTGCCGGTTCCGACCTTTACTTACTCGGAGTGCCGGGACGAGGCGGATCTCACGGCCAAGAACCTCCGCCTGTTCCCCCAGCGGGTAGAGTTTGAGGCGGTGACCAGGGACGCCATTTCCCGGGTAAGGCTGCCTATACCCGGAGGCTTTACCATCTACAACGCTCTGGGTGTGCTGGCCTGCGGGCTGGTGCTGGGCCTGCCGCTGGACGGCTGTGCCGCCGCACTGGGGGCGGCCCGGGGGGTGAAGGGCCGCATCGAGGTGGTGCCCACCCCCACGGACTACACGGTGCTCATCGACTACGCCCACACCCCTGACGCCCTGGAGAACATCCTCACTACCGTGCGGGACTTCACGCCGGGGCGGGTGATCTGCCTGTTCGGCTGCGGGGGCGACCGGGACCGCACCAAGCGGCCCCGTATGGGGGCTGTCGCCGGGGCTCTGGCCGACGTGGCGGTAGTCACCTCAGACAATCCCCGTACTGAGGTGCCCATGGACATTATCAACGACATTCTGCCCGGCCTGGAGGGGGCTCCGGCGGAGGTCGTGGTGGAGCCCGACCGTCGCGCCGCCATCCGGCGGGCCCTCTCGCTGGCCCGGGCGGGGGACACGGTGGTGCTGGCCGGTAAGGGCCACGAGACCTATCAGGAGGTGGACGGCGTGGAGTACCACCTGGACGAGCGGGAGGAAATCGCCGCCTATTTCGCCTGAGAGGCGAGGAAGTTTGTTGCTTTTTCGAGTGGAAACCATGCCGGGATTGTGATAAAATATCGAACCGGCTCACATGGGCCGCAATTTGGAATGTTGAGAGGCTTTGGAGGTTGCAAAAGAGATGTTAAGGATTGTAATCAGCTTTGTGGTGGCCTTTGCGGCGGCCGCCCTGGGCGGGAAGGGGCTCATCCCCCTGCTGCGGCGCATGAAGGCCGGGCAGTCCATCAAGGAGATCGGCCCCACCTGGCACATGTCGAAGCAGGGGACGCCCACCATGGGAGGGCTGATGTTCATCATCGGCTCCGCTGCGGCGGTTCTGCTGCTGGGGTGGCCGGACTTTGCCGCAGGGCGCTTCGGCGGCGGCTTTGTGCTCCTGTTCGCCCTGGTGTTCGGCGTGATCGGCTATATTGACGACTATGTGAAGGTGAAAAAGCACCAGAACACCGGCCTGACCGCACCGCAGAAGTTTCTGCTCCAGTTGGCGGCGGCCATCGTGTTCACGGTGCTGATGCGCAACCACCACTATCTGACTCCCGACCTTTACATCCCCTTTGTGAACGTGACCCTGTCCCTCCCCTGGCCCGTTTATATGGTGTTCGCCGCCTTCGTCATGGTGGGCACCGTGAACGCCGTCAATATCACCGACGGCATCGACGGCCTGGCCACCGGCGTCACCATGCCCGTGATGCTCTTTTTCACCGCCGTGGCCTGCTTCTGGGGGCAACTGGAGCTGGGGATCTTCTCCGCCGGGCTGTTCGGCGGGCTGTGCGGATTCCTGATCTATAACTTCCACCCCGCCAAGGTCTTTATGGGCGACACTGGCTCTCTCTTTCTGGGGGGAGCGGTGTGCGGACTGGCCTTCGCCCTGGATATTCCCCTGGTGCTCATCCTGGTGGGCATCATCTACATCCTGGAGACCCTGTCCGACATTCTCCAGGTGGGCTACTTCAAGCTGACCCACGGCAAGCGGATCTTTCGCATGGCGCCCCTGCACCACCACCTGGAGCTGGGCGGCTGGAGCGAGGTGAAGCTGTTCTGTGTGTTCTCCGGCGTGACCCTGCTGGCCTGTGTGCTGGCCTTCCTTGGAGTCATGGGCCGGTAATCCACCCTGAGTTGAGAGAAAGGAGGGGAGCCCCCTGGCAAAACGCAAGCGCGACCTGACCATTGAGGAGCAACTGGCCCGGGGACCCATGGACCTGCCCTTCCTGATGCTGGTGCTCCTGCTCACCGGCATCGGCGTGATCATGGTGTTTTCCGCCTCCTACGCCACGGCGTACTTGCAGGAGGACAAAAGCCCCACCTTCTACTTCTTCCGCCAAGCCCTCTTTGCCGCGGCTGGCCTGACCGTGATGTATATCACCTCGAAGATCAACTACCAGACCTTCCGCTGGCTGTCGGTCTTCGCCCTTGGGCTGGCTGTCCTGCTGCTCATCGCGGTGCTCATCCCTGGCATCCACACCAGCCGTTCCGACGGCGTGAAGCGGTGGATCGCCGTACCGGGCATCGGAACCTTCCAGCCGTCGGAGATCGCCAAGGTGGCCGTCATCATGTACTTTTCCGCCCGGCTGTCCAAGCGGAACACGGAGAAGCCGCGCCGCCTCTCCCCCCGCAGTCCGCTCAGCGGTGTGGTGGGCTTCCTGGACCGCATCGGCTTTCTGGAACTGGTGCCCTATGGACTCATCCTGCTGCTGATTGTGGGCCTGATGATGCTGGAGCCCCACATGTCGGGCACGATCCTGATTCTGGCCGGCGCGGCGGCGGTGCTTTTTGCCGCCGGCATCAAGCTCTACTGGTTTGCCGGCGGCGGCGCGGCCCTGATGGGGCTGGTGGTGCTCATGATGAGCGGCTACCAGTCCACCCGCATCCTGGTGTGGCAGGATCCCTGGGCTTATCCCCGGGACGGCGGCTATCAGATTATCCAGTCCCTCTACGCCATCGGCTCCGGCGGACTGCTGGGCCTGGGCCTGGGCAAGAGCCGGCAGAAGTTCCTCTACCTGCCCGAGCCGGAGAACGACTTCATCTTTGCCATCGTGTGCGAGGAGCTGGGCCTGATCGGGGCCGGAATCGTCCTCATTCTCTTTGCCCTGCTGGTCATGCGGGGCTACTGGATTGCCATCCACGCCAGAGACCGCTTCGGCGCCCTTCTGGTGGTGGGTATCACCACCCTGACCGCGGTACAGGTGTTCCTGAACATCTCCGTGGTCACCAACCTGATCCCTACCACCGGCATCTCCCTGCCGTTTTTCAGTTACGGGGGTACGGCGCTGATGATCCAACTGGCGGAGATGGGCATCATCCTTTCCGTTTCCCGGCAGATCCCGGCGCCGAGACAGGAGTAAAAAAGTCCAGGGAGGACGCTGTTCCCCTGCGCGGCCAGGGACAGTGGTGTGCTCCGCAGGCGCATGTCCTGCTGCGCACATCCTCTGAATTTCTTTCACCCTATGGCGGGTGAAGCTTTTTAGGCCGCAGGGGCGACCAGCGGCCGCCCTACATTACGAGGAGGAGAAAAAAGGAATGAGAGTCCTCTTTACCTGCGGGGGAACGGCGGGCCATGTCAATCCCGCCGTGGCCCTGGCCCAGATGTTCCAGACCCGCAACTCCGGCTGTGAGGTGCTGTTCGTGGGCGCCGACGGCGGCATGGAGACCCGGCTGGTGCCCAAGGAGGGGTACCCCATTGAGACGGTGACCATCACCAACTTCCGGCGGTCCCTCTCTCCGGCCTCCATCGGCCACAACGTCAGAACCCTGCTGAACATGAACAAGTCCAGGAAGCAGGCCAACGCCATCCTGGACCGCTTTCAGCCTGACCTGGTGGTGGGCACCGGCGGCTACGCCTCCTTCCCGGTGGTGAAGGCCGCCGCGAAGCGGGGGATTCCCACCGCCGTTCACGAGTCCAACGCCGTCCCCGGCCTGACCACCAAGACCCTGTCCAAGGTGGTGGACGTGGTGATGGTGGGCTTTGAGGAGAGCCGAAGCCACTACGACGACCCCGGAAAGGTGGTGGTCACCGGCACGCCGGTGCGTACCGACTTCTTCCGCTATACCCGGAAGGAGGCGCGGGCAGAGCTGGGCCTCACCGATGACAGGCCCCTGGTGCTCTCTGTGTGGGGCAGCCTGGGGGCGGAGGTGATGAACCGCCAGATGGCGGAGTGCATCGCCCTGGAGTGCCGGGACGGCGCCCCCTTCCACCACATCCACGGCGCGGGCCGGGACTACCGGGCGGTGCTGGACGCCCTCCAGGGCAGCGGCCTGGCGGACCACCCGGAGGTGGATGTGCGGGAGTATATCTACGACATGCCCCTGGTGATGGCAGCCGCTGATCTGGTGCTGTGCCGGGCGGGGGCGTCCACCATCGCGGAGATTGCCGCCATCGCCAAGCCGGCGGTGCTGGTGCCCTCCCCCAACGTGGTGGCCGACCACCAGACCAAGAATGCCAGGGTGCTGGCCAACGCCGGCGGCGCGGTACTGCTGCCGGAGGGGGAGTCCTCTGGAGAGAAGCTGTACGCGCTTATGACCGGGCTGCTCTCCGACGCCCCCCGGCGGGAGGCCATGAGCCGTGCCCTGCGGGACATGGCGGAGCCAGACGCGGCGGAACAAATCTACCAGACTCTGGTCCGTTTGATGGAAAAACGGGCCAACTGAACCAGCCGTCCTCCCTCCGCATAGGATAGCGTACCAAACGACTTGCGGAGGCTGGATCTATGAGTGCTTACATCATCGAGGGGGGACACCCCCTGGACGGCTCTGTGCGGATACACGGGGCAAAAAACAGCGTACTGCCCATTCTGGCGGCCTGCCTTCTGGCCCCGGGCGAGTGCGTCATCCACAACTGCCCGGAGCTGTCCGACGTGGCGGCCTCCCTGGACATCCTCCGGCACCTGGGCTGCCGGGCGGAGCGGCAGGGGGACGCCGTGGTGGTGGACGCCTCCGCCCCCACGGGCTGGGACGTGCCCGACGCGCTGATGCGGGAGATGCGCTCCTCCGTCATCTTCCTGGGGGCCATCCTGGGCCGCATGGGACGGGCCGAGCTGTGCGCCCCCGGCGGGTGTGAGCTGGGGCCCCGGCCCATCGACCTCCACCTGGGGGCCATCCGGGGCCTGGGTGGCCGCATCACCGAGGACGGCGGCGGCCTGCGGGCTGAGGGAGCCCTGCGGGGGGCGGACCTCGTGCTCTCCCTGCCCAGCGTGGGGGCCACGGAGAACGCCATGCTGGCGGCGGTGTGCGCCGCCGGCACCACCACCATCACCAACGCCGCCCGGGAGCCGGAGATCGTGGATCTCCAGGGCTTTCTGCGGGCTATAGGGGCGAAGGTGCACGGGGCGGGCAGCTCGGTGATCACGGTGGAGGGCGGCGTCCCCCTCCACGGCGGCAGCTATGCCGTCATGGGCGACCGCATCGTAGCGGCTACCTACCTGGCTGCGGCGGCCTCCGCCGGCGGCACGGTGGAAGTGACGGGGGTGGACTACCGCCACCTGTCCACAGTGAGCGCCGTGCTGCGGGAGGCGGGGTGCGACGTGCAGAGCGGGGCGGAGTCCATCCGCCTGCGCCGGGACGGCCCCCTCCAGGGGGTGCGGCCGGTGCGCACGGCCCCCTACCCCGGCTTCCCTACCGACGCCCAGGCGCCGCTCATGGCCGCCCTGACCCGGGGGAAGGGCTGCACCGTCTTTGTGGAGAACATTTTCGAGAGCCGCTACCGCCACGTGGATGAGCTCTCCCGCATGGGGGCGGACATCCGGGTGGAGGGCCGTGTGGCGGTGGTGTACGGCGTGCCGCGGCTCCACGGGGCCCAGGTGCGGGCCACGGATCTCCGGGGCGGAGCGGCGCTGGCGGTGGCCGCCCTGGGAGCGGAGGGACGCAGCGAGCTTACCGGTGTGCACCACATCGACCGGGGCTACCAGTCCCTGGAGGGAGATCTCCGCCGCCTGGGCGCAGAGATCCGGCGGATTTAAGGGTTTTCTTAGGATACGTTCACAAATCCGCAACCTTTCTGTGGGATACTGACAGAAACCAGAACAGACAGGAGAGCAGTTGGAATGGCGGCGAGAAGGAACAGACGGGGACGGCGGCGGAATCGGGGGCGCTTCAGCGCGCTCTATAAGCTGCTGTCCGTTCTGATCATCTTCGCCGCCATTTTGATGGGCTGTGTGGTATTCTTCCGGGTGAGCACCGTGGAGATCACGGGGGACTCCCCCTATACGGAGGAGGAGATCCGCCGGGTATCCGGCGTGGAGCAGGGGGACAACCTGTTTACCCTCAACAAATACCAGATCAGCAGCCGTATTTACACCCAGCTCCCCTATATCGGTACCGTGAATTTTGAGCGGAAATACCCCGATACCTTTGTCATCCACGTGACGGCCAGCGTTCCGGTGGCGTGGATTGAGAGCGGCGGCAGCCGCTGGCTGATGTACACCGACTGCAAGCTGCTGGAGAGCCGAGACCTGCGCATCGCACATGGGGGGGGGCGCTCACTGGCGA
>OLNK01002536.1_pt1 | contig 10494 bp, 10 predicted proteins | sample 1672791 | NCBI WGS metagenome assembly OLNK01 (sample SAMEA3136724, study PRJEB25190) | human gut metagenome | biome: human gut; feature: human-associated habitat; material: faeces | place: Austria | collected 2013 | reverse complement strand
AAAAGCATATGCAGTAACGGTTGAAGAAGGCGCGGCCAGCGGCGTGGCAGCAGCTCCCGCAGCGGCACCTGCCGCTCCGGCCGCCGCTGCCGCCGAACCCGAGCGTCCCGCCAACTGGTATGCCGTGAAGGCTCCCATGGTCGGCACGTTCTACGCTGCCCCCGCACCGGGCGAGCCCGCGTTCGTGAAGGTGGGCGATGAGGTTGCCGCCAACCAGACCCTGTGCATCGTCGAGGCCATGAAGCTCATGAACGAGATCACCGCCGAGGAGATGGGCACCGTCCGCGAGGTGTGCGTCAAGGACGCCGACCCCGTCGAATTCGGCACCGTGCTGTTCTACATCGAGCCCCATTCCGTCCAGCCCGTCTCGGAGCAGTAGCATGTTCAAGAAAGTACTCATCGCAAACCGCGGCGAGGTGGCCCTGCGCGTCATGCGCGCCTGCAAGGAGCTGGGCGTCAAGACCGTGGCGGTGTACTCTACCGAGGACGAGAACACCTATCCCGTGCAGTATGCCGACGAGAAGGTGTGCATCGGCCCCGCCCAGGCAACGAAAAGCTACCTGGTCATGTCCAATATCATCGCGGCGGCCACCATCACCGGCGCCGATGCCATCCACCCCGGCTACGGCTTCTTGGCGGAAAATGCCGACTTCGCCCGCGCATGCGCCGACAACGACCTGGTGTTCATCGGCCCCTCCGCCGAGTGCATCGAGCGCATGGGCGACAAGTCATCCGCCCGTGAGACCATGAAGGCCTGCGGCGTGCCCACCGTCCCCGGTTCCGATGGCTGCATCGATACCGTGGAGGAGGCTCGCCGGTTCGCCGAGAGCGTGGGCTATCCTGTGCTCATCAAGGCGACCGCCGGCGGCGGCGGCAAGGGCATGCGCGAGGTCCACGACCCCGCCGACCTTGAGTCGCACTACAAGGCCGCCCGCGCCGAGGCCGGCGCCGCGTTCGGCAACGACGAGGTCTACCTGGAGAAGCTCGTGCTGCGCCCGCGTCACGTCGAGGTGCAGGTGCTCGCTGACGACTTCGGCAACAACGTGGCCCTGTGCGAGCGCGACTGCTCCGTGCAGCGTCGTCATCAGAAGCTCATCGAGGAGGCGCCTTCTCCGGCGCTGACCGACGAGCTGCGCCGCGCTATGGGCGTTGCGGCCATCAAGGCCGTGCGCGCCGTGGACTACCGCAATGCCGGCACCATCGAGTTTCTGCTGGACACCACGGGCAAGTTCTACTTCATGGAGATGAACACGCGCGTGCAGGTGGAGCATCCGGTATCCGAGCAGATCACGGGCACCGACATCATCAAAGAGCAGCTGCGCATCGCATCCGGCGAGCCCATGAGCTGCGCCGATAGAGCCCCGTTCACGCCGTTCGGCCATGCTATGGAGTTCCGCATCAACGCCGAGGATCCCGAGCACGGTTTCCGTCCGTGCCCCGGTACCATCACGCGCTTCGAGCCCCCGGCGGGCCCGGGCGTGCGCGTGGAGGCCTATGTGCATTCCGGCTCGAAGATCAGCCCGTTCTACGACTCCATGGTGGCCAAGCTCATCGTGTACGGCCAGGATCGCGAGGAGTGCCTGGCGCGCGGCCGCCGCGCCCTTGACGAGTTCGTCATCGAGGGCATCCCCACCACGCTGTCGTTCCATCGCCGCGTGCTGGATAACCAGGTGTTCTGCGCCGGCGAAGCCACCACGGACTTCATCGAAACCCAGATGGGAGATGTGTTATGAGCGATTTGACCGTTGACGGCATGGCGCTTGCGCCGGGCGTCGTCGAGACCATCGTCTCCATCGCCGTGGCAGATGTGGACGGCGTCGCCAGCGTTGGCAACGCCCCCGCGGCAAGCCGCGGCATCCGCGGCGTGCTCGGCGGCAAGCCCTCCACGTCCGGTATCGAGATCGCAGCGGACGAAAACGACAAGCTGCAGATCTCGGTGCGCATCGACGTTTATTATGGACACGTGCTGCCCGACGTGGCGGCTGCGGTCCGCCAGTCCGTGGCGGACGCCGTGGCTAGCCAGGTAGGCGCGCAGGTTGGATCGGTCGACGTCTACATCGACGGCGTCCAGTTCAACCGTTAGGAATAAGAAGAAGCACAGGGGATTATTTGCACATGGCATCGAAAAGACACGAGCGCACGACGGCACGTCGCGTCGCGCTGCAGGTTCTGTACACCGCCGAGATCAAGGGCGCATCCGCAGCTCAGATCGTGGCTGAAGGCGTCTTCCCGTCCGAGGAGGGCCCGCTTTCGGAATATGCTCAGGACCTGGTGCGCGGCGTCGAGCAGAACCGCATCGTCATCGACGGCAGCCTGAAGGCCGCTGCGGAGAATTGGTCGCTGGGCCGCATGCCCATCGTCGACCGCTCCATTCTGCGCTTGGCCGCCTACGAGATCATGTTTGTGGAGGATGTGCCCACCAGCGTCGCCATCAACGAGGCGGTGGAGCTGGCGAAGGATTTCGGCGGCGAGGATGACTCCCCGCGCTTCGTCAACGGCGTGCTGGGCCGCATCGCCAAGGACATCGACGATGGGGTCGCTGCGGCTCCCGCAGGCGATGACCCGGCGCAGCCCCTGGTGCTGTAAGGGCGCGATTCGGTGGCATTGGAATCGTACGGGTCCTTCGAGGAGCTCAAAAGCCGCCTGGATGAGATCGTCGAAGCGGTAAACGATAAGGATTTGCCCTTGGACCAGGCGCTTTCCCTGTATGAGGAAGCGGTTGGGCTGGGGCTTCGTGCAAGCGATCTGCTTGAGCAGGGCATCGACGAGGCCAGCGTCCAAGAGGCGCTGGCCTCCGAAGCCCCAGCAGGGCTTGCCGATGATTCGGCGCAACCCGTGGTATCTGCGGCGAGCGCGCATAAGGAAGGTCAAGCGGACGGCGGCGCGGCGCAGCAAGGCCAGGCCGCCGCTTCCGTCTAGGTCGCGCAAGGCGATCGGATGGCATGACAAAAGGAAAGGCGCAGCATGAGCGATAAGCGCATTCTGGACATAATCGCATCCCCTGCCGACCTGAAGCTCCTCAGCAATGAGGAGCTATCTATACTTGCGGGCGAGATTCGTCAGGAGATTGTGGCCACCACCTCGAAAACCGGTGGTCACGTCGCCTCATCTTTGGGCGCGGTCGAGATCATCCTGGCTCTGCACAGCCTGCTCGATTGCCCCAAGGATAAGATCGTATTCGATGTGGGGCATCAGGCGTATGCGCACAAGCTGGTCACCGGACGCTTGAAGGACTTCGGCACGCTTCGCACCTATGGCGGTCTCTCCGGCTTCCCCAAGCCCAGCGAGAGTCCCTACGACGTGCACTATTCCGGGCATGCATCCGACTCGCTTTCGGTGGCGCTCGGCTTGGCGGAGGCCCGCGATCTGGCGGGCGCTGACCAGAAGGTCGTCGCGCTCATCGGCGATGCGGCGCTTTCCGGCGGCATGGCCTTCGAGGCGTTGAACAACATCGGCCAGGCTCAAACGCCCATGGTCATCATCTTGAACGACAACGAGATGTCCATCTCGCACAACGTTGGCGCGCTCATGAAGCATTTGGGTTACATGCGCGCATCGTCGCAGTACCGCCAAGCGCGCGACAACGTGCAGGAGCACCTGGAGAGCAGCGGCCCGGTGGGCAAGGCCATTACCAACTTCGGCCGCAGCATGAAGGAATCGATGAAGCAGTTCGTCATTCCCCATTCCATGATCTTCGAGCAGCTGGGCATCGTATGCACGGCGCCGATCGACGGGCACAACATCGCGCAGCTGCGGGAAACGCTGCGAGCAGTGCTGAATGCCGACGGCCCGGTGCTCATGCACGTGGTCACGCGTAAAGGCCAAGGCTACATGCCTGCGGTGCGCAATCCCGAGAAGTTCCACGGCATTGCGCCCTATAACATCGCAACCGGCGAGGTCATCAAGTCGGGCAAGCCCTCCGCGCCGAAGTACACCAACGTGTTCGGCAAGGCGTTGGTCGCCGAGGCGGAGAACAATGCCGACATCGTGGCCATCACCGCCGCTATGAAGGGCGGCACCGGCCTAGATGAGTTCGCGGAGAAGTTCCCGGAGCGCTTCGTGGATACGGGCATTTGCGAGGAGCATGCTGTCGGTTTCGCCGGCGGCTTGGCGGCAAACGGCAAGAAACCCGTGGTGGCGCTGTATTCCACGTTCATGCAGCGCGCCGTCGATCAGATGATCATCAACGTGGCGCTGCCGAAGCTTGATGTCGTCTTCGCCATCGACCGCGCCGGCATCGTCGGCGCCGACGGGCCCACGCACCATGGCGTGTTCGACCTGGTGTATGCCCGTATGGTGCCCAACATGCGCGTGCTGGCGCCTTCGAACGAGGCTGAGCTCGTGCATGCTTTGCATACGGCGCTTGCGATGGGCGGCCCGTTCGCCATCCGCTATCCGCGCGGTGAGGGCGAGGGCGTTCCGCTGCCCGAGGCTGCCGATGTGCTGCCGGAAGGAAAGGGGCATGTGGTACGCGAAGGCGATGACGTTGCCATTTTGGCGTTCGGCCGCATGGTCGGCCAGGCTTTGAGCGCTGCCGATACGCTTGCCGAGCAGGGTGTTTCCGCTCGTGTGGTGGACATGCGCTGGGTCAAGCCGCTGGATGTTCAGGCTATTCAAGCTGCCGCCGAAACGAAGCTGGTCGTCACGGTGGAGGAGGGCGTTATCGCAGGCGGCGTCGGTGAAGGCGTGCTCGGCGAGATGGCCCGCATGGGCTTGCACACCCCGGCTTTGAACCTGGGCATACAGGATGCGTTCGTCACGCAAGGCGGGGTAGGGCAGCTGCTTCACGAACAAGGGCTTGATGCCGAGGGCATTGCTGCCAGCGTGCAAGAACGCTATCGGGCATTGTAGCCCGCGGTTCTATTAAGTTCGCGAACAACGAAAGGCCCCACGTCATTCGAGGTCCGTTCAAGCAAGTTGAGTCACTTACGCTTGCATTGCCGACAAGGTCGGCGAACGGAATCGAAGGCGTGGGGCCTTTTTCGCTGCAAGGCCATAAAGGCTTCACGGCAGATAGGCGAAAGCGCTTACGCTTCCTTTTCCATCACGTAATCGTCCATGGAAAATCCGTTGCCGATATCGTTCTTGACGGATTCGATGGTGACGAATCCTTTGCCGTAGTAGGCTCGAATGCCCAGGTCGTTCTGCTTATTCACAGTCAGGTACATGCTATGCAGATCGCGAGACCGGCATAAGTCGGTATAGAAGCCGATGATCTGCGAAGCATAATGCTTGCCGCGTTCCTCGGCCAGTAGATAGATCTTCGAGATGAAGTAGCGGCTGGTCTCAGATTCCTCGCAGCCGCCGGTGTAGCCAACGGTTTTGCCGGCTTCGTCAACCACGAACCAGTATTCGTAGGCATGCTCGGCCATGTCTCGCTTGATGGCTTCCAGGCTTTGGAACTTTTCGACCATGTAATCGGTTTGCGCATCGCCGATGATCGCGGGCCAGTATTCGTGCCAAATCTCGTCGGCAAGCTTCGCCAGCTTTTCCTGATCTTCATCCGTTTCAACGGCAACGAATCGCACGCCCATAAGCCCGTTCCTTTCAACGCAGTTCGCCTGTTTCCACATTGTAACACCCGCGTCTCATGCTCGTTACAAAGCGTTTCCCAGAGCGTTAACAATGTCGTATAGCGCAAAAGGCCAGGTCAATCAGTGGCAGTATCGAATGCGTAAGAAAAAGGTGCTCAGAGGGAATGGGTATCGGAAAGCGAAGGAGGTAGCGTGATGTATGACACGGGTTCAACGGCATTCATGCTGGTATGCGCCATGCTCGTCTTGCTCATGACGCCAGGCTTGGCGTTTTTCTACGGAGGCCTGTCGCGTCGAAAGAACGTCGTGAATACGATGATCATGGTGTTCTCGGCCATCGGCATCGTGGCGATCACGTGGACGATCTGCGGCTGGTCGCTGGCGTACGGCGGGGACGGATCTAGCCCGTTCTTCGGAGGCTTCGATCAGCTTGGCTTCCTGGGCGGCGTGACCGATATGCTCGCCGAGGCCGAGGCGGTTCCGGAGGATGCGGCGTATCCGACCATCATCAACTTCATCTTCCAGATGGCGTTCTGCATGATCACCACCGCCATTATCACGGGCTCTCTTGCCGGCCGTATGAAGTTCGGCGCGGTGTGCGCATTCGTGGCAGTGTGGACCATCGTGGTGTACCCGCCGCTCGCCCATATGGTTTGGGGTGGCGACGGCAGCCTTATCGGCGACACCATCGGCGCGCTCGACTTCGCAGGCGGCGATGTCGTGCACATCTCCTCTGGCTTGACCGGTCTTATCCTGTGCCTCATGCTCGGCAAGCGCAAGGGCTTCGGTATGATGAGCTACCGTCCGCATAACGTGCCCTTCGTGGCTCTGGGCGCAACCCTTCTGTGGTTCGGTTGGTTCGGCTTCAACGCCGGTTCCGAGTTCGTCGCCGATGGCGTTGCAGGTCTTGCCCTGATCAACACCGTGGTCGCCTCCGGCGCGGCGCTCGTATCCTGGATGATCGTCGAGCGCGTGAAGGTAGGCAAGCCCACGCTCGTCGGCGCCGCCACCGGCCTTGTCGCCGGCCTGGTCGTTATCACTCCGGCTGCGGGCTTCGTCGAACCCTGGGCTGCGATCATCATGGGCCTGATCGTTTCCCCGATCTGCTACTTCGCCATCTCGTTCTGCAAGGCCAAGATCGGCTACGATGACGCGCTCGACGCTTTCGGTTGCCATGCGGTCGGCGGTATCGTGGGCGGCATCTGCACCGGCATCTTCTGCGTGCCCGAGCTGTCCTGGACCGACTTCGGCGGCCTTCTGTACACCGGCGATGTGAGCCTGCTGTGCAGCCAGATCGCAGGTATCGCCATCACCATCGTGTTCGTCGGCATTCTCGACGTGGTGCTCGCCTTCATCGTGAAGGCCTGCTTCAAGGGTAGCCTGCGCGTCAGCGAGGAGAAGGAAGCGCAGGGTCTCGACATTGCAGCTCACGGCGAATCCGCTTACCCTGCATACATCGGCCTAGACTAATTTGCGGCTAGCATTGGAAGGAGTTGAACCATGAAGAAGATCACCGCTATCGTTCGCCCTGAAAAGCTCGAGCCGCTCAAGGACGCCCTGTTCGAGGCGAAGGTTTCGGGCATGACCATCTCGCAGGTGCAAGGCTGCGGGTCCCAGCATGGCTGGAAGGAGTACTACCGTGGCACCGAGGTGCTGTTGAACATGGTGCCGAAGGTGAAGTTCGAGATCATCTGCGACGATGCCGAGGTAGACGCGCTTATCGATGTGATCAGCGCCACTGCTCGAACCGGCAGCGTGGGAGACGGCAAGATCTTCGTCTTCCCGGTTGACGAGGTGGTGCGCATCCGCACCGGCGAGCGAGGAGACGAGGCGATCTAGCCTTTGACGGCTGGTTGCGACTGCGATGCGCTCATAAGGAGCTCGAAGGCCTCCCGTTTCTGGAAATAGGAGGCCTTCTTATGCGTGCGGGCCCATCGCAGAATCGAGGGAGCTGCAAACCTGTTGGGAGCATGGGAGCCATCCCGTCTCCCGGAACGAGTGAAATGGGACTGCTCCTGTGCTTGCCGCTTTCCACGGAACCGCGGCGATTGCGAATTTGCTTGGAGCTTGGGCATCCCTGCTCCCGCTTTCGGGGGCAGGGAAGCTCTTATGTTTCGCGAAACCCAATGGAATGGTTGTGAGTGAATTGCATAAGGTTTACTAGCGATATAAAATCCTATTAAGAAGAAAGCCTGACAAAAAGGATAGGAGCAACGCGATGACTGCGAACGTTCAGGTTCCGAGCCCGCGCGGCTCGCGCAACACCAAGCAGCGCGCGGTGGTGCTCGATGCGGTGCGCTCGCTGCACAACCATCCGACGTCGGCGGATATCTACGATGTGGTTCACCGCGATCACCCCAACGTGTCCCGCGCCACCGTGTATCGCAACTTGAGCGTGTTGTCGGAACGCGGGGAGGTTTTGCGCATCCCCGTGCCCAATGCGGCGGACCGCTATGATTTCCGTTGCGATAATCACTTCCATGCGAAGTGCAGCCGTTGCGGCGGCGTTTTCGATATCGAGACGGAGGGGGTCGATCCCTTTGCGCGTATCGTGAACGATTACGGGTTCCAGGTAACGGGCTTCGACCTGGCGTTTTCCGGCGTGTGCCCTGATTGCCGCCGCAATAGCGGGGAATAACGCGGAGTGCGTTGGCTCTCGTCCTCCAATCTGGGTGTTTAGGGGGGAGTTGAGCTCGAAACGGCTGATTGTCGTGCAGCGCGCGGCCGGAGCGTAAGGCGGCGGTGCAAGGGCGTGAAGCGAACGGCTTGCCATTCCGCGTAGAAATCGTGCAGGGCGGAACGCTGTTGGAAAATAGTGGCTTGGATGCCGCATTGCGCGTGGTATACTCGATTGGCTTATGGGAAGGTCCCGTAAGCATTGGTAATGTAGGCCCCCGAGACATGTTTGTTGCACTGCTAAAAGGGAGCATCTCCTGCAAGCGAACATGGTTTATGTAGCAATCATTCATGACGAAGGGTCCCCGGCAAAGTATGGAAGGGGTCCGTTTTGACCGACATCAAGAACACGTCCGTCATCGACTTCGAGGACATCTCCGACGATCAGATGAACCAGATGATCGACGGCACGCTGACCGAGTTCGACGAGGGCGACCTGGTCAACGGCACGGTTGTCAAGATCGAGCATGACGAGGTGCTGGTGGACATCGGATTCAAGTCCGAGGGCGTTGTGCCCGTCCGCGAGCTGTCCATCCGCAAGGACGCCGATCCGTCCGAGATCGTCAATCTCGGCGACGAGATCGAGGCTCTGGTCCTGCAGAAGGAGGACAAGGACGGCCGTCTGATCCTGTCCAAGAAGCGTGCCGAGTACGAGCGCGCCTGGATCAGCGTCGAGGAGAAGTTCAAGGCTGGCGAGACCGTCACCGGCGAGGTTATCGAGGTTGTCAAGGGCGGCCTGATCCTGGACATCGGCCTGCGCGGCTTCCTGCCTGCGTCTTTGGTCGACCTGCGTCGCGTCAAGGACCTGGACATGTACCTGCACACCGAGATCGAGGCCCGCGTCATCGAGATGGACCGCAACCGCAACAACGTCGTCCTCTCCCGTCGCGTCGTTCTCGAGGAGTCCCGTAAGGCCGAGCGCTCCGAGATCCTGTCCAAGCTCAAGTCTGGTATGCGTCTCCAGGGCACCGTTTCCTCCATCGTCGACTTCGGCGCCTTCGTTGACCTGGGCGGCATCGACGGTCTGGTCCACATCTCCGAGCTGTCCTGGAACCACGTCAACCATCCGTCCGAGGTCGTCAAGGTCGGCGACGAGGTCGAGGTCGAGGTTCTGGACGTCGATCTGCAGCGCGAGCGCATCTCCCTGGGCCTGAAGCAGACCACCGAGGATCCGTGGATCAAGCTGGTCGAGAGCTACCCGGTCGGCTCCATCGTCGACGGCAAGGTCACCAAGACCGTTCCGTTCGGCGCCTTCGTCGAGCTGGGCCAGTCCATCGAGGGCCTGGTGCACATCTCCGAGATGGCCATGCGCCACATCGACACGCCTGCTCAGGTCGTCAAGCCCGGCGACATGGTCAAGGTCAAGGTCATGGAGATCAACCCCGACCGTCGTCGCATCAGCCTGTCCATGAAGGCTGCTGCTGCTGAGATGGGCTTCGAGATCCCCGTGGACGAGTCCATCCAGGTTGAGGAGAAGCCGGCCAAGAAGCGCGAGAAGAAGGCTGACAAGCCCGCTGAGGAGCAGGCTGAATAAGCTGACCTAAGCCTCAAGCTTTAAGCTGAAGCATGAATCCTACAAGGCCCCCGGCATACGCCGGGGGCCTTGTTGCGTTTGAGGTTATCGAAGGATGCCCAAGGTTGGGACTGCGGGGTGACAAGGCATTCGGTAGGTGTCGTAGCTTTGATGCCTAATCTTTGCGCGGCAATAGGAATCCTTCTCTTAGGTGCGAAAATGCCGGTAAAGCTGCAGCGTATTTGTCGTCAACGCGGCGTCATCGTTTACGGATATCGTAAACCTCAAAGGTCAGAAAACAATTGTGACAAGCATGGCCCAAGTAGGGGTGTGCGTTAAGGGGTGTTGTTCTCGACGCTTGTCTCTCGACGCAAATCGGGCCGCAATCGTGACGCGTTGATTCGCATGCGATTGCGGCCCGATCGTTCGAGTCGTGCGCCCGCTGATTAGATGCGCTTATTCCTGCGGGTGCTCCCCTAGGCTGTTGGCGATGTTGGTGGCAATGGAGGCAACAGCTGCCTGTTGCGCCGCGATGGCCTTCGAGGTTGCGGCTTCCATGGGTGTTTCCGCGTGTGCTACCTGGTCGCCTTCCTTGTGCTCGGGCAGAAGGCTTCCGATGGCATCGTGGACCATATCGATATAGGCTTGAGCGCCTTCCGAGGACAGATGCGTGCCGTCGCCGTCGAACCAGGTGCCATGCGATGCGCTCAGGCTGTACCAGTCGATTACCTGCACGTTGCCGTAACGCTCGGCGGCGCGGTCGAGCGCGGC
>OLNK01002532.1_pt1 | contig 10520 bp, 10 predicted proteins | sample 1672791 | NCBI WGS metagenome assembly OLNK01 (sample SAMEA3136724, study PRJEB25190) | human gut metagenome | biome: human gut; feature: human-associated habitat; material: faeces | place: Austria | collected 2013 | reverse complement strand
GACCCACCTTGAGGTCGGCACTGGTGCCGACCGGCACGGCCGGCGGGCGCTTGAAGCCGACGCCAATCTTGAGTACCGCGATGTCGTGCGCAGGACTAGCGCCAACGAGCGCAGCCTGATAATCGCGACCGTCGGCCAGTTTGACCGTGGCAGACGATGCCCCCTGGATCACGTGGAAGTTGGTCACCACGTGGCCGGCATCGTCCCAGATGAAGCCGGAGCCGGTGCCGCGCGGCACGGAAAAGACATTGCGCGACCAGACGTGACGCACTAGTTGTGCCGTGGTGATGTAAACCACCGACCCGCGCGATTTCTCGAACAGCTCGATGGTGGTTTTTTCGTCGGCGGCCAGGTCGCCGCGCGGCGTCACCGTGCGCTCCTGCGTTTCGTGGGGACTGAACCAGGCTTCGATGGCGGGCAGGAACTGCCACAGCAGCATGAGTGCGGCGATGCAGCCAGTGATGACGAGCCAGCGCCGGATGAAGCGGTCCGGCGCCGGGCGGCTGTAGGGGTCGGGGTAGGTCACGTCATTCTCCATGTTGAAATCAGCGCCAAAGGCCGCCGGTGCGCCAGCGTGGCGGACGTGGTGATACGGTCACCTCGGGGACGAAACGGGCCGATGGAAACGGCGGCATCGCGGGCGGCGGAGCAAGTTCCAGCAAGCGCTCAATGCGTTCAGCCGTCGCCGGATGCGTGCGCAACCAGGAGGGTTCCGGATTGCCCCATCCGGGCAGCAGCCAGGCGCGCCAGGAGCGGCTCACCCGCTCGATCTTGGCGAGCGCCGAGGCCAGCCCGTGCGGGTCGCCGGTCAATTCGGCAGCGAGCCGGTCGGCGTCGAATTCGCGCACCCTGGACAAGCCCAACTGAGCCAGCAAGGCCAGCTGTGGCGCGACCGCCAGTAGAAGCAACGCGGGCCAATTGACTTCCGCGACTCCAAGCAGCAGCGCTGGCAAGCTGAGCACGATCGCAAGCTGCCCCAGCAGGGCCAGCAGATGGGTCAGCCGGCTGATGGAATCGGCCAGGCCCATGACACGCAAATCCTCGTTCGCAATATGCGCGATTTCGTGGCCGAGCACGCCGGTCAACTCGCGGGGCGTGAGGCTACGCAGCAGGCCGTCGGTCAGCGCGATGGCCGCGTGATGCTTCGAACCGGTGGCGAAGGCGTTGACGACCCCGCTGGGCACGTAGTGCGGTACCGGCACGGCAGGCAGCCCGGCCCGCGCCGCCAGTTCGCGCAACACAGCCCAAAGATCGGGCGCTTCATCCGGGTACAGGGGGCGTGCGCCATACAGCCGCAAGGTCAGTCCGGAGGCGGCCGCCGGTTCGAGCAGCAGGGTGAACCCCGCGGCCGCAAGCGCCAGCCACAGCCCGCCGTCACCCAACAGCAGGCTGCCAGCGACGGCGGCAATCCCGAGCAGGGTCAGCACCAACAGCGCGGTTTGCAGGCGATTGAGCCAGCGATGCCGCGCGCCGACATCCTGCGCGTGGCGCAGATCACGACTGATCATCTGAGCGTTCCCCGGCGGTCCGGTCATCGCGCTCGCGCAGCAGCCAGTAAGTCACCCCGAGCGCCAGCGTAGCACCTGCGAGCGCGGCGATCTTGCCGGGGCTCGCCTCGGGGTCGAGGATCACGAACTTGCGCGCCAGCGCGATCAGGCCGATGAGGATCACCGTCTTGACCTGGATGATGCTGTCCCGACGCAGCGCCACGCGCACGATGGAATGCTTGAATTCCATGGCGATGAGCAGCGTCATGATCATGGCGAACACGGTCTGGAAGACCTTGTGATCAAGCGGATTGAACGCGTCGAGGATCAGCAGCGTGAAGACAATGGACATGAGCTGGAGCAGCGACACCACGATGATCACGGCGATCACCGCAGACAGCACGAGCGCGATGACCTGCTCGAAGCGCTCGTAGAACGTCATCACGGCCCATTGGGCGCGAAAAGTTTTCGTCAGCGTAGGTTGCTTTTCATTCATCGCCATTTCCCTCAATTTACATTGGCAACCATAACTTGGTTGCGCCCTTGTCTTTTTGCCTGGTAGAGCGCGCTGTCCGCCTGCTGCATCACCTGCTCGGAAGAGTTTAAGCGGACGTCGAGGGGAGCCACCCCCATGCTGGCGCTATAGCTGATCGACACCTCTCCACACACCAGCGCTGTCGCCGCAACGTCCTGACGAAATCGCTCCGCCCATACTTGGGCGTCTTCTATCGATGCCGCTTCCAACAACACAGCGAATTCCTCCCCCCCCCCAATCCGTGCAGCCATGTCGGTTGCGCGAACATGTTCCCTCAACCGTGAAGCAAAGTGCTTGAGCACCTCATCGCCGCATCCGTGCCCATAGGTATCATTGATGCGCTTGAAGTGATCGATATCGCAGAGCACAAGTGCTGCTTGTATCTCCGGGCTGCGTTTGAGGCGCGCCCATTCCAGCTGTAATCGTTCGTTAAAAGCCTGCCGGTTCGACAAGCCGGTCAAGGGGTCGGTGATCGCCATGCGCAGCAACCGCTGCTCCATTTCCTTGCGAGAAGAGATGTCGAGCAGAGTGCCCACCATCAATTGCCTGCCCGTGTCACCCAGCCAACGACCGCGATCCAGCACCCAAATCCAAACGCCGGATCGATGACGAACGCGGTACTCGCACTCCAATCGCTCCGACGGATTTTCTTGGTAAGCGCGCACCTTTGCCAGAACGACCGGTAAATCCTCCGGATGAATACGCGCTTGCCATGCGGCATGGGTGGCGCCAATCTCCTCGTCGGAGGTCAAGCCGAACATCGCCAGACTGCGGGCAGAAAGCCTGAAGCTGTCGGTGGCAAGATCCCACTCCCAGAATCCCAACTCTGCGCCTTCCAGGGCGATGGCGATCCGTTCGTTGTCGTCGATTTTCGCTTGTTGGCGATGCTTCAGCTCGTCACGCCTGTGGCGATTGGTACGAGCAAAACGCCATAACGCAACCCCATGCCAACATTGGCAAGTAGCGACACCATCAGCCAGATGGTCGGCCCGTTCATGGTCTATCCCCGCCTGACTGACTGAGTGCCTGCCGTAATTCCTCGATCCGGTGGTCGACTTGGTCGGCGTTGATGCCCAACATCAACAGTACCTGCTCGGCCAGTCCCAGTCCCGCAGCCAGGTACAACGGGTACAGTCTGACATTGGGCAGATTACGCAAAAGCTGGGCATCCGTTACGCGCTCAGTGGCCACCACCACGGACAAGCTCAGGCGGCGGTCGAGAACCGCCTGAGCGATACGCAGGGCCGTCTGCGGACGGGCAAACGTCAGCACCACCAGGCGGGCATGGGCCAATCCGGCGGCGGCCAGGGTGTCGAGCCGACTGGCATCGCCATACGACACCGGCGCCCCCATAGCACGCCCCGCTTCGACCCGTTGGCGGTCCGATTCCAGCAGCAAATGCGGTATGCCTGCCAGGCGCAGCGTTCGGCTCAGCAGCAGCCCGACGTCATCCGCCCCACAGATGATCACATGGTCGCGCAACGACCGCGCCCGCTCGGCGACTTCGCCTTCTTCGGCCTGCGGTGGCTGACCGAGTGCGCCCGAGCGGCTGAAAGCCCGCGCCCATCGGTCATGGTGTCGGATCAGGAGCGGTGCCAACCCCATGCTCAACACCAGCGCCACCAGCATCGGTTGCACCATGGTGGCGGCGATCAAGTGCTGCTGCATGACCATGCCCAGGAGCAGCAGCGCAAACTCGCCGCCATGACCCAGCACGATGCCTGCGCGCCAGGCGTCGAGCGCCGACAGGCGGGTTGCGCGCAGCGCCAGAAAGTTCAGCCCCATCTTGAGAGGCACCAAGGCCAACAGCCAACCCAGTACCGCCAGCGGTGCGGCCACGATCTGCGCGGTGTCCAGCTGCAGGCCAATGGTCACGAAGAACAGGCCCGACAGCACATCACGAAAGGGCTTGAGGTGGCTTTCCATGTGGTGCCGGAAGTCGCTCTCGCCCAGGACCATGCCGGCGAGAAAGGCCCCCAGGGCGGCGGATACGCCGACGGCGTGTGCAGCAGCGGCTGCCGCCACGACCACGCACAAGGAGACCAGCACGAAGGATTCTTCGTGGCCCTGCCGCGCCACCCAGCCCAGCAGGCCATGCAACAGACGACGCGAGGCAACCGCCGCTGCCGCGAACAACACCAGCACGCCCAACACTTCGAGCAGCACGCTCTCGATCTTCGGCGAGTCGCCGCGCGCCCAGATCGCCAGCAGGGCCAGCAGGGCCAGCAGGGGCACGCTGGCCAGGTCCTGAAAGACCAGCACGGCGATGGCACTGCGGCCGTGGCGGGTGGTGAGCTCGCCTTGGTCGGCCAGCTGTCGGCTGACCAGCGCCGTGGACGACATGGCCGCTGCGGCGCCGAGCAGTGCAGCGCTCTGAGCTGGCTGACCCAACCCGATCAGCACCAGGGTCAGTGGCGCGGCCACGACGACCATCTGCAAGCTGCCGGACGCCAGTACGGTCTTGCGAGTGAGCCAGAAGTGCCCCAGCGAGAATTCCAGTCCGACCATGAACAGCAGCAGGGCCACACCCAGTTCGGATATGAAAGTCAACGCCTCTCCCGGCGCGATCACACCGCTGACCGAGGGGCCCAGCAAGGCGCCGACGGCGAGGTAACCCAGCAAGGCGGGTACTCTGAACGCCGCCGTCGCCACCACCGAGAGGCTGCACGCCGCCAGCAGGATCAGGGTAGTGCCGAGCAAATCCTGCGGATTCCACGCCATTCGGACACTCAGCCCACGCTGATCCGGACACCTGTTCCACGGCCATTCGGACAGGCAGTCGGAGCGCAGCGACGCAGGGGTTGCATTGTTAGTCTGAGGTGCCCGGTGTCGTCAATTTCTTCACCCGCTTTCTCATCGATTCGCCCTTGAGGTTGATCCGATAAGCGTTGTGCACCAGGCGGTCGAGGATGGCATCGGCCAGGGTTGGATCGCCGATCAGTTCGTGCCAGTTGTCCACGGGCATTTGGCTGGTCACGAGGGTCGAGCGCTGGCCGTAGCGGTCGTCCAGTAGCTCCAGCATGTCGCGGCGCTGTTCGGCGGTGAACGGCGCCAGGCCCCAGTCGTCGAGGATCAGCAGGTCGGTCTTGGCGTAGCTGCTCATCAGCTTGGCGAAGCGCCCGTCGCCGTGGGCTAGGCCCAACTCTTCCAACAGGCGCGGCAAGCGCAGGTAACGCACGCTGTAGCCCTCTCGGCAGGCCTGGTGTGCCAGGGCGCAGGCCAGCCAGGTTTTACCCACGCCAGTCGGACCGTTGATGATCAGGTTGAGTCCGTCGCGCAGCCACTGGCCGCTACCCAGTTGCAGGATCAAGCCCTTGTCCAGCCCGCGCGGGGCACGGTAGTCGATGTCTTCGAGGCAGGCGCTGTGCTTGAGCCGGGCCTGGCGCAGGCGGCTGCTGAGGCGCTTGTCGTCGCGTTCGGTCAGTTCGCGGTCGACCAGCAGGCCGAGGCGTTCCACGAAGCTCAAGCTGTCGATGTCCGGGGTTTTCAGTTGCTCGGCGAGTGCCTTGAGCATGCCGGTCAGGCGCAGGGTCTGGAGCTTGTCCAGGGTCGGATGGGGCAGCATGGTGGGATTCCTTGTGTTTAGTGGTAGTAGCCGGGGCCGCGCAGGTTGGCGTGGTCGTCCGGCAGCAGGGGCAGGTGCTGCTGGGCCAGCGGCAGATTTTCCAGCCCCTGGCGCAGGATCGATTCGAGGCTCTTGTAGCTGCACGCACCGAGGCTGAGGGCGCGACGGCAGGCCAACTCCAAGCGCACTTCGCCATGGGTCTTGCCCAGGCGCAGGATGCCCAGGCAGGCCCGGTAGCCTTGGGTTGGGTGGATGCGCCGTTCGAGGATGTGGCTGATCACGCCGGCCGTGTTCGGCCCGGTCTGCTCAGCCCAGCGGATCAGCCGTTGTGGCGTCCACTCGGCGTGCTCGCGATGGCTCTTGGGCATGTGCTCGGCCTGTGTGCTGTGCCGGCCCTTGTGCGGTGAGCGAAGGTGGCTGGCCACCCGCTGATTGGCGTGGAAGCACTCCACCGTGCGCGCTGTCAGGCGTACTTCCAGTTGTTTCTTCACCAGTTGGTACGGCACCGAGTAGTAGTGCCCATCGACCTCGACGTGGTAGTCGATGTGCACCCGCGCCTTCTTCCACTCGGCATAGACGTAGGGCTGCTCCGGCAGTGGGCGCAGCGCTGGACGATCCAGGGCTTCGAAGGCCGAGTGCCGGGAGCCCGGCAGCTTGCGAAACGGTCGTCGGTTGAGCCGCTCCAGCAATAAGGCGATGGCGCTGTTGAGTTCGTCCAGGGAGAAGAACTGGCGGTTCCTCAGCGCGGCGAGGATCCAGCGCTCGACCACCTGCACGCCGACCTCGGCCTTAGCCTTGTCGCGCGGCTTACGCGCCCGCGCCGGCACCACCGCCACGCCATAGTGCTCGGCCAGATCGCGGTAGCTCGGGTTGATGTCCGGCTCGTAGCGATGGCTCTTACTCACCGCGCTTCGCAGGTTGTCCGGCACCACGATCTCCGGCACACCGCCGAGAAAGGAGAAGCAGCGGGCATGTGAGCCCAGCCAGTCAGGTAACTGCTGCGACCAGGTGGCTTCGGCGAAGGTGTAGCTGGATGCACCAAGCACCGCGACGAACACCTGCGCCTGGCGGATCTCGCCGCTGTGGCGGTCGATCACCGGCACCGTCTGCCCGGCGTAGTCGACGAACAACTTCTCGCCAACGCGATGTTCCTGGCGCATCACCACGTCCAGCTTGCCCTGCCAGGCTCGGTAGTGCTCGCAGAACCAGCTGTACTGAAAGCCTTTCGGCTGGCTCAGGCGATACTCCTGCCAGAGCAGCGCCAAGGTCACGCCCGGCCGGCGTAGCTCGGCGTGGATCATGGCCCAATCGGGCAGCGGTCGTTGCTCGGAGGGTACCGCCGCCGGTGGCGGGAACAGCTGCTGCTCCAACTCCGCATCGGACAACGAACAGGGCCAACTGAGGCCGCTGGCGGCAAAGCGACAGAGGTAATCACCGGCACTGCTGTGGCCTATGCCCAGACTGCGGGAGATCTTACGGACAGACAGCCCGCAATCGAACTTGAGGCGCAACACCTCACGGATTTTACGCATGGACAAACGCTCCACGACGACCTCTCTGCTTCGAAAAAGAGGTCGATGGTAGTGAATAAATCCTGCGTAGCTGCCTGCCTGGAAAGTGTCCGGATGGCCGTGGAATCGGTGTCCGGATGCTCGTGGAATAAGTGTCCGGATCAGCGTGGAATCACTGTCCGGATGTGCGTGGAATGGGTGTCCGAGTCAGCGTGGAATCCGCACAAATCCTGCATCGGTCAGCGTCCCACCTGTGCAGAGGCCCAGCGCACGATGTCCTGCGAGCCCATGGCGCCTGCCTGGCGGGCGATCTCACGTCCGCCCTGGAACAGGGCGAGCGTCGGAATGCTGCGGATACCGAACTGCGCGGCCAGGTGGGGCTCAGCCTCGGTGTTCACCTTTGCCAGCCTGATCCCGGGTTCGAGCTGGCGCGCGGCTTGTTGAAACTGCGGCGCCATCATCTTGCACGGCCCGCACCAGGGCGCCCAGAAATCGACCAGCAGCGGCAGATCGCTGCGCTCCACGTGGCGCGAGAACGTCGCCGTCGTCAACTCGATGGGCTCGCCGGTGAACAAGGGCTGCTGGCAGCGGCCGCAGTTGGGACGATCCGCGAGCTTGGCGGCCGGCACGCTGTTGATGGACTGGCAATGTGGGCAGACGATGTGGAGTTCATTTTTCATGGTTCGCTTGCTTGGACTGCGGTGAGGTTGCCTCGCTTCGGATCACCGACATCGCCGACCAATTTACGCCTTTGATCCAATCGTTCCCGTCTTCGCTCACGCCGGCATCTTCCACGTGAGCCGCAATGAAGGCTTCGGCTTGAATGAGCCCCGCTCTGACAGCATCTATCTTATTAGGCATCCGCAGGATTTCAGCAGCGCAGCCTGCATCCAGCCCATCCACCCGGATAAGCAGAAAAATGCGGCGCCACAAGTGCGGCATACCCTTCATCAGGTCGAATGCAAATGCGAATTCGCTCGATCTGTCACCAATTTCCTCCTGTTCGGCGATTGCTGCTGGATCGGGAAGCCGACTATCAGCCATGACGTCGGCCAGGCTGAGTGCGTCATCAGGCTGATAAAACTCGTAGAACTCTTCCTCTACCATGGCCTCCGCCATGTCCTGCGCATCCGCTTCGACCGGCGCATCCAGCGAAACGGCCTCGCCATATTGCCGGCTGTTTGCCACTTCGCGATCAATGACGGCAAAAAGATGCTTCAAAAGATCGAGGTAAGCGGCATTTTCTTCTGGAACGGATGTCCATACCGATTCAGCCAGAGCAATCGCTTCGTCCACCACGTCGTGCAGCGTCGGATAATCGCGAGGCAAATCACCGGCGGCATGCAGATAAGCCAACTCGCGTTGCGCAACGGCCTCAACCTTCGGCAGCAGCGTCTCGATTATCCCGCGTGCTTGCTGGACGACAGAGGCAGGTTGAGTGTCGATCCGCGCCTTGAGCTCGCGCAAGCGTTCACGACGCGCCTTACGCTTGATTTGATCCTGAGCGCTCAGCCGATCAAAGTGCTTCTTGGCCTGCCGGAACAACGCCTGCGCTAGCATGTGCGCGAGAGGCGTCAGATCGTTATGCGATGCAGTGACGCTGACGATTTTTTTGCCCGGCAAGTGCATGTGGCCACTGGCCGTTAAGCGAGATCCTTTTTTCGCGCGTTCGAGGACGATTTGAAGACGTACCGAATCTTCGGAGCGCTTTTCGATCAGCGGCTTGAGAGCGGGTTCAACCGCTTTTTCTACAGACATTCGCCAAGGTTCATGAAATTCTTTTTCGACGAGTCGATAGCTATATTGTATACGCATGCTCAAGTCCTTTAGGGTTGTCCGCCCAGGTGAGTGGACCCGGGTGATTGGATATGTTGATTTTCAAAGATGATCTTACGGTTTGGTTTTTCACGCCCTTACCTCTGACGCGCTTTGCGCAAACGCCAACTAAGAAGCAAAAGAGTCATACCGAAGATCGCAGCATGGAAACCCAATACCCAGCCCGCGGCCAGAAATGATTCGATCGGGCGGGTAAAAAACATCCATAGGATGATCGCACCGAGGAGCACGGAAAGCAGCCCGCTGAGGGCAAGCCAGATCTCGCCCTTGATTTCCCGGCGCAGACGAACGGCGGCGGATATCTCCAGCATACCGGTGAAAATTGCCCAGAATGCCACGCTTACCCACAAGAAATAGGCCAACGCCAAAGTGGCAGCCAGAGGGGCAACTACCACAACGACACCGGTGAGTATGCCGACGATGCCGCTGAACAACAGCCAGCCCCAGCGCTGCTTTTGCCGCATTTGCCGCACCGCTGCAACCAGGTTGAACGCACCATTGACCAAAGAAAATGCGCCGAACACTATCGTCATGGCGAACAAAGCCGAGTGTGGCATCCAGAATGCGAGGACTGCAAAAATCAACGCGAATATGCCGCGCAGCGCAAACAACCACCAATTTTGGGTCAGTGAACACACGGCATCGGCAGGGTTATCCGCATTCGAATCGGCGATGGTATTTGCATTCATGCGATATCTCCTTGATGGATCATGAGATCAGGAAAATCAAGCCTTCATCGCGAAGAGAGGGGCTATTCGCCCCTCTCTTGCGGTTTTAGAACAGCTTTGACAGTCTCGCCTTGATTTCATCGAGCCAGCCTTTTCCGCTCCCGCCTCCGGCCGTCTTTTCCTTGACTTTCTTGAGTTCAGAGTACAGGGGCTCAAAGTCCTTCTTTTTGCCATAGCCCAGCAGTTCTGCCATTTCCAACTGCTGCCGGGCTTCGTTTAACAAGTCCTGCAGGCGTTCACCGGACGCCTCGCTGCGCTGGCCATCTTCTGTCAAGGTCTCGGCGCGCTTGACGAGCAGTTTGGCGCGCAGGATGGGCAGCGGGATGACGCTGAGTGTCTCGACGAGCGTGCCGAGCGCCAACTGCAGCGCGGCCTTGGCCTCTTCGATCTTGCCCTGATCGATCAGCGGCACGACGGATTTCACGGCTGCCGGGTAAGTCGCCAGAGGGATGTTGGTGACCGCAATCACGATTTCGCTGGCCAGCAATGCCAACACGCGACGAGCGCGTTGCACCTCGCCATGTTTGAGGGCATCCAGCGCCTCGTCAGTCATCGCCTCAACGGTTTCCGTGTTGGCGAACAAGTCGTGCACGATGGTGCGCACATCAACGGGGGCCAGGGCGAGCGTGGGTTCGCGTGCAACGATCAGCTCCAGCTTTCCCGTCACTTCGGCCAGCGTTGCCAGTGCTCGCGCGGATTCTTTTTCGTCCAGGGCCGCCAGCGCTGATTTGGTCAGCGCCAAGGCCGAGACGGCCTCATCGAGGACTTGTTTACGTTTGTCTGCCGCTTGCGAGTCCGTTTCCTTCTGAACCTCAGGCTGTACCTCCGTGACGACTTCAGGCTTGGGCTCTGGTCTGG
>OLNK01002529.1_pt1 | contig 10526 bp, 5 predicted proteins | sample 1672791 | NCBI WGS metagenome assembly OLNK01 (sample SAMEA3136724, study PRJEB25190) | human gut metagenome | biome: human gut; feature: human-associated habitat; material: faeces | place: Austria | collected 2013 | reverse complement strand
CCCCCGCCGCACCGTGAACCGCCCGCCGGAGCCGGAGCAGCGCGCCCGGCAGGCCGCCGCCCAGCTGTATGAGCAGCCCGCGGCCCCGCGGCAGGCGCAGCAGCCCGCCCCGCGCCCCCAGGCGCAGGCCCCTGTGCAGCAGGCGGCCCCCGGTGCCCCGGCCCCCGTCGGCGGCATCCGCCTGGAGGAGGCTGCCGCGCAGCCCCGCCGCGCAAAGCATGCGGATGCCCCGCAGCCCGCAGCCCATAAGCCCCGCACCGCCGCAGGCGGCAATGGCGGCAGCCGCAAGCCCCCGCGCGATGAGGACGACGCCCCGCGCAAGGCAAAGGGCAGAAAGTCCGGTAAAAAGGGCGGCAGCGGCAAGGGCGGAAACGGGAAAAAGAAGAAAAAGATCCGCTGGTGGCAGATCCTGCTCATCACGCTGCTGGTCATCGCGCTGATCTTCGGCGGTGCGTTCGCGCTCATCATGGGGGCCATCACCCCGGCGGGCGGCAACATCAAGCTGAACCAGCTCATCAACACGCCCAAGGAATTCCAGGGCAAGGAGTTCAACATCCTTGTCACCGGCGTTGACCGTTCGTCCACCGGCGATCTGTCCGCAGGTGCGGCCAATGACTCCAACGTCAACGACGGCATGACCGATATGATTTTGTACGTCCATTTCAACAATGAGACGGGCGAGATGAAGATGCTGCAGATCCCGCGTGATACGATGGTCACGACGGACACGAGCGTCTCCGGCAACTTCCGCATCAACGGTGTGGCCAAGACCCAGGGCAGCGACAGCAACAACAACATGGCCGCCCTGTGTGAGCTGGTCGCAGACCAGTACAAGCTGCCCATCGACGGCTTTATGACGATCCGTCTGGAAATGCTGACCGAGCTGGTAGACCTGTTCGGCGGCGTGGAGATCAACGTCCCCGTGGATGTAGACTACGCCGCGCTGGGGCTGGGAGACAGCGTCATTCACGCCGGCTACCAGACGTTGAACGGTGCGTCGATGGAGTTCCTGCTGCGTGCGCGTAAAATTTACCCCGACGGCGACATTGGCCGCCTGAACATGCAGCGCCAGTTCTACGCGGCACTGTTCCGCAAGCTCAAGAGCATCGGCAACATCTGGGACGTCGCCAAGCTGACCCCCGCCGTGCTGAACTATATGGAGACGAACCTCAGCGCGTCCGACCTCATCAGCTTTGCCATCAGTATGCTGAAAATTGATTCCAGCAAGATCATGATCTGCCAGATGCCGGTCATCAGCGGCCCGCAGTACAACGGCCAGTCGCTTTTGTACCCCGCGCGGCAGGCGGATGCGGACCTGCTGAACCAGTACTTCCGCGAGAACACCGGTCCCGTCGATGCCAGCCAGCTGAACCTGTGCGACAATGTCATTGACCTGTCCGGCTACACGGCCACCGACCCGAACATCCAGCAGATGGGCGGCCTGATGGCCGCGGCGGACGACGCGCAGAAGAACGAGAACCTCGACGGCTCCAACCAGGTCACCGACATCATGGCGTCCGAGTCCACGGCGGAGAGCGAGAGCACCGACACGGATTCCACCGATACCGAGAGCCAGCCGGCAGCGTAATACAGAAAAACTTCGGGTAAAGGCGAAGTTCTCTCCCTCAGCCGCCTGCGGGCGGCAGCTCCCTCGCAGAGGGAGCCGAGAGCCCCTTGGCCCCCTCTGCGAGGGGGCTCCCGCCGCAGCGGGTGGGGGAGAGAACCTCCCGCAGCCCGAAACCTACCCCTTTAAGGAGAACATCTATGGAAAGCAAAGAACTTGCCATTCGTCTGGCGCGTGCGCTGGACGCAAAGAAGGCCGTCAACGTCCACATTCTGGCCGTGGAGGACCTGACCACCGTCACCGAATATTTCGTCATTGCCACGGGTATGTCCACCACCCATGTCGGCGCACTGGCCGATGAGGCCGAGTTCCAGCTGGACCGCGAGGGCGTCAAGGTGCTGCGCACCGAGGGCCACGACGGCAAGCGCTGGGTGCTGCTGGACTACGGCAGCGTCATCGTCCACGTCTTTACCCAGGAGGCCCACGACTACTACGACCTCGAGCACCTCTGGGCCGACGCCACGGTTGTGCCCGCCAGTGAGTGGATGCCGGAGCAGCCCGAGGACGAGCAGTAAAAATGCGGAACGGCTTCCCCCTCGGGGGAAGCTGTCAGCGGCCCCGACCGCTGACTGATGAGGGCAGACTTTCCCGCGGCAGCCTATAAACGGGCAGCGGCGGCAAACCCGCCCCTCATCCGGCCCTGCGGGGCCACCTTCAGTCTACGCGCTAAGAGCCGCCTTCGGCGGTTGCGCTCCGACACGCGCCTGCGGGCGCAGCCCCTCGGGGGAAGGCTTTAAGAAGGTTACGACCCATCAAAAATTTATCTGTGGGGAGAAATTTATGAAATACGACTTTAAAACAGTTGAGGCCAAATGGCAGAAGGTCTGGGAGGACGAGGATACCTTCCATGCCGAGATCGACCATTCCAAGCCGAAATTCTACGCGCTGGTCGAGTTCCCGTACCCGTCCGCCGCGGGCCTGCACGTCGGCCATCCGCGCAGCTACACCGCGCTGGATATCGTCGCGCGCAAAAAGCGTCAGTGCGGCTATAACGTCCTGTACCCCATGGGCTGGGACGCCTTCGGCCTGCCTACCGAGAACTACGCCCTGAAAAACCACATCAACCCCGAGATCGTCACCGCCCAGAATGTGGCCCGCTTCAAGAGCCAGCTCAAGGCGCTGGGCCTGTCCTTTGACTGGGACCGCGAGATCAACACCACCGACCCCGAGTACTACAAGTGGACGCAGTGGATCTTCATCCAGCTGTTCAAGAAGGGCCTTGCCTACAAGAAGGAGACCACCGTCAACTACTGCACCGGCTGCAAGGTCGTTCTGGCCAACGAGGAGGTCGTCAACGGCGTCTGTGAGCGCTGCGGCAGCCCCGTTGTCCAGAAGAACAAGAGCCAGTGGATGCTGAAGATCACGGCCTACGCAGACCGCCTGATCAACGACCTGGACGACGTCGATTACATCGACCGCGTCAAGACCCAGCAGCGCAACTGGATCGGCCGCAGCCACGGTGCCGAGATCAACTTCGACACCACCGCGGGCGATACCCTGACAGTCTACACCACCCGCGCGGACACGCTGTTCGGTGCGACCTACATGGTCATCAGCCCCGAGCACGCTTTCATCAAAAAGTGGGTCGACGCGGGCCTTATCCGGAACGCCGACGCCGTCGCCGCCTATCAGGAGGAGGCCGCCCGCAAGTCTGACTTCGAGCGCACCGAGCTGAACAAGGAAAAGACCGGCGTTGTCGTCGAGGGCGTCAAGGGCATCAACCCCGTCAACGGCAAGGAGATCCCCATCTTTATCTCCGACTACGTCCTGGCAACCTACGGCACCGGCGCCATCATGGCCGTGCCTGCCCACGACACCCGCGACTGGGAGTTTGCCAAAAAGTTCGGCCTGCCCATCATCGAGGTCGTCAAGGGCACTGTGCCCAGCGACCTCGACAAGGAGGCCTTCACCGACGTGGCCACCGGCACGCTCGTCAACTCCGACTTCCTGAACGGCCTGTCCGTTGAGGATGCCAAGAACAAGATGTATGCCTGGCTCGAGGAGAACGGCAAGGGCCACAAGCAGGTCAACTTCAAGCTGCGCGACTGGGTGTTCAGCCGCCAGCGCTACTGGGGCGAGCCTATCCCCATGGTCTATTGCGACAAGTGCGGCTGGGTGCCACTGCCCGAGAGCGAGCTGCCCCTGCGCCTGCCCGAGATCAAGGACTTTGAGCCGGGCGAGAACGGCGAAAGCCCGCTGGCGCGCCATACCGAGTGGGTCAGCACGACCTGCCCCTGCTGCGGTGCCCCCGCCAAGCGCGAGACCGACACTATGCCCCAGTGGGCCGGTTCGAGCTGGTACTTCCTGCGCTACTGCGACCCGAAGAACCACGATGCCATCGCCAGCAAGGAGGCGCTCGAGTATTGGAGCCCCGTGGACTGGTACAACGGCGGCATGGAGCACACCACCCTGCACCTGCTGTACAGCCGTTTCTGGCACAAGTTCCTGTATGACATCGGCGTTGTGCCCACCAAGGAGCCGTACCAGAAGCGTACCTCCCACGGCATGATCCTGGGCCTGAACCCCCATGCCTTTGAGAACCAGCCCGATGCCGAGCGCAAGCGCCTGCTGGCCGAGTACGGCGACGAGAAGGGCGCGCGCAAGGCCCTTGTCGAGAAGTACGGCGAGATGGCCGAGCACCCCATCGTCAAGATGTCCAAGTCCCTCGGCAACGTCGTCAACCCCGACGATGTGGTCAACGAGTACGGCGCCGACACGCTGCGCCTGTATGAGATGTTCATCGGCGACTTTGAGAAGGCCGCCCCGTGGAACACCTCCTCCATCAAGGGCTGCAAGCGCTTCCTCGATAAGATCTGGTCGATGAGCGAGAAGCTCGTTCCCGGCGAGGGCGTCCGCCCCGAGCTGGAGGCCGTTGCCAACCGCACCATCAAGAAGGTCGGCGAGGACATTGACGCGCTGAAGGCCAACACCGCCATTGCCCAGCTGATGATCTACGTCAACGCACTGAGCGATCAGGGGGGTGCGACCAAGGCCGAGTACGAGGTCCTGCTGGAATTGCTGAACCCGTTTGCGCCCCACATGACCGAGGAGCTGTGGCAGCAGCTGGGCCACACCGAGCAGCTGGCCTACCACGCCTGGCCGACCTACGATGAGGCCAAGTGCGTCGAGCAGACGATTGAGATCGCCGTGCAGGTCAACGGCAAGGTCAAGGCCCGCATCAAGGTGCCCGCCGCCATCGAGAACGCGGACGCCATCGCCGCCGCCAAGGCCGAGCCCGCCGTAGCCGACGCCATCGCCGGCAAGACCATTGCCAAGGAGATCTACGTCAAGGGCAAGCTGGTCAATATCGCGGTCAAAGGCTAAAATTTTATAAGCACTCTAAGGCAGAGCGAAGGCTCTGCCTTTTTTGTGTTGCAGAAGGCATTCAGTCTGAGCGGCTTCCCTCTTGGGGAAAGCTGTCAGCGGCCCCGCCCGCTGACTGATGAGGGGGAACTTACCCACAGCAGTCCGTAAACGGGCGGCAATGGCACACCTGCCCCTCATCCGGCCCTGCGGGGCCACCTTCCCCCAAAGGGGAAGGCTTAGGGCTCCACTACATCCATTGTTTACAAACCGCCCAAACTACGCTATAATAAAACCAACAAAAACTTTGACGAAAGCAGGTCCTACCATGCTCATCAGTCTGATCGTACCCTGTTACAATGAAGAAGAAGCGATGCCGCTTTTTTATAAAGAAGCCTCCCGCGTGGCGGCGGAGATGAAAGCCAGCCACGGCGCGGAGTTTGAGTTTATCTTTGTGGACGACGGCTCCCGCGACGGCACGCTGCGCGTCGCGCGTGAGCTGCACGCGCAGGACCCCCGCGTGCGGTATGTCTCGTTCAGCCGCAACTTCGGCAAGGAGGCCGGTATCTACGCGGGTTTACAGGCCGCCAAGGGCGATTACGTCGCCACGATGGACGCCGATCTGCAGGACCCGCCCGCGCTGCTGCCGCAGATGCTGGACACGCTGCTGACCGGCGAGTACGACTGCGCCGCCACCCGCCGCACGACCCGCAAGGGCGAGCCGCCGCTGCGCAGCTGGTTTGCCCGCAAGTTCTACCAGATCATCAACAAGATGTCCGATACGGAAATTGTCGACGGTGCGCGGGATTTCCGCCTTATGAGCCGCAAAATGACCGACGCTGTGCTCAGCATGGCCGAGTACAACCGCTTCAGCAAGGGCATTTTCAGCTGGGTCGGCTTCAAGACCAAGTGGTTCGACTATGAGAACATCGAGCGCGTCGCCGGTACGACCAAGTGGAATTTCTGGGGCCTGTTCAAGTACTCCATCGAGGGCATCGTCGGCTTCTCGACCACGCCGCTGCTGATCGCGGCGGGGGCGGGCGTGCTGTTCTGCATCCTCGCGTTCATCGGCATCCTCTTTGTCGTCGTCCGCGCGCTGATGTTCGGCGACCCGACCTCCGGCTGGCCCAGCATGGTCTGCATCATTCTGCTGTGCAGCGGCGTCCAGCTGTTCTGCACCGGCATTGTGGGCGAGTACCTCGCCAAGACCTACCTGGAGGTCAAGCACCGCCCCATCTACATCGTCGCCGAGACCGAAGAGGACAAAAAGTAAATCATGCGTGATATGACCAAGGGTGCCCCGCTGGGGCACCTCTTTCTGTATGCGGTGCCGCTGCTGCTGGGAAACTGGCTGCAACTGGCGTACAATGCGGTGGATTCCATCATCGCGGGGCGGTTCATCGGGCAGGACGCGCTGGCCGCCGAGGGCGTGGCCGGGCCGGTCATGAATCTGGTGATTTTGGCCATCAGCGGCCTGTGCATCGGCGCGGGCGTACTGATGAGTGAGGCGTTCGGCGCAAAGCGGACCGCCTGCTTAAAAGAGACGTTGGCAACGACGCTGCTGTTCGGCGCGGCGCTCTGCTGTGCCGCCGCGGCGCTGGGCTGTGCGCTGACGCCGTGGATCCTGCGCGCGCTGGCCGTGCCGGACTCGATTTTTGGCATCACCGGCATCCGCATCACGTTCCTGGGCGCGCCGTTCACGTTTTTCTATAACGCGCTGGCGGCGGGCCTGAAAAGTGTCGGCGACAGCAAAACGCCGCTGAAATTCCTGGCGTTCTCCGCCGTGCTCAACGCGGTGCTGGATCTCATTTTAATTGGCGGGCTGGGCTTTGGCATTGTGTGCAGCGCCGTGACCACTGTCGTGGCCGAGGCCGCCAGCGCACTGCTGGCCGCCGTCTACATGGCACGCCGCGTGCCGGAGCTCTGCCCCGGGCAGGGGCAGTGGCACATCCGCCGCGACCTGCTGGGGCCGATTTTGCGCTACGGCGCGGTGACGGCGGTGCAGCAGGCCGTGCAGCCGATCTGCAAGGTGCTCATTCAGGGGCAGGTCAACGCGCTGGGGGTCGGGGCTATCGCAGCGTTCAACGCGGTCACGCGGGTGGACGATTTTGCCTTCACGCCGGAGCAGAGCATTGCCACGGCCATTACGACCTACATTGCCCAGAACCGCGGCGCCGGGCAGACCGCCCGCATCCGCCGCGGCTTTGCGGTGGGCCTGCGGCTGGAGCTGGGCTATTGGCTGCTGATGGGCAGCCTGACGCTGCTGCTGCGCCGGGGCATCCTGTCCTTGTTTGTGGCAGGGGAGGGGGCCGCCGACGTCATTGCACTGGGCAGCACGTATCTGGGCTGCATGGCGGTGTTCTACGCCCTGCCCGCGCTGACGAACGGTTTCCAGGGCTTTTACCGCGGCATGGGCAAGATGACGACGACGCTGATCGGCACCTGCTTACAGGCGGGGCTGCGCGCTGCCGCTGCTGCGGTGCTGGCCCCGCGGGTGGGCCTGCCCGGCATCGCCTTTGCCTGTGCCTTCGGCTGGTGCGTCATGCTGGCGTTTGAGGTGCCGTATTATTTTTGGACGTGCAGGGAGTTATAAGGCTTCCCCCGAGGGGGAAGGCAAAGAACGGCGGTCAGGGAGCTGGCCGCTGCTTTTTTATTCTGTAAAATTTCCCCAATATCTCGCGTTTCCGATTGTAATTTCTTCGACAAAATGCTACACTAATACTATCCATCCACAGCATAAAATCTGCCCAAGAGAGGTAACGCACCGTGCCAGAAGAACGCAAAGTCTACCGCCGCCCTGCCCGGACGGCTGCGCCCGCCCCGCAGGCCGGGCAAACGGCCCCGCGCCCCGACGCGCCCCCGCCGCCGAAGAAAAAGAAACGTCCCGGCGCCAAACGCCGCCGCAGCCGCCTTGTGCTGGGGCTGTGTTTGCTCTGCCTGCTGGTCGTGGTCATTGTGTCGGTGGTGCTGGTGCGCTGCTCGGCAGAGGAGAAAGGCCCCGCCGAGGCGGACTTCGGCACGCCCGCCGCGGCCTGGCAGAAGAACGATCTGGGCTACTACTTCAACACAAGCGGCCGGGCCATGCCCGCCGCGGTGCTCAAGGGCATGGACGTATCCAAGTTCCAGGGCGAGATCGACTGGGAAAAGGCCAAGGCTGCCGGCATCGACTTTGCCATCATCCGCTGCGGCTTCGGCGGCGAGTGGGACGGCCAGGAGGAAAACTGGGCGCAGGATGACCCCCAGTGGCGGCGCAACGCCGACGAATGCACCCGGCTGGGCATCCCGTTCGGCGCGTACCTTTATTCCTACGCCACGACGGTGGAGGAGGCCCGCAGCGAGGCCGACCACGTCGCGCGGCTGCTGGGCCTGACCGCCCCGCCGCAGGAGGGGCTGGACGACTACACCGCCGCGCCCTACCGGCTGAGCTACCCGGTCTACTACGACCTCGAGGATAAGTACATCAGCGGCGTTTTCCCCTCCGAGATGGCCGAGATCACGCAGGCGTTCTTTGACCGCCTGACCGAGTACGGCTACACCGGTGCGCAGGGGCTGTATGCCTCCCGCAACTGGGTGCGCGCCCGCATGACGGATCCGGCCTTTGACAAATGGCGCGACAACCTCTGGATCGCGCGGTTCTCCGACGATTTGGACTACGCAGGCACCTACGATATGTGGCAGTGCACCTTCAGCGCTCCGGGCGCGGACTACGGCGTCCAGAGCGAGACAGTGGATCTGGATTTTGTCATGAAACCGTTTAAATTTACCGGTGTGTCCGCCTGCAACGGCAAGACCGCCGCGCCGGTGCTCCTGAACGATACCTACACCGACGAGCTGCACATGGACGGCAAGGACGCCTACGCCACGCTGGCGACGAACGAGCCGGGCAAGGAGGACGGCGGACGCAGGGTCTACTGGACGACGAGCGACAAGACCGTGGCCACCGTGGACAAAAACGGCACGGTCCGCGCCCGCACCGACAGCGGGGAATGCACGATCACGGCCACGCTGGCAGACGGCACCGAGAGCCTGACCTGCCGCGTGCGGGTCGGGGACATCACGGTCCCGATCTTTGCCACGGCGGGCCTGCGCGGGGACCGCGCCACGCTGGCGGACGCCGCCGCGCTCAAGGGCGCGACCCCGGATTCCATCCTGCTGGACGCGGGCGACAGCCTGCACGGCACCGAGAGCGCCAGCCTGACCGGCGGTATGGATATGTTGTCGGCGTTCTCGGCGGCGGGGTACGACCTGCACGCCATGGCGCTGACCGACTTTGCCTACGGCACGACCCGCCTGGTCAGCGATGCCAACATGGGCAGCGGCCCGTCGCTGGCGTCCAACCTGCTGAACAACGAGGGCACCGCTGTGTTCTACCGCTCCACAAGCTGGAGCCGCAACCGCGTGACCAATGGCCGCTACACCGTCGTGGAGCGCGCGGGGTATAAAATCGGTTTCTTTGTGCTGAACGACCCGGCGCAGGCTGCGGTCATCTCGGCGTCCAACGGGGAGTTTATCACGGCCCGCGACTGGACCGACACCGCTGCCGAGCAGATCACCGCCCTGCAGAACGCCGGGTGCGATGCCATCCTTGCGATTGTCTCCACCGCCCCGGCGGGCGACTGGCAGAAGGCCCTGCTGAGCCAGGGTGTGACGGCCATTATTGACGGCACAACGGCGGAAAACGGCACGAACGTGCTGGGCGCGGACCTGGGTCTGACCGGCGTGGCGCAGCTGGACCTGGTCTTTACCCAGGGCGGCGGCTGCCGCGTCGAGCTCCGGCAGCCTGTGGCGGCTGCCGAGTTGGAGAGCCGCCGCGATACCTGGCTGGCGATGAGCACCGCCGACGCCGCGCAGGCCGACACCGCTGCCGATGCCGCCGACCCCGGCAAGGACACCGAGGCCGTGGGCGGCAGTGACACCACCGCCCCCACCGAGACGGCAGACGAGGCCCAGCAGGCCGGTGCGGACGCCTATACCAGCGCCGCGGCGGAGATCGCCACGCTGGACGCCGACGACCAGAGCATCCTCTACACGCCGCTGTTCACCTACGCGGCCAACCCCGACGCCAACAAAACCATTAGCTTCGGCAACTATCTGGCGGCGCTCTACGCCGAGATCGTCACAAATGACACGGCCACGGGGCTGCCGGAGGGGGCGTCCGTCGAGGCTTTCGCGGGCGGTGTGACCGAGCCGGAATACGGCGAGATCACCCGCGGGGATTTGATGGCCGCCCTGCCCGCGACAGCGCGCATTCAGCTGGTCAGCACCACCGCAGAAGCCGCCCGGGCGCTGGCCGACGGCGGCACGGTCAGCCGCGTCTACCAGAACAGTCTGACCGAGTACGTCCCCGAGGGGGATGTAGTCTACATCGTCACCGACACGGCGACTCTGGCCGGTCTGGGTGCGGAGTACACGGTCCTGCGCGATTACGGCGATGTCTTTTGGAGTGTTCGGATGAACATCAACGACCTGACCGCCAACTTTACCACAGAGTTTGTGCTGCCGGAGGCCCCGCAGTACGGGGTCGGGAGACGCGGCTAAAGGATTAACGGCTGCCTCCCGGGAGGTTGTTCTTTCTTTTGGCAGCAAAAGAAAGAACCAA
>OLNK01002515.1_pt1 | contig 10600 bp, 8 predicted proteins | sample 1672791 | NCBI WGS metagenome assembly OLNK01 (sample SAMEA3136724, study PRJEB25190) | human gut metagenome | biome: human gut; feature: human-associated habitat; material: faeces | place: Austria | collected 2013 | reverse complement strand
GCGGGTGGCTCGCGCGGGCCGGGCGCCGCGTCGCAGCGGCGTTCGGCCGCTTCCGGTCGCGGGAGCGGCGAGGCGGGGAAGGTTGCGCCGCGGCAACGTTCGTCGGGTGCCGGGCGCACGGCGGTCGGGACAGGGAAGGCCGGTGCGCAAATCGTGCGCCGCAAGCCTGCGCGCGCGGCGGCGCCCGAGGTGCTTTACGTCGACGGCATCGAGGTGCGCCTGCAACGCAAAAAGGTGAAGAACCTCAACCTGCGTATCGCTCGCGACGGCGACCACGTGGACGCATCCGCGCCCGTCTGGATGTCGCCGGTCGACGTGGCCGATTTCGTGCATCGCAAACATGATTGGATAGAAGCCCAGATGGAGCGCGTGTCCGCCACGCCCATGGCGCAGGCATCGCAGGCGTCGAAAGACGAGGTGACCCAGTGGCGCGCGGTGGTGCAGGCCTGCGTGCCGGCGCTGGTGGCGGCATGGGAACCCATCATGGGGGTGAAGGCGGGCCAGCTGGCATACCGCAACATGACCAGCCGCTGGGGCAGCTGCCAGCCTTCCACGGGGCGCATCTGCATCAACGTGCGCTTGGCGCTCTACCCGCCGGAATGCCTGGAATACGTGGTGGTGCACGAGCTTTGCCACCTGTTGGAACGCGGCCACGGCCCAAGGTTCCACCAGCTCATGGACCGCTTCATGCCCGACTGGAAACAGCGTCGCGACAAACTGCGGTAGGGGGCGCCGCTTCCGTGCGCGGGCGGTTGCGGCGAACAGGGGGCGGAGGTGCGTTCAGAAGAGTGCTTTCGTCTTCCGAATCTGTTTCCTAAACACATCCCCCTGTTCGCGTGGCGAACCGTCTCCTTCCTTCCGTGCGCGTTTCGTGCGCGGAAGGTTGCGGGTGCGCTGCAACTGCTACCATCGTGGTATGGATACGAACGAAACCAACCTCGAAGACGCGGCGAACGCGTCTCGTTTGAAAACCGCTGCGCCGGCTGCTGTAGCCGATCCCGAACCCGACCCCGAACCCGAGCGCGACGGCTTGCCCCTGCGGCAGCGCCGTGTGGTGCTGGGCATCATGGTGTCGGGTACTACGGCGGCGTGCATCTCCCAAAGCATGATGATCGCCGCGTTGCCGGCGGTCATGCACGAGTACTGCATCAGCGCAAGCTCCGGCCAGCTGCTCACCACGGCGTATATCTTCGTGTTGGGCCTGATCAGCGCCATGACGGGCTATCTGATGAACCGGTTCGATTCCAAGAAGCTGTTCTTCGCGTCGTTCGCCGTCGGGTGCGCTGCGGCCATCTTCGCGCCGAACTATCCGTGCCTGCTGGCGGCGCGCTTGCTGCAGGCCGGTGGCGCCGGCATCTGCCTGCCGCTCGTGCAGCTGGTGGCGCTGAACATCTATCCGAAAAGCCAGTACGGCCAAGCAACGGCCATCGTAGGCATGATCATCGGGTTCGCGCCTGCCATCGGCCCGACCATCAGCGGCTTCCTCATCGACGCGTGGGGCTGGCGCTCCATGTTCTGGATGCTCGGAGCCATCGCGCTTGCGGTGATGGTTCTGACGGTTCTGCTGCTCGACGACGTGGTGCGGCGCCCCGACCATCCGGGTCATTTCGACCTGGTGTCGGCGCTTCTGTATTCCGGCGGCTTCGTGTTGGTGATGATCGCTGCCACTATGCTGGAATCGGGCGGGACCGTGGGCGCGGGCTTCATCCCCCCGTTGCTGCTGGGCGTGGCCGGGCTTGTCGTGTTCGCGCGCCGTCAGCTGCGCGTTCCCGAACCGTTCCTGAGGCTGCAATGCTTCCGCGACAAGACGTTCGCCGTCTCCACGCTCATCGTCATCTGCGCGCACATGATGTTCATGGCGCCGTCGATCATGGTGCCGCTGTTCGTGCAGGATATCCAGGGGCTTTCCGCCACGGTGTCGGGCCTGACGCTTCTGCCCGGCGCCATCATGATGGGCGTGATGAACCCCATCACCGGGCGCTTGCTGGACCGTCGCGGCCCGCGCCCGCTTATTGTGGCAGGCTGCGTCACGGTGCTTGCGGGCACGGTGGCGTTTGCCCTTATCCCCGCCAGCGCCTCCGAATGGGTTTCACGGTGCTCTACGGCGTTCGCGTAACGGGCATCGCGTGCCTGATGATGCCGCTGACGGCATGGGCGTGCACCACGCTCGATCCCGACGAGCTGGCGCAGGCGTCGGCCATCATCACGTCCGCGCGACAACTCATCGGAAGCCTTTCGGCATCGGTGTTCATCGCTGTGATGGCGTTGACCTCGCAAAACGCGCTGGGCGTCGACCTCGGCGGTTTCGACTTCAGCTTCTGGCTGCAATGCGGCGTCCCCGTGCTGGCGTTCGTGCTGGGCATGTTCGTCTTGCCGGCGAAAGGGAAGCGCTAGAGGCGACAGCAGGGTCGACGCACCCCGCTAGCAAGAAACCCGGTTCGTGGCCGGGTTTCCCTTTAGATCATATTCATCTGCGCAAGCGTTGCGTTGTACCAGTGCTCCCAGTTCGGCGGGCAGTACTTCTTGGCCGCTTCCACCGAGATGGTGTAGCCGTAGCCGCGGGCAAGGCCGGCAACGTGGTCGCGGATGGCATCTTCCCAGCTTCCCCAGCTGCAGCCGCCCCAGCCCCAGGCGTTGCAGCTGCCGGAGCAGTACAGGCCCTTCGAGCTTTCGGTGTTGGAAATGGCGGGTGACCAGCGCGGGTCAACGCCGTAATCCCAAGCGGCCTCGGCGAACACCTTGCCCGTGCCCGCCATGGGCGAACCAGCCAGATATGCGTCGATGCGGCCGGCCCACTGCGCCACGAACACGTCGCGCTCGCTTGCCCAGTCGGCGCCGTCGTCGCTGGGCGCCTCCACGGTGCCCGCGGAAGAGCCGCCCGCTGTTTCGGCGGCAGCCGGGGCGCTGGCGGAATCTGCCTGCTCCTGCTTGTCGGCCTCCTTAGAGGCTTCGGCCTTTGCGGCCTCTTCAGCCTGGCGGGCGGCTTCCTCCTGCGCTTTGCGCTGGGCTTCCTGGCGCGCCTGCTGGGCGGCGGAAAGCGCCTGCTCGGCGTTGGCCGCCTCGGCGTCGGCGTCCTTCTTCGCCTGCGACAGGTCGCGATGCGTCTGGTCGAGCTCGTCCTTCAGTTCGCCAAGGCGCTTGATCTCGGCTTGGTTGCTGCTGTAGATGTGGGACACATACTCAAGCGACGTGAGGAAATCCACGATATTATCGGAGCCGAGGACCATTTCCAGCAAGCCGGGCGTGGAAGCCTGGGTCTTGTACAGCTTCACCGCTGCAGCGGAGCTGCGCTCCTGCTGGGTGGGAAGGGTCTCCTCGATCTCGGCGATCCGCGCCTCGTTGTCGGCGATCTGCCGATTCAGGTCGTCGATGCGGCTTATGGCCTGGTCGTATTCGGCGGCAGTGCGCTCGACCTCTTGCTGTGCGGCGTCGGCCTGCACGTTCGTGTCGATGTCCTCTGCCCATGCGGTTCGCTGAGCCATGCCCGCGACCGGCACGCTTGCGAAGGCCAGCGTCGCGCTCAAGGCGACGGCCAGCGGCAAGCGGTGGCGAGGGCGGCTGCTCGGGTTCGTTTGAAGTTTGTTAGAAAACATCCGCCATCCTTCGATTTATAACAATTAGCATTGATTATACCGGTCGGATATGTTCAAAACGTGCCGCTCATTAAACGTGCACAAGCGCTCGAGCCCGCCGGATCGCCCGATGATTGCGTGGTGGCGGACTTGGGGGCAAGCTTCGCGCTGTCTCCGCGTGGTACAATCGGGGGCACTGCGAAAACCCAGGTTGGCGGGGCATCATTCGCCCGACTGCGGCCGCGAGCAAAAGGAAGCACCATGTCAAAGGGAACCTACTCGTTCACCACGCCCATCTATTACGTGAACGCCGAGCCCCATTTGGGCACGGCTTACACCACCGTCGCCGCCGACACCGTCGCGCGCTACCAGCGCATGAACGGCTACGACGTGGCGTTCGTCACGGGTATGGACGAGCATGGCCAGAAAGTGGCCGATACCGCCGAGTCGAAGGGCATGACCCCGCAGGCCTGGTGCGATTCCATGGAGCCGGCGTTCCGCAACGTGTGGGACCTGCTCGACATCACCTACACCGATTTCGTGCGCACCACCCAGCCGCGCCACGCCCGCACCGTGCAGAAGTTCTGGCAGGACCTGTTCGATAAGGGCTGGTGCTACAAGGGCAGCTACGAGGGCTGGTACTGCGTGCACGAGGAAACCTATTACGCCGAGTCCGACCTTGAGAAGAACGAGGACGGCGAGCTGGTGTGCCCCGACTGCCATCGCCCGGTGCAGAAGGCCGGCGGCGAGGAGAACTGGTTCTTCAAGCTCTCCGAGTTCCAGGAGCCGCTGCTGAAGTTCTACGAGGAGAACCCCGACTTCATCCGCCCCGAAACGCGCAAGAACGAGGTGGTCACCTTCGTGAAGAGCGGTCTGAAGGACCTGTCCATCAGCCGTTCCACCTTCGACTGGGGCGTGCCGCTGCCCTTCGACGAAGGCCACGTGGCCTACGTGTGGGCCGACGCCCTGCTGGCCTACCTGACCGGTATCGGCTATGGCGACGAGCAGCGCGCCGGCGAGTTCGAGCAGCGCTGGCCCATGCAGTACCACTTCGTGGGCAAGGACATCACGCGCTTCCACTGCGTCATCTGGCCGGCCATGCTCATGGCCGCTGGCCTGCCTATCACGCACACCGTGTTCGGCCACGGCTTCCTGCTCACCAAGGGCGAGAAGATGTCGAAGTCCAAGGGCAACGGCATGAAGCCCGCCGACCTGGTGAAGGTCTTCGGCGTGGATGCCTACCGCTACTACTTTATGTCCGACGTGCAGTTCGGCCATGACGGCAACATCTCCATGGAGCGCATGGTGCAGGTGTACAACGCCGACCTGGCCAACACCTGGGGCAACCTGTGCAGCCGCGTGTTCAACATGACGAACAAGTACTTCGACGGCAAGGTGCCCCCCGTGCCGGCCGACGCTGCCGAGCGCGTTGCCAACCCCATGCTGCCCATCGTCGAGCAGCTGTACGCGAAGTACGACGCCTGCATGTCCCAGGTCGACTTCACCGGTGCCGCCGCCGCGGTGCAGGAGCTTGCCGGCCGCGTGAACCTCTACGTCGAGGAAAGCGCTCCGTGGAACCTGGCGAAGAAGGAGGAGACGCAGGGCGACTTGGCCGCCGTCATCTACAACGCGCTCGAGGCCATCCGCATCATCGCGCTGTACATGGCCCCGTTCATGCCGAACACCTCCAACGAGGTCTTCGATCGCCTGAGCCTGGGCAAGGTCACCGACGTGGTGGACGTCGAGGACGCCACGAAGTGGGGCCAGCTGCCCGCCGGCAACACGGTCACCGTGGGCGACCCGCTGTTCCCGCGCCTGAACATGGACGAGATCCAGATCGAGGAATAAAAGGGTTCCGCCTGCTAAAGGCAGGTGGAGCGCTTGATGCTGCGGTGGATCGCGGCGAAGGAGCCTCCTTCGCCGCGCCGCACATCGCGACACTTCAAGTCCTGACATTTCGGGGACGTAGCGTTAAGTGTCAGGGCGAAGGGGAGACCCTTCGCCCTGCTGCATGTACATATAGGGAAGGGATGCATGGCCGAGGAAGAGCAACAACCGGTTTTCGTCGACGCGCTGTTTCGGCAGAAACGCAAGCATGGAAAGTTTCGCCTGGTGGAGCCGCCGCGGCTTGCCGGTCCGGTGGCGGACACGCACGCGCATGTGCACCTGCTTGCCGATCCGGCACTGGAGTTCGCGCGCTGCGCGGCGTGGGGCGTGGATTTCGTCTGCGACATCATCGATGTGCAGGAAGATGCCCCGGATGTGTTCGATTGCATCGGCGATTGGTACGCCCAAGCGCAGTCGCGTCTGCCGGAAGCGGTGGAGCGCACGCGCGAGGTGTTGACAGCCGGCGGCGACGAGCTGACGCATCTGCCCGACGGTGCCGATCCCGCATGCTTCGCGCTGCCCGACGATGCAGCATCGCGTCCGCTGCCGCGCCTGCGCCTGGCGGCCGGCGTGCATCCGCATAATGCGCGCTTTTACGATGACGCCATGGAATCTCGCCTGGTCAATCGCCTGGCCGACCCGCGCATATGTGCCGTGGGCGAAATCGGCCTGGACTATCATTACGACCTGTCACCGCGCGAGGATCAGCGGCAGGCGTTTCGCCGTCAAATCCGCCTGGCGCATACCACGGGCCTTCCCGCAGCGCTGCATGTGCGCGAGGCGCATGACGAGGCGTTCGCCATCTTGCGCGAGGAGGGCTTCCCCGAGGCGGGCACGTTGCTGCATTGCTTCGATCTGGACTGGGAGACGCTCGAGCCTTGGGTCGACCGCGGTTGCTTCGTTGCTTTAGGCGGCGCGCTCACGTTCAAGCGCTGCCAGGACACGCGCGATGCGGTCGCGCGCACGCCGCGCAACCTGCTGCTCACCGAAACCGATTCGCCGTACATGACGCCCGAGCCCATGCGCGGCGTGCCGTGCGGCCCCGCGCACACCGTGTTCACCGCGGCGTGCATGGCGGAGGTGCTCGGGTGCGAAACCGAGAAGGCCAGAAACGAGATGCTGGCCCAGATCGCGCAAAACGCGCGCGCATTGTTGGACCGCCCGCCCACGGCCTGGCAGATCGAACATGCGCAAACCGCCGCAACTGAAAGGAATTGCGAATGAAACGCCTGATCATCGTCGGCTCGCCTCGCGTTGAGGGGCGAAGCGGCGCGCTTGCGGACCTTCTGTTCGAAAGCTGCATCGAGGAGTGCCCGGAAGACGAGGTGTACCTGGCGCCCGTGTCCACGCTCGACGTGGCCGGCTGCAACGCCTGCGATTTTTGCAAGCGCAAGGCACAGGGCGCGATGACCGAGCAGGAGGCCGCCGATGACCAGGCCTTCGAGGAGCAGCGCGCCGAGGACGAGGCGCCGCGTCGATGCGCCATCCGTGACGACATGGACGACGTCTACCCGCTGCTCGAGGATGCCGACGAGCTGATCGTCGTGGCGCCGGTGTATTTCGCCGGCCCGTCTTCGCAGCTCAAGTGCATGCTCGATCGTTTCCAGCCGTACTTCTGGACGCGCACCCGTGCGCGCAAGCGCCCCTGCACGCTGCACGTGGTGGGCGAGGGCGGCGATCCGCACGGCTTCGACCCGCTTGTGGGGTGCGTCCGCTCTGCCGCCGCTGTGGCGGGCTTCCGTTTGGATCGAGTGCTGGATTGGGTCGGCAAGATCGATGAATCCGGCGAGATCGTCGACGAGGCCGACGAGTATCCCGTCGAGGGGCCCGTGGTGCGCGCCTTTGCCGGGGGCAAGATGGCCGACCAGGGCGCTGGCGATCAGGGGCTCCCTGCCGAAGATGAACCGGCGGAGCAGGCCGACGAGTTCGAGCCCGAGATGTTCGCCGAGGACAACTTCGCCGCCCAGCTGGCCTCCCAGGCGCAGCGTCGCCAGAACCGCGCGCGCCTGAACCTGGGCGAGAACGGCGCCGAGCGCCAGGTCATCCAGCTTGACGAGGACGGCCGCCGCATCGATGCGGCGCAGCACGGTCGCAAGCGTTCGGCTCAGAAGAAGCACGCCAACGCCAAGCGCGGCACGAACGGCACGGTGCAGGCCAAGCACGAGAACCCGCATGCCCCCAAGGGCAAAGGCGGGCAGGGCAAGTCCGGCAAGGGCGGCTCGAAGCAGGGCGGCGGCCGCGGCAAGCAGGGGAAGCGCCGTGGGTAGCGTATCGTCGTTGGCCAACCTTTCGGTCACCCGGCAGGTCCTGGCGGACCACGGGCTTTCGGCTAAGTACTCGCTTGGGCAGAACTTCCTGGTCAACGAGGCTATCGTGGCGAAGATCGTGGCGCTGGCGGAGCTCGAGGGCGCGGACAACGTGCTTGAAATCGGCCCCGGCATCGGCACGCTCACCATGGCCTTGCTGCAAAACGCGAAGCACGTCACGTCCATCGAGCGCGATATCGACCTGCCTGCGGTGCTGGCCGAAACGCTGGAGCCATGGTGGGATTCGTTCACGCTCATCCAAAAGGATGCGCTTGACCTGCAGCTTTCCGACTTAGATGGGCAAGATGCCCCCAACAAGCTGGTGGCGAATCTGCCGTACGCCGTCGCCGCCACGGTGGTGCTCGACTATTTCCAGCGCATCGAATCGCTAGAGTCGGCAACGGTGATGGTGCAGAAGGAGGTGGCCGACCGTATGGCCGCCGAGCCGGGCACGAAGAACTACGGTGCCTATACCGTGAAGCTGCGGCTGTATGCGCAGCCGGCGGGGCGCTTCCCGGTCAGCCCGAACAACTTCTTCCCGCCGCCGCGCGTGGACAGCGCGGTCATCCGCCTGAACCGCACGCCCGTGCTCGATGCGCAGGGCAAACCGCTTGACGGGGAAATGGTGCGCGCTGCTTGCGCCATGGCCGACGCTGCGTTCGCCAGCCGCCGCAAAACGCTGTCGAACTCATGCAAAACCTACTTCGCCGGCCGCGGGGCCGGCGGCGCTGCGGTGGCCCCGCATCTGCCCGAGTTGTTCGAGCAAGCGGGCATCGACCCCAAACGACGCGGCGAGACGTTGTCTCTTGCCGAGTTCGTGAACATGGGCAAGGCGCTGCTGGCGCTGCAGCAGGGTTAGCGATGGAAATCGATATGCTACTTGGGCCGCGTGCATAGCGGCCCTTTTTTGCGTGATGCAGGGTTTGGGAAGCGGGTTTGCAAGTTCTAGTAGGCGCGAGCTTGTTTGTCGCAGCGTTTTCCCAGCTGTTGAGCCGGCGGCAGGCAAGCCTGTGTTGTCGTGCGCCCCGTCAACACTGTATTCAGGCAAAAACGTGCTTGGAATATGGCCATTGTGTGGGAAATGCTATGGAATTAGGTGCAAAACATGGAGAAGTAAGCATACATTGACCCACATGATACAATTTTGAGCTGTTATCTGTGTGTTATGTAGGAAAGAGCAACTATGGACTTAGCGAAACAAGCGCAAATCGTCGACTCCATTCATGATACGTTACACGATTTCGTCGGTCAACGCCTGAAAGTGCGCGCCAACATGGGCCGCTCCAAGATCGTCGAGAGCGAGGGCACGCTCATGCAGGTGCACCCGCAGCTGTTCATCATGGAAGTAGATCGCAAGCGCGGCCGCACCGCCCGTCAGTCGTACCAGTACGTCGACGTGCTCACCGGCATGGTCGAGCTGTCGCAGACCGGCGAGCCGCTGTTCGAGCCCTTCGTTCCCGAAGGCGACGAGCCGGGCATGGAGTCTCCTCTCATGGAGGAACGCGTCCTGTCGTAAGCGGTTTCAACCGTGAACTTTTTGCGGATGCCCGCGAAGAAGTGTTTGACAAACAGCGTTTGAACGAGGAAAATACTTTCTCGCGCAAAGCGCAATACCCATGGGGATGTAGCTCAGCTGGGAGAGCATTACGTTCGCAACGTAGGGGTCGTGGGTTCGAATCCCATCATCTCCACCATGGAAATGCAAAGGCCGTCGGTCCCACCGGCGGCCTTTTTCTTTCCCAAAAGCGCGTGGGCTCGGACACTTTGGGGACATAGCACTAAGTGTCCGACTCGACGGGAATCGGCGAGAGCGGTTTTGATAGCGCTAACGCAAGGTGGTAGCTTTCGCTGCTGCCCGTCCGCCGGTTTGCGGCGCAGGCTCATTTAACTACTGAAGGAGCATTATGGCTGGTCTGAAGGCGGTTTTGTTCGACAACGATGGCACGCTGGTTGATTCTCGCGAGCTGCTTTTGGCAAGCTTTCACTATGCGGGCCCTGCAGTGCTGGGCCGCCAGCTTAGCGACGAGGAATATCTGCAGAAGGTGGGGCAGCCGCTGGCCGTGCAGGTCAAGGACTACACGGACGACCCGGTGTTGCAGGAGCGGTTCTGCGAAGCGTATCGAGCGCACAACAAAACGGTGCACGATAAGATGATCAAGGCGTTCCCCGGAACGGTTGAGGCGCTGGCGGAGCTCGCAAGCGCGGGCCTGAAGCTGGGTGTGGTGACGTCGAAGCGCCATGCGGTTGCCTGGCGCGGGCTCGAGGTGGTGGGCGCCGCGTCGTATCTGGATTGCTGCGTGGGCTGGGACGATATCGAACGTCCGAAGCCCGATCCCCAGCCGGTGGTCCGCGGTTGCGAGCTGCTGGGGTTCGATCCTGGCGAGTGCCTGTACATCGGCGACGCCCCGTTCGACTTGCAATCCGGTAACGCGGCAGGTGCGAGCACCGCGGCAGTGACCTGGGGCATGTTCAGCGAGCCCGCCCTGACGGCCGAGCGCCCCTCGTTCGTTTCGCACACTTGGGACGAGCTGATCGCAAGCACGCTGGCGCTGCTCTAGCGCTTGCGGTTATCGTGCGGAAGTGCGGATGCGGCGTTGTTTGCGGCTTTGGGGCGGTATACTTGCCGCGTGATTGATGGACAGTTCGAAAACCTCCTGTCGGTAAACAAAACTAGGTACCTTGCCCGCTGATCGTGGCGGGCGTTTTGCGCGACGGCGCGATTTTATCGGCGGGGGTGAACAGCTTCCGCTGCATCGTTGCAGGTTGTCGCGCATTTCGAGAAGGGCCTTTCCGACGGCGGTTTTCGCTTGATGGAAGGGCTTTTGCTATGTATGG
>OLNK01002487.1_pt1 | contig 10702 bp, 11 predicted proteins | sample 1672791 | NCBI WGS metagenome assembly OLNK01 (sample SAMEA3136724, study PRJEB25190) | human gut metagenome | biome: human gut; feature: human-associated habitat; material: faeces | place: Austria | collected 2013 | reverse complement strand
CTCCGGGATGTGGTGCTCTGCCTGGATCACGACGAGCCCGGACAGACGGCGGCCAGGCGCATCCAGGAAGAGTTACAGGGAGCAGGATACCACAGCGGTATCCTGCTCCCTGTGCATAAGGACTGGAACGACGACCTGGTGCATGGGCAGGCCATGGCCGCCCCCGCCATGGCCATGGGGCAGAGTATGTAGGCCGCAGAGGCGCACCGCCCGCCGGGGGGGTGGTGCGCCCTGCCGCTGGACTGGGCCCCGGTTCATTTTGGCCCGCCCAGAAGGTCACACTGGAAGCAGATTGAAACGCAGAGAGCAGACAACGAAGGGATGATTGCAGTGAACAACGACACCTGGATGCTGATCCTCCTGCTGGCGGTGGTATTCGGCGCCCTGGTCGCCATTACCACCTTTTCCGGCCGGGGCAGCCTGGACAGCATCAAGAGTAAAACTGTGGGTGACGGCCAGCACGGCACCGCCCGCTGGGCCACGCAGGGGGAAATCAAGAAGACCTTCCGCTCCGTCCCCTTCCAGACCGCGCTGTGGCGGAAGGGGGAACGCCTCCCAGGCGCACAGGGGCTGGTGTTGGGCTGTACCGGAAAGAAGGGGCAGCTCACGGCCCTGGTGGATTCGGACGATATCCACTGCCTCATGATCGGCGCCTCCGGCGTTGGCAAGACCGCCTTCTTCCTATACCCCAATTTGGAATACGCCTGCGCCAGCGGAATGAGCTTCTTTGCCAGTGACACCAAGGGAGATCTGGCCCGGAACTATGGGGCCATCGCCCGGGACTGCTATGGCTACCAGGTGGCAGTGGTGGATCTTCGGAACCCCACCCGCTCAGATGGCTATAACCTGCTCACTCTCATCAATCACTACATGGACGCATGCAGGAGAGATCCGGCTGATCTGGCCGCCCGAGCCAAGGCGGAGAAGTACGCCAAAATCCTCTCCAAGACCGTCATCAACCCGGATGAGGAGAACTTTGCACAAAATCAATATTTTTACGACGCGGCGGAGGGCGTGCTCACCGCCGTGATCCTGCTGCTGGCAGAGTACCTGCCACCCAAAAGGATCCACGGGGAGTTGCGGGAACGGCGGCATATCGTGTCAGTATTCAAGCTGGTGCAGGAGCTGCTGGCCCCCAGCATTCTGCCCGGCAAGAATGAGTTCCAGCTCCTCATGGACCGCTTACCGGAGGAACACAAGGCCAAGTGGTTCTCCGGCTCCGCCCTCACCGCCGCCGAGCAGTCCATGGCCTCCGTCATGTCCACCGTCCTCTCCCGGCTGAACACCTTCCTGGACTCAGAGCTGGAGCAAGTGCTGTGTTTCGACAGCACCATAGACGCCGAGAGCTTTGCCGCAAAGAAATCCGCCATCTTCCAGATACTTCCGAAGGAAGATCAGACCAAAAACTTCTTGGCTGGGCTGATGATCCCAACCCTGAGTCGGGAGCTTTTCTCTGTGGCGGATGAACACGACGGGAAGCTGCCCAACCGGGTGGTATTCTTCTGTGACGAGCTGGGTACCATGCCCGCCTTCGACATCCTGCCCCTGTTCTCGGCCGGCCGCTCCAGGCGGCTGACCCTGGTGCCCATCATCCAGAGCATTGCCCAAATTGAGAAAAACTACGGCAAGGAAGGGGCGGAGATCATCATGGACAATGTGCAGGACACCATCTTCGGCGGCTTTGCCCCCAACAGCCAGACCGCCGAAGTGCTGTCCAAGGCTCTGGGCAGCCGCACCGTGATGAGCGGCTCCATCTCCAGGGGGAAGAACGACCCCAACCAGAGCATCCAGATGATCGAGCGGCCCCTCATGACCCCGGACGAGCTCAAGTCCATCCCCAAGGGGCACTTCATCGTCATGAAAACAGGCACCCACCCCATGCGCACCCGTCTGCGGCTGTTCCTGGAGTGGGGGATCACCTTTGGTGCGGCCTACCAGGTACCCCAGCAGGCCGCCCGAAAGGTCTACTACGCCAGCAAGGCAGAGCTGACCGATGCTATTTACTGGGCGTTTCCCGCGCCTGCCCGCCAGAACAACTATCGTACACCGAAAAAGGAGGGAACCACGCCATGAGCTATTTTAGTGAGGTCTACGGCGATCCGGAGTTGAGCGCCAAGGCCAGGCTGGTGCTGGTGTACCTCCATGACCGGGCAAACAAGGATGGCAAGAGCTGGTACGCCATCGCCACCATGGCCAAAGACCTGAGCATCTCCCGCTCCACCATAAAACGAGCCCTGGCAGAGTTGATCCACCAGGGCCGAGTGGAGAAACAGGCAAGATTCCGGGAGAACAGAGAGTGTACTTCGAACTGTTATCAAATAAAGCAATTGATGCGCATCTAATGTGATAACTCAGTCAGTTAAGATATAAAGTGTTGTGGGGAGAATTTTTGCGTTTTATGAAATAGCCCATAGTATTCATGAAGGATTTAGATTGAGATAAAGTGTTATACGAAACATACCGCCTTCCTGCTTTATATCGAGCGTACCCCCGTATTTGTCTACAACCGACTGGACATTTTGTATTCCATATCCATGGAAAGAATGGCCGGAGTGTAGACGATGTTTACCGCCCTCAATATACGGGTTGGACATCTCATAGAGAAGAAGATTGTTATGGACTGAGATCTCTAATGAGATTTTCCTATGTTGGGCTGGAAGGGCTAGACATGCCTCTAAAGCGTTTTCAAAAGTGTTTCCAATAATAATGCTAAGGTCGAGTATATTGATGTTTAGAGTTTGGGGTACCCAGACAGATAAATCTAATGGTACAGTCAAATCATTAGCTTGCTGGGCATAGTGTTGCAGAATTGCGCCGACTTCCGGGTTCCCGACATCAACAACACTTCCGATTTTGCTGAGAGAGTCCTGTGCATCAAGGAACACCTGTTCCACAGACGATTTATCCCCGCTTACCGACACAGCTTTCATGGCAGTTAGGTATTTGCTCATATCGTGCCACATGGCGCGGGTTTGCTCCTGCTCTTTCCAAAGGCTGTCGTAATAGCTTAACTGTAGTTCAAGCTGTTGCTGTCGGAGATCGGCATTGTGCCGCTCTTCCTGCCGTGCTTTGACCACCTCTGCATAGACAATGATTATAATATTGAGATAGAGGATGCCTATTAAAATAATCGTCGATTCCACAGAGAGTTTTCGTCCTCCATTTTGCGTAAGGCGCAGAATTTCATCGCAGAAATAGACGCTGAATATCTGACACGCAAGAAGAGGCAGCAAGCTTTTCAGCTTCAGTAAAGAGTGCTCCCTGTGCATGAGTGGAACGGCGATTATGACCAACGCTAATTGGCACACTTTCGCTATGAGAATATAAATAGCCCGTTCATACCCCGGGGACATAACGTCCAGATACTCCCACCCCATAATTGCAAGCAGCTTTAAGCAAAGGAGCTCCGTAATCAAGGCCAACGCACAAAATACGGTAGCAACATAAACTGCATTAAGTGGTGCAGAGCGATAACAGACTTTACACAGCACAAGAATACCGAGCCAAGTGTAAATAGTTCGGACAATCGGCATAACAGGAACCACGTTCAAGGCCATGAGTCCTATTCCAAATATAATATAGGCAACCCACACTATCGCAGATGAACGTGAGTTCCGGGAAAGTAGCTTTTGCAGATAGAAAAAGATGAGGAATACTCCAAAAACAATGGTAGAAAGATGATAGATGAAATACATACAATCACCTTCTCAAAAAGTGAAACAGGGCTTCATCAAATAATTTCTTCCGATTTCTGCTGATGGGGATCTCTGTTCCGTCTGTTAAAAGAAGGTTGGCCTTTTGAATACGGTCTACAAAATCGAGGTTCACCAGGAAGCTGTTGTGGGGCCGTGCAAAGCCATTGCCCCACAAAGTCCCCTCAAATTCCTTGAGCGGAGTCCGCACCTGGTACTGTTCTTTGCTGGTATGGATTATCGTTTTATAGCTAAAGACCTCAATGTACGTAATGTCTCTGATCCTTACGAGAATTGGCCCGCGTTCCCCGGCCACAGGGATGCTTTTTGGGGAGCACTTAGCCACTGCGGCAGATACTGCCCGCACAAAGTCCGGGTATTCGACCGGCTTTTTCAAATACCGAAAGGCAACCTCATAGCCCCGGATTATGTAGGCCCCACTCTGTGTAATGAAAATGATCAACGGAATATCGGGCAACTTGTTGAGTCCCTCAGCCGCCTGGTAGCCGTTCATCCCCTCCATTTCTATATCCAGAAGTACGATATCGAAATAGTCCCGCCGAAAAGCCGCAAGCAGCTCCTCCGATGAGGCAAACCCCTTCCAGTTCGCTTGAGCGTTGTAGCGTAGCAAATAGTCCCGGATCTGCCGCAGTTCATTAGGGTTGTCGTCGCACAACGCGAATTTCATTTCTCTCCCTCAACTTGGTCATGAGTGCTTTTTGTGGAAAGCTGTACGGATACTGTCCTGAATAAATTTCTGTACAGGCTCGTCCAGTTCAGAGAGCATATTTTCCAGCTCGCTAAATTGATATTGATCTTGCTTCTCGTCATAGAAAATCTGATTTGCGTCCAGTGAAAGCACATTGACCAGCCGCTTTAGCGTGGGGATGCTCGCCATGGACAGGCCTCGCTCCAACTGCCCGATATAGCCGGCCGATTTCCCAATCAATTCCGCAAGCTGCTCCTGTGTCAATCCGTGCTCTTCCCGTTTCATACGAATTAAGTCGCCAATCTGCATAGCCATCACCAATGCCCTCAGCTGTAGTGTTGCTATTATTATTACATAGCAAATCGTTGGCATACAGATAGTGATACAATGATTTTATCATAGTTATACAAAAGAAACAACCAGATACTGCACAGAAACGACAGGTTACAGCAAATCTATTGTGCATTTTATACAAGAAGTTAATATATACTTATCAGTAAAAAGAAGGAATGAACAATGATCAAAAAGGCGGCAGCCGGATATGTCGGTTGGTTGTGTGCCAATGGGATTGTAGCGCCGGAAAAGAACAAAATATACGCCTACGGGATGGAGCTGGTTCTATCTGGCTTGGTCAATGTCCTGTCTGTCCTGCTGATTTCAATTCTGATCTTCCATCCGGCTGACGGCTTGCTCTTTCTTGTGGCCTTCATCCCCCTGCGGACAACAGCGGGCGGATACCACGCAAATTCCCACCTGTCCTGCAATATAGTTTTCCTCAGCACGTTTGTTGCGTTGGAGTGCCTGGGACATTTGCTTCTGAAATACGGTTCCGTCATTCTCTATCTAGCTATAGCAGTCATTTCACTTGTAACACTGCTGATCCTATCCCCTAGCGAGGCAAAAAACAAGCCGCTGACCCCGGAGCAACGACGGCGCAATCGCCGCAGAAGCCTCATTTTAGGCGGGCTGAACCTGGCAATCGGGATCTTCCTTATCTGGGGCCTTCAAGCGCCGGCCCCATGGTGCACAAGCTATTACTTAGGAGTCATCGCAGCATCAATTTCGATGTGGGCGGCTCAAATAAAAGAAAGGATGTGTGTGCAATGAAAGTGATGGTTGAACGTATTTTACTGTGGTTTGGCGGGGCAATGGCCGTGCTAGCGAGATATACAGCCACTGCGTCGGTAAGCTCCACCTGCTTCTACACGGCCTATCAGCCGGATGTACCAGATGAGCTTTGAGATGAAAATGTAGTTCAATTGCAAAACAAAATTTAGCAGAAAAGGGGTGCACAGATGAACTGGAACTGGAAAAAAATGATATCTATTGTGCTGGTAGTAACTGTATGTACCACAGGGAGTGCAATCGCTCAAGCTGTTGAATGTGATGTGCCGCAATATACTTTTTCAGATGAAAACATCGAGATTGTAGACCCTGCTCTGTTTTATGACCTCTTCACACAGGAGAATGATATCAATGCCATTCAAGATGATACTCTAGATGCTTCATATAAATATACATTTGCTCCTTGGGAGGATAATGCTGACAAAAGCGATGTTTCTGTGGATTTTGTAGTCGTAGTAAACGGAGTACCGGCATACGGTTCGGCTACTGGTGTGGTTGATGCATATGATATCAACGCTGGCAGTATCCTTTGGGCTGGGCCTCTTAATGGAAGTATTGATATTAATGGGTACAAGTATCCTCTTATTTTGGGATTCACCAAGATGGAGCCGAGTCAGGAAGTCTGTCTTTCGATAACGATCCAATCCTTTGATAATCATCCCAATATGGAACCAGTTTATTTTTCAATTGGTACGCCCTTGATAACAGACGGTGTTGAGGAATATATCAGAAATAGACAAGTAGCAGTAGGCGCAGATGATATCAGTGGTGTTGTATCTGATGATGCTTTTAAGGCAAATGACTTTTATCAGATAGGAAGCGATTTCGGTAATTTCAATGGTGGCCTAGGAGGAACATCTGGAATAGGCCAAGAAAGCTTTGTATATGGCAATGCTACAACTGGAACAGTCATGGTAACTCTGCGTACACATGGAGATCGGATTGATAAGGCCTTTTCAGGAGCCGGGGTTAGCAACTCTTTTGTTAGTCGTCTTATGATTAAGTTAAATCGTCAAGACTATACAGATGATAGCTATTCATGGATTGTAGGAATTGAACAGTACGATTTTCCGAGTTCTTCTTTTGGAAAATCTGGGGAATTGTTAATGCCCCTATTTAATGAGATACTTGGCGTGATGGGAGTTCCTTCAAATGTGATTAGCAGTGCACTCTCTGGGCTAACAGGAGTTGTAACTAAAGAAAATGCAAGTACAGATGCGTACTATGTTTCTTGTGAATTCTCTCTCCTTGAAGAAGCACGCTTTGATAAGATAGAGACTGGCCTTCCAATAGTGTTCCAACTCGACCATAATAGCAATTATACAGGATATAGTGATTATGATTCTTCCACTGAAATTATGTATCGTACTTATTTTAAGCCCCATAGTGCAAACAAAGGTACATACTACTATACCAGTTGTGAAGATACCTTTATTCCTTTCCAAATCACACTTCCAGAATGAAAAAGAGTGCTATCATTATTGTATGGGGAGTCATTCTATGTACGAGCGTTTTTATTGTAGTACATATGTTATATTATACGAAAGTACAAATAGAAACACCTACTCTAATACACAAGTCTTTTGAAGGGACTATTTCCTTCTATTGTGATGAAAGTGACTCCCCATACACACATATTGTTATCGCATTGGCCAATAGGCCCGATAAAACAGAACGATTTGTTGTTACTGAAGACACTATATTTGCCGACGATTCAGAAAGTATTATTGCAGAGCGTATAGTAGGGGTGCACGTAGAAATAGAATCTGAATATTGGAATAATGTAGAATATGATTACTATCCAGTTACTTTAATTTCCGGATGTCTTTAATGTAAAGACTACAAAAGTATTCTTGATGTGGACAAGATGAAGGTGGTTTTAATCGATCTATACTAGTATTTTCGTTTAGAATTAGTAACCATAAAATCTTCTGGCGCATAAAAGGCCGTCATCTCTGCACATAGGTATTGAGATGGCGGCCAATGTTATTCTATGCCTCGCTATACTACCCCTGAATTTTTATTTCTAGTGCTGAAAAGTCCCCTAAATTAGGGGACTTTTTTAACACAAAATCAAACGCTGAACGTGACAAAGGAGAGATAATCCAGAAGTTTATGGAATTCAGAGCTTCGACGAACGTCCACAGACGATCATTTCACGCCAGTGATTGTACTTGGATATCCCCCACACAGATGCGCCTTTTCCCGGTTAATAGAGACAAATTCAAGTAGGGGGTGCTTTTGTGTGGGAAGAACTAGTCGTAAAACGCTATCTTTGTGCAAAGACGGCTGGGCTGCTGACCTTGGAATATTATCTGCTGATAAGTCTATTTGCAGAAGATCTGGAGATTTACGGTGTCAAAATTGTTGAGTGGCAGAACAGCAACCAGCGCCCCGGCCTCACAATGAGCGGCCAGCAGATCTTTCGCCCGATTGCTCTGCTTTCCAAAGGGACTGTTGTGCCGACAAGCTTGGTGGTGGAATTTATAGGGGGCTGTCGTTTGCGTTGCCGGGGGACGGAGGACCTTCAATGAGCGTAGAACGTGGAGTGTCCCTTACTATTTACATTTCTACTTATAGTTTCTCTCCGTCCGAATAGAGTATTTGCCTCTCATGGGGAGCTCGTGTTGCTGTGGTCTGCGACTACAGCAACACGGGCTTTTCTCTTGATTAAACAAAACCGCATTGCGCATTATACATAGATTTTTACGCCCAGATGGAGCACAATGCTGATTTTACAGAAACCAGAGGAAAACTTTTTTTAACCGGAAAAGAACCTTCCGCTTTAACCTTTATACTTCAATCACAGGGCAAGACGAGAGCGGTGAGAGGAATGCCCCCGTCAGAGCGGAGAAGTGAAATCCTACGTCTGCTATGCAAGCGGAGGCACGAAACAGCCATAAATCTTGCGACAGAGTTTGGTGTCTCTGAGCGGACGATCCGCAACGATTTGGTGATTCTCTCCTGCTATTACCCGATCCAAGTTACATGGGGACGATATGGCGGAGTGGCTCATCTACCAGAATGGTTCCACCTAGAAAACCGGATGTTATCTCCGAAACAGGAAATACTTCTCCAAAAACTGAAAACAGCCTTAGATGGGGAGGAGCTCCAAGTCATGAATAGTATTCTAGCCCAGTTTGCCCTGTATTGGGAGTATCGGTGATCTACCGATTTCCGTCCTGATCCTTGCAAATAGAATATCCGGCAGCGGGATACGTCCACTGATGAGAGCCCCTCTGTAAGGAGGGCTAAAGCGACGCTGGAGGATGCGCCAAGACCACCTGTGCGGACCGTGAGCCCGCATCAAAGACGGCCAAGGAAGGTGCAGAGCGGTGCCCATACGTCCACAAAGCAGCCTGTGGCGGGCTGTTTCGCATTGCGGCTGGTTTACCCGGCCCGACCCTCGTCAGCAATCTGATAATGATACTCCTGTCCAGCCACAGCCCCGGGTGATACCGGGATCAAGCAATGGGGGCAGCTCGGAGAGATCCTCGGAGGGGTGAGATTCCCGTGATGCGCGCCAGCGCAGTCCGTCTGCTGCCGCCCTGACACCTGGGGGAGTAGTGTCGAATACAGGTGCGGAATGATTGCCTTTGGAAATCCAAAATAGGAAGCGGAGGCCGCTCCCTGCCTATTGGGGGTGGCCTCCCTCTGAAACGAGGGTTGGTTATGAACCAGAATATCAATTATATCGGGCTGATAATTCTCCTTCGCCACCTTCAGAGCGCCGGCCTTGTTAGTCGGAAGGAGGCCGGGAGGATCGCCGCCCGGCTCCGTGTAGAGACCGGGGCGGACGTCATATTTTCCCCCTGATTTTTGTTGCGTTTGGATATGGATATTTTGTGGCGGTGCTGGTATTGTGTGTTGCTGACAGGAGGCAATTTCGTGGACGAGCAAAAGAAAACCAGTGGTTCCCTGGCATTGAACAGCACGCCCCGGGTAATCACCATCGCGCCCAGCACCCCGGTCAGGGATCGCAAGCTGCGTGTGGCGGCCTACGCCAGGGTGAGCTCCAGGTCAGAGGATCAGCTCAACTCCTTTGCCGCCCAGAACGCCCACTACACGGAGCTCATCACCGACAACCCGGAGTGGGAGTTTGTGGACGTGTATGCGGACAAGGGTATCACCGGCACCTCGGCGGAAAAGCGGGACGACTTCCAACGGCTGCTGGCGGACTGCCGGCGGGGTCGGGTGGACAAGATCCTGGTGAAGTCCTCCTCCCGGTTCGCCCGGAACGCCAAGGAGTGCCTGGAGACCGTCCGGGAACTGAAGGCCCTAGGGGTGGGGGTATGCTTCGAGGAGCAGGGCATCGACACCTCAGAGTTGGCCGGTGAGTTTCTTACCGCCATCTTCGCCATGATGGACCAGAAGGAGAGCGAAAACATCTCAGACAACCTCCGGTGGAGCATCGACATGAGGATGAGGGCGGGAAAGTACAACACCTGCACCGCACCCTTCGGATACCGCCTGGTCAAAGGGAAGCTGGAGCTGATCCCCGAGCAGGTGCCAATCATCCGGTATATCTACGAAGCGTACCTGTCCGGTAAGACGGCGGGGGATATCGCAGCGGCGCTGAACCTGTTCTCTAAAGGAAAACTCTGGAAGCCACAGCGGATTGACTACATCCTCACCAATGAGCGGTACAGCGGCAACGCCTTTCTGCGGAAACGGTATACGACGGATACCCTGCCACGCAAAATAAAGTATAACCATGGCCAAAAGCCCATGTACTTTGTGGAAGGGATTAACGAGGCAGCGATTTCCCAAGAGGTGTTTAATAAAGCACAGGAATTGCGTCGGAGGCGCGGGGACAGCCAGGTGCCCGGAATCGCAGGCCAACGTCCCCTTGCCAATGGCTGGCTATATTGTGGCTGCTGTGGGAAGGCGCTTCGCCCTAAATGTATAAACAGGAAATGGTACATGGCATGTCGTGGGCATGAAGAATCCACGGAGTTGTGCGACCTCCTGCCCATTGCTGAGGAAGCGGTAGTATCAGCAGTGTTCCACCTGTACTATAAGCTCCGTCACCAGGGAGTGCCTATCCTCACCCAACTGCTCGCAGATCTCCAGAACGCCCGGAAGGGTAAGCTGCTCTGGAGCCTGGACATCGTGGCACTCAACCAGAAAATTGCAGACATCACCCGTCAGGATCGACTGTTGGCCCAGCTCAAGC
>OLNK01002480.1_pt1 | contig 10710 bp, 10 predicted proteins | sample 1672791 | NCBI WGS metagenome assembly OLNK01 (sample SAMEA3136724, study PRJEB25190) | human gut metagenome | biome: human gut; feature: human-associated habitat; material: faeces | place: Austria | collected 2013 | reverse complement strand
CCCAATACTCTCGCTTTTGGATCATGGACACTTCCAGAAGCAACCCCACGGACCGTTGGTACCGCCTGTTCAACCGGTCCAAACCGTGTTTCCGCCATCTTCCAGGGTGCAAAAATCAACTCTTCAAACAAGTCATCCAAGGACTGACCGAATGCTTCTTCTAACCAAAAACCTAGCAAAAGAAAATTGGCATCGGTGTAATGAAAACTCTTGTCCTCTTTTAACTGCAAATTTTCAAGGGCTGCTTTCAATTGTCTCGCACCCATTTGATCCCGATTGGGAATAAAGGGATCAAGCCCAGAAGTATGGGTCAACAGTTCCCGGATGGTCGTCTTTTCATGAGCAAAATGTGGGTAGACCTCTTTAAAAGGGCGATCGAGCGCAAGCTCCCCTTTTGCATACAAAAAGGCACAAATGGTAGCGACTCCGACAACCTTGCTGACACTGGCCAAATCATAGACCAGATCAGCCTCTACTGGCTCTCCTTTTTCAGGATCTGCGAGTCCCAGATAGTGCTCACTCCACTGACCGTTGCGGTAAAGCGCAAGAGAGGCACCTGGATAGATGCCTTCTTGGATTTGTTCGGTGATTTTTTCGATGATTGCATTCACGCTCATCACTCCATTCTTATTCTTCATAAGAAATATGGACCTGATCTTGATTGGCTTCAAACCAGAGTTCGATCTGACTTGGATCCTTGGCAATCAAGAAAGTTCCCTTACGGTGCACAAAATCGACAGCTTCTCCCAAGCGTTCTTTCAAGTCTTCCACATCAAAAGATGCCAATTCGACCTTGATCATGCTCAAATCCCAAGTAACCTTGTTCTCAACTTGGAGATCTTTTCCTTGGGCTTCCTGTAAATGGATAAAGTGGGCCAAAGCTGGCAAGTTGCTATAGAACTTCTCAGACTCAGCAAAATCGGCCGCATTAACCTCAAGAAAGTCCACATCAAAGCTGGTCAAACCTTTGAAATCTTCTGGCACGTCAACAAGAGGCGCTTTCTCCAACGGTTCTAGGCTTTCAAGATTTTCTTCAGCATGCACGAAAATGGTATCTCCTTGAGGAGACACAACTTCAAAGGCGCGACCATTAGCTCCTTGGTAAAGGGCGCTTATTTCTGGCTGGCGGGCCAACAAATAATCAATTTCTTGAGCTTGTGCCACTTTCACCACGATGCGACCCAATTTCTTTGGACCTTCGACCTTACGCGAACGCATACTCGGTGACTCTTCTAAGACGATTTTTTCTACTTTTGAGGCATCTCCTAAAGATAGGAGAGCTCCTTCTTCCACTAATACTTTCATTCCCAATGTCTCTTCATAAAAGCGTTGATTGACATTTCGGTTATTCACTTTCAAGACTGGGATCACTCTTACGATCTGATTTGCTGTCATACTTTCCTCCAAGCACTTTTTATTGTAAAAGATTTTCTGGCTTTTTACAAGAAATCTTGTGCAAAAAAGACAGATTTTTCAAAAATAAAAATCTGTCTTTCTTTTTTTAGTATACTGTTCGTGTATGGACCCGCCCGTTTGGAGCTTCAAATTCGTATTCTAAGTAATCCTGATAGGTCCCTGGTGCAATCACTCCACGCACATCTAATACAGCCGTTCCTGCCTGTCCCACAATGGAATCTGCTAACAGGCAGCAATTAGTAGACAGAACAAAGTAAGATTTAAAACGCGAAGAAGTAAATTTATATAGCTCAGCCCCTAAATCATATTTCAATTTGTAAGCGTAGGTCGGCTGACCGTCTTCCAGTAACCTCCTAGGTGGATCCCAAGGTTCTAACAACTGATCAATTTCAGCTAGACGCTTCTCTACTGCCTGATTCTCTTCTTCGGTAAGGGATAGGCTGTAGCCAAACAGCGTCTTTTGACTCTCTTTTTTACATAGTTCGATGTATGGTTCCTTATCCACTTTAAACAGTACGCCATCCCCAATCGTCCCAAATAGACGCTCTGAAAAGGGATCGTAACTTCCGTAAGAAATGACCTTCCCCTGATAACAAATATCTACATGCCCAATCGCTCCAAATAAGTTGCTGTCAGAAGTATGAACCAAAATTTCTAATTCCCTTGCCTCTTCTTCTTTTTTCACCAATCGATAAGGGCCTGTGTGTCCCGCCGAGCTCCCTTTTTGAAGAAACTGGTTAAACCGTTTTAACTCCTTAGCAGGGATAAAGGCTGCAAAGATAACCGGTAGGCTAATACGAAAGCGACGTTTTAACTCTTGGCCTTGTTGGTCTTTGTCAAATAAAATACCATCTCGAATATTAGAAATCCCCAACAAGACCAGATAAGCCCCCAAGAGGATAAATTGGAAGTGCCCATCTGAACCAGGTTCCAAGACAGTTGCTAGACCAAGCCCACCGTTTAAAAGCGCATCCCATAAATAGAGCCAGCCTCCTTTTACCCGATTGGCCTTATAAAGCCAAAATGTGATCCCATAGACAATGGCACTCCCCAACTGATATGCCCCTAAACAAATCACAACTAAGTTTACGGGCAGACTACTCAGTCGATTCAACCAGATCAACGCAAGTGAAAGAAAAATAAACCAAATAGAGTGGCTATAGGAAATAGACTTGCTACGTAACAAAAAGCGAAGAAGAAAGCTTCCTAGTCCATCAACTAAAAAGTAAATGGCTAATAGATCCAAGGAAAATTTGGTGAAACCAACGCCGTTTCGAAAAATGAGAATCCCAAAAATGACGGCAAGAACCCCAAACAATAAGGTCCGTCTTCTTGCAACTTGTTCAAAAGATATTTTTTTCAATATTCCTTCTCCTTATAGACGAAAGGTCTTTAGACAAATACTATTTTATCAAGTATAATATAAGAAGTAAAGAAAAAAGAAACTGATAAAAGGAGCAGTCTATGAAATACAATCAATATAGCTATCTATCTGTTGACCAAAAAGACATTCTTAAGGAACTAAAAGAAATTGGGTTTGACCTTCCCACCCACCTCCCAGAAAAAGAACTGTTTGAATGGTTTGTCCGCAAGGTTTACTTCACCTATAAAGATACAGATTATCCCCTCTCTAACCTAGTGGTGGATTCTAAAACAGACTTTTTAACGTATATCCAATCTGACTGCGAATGGTCTCCGAACATTTTTTACACAGTAGCCCTCCAATTACTCGGTTTCCGCTATTTTATTGATTTTGAAGATACGGATAGCTTCTTGAAAGAAGTCCAATTTCCGATTGAGTATGGAAACTTGGTAGAAAACCTCTATCACCTTCTCAATACTCGAACAGTAAAAGGAAATTTACTCATCGATCAGTTGGTCAGCGATGGCTTGATTCCTGAAGATAACCAGTATCACTATTTTAACGGCAAGAGCCTCGCAACCTTTACGAGCCATGATGCCATCCGCGAGGTCGTCTATGTGGAAAGTCGGGTCGATACCGACAAAGATGGTCTGCCAGACTTGGTCAAGGTCAGCATTATCCGTCCTCGCTATGAAGGCAAGATTCCAGCTGTTATGACCGCAAGTCCTTATCACCAAGGGACCAACGATAAGGCCAGCGACAAGGCCCTCTACAATATGAATGTCGACCTCGAGGTCAAAGAACCTCATACCATTCAAGTAGAAGTACCTCAATTAGAATTGGTGGATCCTGTCGGTTCAGCTGAGCTAGTCGATGAAGCTGAAGAAACTCTCACCCATATCAATTCCAGCTATACCCTCAACGACTACCTCCTTCCACGCGGCTACGCTAATCTCTACGTATCTGGAGTGGGGACAAAAGATTCGCAAGGCTTGATGACCAATGGAAATTACCAACAAATCGAAGCCTACAAGAACGTTATCGACTGGCTCAATGGCCGTTGCCGTGCCTTTACAGATCACACACGCAAACGCCAAGTCAAAGCTGATTGGTCTAATGGCAAGGTCGCTACCACAGGAATCTCCTACCTTGGAACCATGTCTAACGGTCTTGCGACCACGGGTGTGGATGGTCTAGAAGTCATCATAGCAGAGGCTGGGATCTCTTCTTGGTACAACTACTACCGCGAAAATGGTCTCGTCACAAGTCCTGGTGGCTATCCAGGTGAAGATTTTGACTCCCTTGCCGAATTAACCTACTCGCGCAACCTTCTAGGTGGAGATTATTTACACCACAATGCGGCCCACCAAGCAGATCTAGACATCGTGAAAAAAGAGCTGGACCGCGCTTCCGGAGACTACAACCAATTCTGGCACGATCGGAATTATCTCTTAAACGCAAATCAGGTCAAGGCAGAGGTGGTCTTTACCCATGGTTCCCAAGACTGGAACGTCAAGCCGCTTCACGTCTTTAACATGTTCCAAGCCCTTCCAGCAAGCATCAAGAAACACCTCTTCTACCACAATGGTGCCCATGTCTACCTCAACAACTGGCAGTCCATTGACTTCCGTGAGAGCATGAACGCCCTTCTCTCTAAAAAATTGCTAGGCTACGATTCAAGCTATGAATTGCCTACTGTCATCTGGCAGGACAATACAGGAGAACAAAGTTGGACTTCCTTGGATGATTTTGGCAACCAAACAAGTCAGCGGACCTTCCTACTCGGAAACGGTGAAAAAGTCATCCAAAACCGCTACGAGACAAAAGATTACGAGCGCTATGGCAAGGCTTATCCGACCTTCTTAAGCGATCTTTACCAAGACAAGGCCCAACAGGTGACGATCGATCTTCCAATCGAAGAAGACCTGCACCTCAACGGGAAAGCTCGCCTTCACCTACGACTTCACTCCAGCACCAATAAAGGCCTTCTCTCAGCCCAACTCTTAGAGCTTGGAAGCAAGAAATACCTCCAACCCTATCCTGCAGTCTTATCGGTCCGTACGCTGGATAACGGTCGCTACCATATGCTAGACAACTTGACTGAGTTGCCATTCAAGGAAGCGGGTCAACGAGTGATTTCTAAAGGTTATCTCAACCTTCAAAATAGAAATGACCTCTTAGAGGTTGAGACCGTGACGCCAGGCGAGTGGATGGAATTTGACTTTGATCTTCAACCAACCATCTACAAGCTCGAAAAAGGAGCGACCCTTCGCCTAGTCCTTTACACAACGGACTTTGAAATCACTGTTCGCGATCAAACCGATTACCAACTGACCATTGATTTAGCACAATCAAGCCTCCATCTTCCTGAAATGACAGAGGCCCACTAATCGTGGTATCAAGGCTTAGCCTTTCTTTGCTTCATTTGACAGCTTAGCCTACTTATGTTACTATCTAATAGAGTATTTCATAGAAAAAGATATTAGAGGAAGTTATGGCGATTGAAAAAACTGTCAGCGAAATTGCTGAAATTTTAGGAGTCAGCCGCCAGGCGGTCAATAACCGTGTCAAGGCGCTGGCTCCAGAAGATACCCAAAAAAACGAAAAAGGGGTTACCGTTGTAACCCGTAGTGGCTTGATCAAGCTCGAAGAAATCTACAAAAAAACTATTTTTGAAGATGAGCCAGTCAGCGATGATGTGAAGCAACGCGAATTGATGGAAATTTTAGTAGATGAAAAAAATGCTGAAATCGTCCGTCTCTACGAGCAACTCAAAGCCAAAGACGAGCAACTCGCTAAGAAAGATGAACAGTTGCGCGTGAAAGACGTTCAAATTGCTGAAAAAGACAAGCAATTGGACCAACAACAACAATTGACTTTACAAGCAATGAACGACCGCGATACCTTGAAACTTGAACTCGAACAAGCCAATGAAAAAGTTCAAGAGCAAGAAAGCAAAGGTTTCTGGGCACGCGTTTTCCGTCGATAATCCGGGGCTGGATCCTACCAGTCCCTTTTCTTTTCTACCACAGGAGATTTCCCATGAAAGCATTAGAAGATTATATCGCCTTTGATCTCGAATTTAACCAATACGAAGGCGCCTATCAGATCATCCAGGTGTCTGCCGTACGTTTTACGGACGGTAAAGAAGTCGACCACTACGACTCCTACGTATACACCGATAAGCCTCTAAAAAGCTTTATTAACGGCCTGACTGGCATTACCCAGGACAAGATCCAAAATGCTCCACAACTAGAGCAGGTCCTCGGCGAATTCAAGGCCTTCGTTGGAGACCGGCCCTTGATTGGATACAATGCCAAAAAGAGCGACCTACCCATCCTGCTTGAAAATGGCTTGGATCTAGAAGACCAGTACGCTGTCGATGTCTTTGACGAGGCTTTCGAACGCCGTCCATCTGACCTCCACGGCATTAAAAATCTCCAACTCCACACTGTTGCAGAATTTTTGGGAGTTGCAGGAAAATCACACGATAGCTTAGAAGACGCCCGCATGACAGCTCTTGTCTACGAACAATTCCTCGAATTTGATCAAGGTCGCACCCTCCTTGAAGAGCAAGAGAACTTCTCCATCAACCCCTTCGGAGGATTGGATTTAGCAGGATTTTTTGATGAATAAAAAGAGAGAGTGGGACAGAAATCGGTAATTCGTTAGAATTCGATTTCGTCGTCCCACCTCCGCACAGTTGAGTAGGGCTGTAAAAGCTGATGAAATCAGCGTAGTAGAGCCCACTCAACCACTGCGTCTTGCTCGACAATCCAAAAACAATTAAGAGGCTAGGACTTTTGTCCCAGCCTCTTTTGAGTTAATGAAAACTTCCTTAGCTTAAAATGGCAATTTCCCTGCGAAAGCACCTAGTTTTTTCTTGGTTGCAGCATCAATTTCTTCAATTGCAGCATTGATAGCTTGGACGGTCATATCAGAAAGCGTTTCTGTATCTTCAGGATCGACCACTGCAACATTGAAATCAATGGAGACGACCTTCTTATCACCTGTAAGAGTCGCGACAACCAAATCTTGAGCAGATTTTCCGACAAATTGAGTTGCAGCTAATTCTGCTTGGCTTTGCTCCATTTGCTTCTGCAATTTTTGAGCTTGCTTCATCATATTCTGCATATTCATCATAATGTTTTCTAGATTCCTTTCGTATCAAGGGTTTAGACCCTGTTTCTTAATTTTTACTGCCCACTTCTGCCCATTTTTCTAAAAATCGTCAAATGCGTTAGCGACTTCTTTTTGTTGTGATGGGAACAAATGTGAGTAGATATTTATTGTTGTATTGATAGAACTATGTCCTAGTCGTTTCATCAGTGTGAAAAAAATATAATCCTTTCCTTCTCCTCTCCTCAATCCCTGATTTATCAAAAAGGCTACATGCGAATGCCTAAAATCATGGTTTCGGATCAATTTGAAATCTTCTGGCAATCTTTTCTTGAATGACGCTCTAAAGTTAGAGACATTCGGAGCAGTCATAGGTTCCCCTGAAAATTGGAAAATCTGCAAATCATCTGTTGAATCAGTGAGCTTAGACAGCCTCTGACTTTGTACTGACTTCCAGTTTTTCAACTCATTCACAAAAGCTTTATGGATGTAGATTTCTCTATTTGATTGAGTTGTCTTTACAGATCCAATATGTGTTTTCCCATTGCGATAATAGGCTGACTTACGGATTTTAATATATCCCTCGTCAAGAAAAACATCTCTCCAAGTCAAGGCAAGTGCCTCCCCCATACGAATTCCCGTAAACATGAGCACACGATACAGAAGTTTAAAAGGATACTCACTTTCTTCAAAATAAGATTCAAACTCCTTGAATTGTTCAGGAGTATAATAAGACATTTCTTTATGCTTTTCTGGAAGTTTCCTAATAGCATCACATGGATTATCTTGTCTAAATCCTTTCGAAATAGCAATATCAAACAACTTATGAACAAAAATCATTTGTTGGTTAATATGCGTTGGTGTAAGTGTCCCACCTTTTACACTAGGTTTTTCAATTAACCAATCTCGATATTTTTTTACATCTTGAATGGTAACTGAAGACATATCAGCATTTTCAAAGAATCGCGATACATATTGGGTATAGTATGAGTTCTGAGTATCTATTGTACCTCTTTTATTTCCACGAAGCTCATCTTCTTCTTTTAACATTACATAAAGAGAGGAAATGGTGAGTTTTTTTGTATTCTGTATCTGATTTAACTTATGGATACGGTAATAAGCCTCATATTCCTCTGCTTCTTTTTTTGTTAAAAAATTAGATTTGCGGTGTCGTATACGTTTGCCAGTTAAGGAACTTTTACCATCACTAATATCAACTAGCCACAGTCCATCGTCCTGTTTTATTACTGCCATGCTATTTTTCTCCTTCAGTCATGACAGCGCTTTGAAGGTTCTCCTCAATTATATCATTTTTTAATTGTATTTGAAAACCAAGAATGGATTCAACTGTAATAATCGGTACACGTCCAATACGTTTATTCTTATACCATTCAAATCCTTCTTGTACAAGCTGGCTTTTAGCCTTTCGTATTAATTTACTAGCTTGTGTTTCAGAATATCCAATCAATTCCATTAAATCATTTTTATCTACAACTTGAATCATCTATATCTATTCCTTTCTAATGTCCAATAACATAGGTAAATTGTTTGGCGGTTTCTGCATCAAATGTGCGGTAACTAATTATTCCTAACCCTTTTACATTACACTCTGAGACGAGAATTGAACCATCTGATTTGACCTGTTCCACAAATGAAATGTGTCCGTATATTGGATCAGCTCCAGCTTGTCCAGGGCTAAATGATAGAGCAGAGTGTTCTGTTGGTGTATGGGTTGTTGTGAAACCTGGCTTATTCATCCATTGTCCACCATTTCCCATAAATGGATCAAAGTTGACTCCGACTTGTTTTCCACGGTTGAAGACATACCAGGTACATTGTCCCCAAGGATAGGTACTAGTGATATATCCTGTGGTATCAATAGCTGTTGTCAAACTATAACCTACAGGTATATCATTTGAAGTTACTCCGCCACCATCTCTAGTTTTTCCTGTAGTTTGTTCAGAAGCTTTTGGAGTTCCTCCATGTTCATCAATGAAGGCATCCAGTTTTTGCATGGTTTCTGCACGTCTTTTTCCTGATCCGGTGGTATCTGTGAAATAGACCCCACCATCAGTTGCTGGATTGAGTGTTCCATTCGCAAACTTTTTAGCCTTATCATCTTGAATTTTGAAGGTTTGGTTTTTATTCCCAATGATGGTTTGCTGGGTTAGTCCAACAACAGCAATCTCATCATTAAAGTTATTGGCATATTCTGGATTGGAGTCATAGGCTCCAAAACCAAACATATTGGCTCCAGGATTGGTGGCCACACCAGCAGTTCCAAGGGAGCTTTCATTCAGTGCGATCGCAACAATTCCACGGACATCAAGATTTGATTTAGCTTCCCATTCGAGAAGCTTTTTTCCATTAATTCGGTTCTTATCATAGGAGATTCCTAACGTATCTAAAAAGCCGTCTAATTGCTCTGCCGTGATACCGAAGCGATGAACAAGTAAGTTATGAGTATAGGGATCTCCATCTGACCAGTGATCCGCATAAGTCACTCCATTTTGGGATTGAGGTGAGCCATTCGTTCCACCACCTCCGACAGCCCCCATAAGGATAATGATGATGAGGACCGGTAGAAAGAGAGGAATGAGACCGGCTAATAGAAACCATTTTAGTTTTTTCATCGAATCTCCTTTCTAGTTAATGTCTTATATAAGCAGTGAACAGAACAGTCCCAAAACGCCATTTTGCATCTAAAACGACTGAATAGGACTTAGCCTGTAAGATGATTTTGTCTCTTTCTTGTTCTGATACTGGAAACAAAAGAAGGAAATCGACTGAGCGTTTTCCTTCTTGGTAGGCTTGATAAAGAGTTTCTTCAAGAACTCTTGGAAAAGCAGTTCTTGAGCGTATCTTGGTATTCATATCATTCTCCTCTAAGTTGTCTTAAGCGTTCTGTTAATCGGTCTCTTCGTTCAATATTGGTTCTCAATTTATCATCTCGTGTCATGGTTTTCCTATAAGCACGAGTGAAGGCATTGGATCCTTGGGCTTTGTACATGGCTTGAGGATCTTTATATTCCTCTAATTTGTGCTCAATACTATTAATGCGGAGTTGTTTAAATGGAGAAATCCATTCTTCTTTAAGAGTTTGAAATTCCTCGTTTGAACTTGGTGTTGGCTCTACCGTGATTGGAGATTCCATTGAAGGAGTTGGTGTTTTTTCTTCAACTGGTTTAACACTTTCAAGCGTTGCCTTTGTTTTCGGAATGCTTGGTTCTGGAGCATCTGGAGTTACTGGAGTCTCAAGTGTTTCCGTTGGGAGCACTTCATCAAGTTGGTGCTCTGAACCCTTATTGGTAAAGAAAGAACCAACATTTTGGAAGTGACTCTTGGCATTCATCATCATCCCAGCTCCAAATCCAGCACCTGCTAAGGCAAAGTTTCCAAGGTGTTGAGCAGATGAAAGACTTCTCGATGGTACTTGTGAAGCCACCTCTCTGGTCTTTGTGACTCCTTTTTCAACTTTGTTTCCAATGTCACTCGCCACCATTCGTGCTTTAGAGCCAAGAATGAATTGGATCAACTCAGCTTTGTATTTCCATAGAAGGAAGTATACAAGTCCTTTTGAGACAACCGAAATGAGTAGTTTAAAGACCAGACCAAAGATGATCAAGGATGGAAGTGTTTTAAGGATACTATCAAAGCCAGTAATGACAATATTTTCAATCATTTTCTCAATATAGAAGACTAACAGAGTTAATAGACTCGTGATAGCTGGAAAAAGAAGCCCACCAAACATGACTTTCAAGACTCCAAAAATCAGATCCTGCATTCTTGGCACAAAAGACATTAATAGCACA
>OLNK01002470.1_pt1 | contig 10743 bp, 10 predicted proteins | sample 1672791 | NCBI WGS metagenome assembly OLNK01 (sample SAMEA3136724, study PRJEB25190) | human gut metagenome | biome: human gut; feature: human-associated habitat; material: faeces | place: Austria | collected 2013 | reverse complement strand
TGTGGCAGCCTGATCACTCAGGCAAAATACTCTCCAGGAAAACCGGAGCGGTTCAGTAACGTCCGATAAGCGAAGCCTGAATGTCGGAGACTTTCGGTACAGCCGATCCGTAGATCACATTCATCGCGTTGGTATAACCAGCGATTTGCCCCACATCAGGTTGAGTAACGATAGCTGTGGAAGTCCACTTTTCTTTGGCAACGGCCAGATACCCTATAGCCAGGGCAATAGCAACAATGACAGAGATGATAATTGTCATCTTGCCGCGCCACAACTGCACCAGTAAATCAATCAAATCAATCTGTTCCGGGTCATGGTTTTGCCCAGAAACATTATTATTTTCTACTCTCATCATTACCCTAACGGACGAAATAATTTTAAGTCGCCATAGTTTAGCGATAATCGCCATGAATGCTATAGGATAAATGATAAAAATAATGAATTATTACAAAGGGAACATAAGAGAATCAGGGCGAAAATCGCCCTGATAACAGGATGTTAGTCACTGCCAAAGAGATCGCGGGTGTAGACTTTGTCTGCCACATCCTTAAGCTCTTCTGCCATACGGTTGGAAATAATGACGTCGGCTTGTTGTTTGAAGGTGGCGAGATCTCGTTCCAGGCGAGAGTTGAAGAATGAGTCTTCTTTCATCACTGGCTCGTATATGATCACTTCAACGCCTTTCGCCTTGATACGCTTCATAATCCCCTGAATGGAAGACGCACGGAAGTTATCTGACCCGCTCTTCATAATCAGACGATAAATACCCACCACTTGCGGCTTTCGTGACAAAATGGCATCGGCAATAAAATCTTTACGCGTGCGGTTTGCATCGACAATTGCCGAGATCAGGTTATTCGGCACAGACTGGTAGTTCGCCAGTAACTGCTTGGTATCTTTCGGCAGACAATAACCACCATAACCAAACGACGGGTTGTTGTAATGGTTGCCAATACGCGGATCGAGACAAACGCCTTCGATAATCTGGCGAGTATTCAGCCCTAAACTTTCTGCATAGCTATCCAGTTCATTAAAGTATGCTACGCGCATCGCCAGATAAGTATTAGCGAAAAGTTTAATCGCTTCTGCTTCGGTTGAATCGGTAAACAGGGTCGGGATATTTTGCTTAATCGCTCCTTCCTGTAACAACGCAGCAAAACGTTCTGCGCGTTCTGAACGCTCACCTATGACAATACGTGACGGATGGAGATTATCGTAAAGGGCTTTACCTTCACGGAGAAATTCCGGAGAGAAAATAATATTTTCAGTACGATATTTCTTATGCATCGCTGCGGTAAAACCAACGGGAACCGTTGATTTGACGACCATAACCGCATAAGGATTTATTTCAACTACGTCTTTAATTACTGATTCTACACTGGATGTATTGAAATAATTAGTTTTAGGATCATAGTCGGTTGGAGTGGCGATGATGACATAATCAGCATCCCGGTAGGCTTCATTTTTATCTAATGTGGCATTAAAGTGTATTTTATCTGCTTGCAAAAACTGCTGAATTTCCTTATCAACAATAGGAGATATCCGATCATTCAGCATAGCAACGCGTGACGGTAAAATATCTAATGCCACAACCTCATGATTTTGTGCGATTAGAAGCCCGTTTGACAAGCCTACATAGCCAGTACCGGAAATGGTGATTTTCATTTCATGCTCTCAGAATTAACTTAACTGTGAATCATGATGTTTTTAGCATCCTGATAAGAGCTAAAAGTTTTAACGCTACGTTGTTCGATGGTCAACGCAACGAAAAACAATTCAGATTTTCTTTATAAGAATAGCTGATATTTATTAAGTTAATATTAAGCAGTGAAATTTAGTCTATAAGATAATTGGCAAAAAAAAGCCCGGTGCAATATACGCCGGGCCTCAATTTTATTGTTGGTTAAATCAGATTAATCCAGCCATTCAGTATGGAACACACCGGCTTTATCAATGCGCTTATAAGTATGTGCACCGAAATAGTCACGCTGTGCCTGGATCAGGTTCGCAGGCAGAACAGCGGCACGGTAGCTATCGTAATAGGCAACCGCAGCGGCGAAGGTCGGAACCGGGATACCGTTCTGCACTGCATAAGCAACGACATCACGCAGCGCCTGCTGGTAGTCATCGGCAATTTGCTTGAAGTACGGAGCCAGCAGTAGGTTAGCGATCTGCGGATTTTCGGCATATGCATCGGTGATTTTCTGCAGGAACTGCGCACGGATGATGCAGCCAGCACGGAAAATCTTCGCGATTTCGCCGTAGTTCAGATCCCAGTTGTACTCTTCAGACGCAGCACGCAGCTGAGAGAAGCCCTGGGCGTAAGAAACGATTTTGCCCAGATACAGCGCACGACGAACTTTTTCGATGAACTCAGCCTTGTCGCCAGCTGGCTGCGCTTGCGGGCCAGAGAGAACTTTAGATGCGGCAACACGCTGATCTTTCAGAGAAGAGATATAACGTGCAAACACAGACTCGGTAATCAGCGACAGCGGTTCACCGAGATCCAGCGCGCTCTGGCTGGTCCATTTACCGGTACCTTTGTTAGCCGCTTCATCCAGAATCACATCAACCAGGTAGTTACCGTCTTCATCTTTTTTAGTGAAGATGTCTTTAGTGATGTCGATCAGGTAGCTGCTCAGTTCACCGTTATTCCACTCGGTAAAGGTCTGCGCCAATTCTTCGTTGGTGAGATTCAGGCCACCTTTAAGCAGAGAATAGGCTTCAGCAATCAGCTGCATATCGCCGTATTCAATACCGTTGTGAACCATCTTCACATAGTGACCTGCACCATCGGCACCAATATAGGTAACGCATGGCTCACCGTCTTCAGCCACTGCGGCGATTTTGGTCAGGATCGGTGCAACCAGTTCATAGGCTTCTTTCTGCCCACCAGGCATAATGGAAGGACCTTTTAGTGCGCCCTCCTCACCACCGGAAACACCGGTACCGATAAAGTTAAAACCTTCGGCAGAAAGCTCACGGTTACGACGAATGGTGTCCTGGAAGAAGGTGTTACCACCATCAATGATGATGTCACCTTTATCGAGGTATGGTTTGAGGGAATCAATAGCAGCATCCGTGCCAGCACCTGCTTTCACCATTAACAGGATGCGACGAGGCGTTTCCAGAGATTCAACAAACTCTTTCACCGTATAGTAAGGAACCAGTTTCTTGCCTGGATTTTCGGCAATCACTTCTTCCGTCTTCTCACGGGAACGGTTGAAAATAGAGACGGTATAACCACGGCTTTCGATGTTGAGCGCAAGGTTGCGCCCCATCACTGCCATACCGACTACGCCGATCTGTTGCTTTGACATTGTTTACTCCTGTCAGGGGTCAAAATAAGTAGCCAAAGTAGTATAACGTTATACTAGTCGCTAAATCTATTTTAGTTGAAGGTCAAAAAATGTTAATTAGTAGAGCAAACATTAGTAAGAATCTATCACGCTTTCGCCGTCTCAGTTTAGCAATATTAACAGCAAGATATAAATTACCGAAGTAGCCATTGTAAAGAGCCTTATTAAGAAAAGGATCATCACGTAAAGATAATACTGCAATTAATTTTTCGATCTCAGTACGATACCACTTCTTTTGTATTAGCTTAAATCTCTTGAGAAATGATTTCAGACTATTATTAGCACCAACTTGGTTATTTTCATGTTGACGGTAGAGCATACTAGATCTATCGTCAATGAACCATGTAAAATTATTACTGCGTGCAAAAGCGTAAACAAACCAATCATGAAGATATAACGACAATACTTGATCTTTATTATTTTCTATAAAATATTTTAATTTAAAGAAAACATCTTTTCTTATAACATAAGTACAACCTGGCCCACCTGCTTCAAATACATAATCATATTTTACCATTGGCTGTGATTTAATTACATCAATTTTACGCCCATCGTTCCAAAATGCAGTCACATTACTAGAGTAAAAATCATATTCATTTAATACACTAACAGCCCGCCTTAATTTATCAGCAAACCATATATCATCTTGATCAGCAAAAGCTATATAATCAAACTTTTGAACATCGGCCTCAAGAATTAATCGAAAAAAATTTTTTGCTGCTCCGCCAAATACTTATCCAAATGGTAAATACGATATATTATTATACTTTAATGAAAGATCATGAATAATTCTTTCCGTACCATCTGATGACTTATCAACACTTACGCAAATAGAAACGTCCACATCTTCTTGGTTTAAAATTGACTCAATTTGTTCAACAATCCATTTATTGCCATTATAAGCGGCCATCAACACCAATACTTTACTTTGCATTCAAAGCCCCAGGAGATTTTTTGGATAGTATATAAAGTACTTAATTATTATGCGACGACAGAACTTTAGCAAAGAATAGCCTGAAAAAAACAAATATTCTTTATATTCAAGTTTTCTATCTTTCAAAAGAATATAAAAATTTTTTAATTCACCTTTTTCCATTTGCCAAAGATGACTTCCAAGTCCTTTTCCTGATGCATAAGGGTGTTTATCGTCACCATATTTAATAAGATCGCTCGTCAATACCGCACAGCGGAAATGGTAGCAAACTTGAGAGAAAAATAATGCATCTTCGCAATATCTTCTTCCTGCTACAAAACCAGGAACTTTCAATAATACGTCTCGTTTAAATAATACTGTTGATGGTTGGAAATATTGTTTAAACAATTGCATCTTAAAAGAAATTTCAATATAACCATCATCTTTATTACTTCCATTGTAAATACCATTAAATCCACCACCCACTAATGAAAAATTATGTTCGTTAATAAACTTCATTTGTTTTTGAAGTTTATCTGGATACCAAACATCATCAGCATCCAGGAAAGCAATAAATGTTCCAGTTGCATATTTTACTCCTTCATTACGGGCTGAAGCTACACCCTCATTGTTTTTTTTTATTAACTTAATTAATGAAGGATATTTCTCTGAAAACCCTATAACAATGGTTGAAGTATTATCTGAGGAACCATCATCCACGACAATAATCTCTTTAACGAAGTCACCATGTTGTCCACACACAGAATTCAAAGCTTCAGAAATAGTATACTCAGCGTTATAGGCTGGAATTATTACACTTATTTCACACACAGTAACACCACCTATTTCACAAATTTAGGAATAATAAGTCCCACTTTTTTATAACATTTTCAGGCCAATATTTTTGTGCAGTTATTTTAGCATTCTCACTGACTTGAATTAATTTTTGTTCGTTTTGAAGCAGTTCACTACATTTTTTATAAAGAGATGAATAATCTCCATCAGGTATTAAATAACCATCATATCCATCAGTAATAATTTCCCCAGGGCCTGTTGGACAACTGTAGCTAATTACTATACATCCTGCAGCCATTGCCTCCACAATGACCATGGAAAAACTTTCCCTGTGTGATGTAACAATAAAAAATTTTGAATTTTGCATCTCAGCAAACATTTTCTTTGTTGAACCCTGAATTACTTTATGAGCCGATGAAGATATGTTACAAAGTCGCTGATAGTCGCTCCCATGACCGAACAATTTAAAACTCAAACTGTTTTTTTTAGTTAGATCATCGTGAAGTTTGATAAAATCTTCAAATCTTTTTATAGGATGTAATCTTCCTCCGGCTAAAAAGTCGGTCTCACGCGTTGAGAAATCATTATGAATATCATTCGTGATAAAATCCGTATCTAAAATATTTGGGATGATATAACATTTTTTGTGCCACTTTTTATATAGTTTGAAATCTACGTTTGTCAGGCATACTATTGCATCACATCCAATTTTATATGCAATCTTACGTAAAAATCTTACCTTTAAAGAATGAGCAAAATAATCAGCATGTTGATGAGCTATTAGTTTATTTTTTCTATTTGAAAAGAAAAAAATCAAACTAATGATAAATGATAATCTATCATAGGCTGATATTATTATCGTGGATTCATCCAATGTATTGATATATTTTTTTAACTTTACAAATTCGTTAGATCCTTTCAATACTCTATAGCGCTCAGTGCTATTCAACGCAACCTCATTATTTTCATATAATGATACCAGTTCGACATTATGGCCAGCTTTTCTGAGATTTTTTGCTAAGGTAAATGAACTGCGTTCAATTCCTCCTAAATCACAAACATTAAGGACTATAATTGAAATATTCATTCTCTTACTTCCGCTCATCAATTTTTTCACCCACTTTTTTAGGTAAAATTAACAAGTATTACCAAATAATATTTTGGTAATCATACCCATCCAATGTTGCATATCCGTAGACTTTATATGCTGTTAAAATAAATACAACCAACATATAAGCCATTTTCATGCTATTTTTCTTGCAATAAACAAATATATAATTATATATTACAGCATCAAAAACCAGAAAATATAAACTCAGTCTAACAGCAACATCTGGAAAAGACTGATATAAAGCGAAGTAACACAGTAAACCAACAAGATATAATTTTACAAAAATATTTGATTCAAGATTTTTTAACCTAACAACAGATAACAGTAGCAATAATGGCATTATGCGTTTAATACCACCGATTATATAATCTCCCAAAGTGTAAATGTCATTATATGATTGATCAGTATACAGCTTAATATCACGAAAATAGCCGAGTTGTGATGCAACATCAGTTATGCCTAAGAATAAAGTTGAAATAGCTAATGAAAAAATCGCTCCTAGAAGAATATTTCTGAACGAGGCTTTAAAATATTGAACAAAATAAGCAAGAATGAAAAATATTGCTGTTTTATGAAACAAGCAAGCAATAATTATTGTTATAACGAAGCAGACAAATTTTTTTCTTACTATAAAAAAAGTCGAAAACAGCGTTAATGCTAAGGCAATGCCTTGTCGCATTCCACTCAAATTTAAATAAAAAAACAAATCTGAAAAATAAACTAGCAAAAAAATCAACTTATAGAAAACAAATTCATATGTAAATATACTGATGAATAAAAAAGACAAAGAGGCAACTAATAATAAAAGGACATTAAAGCTTAACCCTTTTAAGATATTATTGATGTATGTATATCCAATTTCAATATTTTGTGAGATTAACTCATTTTGATTGTAAAACATACTCTCATATGCTTTCCAATCAATTCCCACATGCTCACGCGTTGAAGCTAGTACAATTAACCAAAAAATACAAAAAATATATAACAGATTTTTATACGCTCTATTCTTAAGAAAGAAAATATCACTAACGGCAGAAAGAGACAAAGCTATAAAATAGATAAAATACATTTCATCTCCAAGCTATAAAATATGGAAGCATATTTTATACTTTTTGTTTTTCATAAAAATATTATACATTGTCTTTTTTTATTGATAATGTATCAAAATACTTTGCTAATATTTTCAGGTACGAATCTCCATGAATGCTGCAAGGTTCTATATAATTCCCTTCGGCCCATTCATTCCACGATTTAATCATAACTATTTTTGGATGAGTCTGCTTTTGGCTCATTAGCAATGAAGTTTTATTAACGTGCTCTTCAAAGGCTTTAGGATTTGTGTTTTTCAGCACAACCCCTTTTTTACCATGGCGAAAACTTGAGTCCCAACCAGGAAAAATTATAGGTATCTGTTTACTTTGTAATTCAATATCAGTATTCATTTTTTTGATTAAGGTTTCATAATTATATATTCTCGGCAGTACTATATTATGTTTCTGTGCCATCATTATTATCTTATCAAAAACTTTCCTAATTAAATAACGGTGTTTCATAAAATCACAGCTATTAAGGTATTGTTCTACGAGATTTATCTGTTTATCCGAAGGTAAAAGATTCTCACCAATAAAATAAACACCGTTAAATCCCTCTTTTTTAGAGCGTTCGATAAAATATGAAATAAGGGATTCACCATTGCACGCATTTTTAAGATCGTATATTATAAAAACAGGCTTGTTATCTATTTTAGTATATCGAGGGTCTTTAAAAAATGGCAATAAATAATCAAAATATTTACTTAAAGAAAAATTATATTTCTGTTCTTTCAACAATATATTTTTACTTTTATTCCACCATGAATGGTTAGCCCAAGCAAAACAAAATTTAACATCAATATCACTTTTCAGAATTAATTCAGCGGGTTTTTCTAAGAGTAGATCTTCGTCATCAAACCAATAATGCCAAAAACAAAAAGTGGACACTTCATGTTTTTTTGCTAGAGCATATTGTTTTTCTATAGTTTTAACATCCGTGAGGTCATAATACCCCAGAGGCTCTATTGGATAAGGAATTTTATGATCTGGAAATAATTTTTTTGCATTCCTTAAATTAACCCACTCAGTAAATCCCTCACCCCACCACTCATCATTTTCTTTTATTGTATGATACTGGGGCAAATAATATGCAAAAATTTCTTCAACTTCAGTTTTCATTTACGTTCCTTTATCAATAAATCTATAAATATAATGCACTTAAAAGCACAACTCTTTTATTACTCAAGGTATTTAGCATCGTTGTACTTTTGATGTTGCCTTATTATTTATTGCTATAGCTTAATTCAATTAATAAATGTTTTTCAATTTTTATTTTGCTAGTAGATAGGATATTATTACTTTAAATATGATTTAATTTTTCGGAGTTCAATATAAAAGAAAATAATCATTAGAAAGGTTATTACTAACTCAGTAATAATAACAGATGTAAGCATGCCAAAAATACTATATTTTTCCATCAACGGTATGGTATAAAACAGATGTAAAAACGCACCAGTCACATAAATTTTTGTTAACGTTTTCTCCTTCCCTAACGTGATTAATCCCCATTGTCCATAAACTATTGCTACGGCAATTACAAATAAAAGTATCGACATCCATTTGAACAATATAGCAGATGAAGAAAAATCTTCTCCTAAATACATTGTTGCAAGTTTTTGCCCAAAAACAAATACTAGTATAGAACCGAAGAAAGAAACGATAAGAAATGGCCCCCCATATTTAAATAGTTTATGCCCTACAGTGCCATTTTCCTTATTCATTTTTGGAAAAATAACTTGCTGAATTGGGATATAACATGATTGTACTGCAACCCTCAACTTATCTGCAGCTGAATACAAGCCAACCATTGTAGGGCTATAAAAATAGCCTAGAATCAATGTATTGAATGTCGTATAGAAACTAATAGATACTTGCGATATAAATAATGGTGCGCTTTCTTTTAGCTCATTAAAAACCGAAGATATATCTACTTTATTCAAGGTCGCAATTTTTTCTTTCTTTATATAGAAATGAGCAATGACACCAGGAATCAATAATGGTAACGTAAGAACTATGGCAGCATTAATTATATCACCAGAATTCCTTACTAAAAGGAAAGTTAGTATCGTCATCAAAGTTTTGGAACATATACTGATCCAAGCAATGTTTCGCATTAACTCTAATCCTTGAAACAAATAAATAGGAAATAAACAATTACCAATAACTCCGATGAACATTACTAATATAACATCTCTTTGTTCGTAAAACAATCCAAAACAATATATTAAAATTAAAATAGCACATAGACATAAAAAAGATAATAATAAGCGCGCATAAAACGTACTCGTATAAATACTGTTTATATTATCCTTCCCATTCGCTAATGTGATTTTTTTAGTTGCACTTAAATTAAAACCGTAATCAGTTATGATAATACAATATTGTATTACGGCTTGAGCAAGCATCACCCCTCCGAATTGTGATACTCCTAAAACTCTCACTAAATAGGGCAAAGTAATTAACGGGAAAACATAATTTGTTATTTGAACTAAAGATAAATAAAAAATATTAATAAACATTAATTCTTGCCCTTATTTACAAAAAAACTTCAACTTAAACAAAGATTCTTACGATCTTTATCTGATAATATAATTTTTTCCATCTTTGGCCATGCTATACCAATTCTAGTATCGGACCATAGAAGACCTGCCTCATGTTCCTTTGAATAATAATTATTAGTTTTGTAGACAAATTCTGCAGTATCGCTCAGGACCAGAAATCCATGTGCAAAGCCTTCAGGAATCCATAATTGTCTTTTATTTTCAGCAGATAGATTTATACCAACCCACTTTCCAAAGGTTTTTGATGATTCTCTGATATCTACGGCAACATCGAAGACTTCCCCAACAACACAACGAACTAATTTAGCCTGAGCGTAAGGAGCTTTTTGATAATGTAGTCCTCTCAGTACTCCTCTGCTCGATTTAGAATGATTATCCTGAACAAATTCAACCTTACGCCCTACAGCCTCTTCGAAAACTTTCTGATTAAAGCTTTCCATAAAGAAACCACGCTCATCACCAAAAACTTTCGGCTCAAAAATTAACACATCAGGAATTTCAGTTTTAATTACGTTCATTTTATTAATAACCTTCAATCATTTTTAGTAGGTACTGACCATAAGCATTTTTTTTCAGCGGTTCAGCTAATACTTTCACCTGCTCTGCATCAATAAACCCTTTACGGTAAGCAATTTCTTCTGGGCAGGAAACCTTTAGTCCCTGGCGCTCTTCAATTGTGGCAATGAAGTTGCTTGCTTCAATAAGACTCTGATGTGTCCCCGTATCCAGCCATGCATAACCACGCCCCATCATGGCAACGGATAAACGCCCCTGTTCCATATAAATACGGTTAATATCGGTAATTTCCAGTTCACCACGGGCAGAAGGCTTAAGGTTTTTCGCCATTTCGACAACATCGTTATCATAGAAATAAAGCCCGGTTACCGCATAATTACTTTTTGGTTGTAGCGGT
>OLNK01002462.1_pt1 | contig 10761 bp, 8 predicted proteins | sample 1672791 | NCBI WGS metagenome assembly OLNK01 (sample SAMEA3136724, study PRJEB25190) | human gut metagenome | biome: human gut; feature: human-associated habitat; material: faeces | place: Austria | collected 2013 | reverse complement strand
TGGCGGCGGTCGCTATGACGGCTTGGTCGAGCTCGAGGGCGGCAAGCCCACGGCAGGCGTCGGCTTCGCCGTCGGCTTTGAGCGCGCCCTGCTGGCCCTGCAGGCCTTTGGCAACGATTTGGGTGCCGATGAGGCCCCGTGCGTCTATGTCGCCAACGCCGGCAAGGAGCTGCGCCAGAACGTTTTTGCCATCACGCAGGAGCTTCGCGCCGCAGGTATCGTGACCGAGGCCGACTATCAGGGCCGTTCGCTCAAGGCCCAGTTTAAGCAGGCCGACAAGGTGGGCGCTAAGCTCATCCTAGTCCTGGGTGGCGACGAGCTTGCCGCCGGCAAGGTCAAGGTGCGCGACATGGAGAGCCATGACGAGGTACTGGTCGATCTGGCCAACGTGGTCGAGGCGGTTCGCGAGCGCCTGTAGCGCATCTTTTTGAGCTGCGGGCCTGCTAACGTGCCCTGCTCATGGAGAGCGATTGTTACGGGGGTGTTTCGCTTTTATGCGGAATGCCCCCGTTTACGTATGCCGCCCACCGAGAAATACGACCATTTAGGGCAAAAACCTTTGCAATGCAGAAAATACTTTTGTGTGGTAAAGCGCAATCAGTGTCGAAAGTATTTCTCAAGCGCCTATAATGAATACCGCATGTTACGTGCATAGAAGGAGGAATGGGAGGAAACGTGGCTGAGAACCTAAGCAACCAGTCTGTACCCGAAGCCGCGGCGCGCGTCGCTGCCGTGGTCAACCGCCTCGTTAACCGAATCGGCTCGAATGCCGAGTCCAGGGAGCGTCTCGCCGAGATCGAGATCCCCGAGGAGCTGCGCGACAATCTGGCGCTGTTCTTGCGCCTGGAGCGCCGTGTGCTTAGCGAGTATGATCCCGAGATCGCGGACCTGTTCGACAAGATTTTGACAGCCGAGATTGTGGTCAATGCCGGCAACCCCGGTACCTGCGCTGCCGACGAAGCCGTCGACGAGCAGGGCGTGCCCACCGCCGACGAGTCCACTGCCGTGGCATTTCGTGAGGTCGTCGATTTGATCGACAGCCTGCCGCTCGATAAGCAGCAGGTCATTGTCCGCGCCTTTACGAGTTTTTTCCATCTGGCAAACCTGTCGGAGGAGAACTACCGTGTGGCGCAGCTGCGCGAGCGCGAGGCCGGTGCGTCGACCGATACCGAGGTCGATCCTGCCAACGAGCTTACCGTTGCCTATCACCAGCTGGTGAATGAGCTGGGTGTCGAGGGCGCCAACGAGCTGCTCGGCAAGCTCGAGTTCCACCCTGTCTTTACCGCACATCCCACCGAGGCCCGTCGTAAGGCCGTCGAGGGCAAGATCCGCCGTATCTCCAACCTGCTGGAGGAGCGTCCGCGTCTGGGCGGCTCCGACCTGGTGGAGAACGAGCGCCATATGCTGCAGGAGATCGACGCCCTGGTGCGTACGAGCCCCATCGCGCTCAAGAAGCCCACGCCGGTCGAGGAAGCCGATACCATCATCGACATCTTCGATAACACGCTGTTCGACGTTATCCCCGTTATCTATCGTCGTTTTGACGATTGGGTGCTGGGCGACAAGGCCGGTACTGTGCCGCCGCTGTGCCCGGCGTTCTTCCATCCCGGCAGCTGGATCGGTTCCGACCGCGACGGTAACCCCAACGTCACCGCCAAGGTGAGCCGTGAGGTCGCCGCCAAGTACTTTACGCACATGGTGCTCAAGCTCGAGGACAAGTGCCGCCACATCGGCCGCAACCTCACGCTCGAGGCTACCTACAGCAAGCCGTCGGCCGAGCTCATTAACCTGTGGAACCATCAGGTCGAGATGAGCCCTCGTTACACGGCCCGCGCCGAGCTGATCTCCGAGCACGAGCCGCATCGCGCCGTCATGCTCGTCATGGCCGACCGCCTGAACGCCACCGTGCGTCGCATCACCGACACCATGTACCACAGCGCCGATGAGTTCCTGGATGACCTGCGCGTCGTCCAGCGTTCGCTGGCTGCCTGCGGTGCCGTCCGTGCCGCCTACGGCCCGGTCCAGACCATCATCTGGCAGGTCGAGTCCTTCGGCTTCCATATGGTCGAGATGGAGTTCCGTCAGCACTCCGTGGTGCATGCCCGTGCCCTCAAGGATATCCACGAGAACGGTATCCATGGCGACCTGCAGCCCATGACGCGCGAGGTCATCGATACCTTCCGCGCCATCGGCTCCATCCAAAAGCGCTATGGCAAGAAGATGGCGCACCGCTACATCATCTCGTTTACCAAGAGCGCCCAGCATGTGGCCGACGTCTTTGAGCTTGCCCACCTGTCCTTTGCACACGAGGAGGATGTCCCCGAGCTCGACGTGATCCCGTTGTTCGAGCAGCTCGAGGACCTCGAGGGCTGCGTCGACGTGCTCGACCAGATGCTCACGCTGCCCGTGGTGCAGAAGCGCCTTGCCCAGACCAACCGCCGCATGGAGGTCATGCTGGGCTATTCCGACTCTTCCAAGGATGCCGGTCCTACCACGGCTATGCTCGCGCTGCACTCTGCGCAGGAGCGCATCGCCAAGTGGGCAGAGAAGAACGATATCGACCTGGTGCTCATGCACGGTCGCGGCGGTGCCGTGGGCCGTGGCGGCGGCCCGGCCAATAAGGCCGTGCTGGCTCAGCCCAAGGGTTCGGTCAACTGCTTCTTTAAGCTCACCGAGCAGGGCGAGGTCATCTTTGCCCGTTACGGCAACCGCACGCTGGCTCAGCGTCATGTTGAGTCCGTTGCCGCCGCAACGCTTTTGCAGTCGGCCCCGAGTGTCGAGAAGACCAACACCGAGACCACGCAGAAGTTCTGGGATATGGCCGAGAAGCTCAACGCCGCAAGCCACGAGCGCTATCTGGACCTGCTGAACACCGAGGACTTTACACCGTGGTTCTCGACCGTGACGCCGCTGACCGAGGTCGGCTTGCTGCCGATCGGCTCGCGTCCCGCCAAGCGCGGCTTGGGCGCCAAGTCGCTCGACGACCTGCGTACCATCCCGTGGATCTTCAGCTGGAGCCAGGCGCGCATTAACCTGGCCGCTTGGTACGGTCTGGGCACCGCCTGCGAGCAGCTTGGCGATCTTGACCAGCTCAAGGCTGCCTACCAGGAGTGGCCGTTCTTCCGCACCTTTATCGACAACATCGAGATGTCGATCGCCAAGACCGACCAGCGCATCGCCAAGATGTATCTGCACCTGGGCGACCGCCAGGATCTGTCCGAGAAGGTCTTCACCGAGATGCAGCTCACGCGTAAGTGGGTCCTTGCCATCGTCGGTGATGAGTGGCCGCTGCAGCGTCGTCGCGTGCTCGGCTGCGCCGTTCGCGTGCGTAACCCCTACGTCGACGCTCTGTCCATCGCCCAGGTCCGCGCCCTTCGCGAGGTGCGCATGAATCAGGACGAGATGGCCGAGGAGAAGAAGGCCGAGTACATGAGCCTGATTCTTTCGACTGTGACCGGCGTCTCGGCAGGATTGCAGAACACGGGGTAATCGATAGCCCTGTAGTCGTCCGGGCCCGCCATCAGTTTACTTTTAGGCACGTCCTCGGACATGCAAGAAGCCCTCGCTGCGCACTTCGTGCGGCGAGGGCTTCTTGCGTCCTGCGGAGTGTGCCTAAAAGTAAACTGATGGAGGGCCCTACGATGTCCGGTCTTCGGCGGATCACTGGCTGGGGGAATATTGGCGCGCTCCGCGCGTTTGAAAAGGGCTTCGTGCTGCGGAATGCATTCAGAGGGAAACCCATCGGGTCCCTTCGTCCTCGGTCTTCGGGGATTAAAGTTGAGGAGAAGAACGGCGCGCTTCGCGCCTCGCGTCTTATCGATCGGGATTGAGATGCATCTGGTGCTTCTCGCCTTACAACTGTAGCGGCTGCGGTTCCGTTTGGGGTCGCGGCCGTTTTGTTGTGGGTCAAATATGAACGTTGTGTTAATGAGTCGGTGGACGGTGGTGTTTTTCGGTGAGCGGCGTATCCTTCCAACGGTTTATCTAGTGTGTCAGTTGAAAGGAAGAGGGCGCTCGTCATTGTTTGAATGTGAACTGCCGTTTGACCACAAGACGTTGCATCTGGAGCTCGAGGATAAGAACTTCGCGGGTGTGATGGAAGGTCATCAAAACGAGTTTAAGACTACAAAATCGCAGGAAGAGCTGGTGGAGGAGTCGCTTGCCAACCCTTATGGCTCGCCTTCGCTCGAGGAGCTTTGTGCTGGCAAGAAGGATATTGTCATCATTAGCTCCGACCATACGCGCCCCGTTCCCTCGCGTGTGACGATGCCTATTCTGCTGCATCACATCCATTCCGCTGCGCCCGAGGCTCGCGTGCGTATTTTGGTTGCTACGGGTATGCACCGTCCGTCGACGCACGAGGAGCTCGTCAATAAGTATGGCGAGGAGATCGTTGCCAACGAGGAAATCGTTATGCACGTCGCGACTGACGACAGCATGATGAAAAAGATCGGCACCCTGCCTTCTGGTGGCGAATGCATCATCAACAAGATTGCCGCCGATTGCGATCTGCTGCTTGCCGAGGGCTTTATTGAGCCGCACTTCTTTGCCGGTTTCTCTGGTAGCCGCAAGTCCGTCCTGCCTGGCATTGCCAGCTACAAGACCATCATGTACAACCACAACGGCCAGTTCGTGAACGATTCTCATTCGCGCGCCGGCAACCTGTGCCATAACCACGTGAGCGAGGACATGTTTGCCGCTGCCGAGATGGCTCACCTTGCCTTTGTGCTCAACGTGGTGCTCAACGGCAAGCATGAGGTCATTGGTTCCTTTGCCGGCGACATCCACAAGGCACACGAGGCTGGCTGCGAGTTTGTGAAGAGCCTTGCCGGCGTTGAGCCCGTCGAGTGCGAGATTGCCATCACCACCAACGGCGGCTACCCGCTCGACCAGAACATCTACCAGGCTGTGAAGGGCATGTGCGCTGCCGAGGCCACGCTTCCCGAGGGCGGCGTGATCATCGACGTCGCCGGTTGCGCCGACGGTCACGGCGGCGAGGGCTTCTATCACAACATCGCCGACAACGATCCGGCAGAGTTTGAGCGCGCCTGTATCGACCGTCCCAAGGACGAGACCCTGCCCGACCAGTGGACGAGCCAGATCTTTGCCCGCATCCTGGCGCATCACCCTGTGATTATGGTCACCGACCTGTGTGATCACCAGATGCTCAAGGATATGCACATGACGCCGGTCAACACTATCGAGGAGGCGCTCAAGCTCGCCTTTGAGATGAAGGGTGCCGATGCCAAGGTGGCCGTCATTCCTGATGGCCTGGGCGTTGTCGTCGCGCAGCGCTAGTGCGCGGCCTAAACGAATCGTTTATAACCGAAAAGAAAGATAAGGTTTTATGCTTACCAAACTCCTCTGCGAATTCGGCGCAACGGCCCTCATGATCATCTTTGGCGTGGGCGTACACTGCGATACCGTGCTCAAGGGCACCAAGTATCAGGGCTCTGGTCATATGTTTGCCATCACCACTTGGTCTTTTGGCATCTCGGTCGCCCTGTTTATCTTTGGCGGCGCCGTGTGCATGAACCCCGCCATGGTGCTTGCCCAGTGCATCGTCGGCCTGGTGCCGTGGAGCAGCTGCATCCCCTTCATGGTTGCCGATATGCTCGGCGGCTTTGCGGGTGCCGTGATCGCGTGGTTGATGTATGCCGATGAGTTCAAGGCTTCCGATGGTGTCATCGATCCCATTGCCCAGCGCAACATCTTCTCGACCAACCCCACCACCGAGGGCACGAACTATGCCCGTAACTTCTTCTGCGAGGCTATCTGCACCTTTGTGTTCATCAGCGCCATCCTTGCTGCCGCTAGCCGCGCCGGCGAGAACGTTCTGATGCTCGCCATCTGCGTCGGCCTGATCGTTTGGGCCGTTGGCATGGGCATGGGCGGCATCACCGGCTTCGCCATGAACCAGGCCCGTGATCTTGGTCCTCGCATGGCCTATCAGGTGCTGCCGATCAAGAACAAGGCTGACAACAACTGGAAGTACGGCCTGCTTGTTCCTGGCATCGCACCGTTTGTCGGTGCCGCTCTGGCTGCACTGTTTGTGCACGGTTTCTTGGGCATGTTCTAGTCCAAGGCTACATAGTTGTCCGCTGTCCGCATGGGGTAACTTCCCAGCGCGTCCTCGGACATGCAAAAAGGCTCGCTGCGCACTTCGTGCGGCGAGCCTTTTTGCGTCCTGCGGAATGCGCTGGGAAGTTACCCCATGCGGCCAGCTACGGGGTCTTTGTTGCGTTCGTACAAGCAACCCAACATATATATCTGATTTGGATGGGAGGGGCTTGTTGCTGGTAGGGGCGTTGAAGTGCGAGTGACACTTTGGGATGCGTGGCGGCCTGGGTTGGGGCGATGCTTTGGGATGAGCTTCTTACTTAGTTGAAGAGGGGTTTTATGGCTGATAGGTAGTCTTTGGCCACGTCCTCTTTTGGGGCTTGGAAGTTGTGCCAGGCCCACCATTGGACCATTCCTACGAAGCTTGAGGCTATGTGGTGTAGTAGGAAGCTTCGGTCCATGGTGGCGGCGGGGCCGTTTGGGTCGACGGGGACGGTTTCGGCTGCTCGTGACATGATGGTCTTGCGTAAGCAGTCGGCGAAGACGCGTGAGCCGGCGCCGGCTACGAGGGCTCGAACGCCCTGGCGGCGCTCCCAGAGGTTGTTGAGGATATGCTCGACCTGCACGAGCGGGTCGTCGAGCGGTGTGCCATCGTCGTCGAGGGCGTGGGTGCAGATGTCGCTCACGAGTTCGGACAGTAGGTCATCTTTGCTCTTGAAGAGGCCGTAGAATGTCGCGCGGCCTACGTGAGCGCGCGCGATGATGTCGCCGACGGTGATTTTGCCGTAGTCCTCCTCGCGAAGGAGCTCGGAAAACGCCGTGACAATAGCGGCGCGGCTTTTGGTTTTGCGGGCATCCATGGCTATGCATCCACGTGAACAAGCAGGCAACGGAGCGTGCCGGAGCAGCCCTCGTAGGGGCGCTTACCGGCGCCGTAGCCGACGGCCTCGATGCGGTAGCGGGCCGGCAGGTGCTCGGACGTGCGCAGTGCGGCGACGATGGCGGCGCCCGTGGGCGTCACGAGCTCGCCAGCGACCGGTGCAGGCATGAGGGCGATATTGCCCGCCTGGCACAGGTTGACGACAGCGGGGACGGGAATGGGCATGAGGCCGTGGGCGCAGTGGATGGTGCCGTGACCCTCGGAGAGCGACTCGACGACAATATCCTCGATGCCCAGGTCATCGAGGCAGATGGCGACCGAGCAGATGTCAACGATGGAGTCGACGGCGCCCACCTCGTGGAACATGACGGTCTCGGGCGTTTTGCCGTGAGCCTTGGCCTCGGCAGCAGCGAGTACGGAAAAAATGGCAAGGGCGCGACGCTTGGCGCCATCGCTTAGCTGTGAGCCGTCGATGATGGCGGTGACGTCCGCCAAAGAACGGTGGTGATGGTGATGGGCGTGATGGTGGTCCTCGTGGCCATGGCCATGGGCCTCATGGTCATGCTCGTGGCAGTGCTCGTGTTCGTGCTCGCTATGGTCATGATGGTGGTGCTCATGCTCGTGCGTGTGCTCGGCAGCTGCTTCGTTGCCGTAGAGCCAGGCCATATCGTGATCGTGGTTCTCGAGCTCCTCTGCCAGCTGAACGTCAAAGTCGCAGGCGTCGATGCCATGCTTGTTTACGCGCGTGACGGCGATCGTAAAGCCGTCGACCGGCAGTGTGGCGAGCTGTTCGCGCAGGTGCTCCTCGCTGGCGCCCAGGTCGAGCAGGGCCGCGACGGTCATATCGCCGCTGATGCCCGAGGTGCCGTCGATGATAAGCGTGTGCTGATGATTGGACATGGAATGCTCCTTAGCGGGCGCGGGGTGTGCCGGCGCTCAGATGATTGATAAGACTTGCCTGGTAAGCGGCGCCAAAGCCGTTGTCGATATTGACGACCGATACGCCGCTGGCACAGGAGTTGAGCATGGCGAGCAGTGCGGCTACGCCACCAAAACTTGCGCCGTAGCCCACGCTGGTGGGAACGGCGATGACCGGACAGCTCACCAGGCCGCCGATAACGCTCGCCAACGCGCCCTCCATGCCGGCGATGGCGATGACCACCTGTGCCTGGGCAAGTTCCTCGGCATGCGCGAGTAGGCGGTGCAGGCCGGCGACGCCTACGTCGTAGAGGCGGTCGACCTCGTTGCCATAGAACTCGGCCGTCAACGCGGCTTCCTCGGCGACGGGCAGGTCGCTCGTGCCGGCGCAGGCGACGACGATGCGTCCGTTGCCGGTAGGGGAGGGCTTGCCGCCCACGAGGGCGAGCTGCGCGTCCGGGACATATCCCAGGTCGATGTCGTTGCCGAGGAGCTCAGCGGTGCGCGCGGCTTTTTCGGCATCCAAGCGTGTGACCAGGATGCGCTCCTGGCCTGCATCGCGCAGCGCCTCGATAATGGCGGCAATTTGCTCGGCGGTTTTACCGGCACCGTAGACAACCTCGCCGGCTCCCTGGCGCACTCCGCGCGAAAGATCGAGCTGCGCAAAGCCTAAATCGGCGGTCGGAGCCGTCTGGATGCGTGTGAGGGCGTCGGCAGGGGTGCCTGATCCGCCGGCAACATCGCTCAGCAGCTGCTCTAGATCTCGCTTATCCATATATCTTCCCTTCGACGGCGCAAAGTCTAGCACTCAAAGGGTATGTTTCCGAACACTAAGATAAAATTGTTCGGAAACTATAGGACAGACTGATTCAATTGTTAAACGGATCGGCTAGTCACGCAGGATGATATCCATGGCGAGCATCAGGTTGCGCTCGTCGATGGCAAACGGGGCGGCCTCGCGCGTCTTGGGCTTGGCGCAAAACGCGATGCCCATGCCCGCGGCCTGAATCATGGGGATGTCGTTGGCGCCGTCGCCGATTGCCACGGTATGGGCCATGTCGACACCGCACTCAACCGCCCAATCCAGCAGCTGGATGAGCTTGGACTCCTTGGTCACAATGTCTGCCGCCAGCTTGCCGGTGAGCTTGCCGTCCACGACTTCCAGACGGTTGGCCAGGCAAAAATCGATGCCCGCGGCGGCCACGATCTTGTCGGCGACCTCGTGAAAGCCGCCGCTTACCACGCCGACCTTCCAGCCCTTGCTGTGCGCCGAGCGCACAAGCTCCAGCGCGCCGGGGGTAAACGTCACGCGCTCAAAGGTGCGCTCGAACACGCTCTCATCCAAGCCGGCAAGCAGCCCCACGCGCTCCTCGAGCGCCTGCTTAAAGTCAAGCTCGCCGCGCATGGCGCGTTCGGTGATCTGTGCTACCTGCTCGCCCACGCCGGCTTCCTCGCCCAACAGGTCGATGACCTCCTGGTTGATGAGTGTGGAGTCGATATCCATAACGATGAGGCGTGCAGTCATGGCGGGCCTTTCCGAGTGCAGTTGTATTGGGGCACATTGTCGCACGTGGCACGCCTTGGCGACGGCCGCGGTGCACCAATTGTTTCGTCTCCGTCAAGTCTTTGGGCATGAGCTACTTTTCCGCGGCACATCGACGCGGGTGCGATAAGATAGAACGCCATGTCTGGCTGCGCGGTTTACGCAGGCTGGGCAAATCTGTACGACGCCGCCCGGAACGACACGGGGCGGCACAGATCCATAAAGGAGGATCACTGGTATGAGCCAGACCCGTCCCATCGACGAGCATTCCATGCACACCCGTACCTGCGGCGAGCTTCGCCGCGAGAACGTGGGCGAAGAGGTCACCCTCACCGGTTGGGTGAGCCGTCGCCGCGACCACGGCGGCCTTATCTTCTGCGACCTTCGCGACCGCGAGGGCATCACGCAGCTCACCTTCGACCCCGAGCACTCTGACGGCGACGCCTTTAAGATCGCCGAGACCATGCGTCCCGAGTGGCCCATCAAGATCCACGGCGTCGTGCGCGCCCGTGGCGAGGAGACCACCAACACTAAGCTCGCGACCGGCGAGATTGAGGTCCTGACCGACCACGCCGAGGGGCTCAACACGTCCGTCACCCCGCCGTTCCAGATCGAGGACGGCATCGAGACCAGCGAGGACACCCGCCTGCGCTATCGCTATCTGGACCTCCGCCGTCCCGAGATGATGGCCAACCTCAAGCTGCGCTCCGACTTTACCTTTGCCATTCGCGAGGCACTGCACAACCGTGAGTTCATGGAGGTCGAGACGCCCTCCCTGTTCAAGTCCACGCCCGAGGGCGCCCGCGACTTCATCGTTCCCAGCCGCATCCAGCCGGGCAACTTCTACGCCCTGCCGCAGTCCCCGCAGCTTCTGAAGCAGCTGCTCATGGTCGGTGGCGTCGAGCGCTACTACCAGGTTGCCAAGTGCTTCCGCGACGAGGACCTGCGTGCCGACCGTCAGCCCGAGTTCACCCAGGTCGATATCGAGATGTCCTTCGTGGACCAGAACGATGTCATGAGCGCGCTCGAAGAGGTTCTTGCCGATGCCTTCGGTCGCATGGGCGTCGAGATGCCCACGCCGCTGCGTCGCATGGACTACTGGGAGGCCATGGACACCTATGGCTCCGACAAGCCCGATACCCGCTATGGCATGCACCTGGTCGACCTGACCGACATCTTTGCCAACTCCAAGTTCAAGGTCTTTGCGACCGCCGCAAACGAGGAGGGCTCTGTCGTCAAGGCCATTAACGCCAAGGGCGCCGGTGCCTGGGCACGTGCCAAGATCGATAAGCTTGCCGGCGTGGCCTCCACGTTTGGCGCCAAGGGCCTGGCATGGATCGCCTTCCGCGAGGACGGCTCC
>OLNK01002459.1_pt1 | contig 10767 bp, 8 predicted proteins | sample 1672791 | NCBI WGS metagenome assembly OLNK01 (sample SAMEA3136724, study PRJEB25190) | human gut metagenome | biome: human gut; feature: human-associated habitat; material: faeces | place: Austria | collected 2013 | reverse complement strand
GTTGTATGAGTGTTGATTTTAGCTTTATATCCTAATTTATTAAATGTGTCTTATACTTATAAAAGATCGACATACATGTTTAGATTTGAATGATAGTAATATGTATGTTTTAAAGAAGGGTATTGTTAAAGTGAGTTTGATCATGCAAGATGAGCGTGAATTCAATATTACTTATTTACAAGGTCCGGATGTGGTGAGCTTGTATTGTGATTGTTTAACACAATTTAGAGATTGCCTTCCAAAGATTCGTATTGAAAGTGAACAAGCACAGTTTTATTGTATTTCAAAAGAAAAATTCTATAAGCGAGTTAAAGAAGATGCGAATCTTCAAAATTATGTAAATACATACTATCGCAATCGATTAAAACTAGCTATCACAAGAGAACAAGTGATGATCATGAATTCCAAGGCAGGTGCGGTATGTTCTTGGTTATATCGTTTGGCGAGTTTATTTGGCATTCAAACACAAAAGGGTATATTTATTGATTTGCAGGTCACAAATGAGGATATTGCGAATTTTTGTGGGATTACAACACGTAATAGTGTGAATCGAGTGATTCGTGGCTTAAAAGAAAAGCATATCATTCAAGTTAAAAACAATCGAATTATTGTTTTAGATATGGACTATTTAAAGCAATTCACAAAGTAGGGTAGTGTGAAACTATCCTTTTTTTATAAATATAACCAAGGTTATTTATTTGTATAAATTAGTAATTGATTTGCACATTTTAGTCGATTTTTCTCGGGGGGGGGTACTCATCCATATATAGAAAAATACTATAAGTAAAGCATAAATAGAGTGTACCACTTAAGGAGCCTCGTAAGGAGTCTCGTTGAAAACGTATACAATGAGGCGTATAATGGCCTCGCTTAATTGTGTGAACATAAGAATTTAGTTAGATTTGCTTAAGATAAAGTAGAAATGCATATATTATCTTAACATAATCTTAATGTGTAGATAGGGATATGGAGAAAAAGGATTTAAGACATTTAAAGCGAAAAGAGTTGATTGACCTCATTGATAAGATGCAAACAGAAGGTGATCTTGTATCAAATGTTGAGGTTAAAAAAGAGCTTGGTCGTTTAAAAGAGAGAGAAAAGTATTTAAAGCATTTACGTAAGACTTTGAGTGTACTCGTTGTTGTGGCTGCCGTTTCTGTGTTGGTCGCAACACTGTGGATGCCAGTATTAAAGATTTATGGTTCGAGTATGGATCCAACTTTAGAAAATGGGCAGATTGTAGTATCTATAAAGACAAAGAAATTAAAGTCTGGAGATATTGTAGCATTTTGGCAGGGCAATAAGTTGTTGGTAAAACGTGTTATTGCGGGTCCTGGTCAAAAGGTAGATATAGATGTGAATGGAAAGGTGTCTGTGGATGGTAAAGCTATTCATGAATCGTATGTAGATAGTGAGTCATTAGGTAATACAGACATAGACTTTCCCCATCAGGTAGAAGAGTCTCGTTGGTTTTGTATGGGAGACAATCGCGAGAGTTCGATAGATTCTAGAAGTGCTGCAATAGGGGATATTTCAAAAGAACAAATTGAGGGTAAAGTCTTATTTTCAGTTTGGCCTTTGAACAAAATAGGTATTGTGAAATAACAGAAAGTAGGTGTGATTGTGCAAGAGTATTTAAGGCGTTTATTAAAAGACAAAGCGCGCTTAAGAAAATGGAAAAGGATCATGATAGCACTTTCTTGTATTGTGGTTGTTTGTACGGTCTATGCATTATCTTTACCAGCTCAAACATTAGCTTGCGATAAGGAAGAACATACACATACGGCTGAGTGTTATGATGAAAACAATGAATTGATATGCGAAAAGGAAGAGCATACGCATACGGATGATTGTAATAAACAAGAAGAAGTAAATGAACAAGAAGAAGTTGTCAAGGATGAGCCAGAAACTCAAAATAAGGATGAACAAGTATCTCAAGAAAGTGAAGAAGAGACAACAACTACCACTACAGAAACTACAACAGAAACTACAAAACAACCTTTTGATTTAAGTTCAGAAGCAAATAAAGATAAGATTACTGATGTTCAATTTACTTATAAAAAAGATGGTGTGGTAGTTAAGCCTGGTCAGAGTGTTGATGTTAGTACACAAGACGATTTAAGTATGACATATAAATTATGGTTTAAAGGTATTTCCGCAACGACTTTGATAGAGTGTGGTGGTATCATATCATACAAGCTTCCTGAAGGATTTACAATCAAAAAATCAATAGATAAGAATATTACATCGGGTAGTGATGTCATTGGAACTATGAATGTTAGTACAGATGGTTTAGTTACGATTACTTACAACCAACAATTTTTGTCTAGATTACAAAAAAATGAAACACTTACTGGTAGTTTTGAAGTGGATGCCCAAATTGATATGAACAAGATTGATTCAAGTACTGGTAAAGTAACAATCACAACACCAAAGGGGGATATTACATTAAATTATGGTATTGATTATAAGGAACATTATGGAAATGTAAGTGTTGTAGATAAGAGTTGGGAAAAAGAAGCAACAAGCGATTATATAAAATATACAATTACATTAAAAGCGGGTGATGATGGTTGTAAAAATTTATATGTAGTCGATCAATTTACACAGGGTAAAGACTTAGTAAAATATGAAGATATTAATCAATCTGAAACTCCTCTTAAGATTAGTGGGGATAATCATCAACCTTATGAAACAAGAGGTGTTAATTTAAAGGCAGGAACAATTTATAAAACAAATGCACCTAGTTCAGATCAAAAAATTCCAGGCCCAGTAACAAGTATTAGTAATCCTGAAAGTTTTGTATGGAAGATTGATGAGATGAACCCAAATGAGATTCGAAAATTGACTTATTATGTTAAACTAATTGATACAACTCAAAATCTATATCATAATAAAACGAATGTTGTTAATAATGCTCAGGTTTATTCTAAAAGAGATAATAGTTCACAAGTTTATAGTAAAGGCTATAAGGAATCTACGTTCACACCAACTATCAATATTAATACAAGTGTTATGAAAAAGAATATAGTAAAACAGGATGATAATAAAGATTATAAAAAAGATAATGATGGTAATTATCTGGTAAATTATCAAATTGAATTTAATTATGGTTCAGAAAATAATGTCTCAATAAAGAAATTTCAATTTGCGGATTATTTAGATTATGAAGATGGTGTGGATTTTAAAACAGATTCTAAAATGCTTCCATATATTTCTTTCGTACAAGATTCAATTGTATTACATGTAAAAGAAGCGGGAAAAACAGAATATACAGAATATAAAGGTGATGATATAAGTGTTAAATGGGCAAAAGAAAATGGTGCTTATTCAACAACATATAAAGAGGATTCTACGCGTTTTAAAGTATATGAGTTAAACAATAAATCAATTACAATAAATCCTGGTGATTCTTATTATGTAACTTATACTTTAAAAATCAAACCCGAAGTCTATGCAGCTATGCAGTCGGATAGTGTAACTATAAAGAATCGTTATTATACATATAGTGGAAGTGAGGAACTGGATAAAGTTGGAAATAGAGATTTAACATTAACAGAATATAAATGGGTAGATAAAGATGTAGATAAACCAACAACATCAGAAGAGACTATCAACATGGATGGTAAAAAATATAATAATCAATTTAATGAAGATACAAGTGCTGAACAATCATTTAAAGTGCCTGCAGGAAGTTATAAGTATACAGTTAAACTTAATAAGACGGAGGGAAAGTTTAATATAACGGATGTTACATTAACAGATACATTGGATAAAGATGTAATGAAGTATGTTGGTTATATGAAAATAATGGCTTATGATACTCAAAATAATGTGGTTGAAACAAAATGGGTCAACATTGATAAGCAACAAAGCTTTAGTTTAAGACTATCCGATATTGATTGGACAAAAAATTGTTATTCATATACGTTTGAGTATTATGCGACTCCTAATGATTTGAGTTCTCTTACAAGTGCAAAAGTAACTAATACATTTACTTTAAATGGGGATGTGAAAAGAGGAGTAGATGGTGAAATATTTACTTTTGAGAATGTAAGTTCATCTAGTGAAGTTACACTTGAGGGTTCTTATAATTTAAATGTAAATAAACAAGCGTGGTATTATGAGAAGCCTAAACAAAATGCGACGGAATGGCAAAATGGAAAGCATTATTGGGTGATAGAAGTTAATGGTTCTAAGATTCGAAAAGATACACAAATCAAGGATGAAATTAATGACGCTTTAGAAAAAGATGAAATGAGTTCTTATTTGCATAAAGATTCTTTGGTGGGTGTTTATAAAGGAAATCTTAATGATTTAACTAAGTATAAAACAATAGATGATTTACCAAAAGAATCAAAAGTTGGTGAAGAGTATTATAAAGCTGAATATTCGAATGATAAGCATTTTAGTGGTGAAAATAATTATAGCGAATTGGTTTTAACTACAAAGAAAGATATTGATTTACAAGAGAATGAAAAAATATATATTGTAGTAAAAACAGAACCTAAAGAACTACCTACTGAATATCGAGCTACGTCTATATATAAAAATAGTGTATATGTTAAACATATAAATGATGCAGACTTTACAAAATATAACGAAGCGAGTCAAGAACTTTATGGTGGAAATTATATTTTAAAAGAGTTGGGTCAAACTTTTGAATTTAAGAATGGTAAATATACAAATATTTCTATTGGTAAAGATAAGGATGATCCTGAAAGCAAAATTGTTAAAGATAAACTGATTGGTGATGGTATATATGCATCATGGGCTTTTAAAGTCAATTATGGTGGTGACTTAAATGGTGATTATAGAGTATTAGAAACGATTCCTGATGGTATGGAACTTTCATATATACGTATCAAGTGGAAGGGTGATTCTGCAAAAGATATTATTTCAAAGCAAATCTCAAATCTTGGTGATGAATGGAAAGAAGTGACAATCAAAGCAGATGGTGATGGTCCAACTAATAAAGATATAACAACTTATTATTATGTGAATGGCAAGCAAGCTTTAATTCAACTTGGTGAATTTAAAGGAATACATGCTAGAGATATTTATTCAGTAGATGTTCAAGTCGTGTGTAGAGTTATAGATCCAGATGTATTGCTTGGTGGAAAAACAAAAACTTTCACAAATAAGGTAATGTTGCAGAGTCCAGATGGTACAAAGGATTATGTTTCGGCTAATGCAAGTGCAGAAATATCCAAAATAAAAATATTAGACAAAACAAATATTCATAATGATAAGAGTCCGAAAATTGATTATACAATTACGGCAAATGAATACGGTCAAACGTTATTGAAGAATACTACAGATAAACTTACATTAGTGGATGATTTGAGTCCAAATCTTGTTTTAGATCCTGATTCGATTAAAGCTAAAAATATTAAGGATAAAAGTGATGTTCCTATAGAAACTAAATATGATCCGGAAAAGAATATACTTGAAATTCAAATTCCAGATGGAACTCCAGTACAAATTCAGTATTCTTGTAAGGTAAAAGTTGCGCCGAAAACTGAGGCATCAGTTTCAAACAGGGTATATTGGAAAAATTATGGTCAAACTGGTGGTGTGAATGATGAGATTAAAACATTTAGCTACGATTTGAATGCGAGTGGAACTACAGAAACAGAAACGCATCCTGAATTAAAAATTATAAAATATGATGATACATTAAAACGTTTAAGCGGAGCTGAGTTTGAAATTCATGAATGTATATTGGAGAATAAAGAAATAAAACATACTTCTAAAAATCCAATTACAGTTACTTCAGGTGCTGATGGTACAGTAATAATACCAATAGATAAATTTCCAATGGATTTTAATACTATCTATGAAGTTAAAGAAACTAAAACTGTAGATGGATATATTTTGGATAATACTCCATATTACATTATGCGTGCAAAGAAAGAAGATAATCGTGATTATTCTGACTATGTAAAAAAATATATAGAATATCAGAATAGCAAAGATAAACATTATATAGTTGCGTATGATAAAGATTATTTCTTAGTGAAAATATACAATGCACAACAGGGTATTACAGTTCAAAAGGCATTTACGAATAATGCAGCTGAAACAAAGTATAATCCAATTAGTGGTACTTATAGATTTGGATTGTATGAAAATGAAAATGGTGAAGGAAAACCTTTAGAAATTATTTCTATTCATTATGATCCTAAAGATAAAGATGTTAAGTCAGCAAAATTTAAGAATCCAATTGATCTAACAAAAGATTATTATGTTTTTGAATTGAATCAAAATGATCAACCGATTAAAGCTTCTGATGGTGAAGCTACAATAAATTCAATGCAATATAAAGTAGTTTATAACAATGAAACTGATAGCACTAAAACAAATAATGCAAAAGTCGGTGAAACGGTTATTGTTACAAACAAGAGCCGTACAAAGATATTACCTTCTACAGGTAGTATGGGAACCCTGATTTACAGGTTATTAGGAGCAACGTTGGTGGTTGCAAGTTTAATATACCTGTCAAATATAAATAAAAATAAGAGAAAAGAAAAAAGGAGAAAGAGATGAAACTAATTAAAAAGATTGCAGCCATTATGTTTGCGTTCATGATGGTATTCTCATTAAGCACAAACGTAAATGCAGAAAGTGGAAAGTATGAGGATAGTGATGGTAAAATTACTATTAGTAATGCTGTAAAAGATCAAACTTATACAATTTATCGTATGTTAAAATTGGAAAGTTTTGATGGCACTAATTATTCTTATACATTAGAAAATGGATGGGATAATTTTATTAGTACAGGAGCTGGAAAAGATTATCTAGAAAAAAATAGTGATGGATATATTATATTTAAATCAGAAAAAAATAATGAAACTGATATGCGTTTGTTTGCTAAGGCAGCATTTGCATATGCAAAAACAGCTAAATTAAATGATGATGCTAAAAAATCAGTTAAAGCAGCTTCAACATCAGTTACTTTTGAAGGTTTACCTCTTGGATACTATGTAGTAGGATCAACTGTTGGTTCATTATGCGAACTTAAAACAACTAATAAAGAAGTAACGATTACAGATAAAAATGATACTCCTACTGTGGAAAAAAAGATTGTAAAATACAATGAAGATCATAGCGAAAATCTGGTTGATAGTAATTCTGCGAATATTGGAGAAGAAGTAGTGTTTAAAACAACTATTGATATCAAACCTGGCGCAAAAAATTATATCCTACACGATAAGATGGATTCTCATTTACGCTATGATTGCATTTTGCAGATTCATGATAACAACGATAATAATATTGTCGCTGATACTGGTTATGTTGTTAAAACAACTGGCCTTACTGATGCTGATTGCACATTTGAGCTTTCGTTTACAGAAGCATTTTATGCAAACAATAGAGATAACATTGATACAAAAAAATTAAATAAAATTTATGTTTATTATCAAGCTACAGTAAAAGATGACGCAGTCGTAAAACAAGAAATGAAAAATAATACTTATTTGACATTTGGTGAAAATAATATAAAGAGTAACGAGGATTATACAACAACAAAGACTTTTGAAATTCCTGTATTTAAATATACTGGAACAGATACAGCACTTGCAGGTGCAAAATTTATTTTATCTACAGATCCAAATTGCACAGATTCAACTAAGACACTGAAATTTAAGTTAAATTCCGATAATAAATATCGATACGATACTAATGGAACAACAGAATTAGCATCTCTAACTGATGGTATGATTCATATTGAAGGTATAAAAGCTGGTACATATTATCTTAAAGAAACTGAAGCTCCAAAAGGATATAACTTATTAAAGACTATTCAAATGATTGAAATCTTAGAAGATGGTTCTATTAAACTAAATGGTACAGAAAATAAAGGTAATGTAAGAGTACAGAACAACAAAGGTTCATTACTACCATCTACTGGTGGTATGGGTACAACACTAATTTACTTGATTGGTGGAGCATTAGTACTAGGATCTGGTATTGTATTGGCTAATAAGAAAAGAGCGAAAGCTAAATAATTGATTTATTGATTAAATTATGTTGTATGGGGGGGAATATTATTTTCCCCTTCTATACAACAATAGGGAGAGGGTTGTAAGATGAGAAAACATATGTCAACTATAATTGCGATACTTGTTTTTATTACAGGCTTGTCCTTATTGTTGTATCCTACGGTTAGTAATTATTGGAATTCTTTACATCAAAGTCGTGTTGTGGCGAATTATTCGGATACTATGGCTAAGTTATCTAAACAGGATAAACAGGCTGAGATTGATCGGGCTGTTGAATATAATAGTGGATTAGTCAATAATGGTGGTCGTTTTACTCCAAGTGAATCTGAACTTAGTGAGTATAAGAGTTTATTAAATGCGGATGGTACGGGTATGATGGGATATATCACGATTCCTAAGATTGGTGTAAAGCTTGCGATTTATCATACGGTCGATGAGTCTGTATTGCAGGTGGGTGTTGGTCATTTAGAAGGTTCGAGTCTTCCTGTTGGAGGAAGTGGTACGCATTGTGTTCTATCTAGTCATAGAGGTCTTCCGAGTGCAAAGTTATTTACGGAGTTGGATCGTATGAAAAAGGGGGATGTATTTTATCTTCATGTATATGATCAGGTGCTTGCGTATCAGGTGGATAATATAGCGATTGTAGAACCAAATGATTATGGTTTATTAGAAATTCAGGAAGGTAAGGATTTGTGTACATTATTTACTTGTACGCCTTATGGTATTAATACACATCGATTATTAGTTCGTGGCCATCGCGTAGAGAATGTGTTGGATGAAAAGAATTTAACGGCGGATGCCGCAAGGGTGAATCCTTTGGTTGTGGCTAGTATTATTGGTTTGATTCTATATGGGATTGGTTATGTTGTATATCGAATTCGAAAGAAAGGAGTGTAGGTAATGAAAAGAATAGTTTGTTTCGTATTTTTAACTTTATTATGTTGCCTTTTACCTATGACTCTGTTTGCGGATTCTGATTTCATGAATTTGGATGTTTCTTGTCCAGTATCAAATATGCAGGTATCTTTATATCGAGTAGCGGATGAGAATTATAATTTAGTTGATGCATTTTCTCATTATTCCATTGATTTAAAACAAGATGTACAAGGGGCTGCCAATGCATTAGAGAATCGTATTTTAATGGATGGAATAGAAGCAGATGCTTCTAATTCTTCTGACAGTTCGTATAAGGCTAGCTTTACTGGCTTAGAAACCGGTATTTATTTAGTGGTTGGAAAAGAAGTTTTTCAGGATGGTGTATTTTATATGCCACAAGTATCCTTAGTTTCTTTAAGTGGCGATTTGAGTGTGGATTTAAAGGTTGAGACAAGTGTTAAGCCAAGTCGTATTCATGTATTAAAGGTATGGAAGAGGGATAATAAGAAGTCTCGTCCTAAATCGATTGAAGTTTGTTTATTAAGGTCAGATGGTATAGTGGTAGATAAAGTGAAATTAAATTCAGATAATCAATGGTCAACTACTTGGAATAATCTTTCTACTTTATATACATATCGTGTTATGGAAACAAGTGTTCCTTCAGGCTATAAAGAAAGTTGTACTCGTGAAAAGGATACGATTGTTTTAACGAATACGGGTAGTGATAAATATCGTGTTGAAAAGAAGGATGAAGTACTTCCAAATTCAGGTCAATTGTGGTGGCCAGTTCCCGTATTATTATTTGTGGGTCTTGTGTTGTTTGGCTTAGGACGCCATTTAAAAAATGAAGAATAGATTGTATCGATATGTTTCTTGGATTGGAATCTTTTGTGTTGTGTGTTCCATTTCTTTATGTGCATATAATGTATATGATTCGTTTCGATCGTATTTTGTTTCTAAACAAAAGATGAATGCGTATCATGTTGTAAAGACAAGTGTTGGCTCTATACCGGATTATGTATTAAATCCAGATATGGAAATGTCGGAAGTGGATGTGGATGGAATTTCTTGTATTGGAACTTTAGAAATTCCTAGATTAGATTTGAATCTTTGTGTTGCAAGTACATGTAGTGATGAAAATATGAAACCACTTCCTTGCCGATATTATGGTAGTATTTATAAAAGTAATATGGTGATTATAGCGCATAATTATTGGTTTCATTTTGGTAGGTTAAATACATTAAAAAGTGGGGATGAAGTGATTTTTACAGATGCTTCTGGAAATTGTTTTAAATATAGTGTGGACGCAATGGATATAGTGAGTCCAGAAAGTGTAGCTGAAGTAACCAATGGCAAGTGGCCACTTACGTTAGTCACTTGTACTTTGGATAGTCAAAATAGAATTGTTGTGAGGTGTAAATGACAGGTAAAAAAAGAAGAGTTCTATAATTATGATTTTTAAGTTAATTAATTTAAATGAGGTTGGTTATATTTTTGCTTAATCTATGCAATTTGTTGCATCTTGTTTGCTTTTTGAAATGTTATAATCAAAGATTTTTTAGCAATATATCTAATACAACTAATTTAGAATACAATAAGGATGATTTTAAAGAAAAATTTTTAGAAGCATATTCTAATAGTTGGGCATTATTCCTTTTTATATGTGGTTTTATTCTTAGAATATTTGTATCCAAAGGTGATTTAAGTTTTTGGCAAATTGTTTTGTATGTTATATTTAAGTGGCGAAAACTCCATAGCTTGCTGTGGAGATGAAAGCCACTTTTTGTATTGTATAATGCGTATGAAAAATATATAATATATGTAGAAAAAAGTTCGGAGTTGATATCATGGGTAGACCTAGAACGAACAATGTTCAGATTAATAT
>OLNK01002444.1_pt1 | contig 10819 bp, 9 predicted proteins | sample 1672791 | NCBI WGS metagenome assembly OLNK01 (sample SAMEA3136724, study PRJEB25190) | human gut metagenome | biome: human gut; feature: human-associated habitat; material: faeces | place: Austria | collected 2013 | reverse complement strand
GCGGCTCCGGCTCCGGCGGTTCGGGCGGCGCGTCGGGCGATGCGGGCGGTTCGGGCTCGGGCTCGGAAAGCGCCGGCGGCTCCGACTCCGGTTCCGCTTCCGCACCTGCCGGCCCCACGGCCGAGCAGGAGGCGGCGGCTTATGCCGTGCTAGTGGACCATCAGGCCCGTATGAACGATTATGTTGCGCGCTTGAACAACGCTGTCGCCGCGTTCAACAACGACTGCATGAGCACCTCGCGGCCTCTTCGCCAAGGCGATTACAACGAGTGCGCGGCCATCGACAGCCAAACGCTCACCGACTTCCTGCTGCTGCGCAATTCTGACGCGTTCGCCGATGGCTCGCGCTGGCTGGAGCAAAAGGGCAACCTCCAGCGTGCGTATATCGCGTTGGACCAGTACCTCTCCGTCATTTACGACGCGTGGGGGTTGAACTTGGCATACGAGAACCCGGCGGAAGGGGTTGATCGCTGGATGGAACCCGTTCGCGCTGATCAGGATGCCTCCGGCAACAGCATGGCGGCGGCGCACCTGAACGAGACGTTAGCGAGCATCAGCTTATGAGCGGGCTTGTTGACAAGGGCGGCGCGCTCGCCTCGTCGGGCGCCGTTCAGGGCATGCGCCTGGTGCGCGTGGCGGATTTCAGCGCGCCGCTTTCGCTTTCCGATGCCGATCGGCCGTCCTACGTGCGCCGTTTCGTCACGTTGTTCGTGTCGCAGGGCCAGGGGCATCGCGGCGGCACGGGCCGTGTGGAGCATGCGCGCAACGCGCAGGGCGAGCACTTGGCGCTCAAGCTGCTTTCGCTTCCGCATCGTCGTGATGGCGAAACCGAGGAGGATCATGAGCGCCGCGTTCGTGCCTCGCATGCCGCGTTCGAGCGCGAATACGAATGCCATATCCTGCTGTCGGGGCTGAAGGGCTTTCCCCGTCTGTACGGCCGGGGCACCGTCGACGGGGTGCCGTGCATCGTTATGGAATGGGTTGAGGGCATCACCTTGGACCGCGTGCGCCGGCAGCTTGCCGTCGACGGCAGCGGCCGCGTGAGCCCGCTGGTGGCGGCGCGCCTGGGCCGCGACCTGTTCGACCTGGTGGCGCGCATGGGGTATGTGGAAGGCGGGTTCGTGCACCGCGACATCAGCCCGCGCAACGTCATGGTGCGCACCTCGCGGCTGTCCTTGGAGCAGCAGGTTGACGAGGGCGTCTTCGACCTGTACCTCATCGACTTCGGCTCATCGGCCGAGTCGGAGCCGCGCTCCACGTCGTTCACCAGCGAGAACGCGGTGTTCCGCGGTGCTACTGCCGATTTCGCGCCGCCCGAGATGCTCAGCGATGACATCCCGGGCTTGGCCGAGCTGCGCAAATCGCCGGCGATCGACGTGTACGCCGCGGCAAGCGTGGTGTATCAGCTGGCGTGCGGGCAGGCCCCTTACGATCTGCATGCGGTTGGGGAAGACGGGGCGCCTGTTTCACCGTATCGCGTGAAGATGGCGGCTCCCGCGCCGGCTGCGGTGATGGCGCACGCCCGAGCCGACGAGCTGCTCGAGGCGCTTGCCCGCGAACCCGAGGTGGCGGTTGCGGTGCAGCACGCGCAGGATAAGCTGTCCGCGCCGATGGGCGTGTCGGAGGCGGCCGAGGCGCTGTCTTTCGTGGACGAGCAGCTGGGTATCGTGTTGGGCGATTGCCTAGCTCGCGGGCAATCCGATCGCCCCGACGCTGCGGCGGTCCGCGATGCGTTGTCGTCGTTCTCCATCCACTACGCCGATAACGTGGAGCGGTCGTTTTGCGGCCGCCCGCTGGTGCCGTGCGTGCCCGGCGGGTTCGCCGCGTCGGCGCTTGACGTGACCGATTCTACGCTGGCTCATGTGCGCTTGGCGTGCAAGGGCGTTGCGGCTGCGGCGTTGGCGGGGGTTGCGGTCTCGGCGGGCGTGCTTGCCAACGGGGCGCAGGCGTCGCTTGATGCGGCGGGTTTTGCCTGGTCGGGTGGCGTTCCCGGGGTTGCTGTGGCTGTGGCGGCGCTGTTCCCGGCGCTGGTGGGGCTATCGCTGCGCTTCGGCGGCTCGCGTACCACGGCGGGCTTTTTGCGCGGCACGGCGGGCCTTGCGGTCACGTTCGCGGCGTTGTGGCAGGTGCTTGCCGACATGCGTTTCGAGGTGGCGGTCCAGCAGCACTTGCTTTCCATGGCGTTGGTTGCTGCCGTGGCGGCGGGCTGGTGCATCATGGTGGCCGATTTCGCGTTGAACGTGGCGTTGCCCCAGATGATCCGCCGTAAGGCGCTGCCGTCGGGGAATCACGACGGCGCCGACGCGCTTCCGGGCGCAGCGGCGCCGGCGCTTGAGGGTGAATATGATGATATGAGCGAAGGAGCGTGAGGCTGATGGCTACGGAGTTGACGCCGTGCGGCGCCCTGTTCGAAACCATGAAGCGCTATGGCGGCATCAGCCATAAGGACCTGGCGCGTCTGGTGCTGTCCGGCCGCCCGCTTGCCGACGGCAAAAGCCCGCTGTCGCGCTGCGACGACCGCACGTGGGTGTCGCGCTTCATCGTGCACGCTCCCGTGGGCTCGCTGCAGGACCGCTACTTTTGCGACTGGGGCGTGGCGGCCCTGCGCGTTTCGGCGCGCCTGCGCTCGCGCGACGGGAAGGGCCTGTCGGCTGAGGAGGCGTTGTCGCTGGTCACGAACCAGGGCGGCGCGCTTATGGAGCAGGCGCTGCGCGAGTGCCACCAGGACCTGGCGCTGTACCGCAACGTGTTGGAGCGCCTAGCTCGCGGTGCGGGCTACAGCGTGGAGGAGCGCTCCGAGCTGGCCATGGTGCTGTTCGTGGCGGCGGGATGCAGCGCGAACGTGAAGCGCGCGTGCGCCTATGTGCTCGATTACGTGAAGACGGTGCACGGCGGAAGGCTGGAAACCGTCCCCGCCGCCGTCATGGACCAGGGTGAGCAACCCGGCGCGGCGTCGGCGGACCCGCGCGAGCAGGCGCAGGCGCTGGGACTTTTGCGCATGGTGGGAGGCCTGGTTTCCGGGGGTTTGCACTGGGTGCAGCCGCTTTCCGACGGCGTGGAGATCGGCGCGTTGGCCTTGGGGCCTGACGACATCAACGATGTGGAGCCCGATGTGTCGGGCCATCATCTGCGTATCTGGTGCAACGAGGCGGGCCGATGGTGCGTGCAGGGCTTGGGAAGCTCCAACGGCACCGTGCTGATCAGCGGCGAAGACGGCTCCGAGACGGTGGTGGAGCCGGCGCGCGCGGGCGCTTCCGCATGTGCGGAACCGATCGAGGTGCACGCCGGTGACGAGTTGGTCTTGGCCGGATCGACCCGGTTCATGCTGATAGAAGGCATGCCGGAAAGCTGGGAATGACCCCTTACGCCTCCTGCTCGTGGGGGAGCAGCGGGGCTAGGAATCCTTTGTCGGCGAGCGCCCGGCCGATGGCTTCGAGAGCCTCGTTGCTTGGCGCCGACACCAGGTGATAGTGGTACCCCGAGGTGGCGGTGCTCAGCGGCGAGGATTTCCCGCTCTCGATATCGTTAATGAAGCGCTCGATATCTGCCTGGTCGGCGATCTCCAAAGGCGCGGTGATGCGACCGTAGGCGCGATGACTGATGGACACGTTGTGCACGCGACCGCCGAGCGCGATGATTGTCTGCAGCTCGTCCCTGGTTTGCTCGACCTCGTGGTGCAGCTTGAACGTGCGGGCCGGCTCGTCAAGGCGCATGGCCGGTTGCTCCGCGGCGTTTTGCGTCATGGTTTGCGTTGTGTTTTGAGTTGAGGTTTGCGCGGTGTCTGCCAGTACGTAGCCTTTCGTGGTTGCCACGATGTTCGCGCCTGCCTCGCGCAGCAACGCGATGTCCTGCACGATGATCTGTCGGCTGACGTTAAGGGTGTTCGCAAGCTGGCCGCCGGATACCGGCGCATCAGCTGATCGAAGCGCATCGAGCAGCGACGCGCGTCTGGCCTCGGACTTTGTTGCCATTACTACTGCCCGCTTTCCCGGTGTATATCGGTGACCGGAGCGTTGTTGCCAGCGACGCCTGCTTTGCTATCGGCGTTGCCGTCCAGCATGCGCAGGTGCTTCATGGACACGTCCAGGATGGGCGCCGAGTGGGTGAGCGCGCCGCTGGACACGAAGTCGATGCCCAGGTCTGCGATGGCCTGTACGTTGTGCGCGTCGATGTTTCCGGAGCACTCGGTCTTCGCGCGCCCGTCGATGAACGCGACGGCTTTCGCCATGGCGTCGTGGTCCATGTTGTCGAGCATGATGATATCGGCTCCGGCGGCGATTGCCTCCTCGACCTGCGCGAACGTCTCGCACTCCACCTCGATCTCGCGCACGAAGGGGGCGTGGGCGCGCGCGGCCTCGATGGCTTCGCGCACGCCGCCCGCGGCGGCGATGTGGTTGTCCTTCAGCAGCACCCCGTCGGAGAGGTTGTAGCGGTGGTTGCGCCCGCCGCCGCACCTGACGGCCTCCTTCTCGAACACGCGCATGTTCGGCGTGGTTTTGCGCGTGTCCACCAGCTGGGTGGTGCTGCCTTCGAGCAGCGTAGCCACGCAGTGCGTGTAGGTGGCGATGCCGCTCATACGTTGCAGGTAGTTCAGGGCCACGCGCTCGCCCGACAGCAGCACGCGCACGTCGCCGGTCACCGTTGCAAGCGTCTGGCCTGCGCAAACGCTGTCGCCGTCCGCGGCGAAGCGCTGGACGCGCGTCTCGGGGTCCAAGATGGCGAACGTGCGCTCGAACACATCGAGGCCGCACAGCACGCCGTCGGCCTTCGCGATAAGGTCCACGGCGGCGGGACGTGCGTCGGGCATGATGGCGGCGGTGGACACGTCTTCGTTGGTGATGTCCTCGGCCAGCGCCTGGCGGATAAGCGGTTCGGCCACGGTTGTCAGCGTGATGGGGTTCATGCGCAAACGGCCTCCTTGGAGCTTGCGGTGCGATTGATATCGGACGGGGAAGGGTTTTGCGGGCGGGGTTTTGCTTCGGCTTGCAAACCGGGGCGCCCAGCGTTGCGAGGCTCGGTTGGCGTCGCGCTTTGCCCGGCGTTTTGCGTGCAGGTTTGCGGCCTGGTTTGCGCTGCGGTTTGCGGCTTGCCTTGCGTCGCGCTTTCGCGGGTTTTGCGCTCGGCTTCGGCGCAGAGGCGCTTGTACGCCTGCGCGTCGGCGCCGCAGGGCTGCTCGGGGTAGGTTTGCGCGACGGGCGCCTTCACTCCCAGCTTGCGGCACATGTCCCATGCTGCGCGCTGCGCGAACACGAGCGACTCGAGCAGCGAGTTGCTGGCCAGGCGGTTCTTCCCGTGCACGCCGTTGCAGCTGGTCTCGCCGGCGGCGTACAGCCCCGGCATGTCCGTGGCGCTGTTGCGGTTAACCCGCACGCCGCCCATGAAGTAATGTTGCGCCGGCACGACGGGGATGGGCTCGTGCGTGATGTCGAACCCCTCCTCCAGGCAGCGCTTGTAGATATTCCCGAAGTGCCCCGTGATTTCGTCTTTCGGCATGGTGGCAAAAGAGAGGCGCACGAAATCCGTGCCTTCTGCGGCCATCTGCCGGTATATGGCCGCGCTCACCACGTCGCGCGGTTGCAGCTCGTCGGTGAAGCGATTCCCGTTAGCGTCGAGCAGCACGGCCCCTTCGCCGCGGCACGATTCCGAAATCAGAAACGCCCGGCCCGGCCGCGTCGAGTACAGGGAGGTGGGGTGGATCTGCACGTAGTCCATGTGCTCAAGGGCGATGCCGTGGCGCGCGGCGATGGTGCACGCGTCGCCGGTAAGGCTGGGGAAATTGGTGGAACGCGGGTACGTGCCGCCGATGCCGCCGCAGGCCCAAAGCGTCTGGCCTGCGAAGATGCGCAGCTGCACCCCGTCTGCCGTGTGCGCGAGGATGCCGTAGCAGCGCGTCTGCGGTTGATGAGGCTTGATACCATCCTGCGCGATTAGGATGTCGTCCATGCAGGTGTGTTCCAGGATGCGGACGTTGGGCAGCTCGCGCACGCAAGCAAGCAGCGTGGAGGTTATCTCATCGCCGGTGATGTCGCTGTGGAAGCAGATGCGCGGACGGCTGTGCGCGCCCTCGCGGGTGTAGCGAAGGTTGCCCGCCTGGTCGCGCTCGAAGTCCACGCCGCGTTTCACCAGGTCGGAGATGATGCTGCGGCTTGCGCGGATTATCAGATCCACGCTTTCGCAGCGGTTCTCGTAGTGGCCCGCGCGCAGGGTGTCCTCGAAAAACGGCGCGTAGTCGGCGTCGTCGTGCTGCACGCAGATGCCGCCTTGCGCCAGCATGGAGTCGCATTCGCCCACGGTCGTCTTCGCCAGCATCACCACGGAAAGCGTGGAGGGAAGGTTGAGCGCGCAGTACAAGCCCGCCACGCCGCAGCCGACGATGACCACGTCGCAGGCGATGTCGTGCGCCTCGGTAGCGCCGTCGTACTCCGGTTGCAATCGGTTACCGGTTGACTCGCATGCGTCATCGATGTGCGTGCGAGCTGCAGCGGAAGCCACCGTTTCCGCAGGTGCGACAGCGTGCGTGCGAGCCGTATCTGCTATCACCGTTTCCGCAGGTGCAGCACTCATTTCGCCAGCTAATTCGTTCTTTTCGCTCATCTTCGCCGCCTACTTTGCCGCGTGCTCCAGCATGCGTTCGAGCGTCAGGCGCGCCGCGGGGGCCAGGTTGTCGCCGACGTGCACCTCGTACGGGGCGGGGTTGCGCAGGCATGCTGCCAGCTTCGGCAGCGTGACCAGGTCCATGTTCTCGCAGCGCGGCGTGGTGGCGGGGAAGTGGAAGCGCTTGCCCGTGCCCTGGGTGCGCAGCTCCAGCTCGCGGATGATGCCGACCACGGTGCACACGATGAACTCCTGCGCGTCCGACGCGGCGGCGTGCTCGATCATGCCCTTCGTCGACCCGATGTAATCGGCCTCGGCGAGCACGTCGGCCGGGCACTCGGGGTGCGCCATGACCTCGGCGTCGGGGTGAGCTTCCTCCAGGTCGATGATCTGCTCCACGCTGATGGTCACATGGCGCGGGCAATAGCCCTTGTTCAGGATGACATGCTTGTCGGGAAGCTGGCTTGCCACGTAGCGGCCCAGGTTCATGTCGGGGATGAACAGGATGTTGCGCTGCGGCAGGTTGCTGCAGATCTTCACGGCGTTCGAGGAGGTCACGCACACGTCGGACCAGGTCTTCGCCTCGGCGGTGGAGTTGACGTAGCACACGACGGCCAGGTCGTCGCCGTATTCGGCGCGCACGCGGTCGATGTCGGGCTTGCTGATCATGTGCGCCATGGGGCAGTCGGCTGCGGGTTCGGGCAGAAGCACCGTTTTGTCCGGGTTGAGCAGCTTCGCCGATTCGCCCATGAACTCGACGCCGCACAGCACGATGGTCTGCTGCGGCAGGTCGACGGCAAGTTTCGCCAGGGCGAAGCTGTCGCCGACGTAGTCGGCCGCGGCCTGCACCTCGGGCGGCACGTAGTAGTGCGCCAAGATCACGGCGTCGCGCTGCTCTTTCAGCTGCGCGATCTCCTGGGTGAGCGCCGCGATGGACCCGGCCGCGCCAGACGCTTGCGCGCCTGCGCCGGTTTGCCCTGCGTTGTTTTCGATGACCTGCTCGCTCATGTTCGCTCCATGCTTCCGTGCGGTTATTTGACGCTGCAGTATGCCGCAAAACTTTACAGCTGACTTGACAGCTGTAAAGTTCCCATCGTTTCTCCATCCGCCGGCTCGAGCGCCGGCGGCGGGCAACGGGCGCGTCTACCGTCAGCTGCGGCTTCGCCAGACGTATCCGGCGGCCGGTCCGCGCGTCAATCGCCGGCTTTCGCGCGCCAGCCGCACACGTGCCCGCATCCGCCGCCTGCGGAGCGCCTTCGCCGTTTGCCCTTAAATCCCGTATCGCCGGTAGGTTCAACATGCGAAAGGCCCATACTAGACCGGTGCGGAACGCGCTTGCGCTCCGCGTTCGGCGCCAACCCGCGAATCGCGGGCGCGCTGCATCCATTCGTCAACCCAAGGAGGTTCAGCATGGCTCGCGTGTACAATTTCTCGGCCGGTCCGGCAGTGCTCCCCGAGGAGGTGCTGTCCTCCGCCGCCGCGGAAATGCTCGATTATCAGGGCACCGGCATGTCCGTGATGGAGATGTCGCACCGCTCCGCCGCTTTCAAGGGCATCATCGAGACCGCTGAGCAGGACATCCGCGACCTCATGAACATCCCTGACAACTACCGCGTGCTGTTCCTGCAGGGCGGCGCCACGCAGCAGTTCGCGGCAATCCCCATGAACCTCATGCAGAACAAGGTTGCCGACTACATCGTGTCGGGCAACTGGTCGAAGAAGGCCTTCAAGGAGGCCAAGCTCTACGGCGACGCTCGCTGCATCGCCAGCTCCGAGGACGAGAACTTCACCTACGTGCCCGACGTCGACGGCCTCACGTTCAGCCCCGATGCCGATTACGTCTACATCTGCCAGAACGAGACCGTCTACGGCAACCGCTACACCAAGCTGCCCGAAACCGGCGACATCCCGCTGGTCTCCGACGTTTCCAGCATGTTCCTCTCCGAGCCCATGGACGTGTCGAAGTACGGCCTGATCTACGGCGGCGTGCAGAAGAACGTCGGCCCGGCCGGCGTGGTCATCGTCATCGTGCGCGACGACCTGGTCCGCGAGGATGTGCTGCCTTTCACGCCCACCATCATGCGCTACAAGACGCAGGCCGACGCCGGCAGCCTGTCCAACACCCCGCCGTGCTACGGCATCTACATGTGCGGCAAGGTGTTCCAGTGGCTCAAGGGCCTGGGCGGCCTTGAGGCCATGCAGAAGCTCAACGAGGAGAAGGCCGCTATCCTCTACGACTACCTGGATCAGTCCAAGCTGTTCAGCGGCACGGCGAAGAAGGAGTTCCGCTCGCTCATGAACGTGCCGTTCGTCACGGGCAACCCCGAGCTGGACGCCAAGTTCATCGCCGAGGCCAAGGCCGCGGGCATCGAGAACATCAAGGGCCACCGCAGCGTCGGCGGCATGCGCGCCAGCATCTACAACGCCATGCCCAAGGCCGGCGTCGAGGCGCTGGTCCAGTTCATGGACAAGTTCGAGCGCGAGAACGCGTAAGCTTGCGATAGACGATAGCGCTTTCCAGCGGGCGGGCGGCCACCAAGGTCGCCCGCCCGTGTTGCGTTCGTCCGGTGGACACGTGTTGTGCGTTGCGATTGCGTGCGAGCTGCGTAGTTGCACGGCGCCGCGTCTATCGAGCTTGCTTGTGCCTATTGGCATTACGAATGGGTTTCAGGTCGGTTATCGGTTTCGCGTTGGCGTTTGTGGCGTTATAATGATGCGATTATGACTACACAGCTTCCTTATCTTATCTGCTCCATCTTGAGCTTCGTTCCCGCCATCGTGCTGCACGAGATGGCGCACGGCTTTGCTGCCTGGAAACTGGGCGATCCCACCGCGAAACGCGCAGGACGCCTGTCGTTCAACCCGCTTGCGCATGTCGACCCATTCGGCACCGTTATCATGCCGTTTTTGCTCATGGCCATGAACATGCCCGTGTTCGGCTATGCCAAGCCGGTGCCGTACAATCCCGCGTACTTCAAGGACCCGCGCAAGGGCGACTTGATCGTGGGCTTGGCCGGTCCCGCCGCCAACCTGCTGCTCGCCGTGCTGGCGGGCGTGGTCGCGTGGGTGCTTTACGGGTTCGCCCCCGTTGCGCAGTGGGTGGTGCAAAGCCAGGCGTTCTTCTATTTCTACCTGATGTTCCTGCCCATGTTCGCGCTGATCAACCTGTACCTTATGTTCTTCAACCTGCTGCCCATCCCGCCGCTCGATGGCAGCTCCATCTTCGCATTCTTCATGCCTGTGAAGTGGTTGCCTAAGTACTACAAGGTGCAGCAGTACGCGTTTCCGATCTTCATGATCGTGGCTATTTTGCTGCCGTATATCATCCACGTGAACGTGTTCGGCATCTACCTGGACGTCACCGCCGGCAATCTGGGCAACCTGCTGTTCCCCTTCACCATTTCGTAGGGGCGGCGGGGCATCGTGTCGTATCGCGTTCGCACCGACAGCTTCGAGGGGCCGTTCGATCTGCTGTTGTACCTGGTCAGTCGCCAGAAGGTTGACATCGGCGCTATCAATATCACGCAGATCGCCGACCAGTACCTGGCCGAAGTGGGCCGCATGCAGAATCTTGACCTGGACGTCGCCAGCGATTTTCTGCTGGTTGCCAGCACGCTGCTGGAGATCAAGGCGCAAAGCCTGCTACCGCGCGAGCACATCGAGGTGGAGGACGACATCGCCGAGCTGGCGCCCTCCGAGGCGCGTGACATGCTGGTGGAGCGCCTGCTGGAATATAAACAGTACAAGAATGCCGCTGCGGCGCTGCATGCGCGGTTCGTCGCCGAGGGCCGCATGCATCCGCGTCCGTTCGGACCTGAGGCGTGCTTCCTAAACCTCATGCCCGACTTCTTGCGCGACGTGTCGCTTGATTCTCTCGCGCTGCTTGCCGCCCGCGCGCTGGCGCGCCGCGAGGTGTTTTTGCTGGAAAGCGAGCACATCGCCGCGAAGCCCATCCCGGTGGAGGTGCACGTGCGTGCCATCCATCAGCGCATCCGCAACCTCAAGCAGCTGCGCTTCTCGCAGCTGATCGCTGAAGATGCCCCCACGCCGCTGGTGGTGGTCACGTTCCTGGCGGTGCTCGAGCTGTACAAGCGCTCCATGGTGCGTGTGGAGCAAAGCCAGTTGTTCGGCGACATCGACATCGAGTACATCGAGGGCTCGGGGGAGCTTTTGCTGGACGGCGACGACGCGCTGACGTCGGTTGGGGAGGAATAGATGTTCGAAGG
>OLNK01002434.1_pt1 | contig 10862 bp, 9 predicted proteins | sample 1672791 | NCBI WGS metagenome assembly OLNK01 (sample SAMEA3136724, study PRJEB25190) | human gut metagenome | biome: human gut; feature: human-associated habitat; material: faeces | place: Austria | collected 2013 | reverse complement strand
CGCCCCTGAGTTCTGGCTTCATCCAGAGTCAATGCCATTACATTGCTGCTTACCAGCCCAACAAGAAACGCACAAAGAAGTAATGTTTTCTTCATCATCGCCTCAGAAAAGATCGCTACGAGTTTCAAGCAGCTCTTCGACATCTTTGTCTGCCTTGATGATGATCTCATGCTCAATTTTAACGTTCATATTGATAGTGATCGGTTCCTTAGGTGCAGCGACTTCAATGCGAGGCGTACAGCCAACCAGCATAAAAGATGACGTCAACGCAGCCAGTAAAATTTTCATTGTTTTTCCTCACACTCTTTTCCTTGCGGACAGTCATTTCCCGGCAGACGTGCGTTCTGCTCCAGCCATGCCTGGAGATTATCGCCAAAGCGTAAACTGCGCCACAGCGTAAAAATATTCTCTTCATGATGGTAATTAAGGTTTACCGTACCGCTTTTACCATCAACGCGACTGGTACCTGTAATGTTGGCCTGCATGGTTAATAAACCGAGATTATCTAAATTAATTTTTGTCGATGAACGGCTAATTTCCATATAGCGCAACCAGTTAATTGCTGAACCCGCAGTCATATTGTCTTTTACCACCGCATCCGCAGTGTCTTTATCCAGTCGCAATGTCATCGGCCCGCTATTCGCCAGCCAGCCATCTTTCACAATCCATTTTTCATTGTTCAGCCATAACGGCAGTGCACCACTAAATGCCCCGGACATGGCGAATTGTTTCGGATTGACGGCGCTAACCAGTTCGCTGGATGAGAGATTATTCAGCCGCAACAGCGCCGGGTCATGTTGCGGCATACGTAATTGTTTCATCAGTACGTTACCGCCTAACACATCGACGCTAACATCAGTCAACAGCAAGGGTTCTTCTTCAGTCCACGGATAACGCCCTTGCAAATCAGCCGTAATATTTTTCGCTGTCACCAGATTAATCACTTCGGCAATTCGCAACGTAACGGGGCCGCGAGTCCCCAGATGCCAGGCTCCATCGGCAAAACGGAAAGGCAGGACAAAATCGACACCGTTAACCTGATTATCTGGCATCCAGGCACTACCGCCTTTCAACACGCCGTGTCCTCCCGCGCGGAATCCTTGTTCAGGCGCAGCAGAAAATGCAACCTGAGCATACAGATCACCATCGCGTAAGTTCATCTTCCAGTCGGGTGGCACCAGCGGCTGGAATACAGTCAGTGATTGTTTTGGCCACCAGGCGTTACCGCGCAGACGAATACCGTCCCAGCGACCATTTACCCGAACCGGGCCAATCTCACCAGCATGTAAATCGCCTTTAAAGAGGAAATAGGTCGGATCGCGCCCATCGACGCTAAATTTTAAGGTTGATGGCGGTAACACACTGCCGCCAGTGAACAGCGTTTGCCCGGCGTCCAGTGACAGCGCGCCGCTGAAGGAGGGATGCTGTGCGTCACGTACCCAGACGACGGGCTTGTCGAGAATTAGTCGCGGCTTTTCTACCGTCATCGTACCGTATTGTAACTGGTCGAAACCGGTGGAGAGATCGGTCAGTGTAATCGTGCTGTCATGCCACTCACCCTTTCCTGCGACATCCCAGGTGGCATTCATCGGTGTAAAACTGCCTTTTCCCCAGTAGCGCCACTGCCAGCGGCCAGCGTCAGGGAGAAAATCATTCGCCAACCCATCCATATGCAGCACGAAATCGCCCAGTTCATTTTCATGCGCCTGCAAAATGGCCTGCAAACGTCCGTCAACACCACGTTGGGTGACTTTTACACCCGCTAAAGGCCAGCGGATTTCATCGATGTCCAGCGAATCGATGACTCTTCCCTACGAACGTAATAACGCGCCTGGCTCAAAGGTCAGCGTTGGGTCAGACAGACTTCCACTTAGCTGCGCAGGTAAACGGGCATATAAAATGAGGTCCGCCTGTTTCGCTTCACCGGTCAGCTGCAGAGGCAGCTGACTGTTATCCATGCTTAATTTTCCTGGGCCAAAATTAAGCACCGCGTTGCCTTTACCCGCTTGCCCCTGGGTCAGCACACTCAGTCGCCCGCTGACCAGAGCGTTCTCGAGCCCTGCCTGCCAGTTGTCGACTTTGACACCCAGTCGGCCACTCAAAGGAAAACCTGCATACGGCCAACTCCAGCGACCATCGCTTACGGTCAATTGTTGACGAGTAATTTGCCACGGCAAATCGAGCAACGGATCGCCGTTATCCCGTGCCAGCACAATCAATTGCCCGCTATTTTCCTGCCAGTCCAGCTCTGCATCCACCAGTGACGGTTCCTGCGGCAAGTTTAACGTCGCAGTAGCATGCCCACTTACAGGAAGTCCATCCGGCACGAGCGGCATAGTAAATTCCCCCACCAGTTTTACCGGCGGCTGATTTTCAAACGCGGCGACATCCAGTTCGCTAACTGTAAGTTGTTGCCCTTTCAGCTGGCCTTGAAATTTAACTTTTTCGCCCTGATAACGCAGTTGCTGGATATCAGAGGTTAATGCGAGAGAGAGTTTTCCCTGCCATTCCTGCCAGGGAGAAAAAATCAGTTTATCAATATTGATCCAGGTGTTAGGCAGCATGGACTGCCACTGCGCGAGGGTTTTTGGAGCAGCTGGCGATTGCTCCGTCTGCGGCAATTTCGCCAGACAAGCAGAATCAAGTTCTACCGTGCCGACGTTCAATAACCAGCGGCTGGGATGTGAAAGGCTGGCGTTGGTGATATGCGCAAGCTGACAATCTCCCTCCAGATAACGGAGATCGGGAATGATTAAACCTTTACGCGTAATGCGTGGGCTTTCATCTAATGCAATACGTGTCCCGAGCGGTAGCCAGATGCCCGCCAGCGTGGGAACCCACAGCCCGAGCGTCATCAGCAGCGTCAACGGCACAAGAATAATCAGTAATAACAGCGCGAGAACGGCTTTATATTTACCCAGCATGGGTAGTTAATATCCTGATTTAGCGAAAAATTAAGCATTCAATACGGGTATTGTGGCATGTTTAACCGTTCAGTTGAAGGTTGCGCCTACACTAAGCATAGTTGTTGATGAATTTTTCAATATCGCCATAGCTTTCAATTAAATTTGAAATTTTGTAAAATATTTTTAGTAGCTTAAATGTGATTCAACATCACTGGAGAAAGTCTTATGAAACTCGCCGTTTATAGCACAAAACAGTACGACAAGAAGTACCTGCAACAGGTGAACGAGTCCTTTGGCTTTGAGCTGGAATTTTTTGACTTTCTGCTGACGGAAAAAACCGCTAAAACTGCCAATGGCTGCGAAGCGGTATGTATTTTCGTAAACGATGACGGCAGCCGCCCGGTGCTGGAAGAGCTGAAAAAGCACGGCGTTAAATATATCGCCCTGCGCTGTGCCGGTTTCAATAACGTCGACCTTGACGCGGCAAAAGAACTGGGGCTGAAAGTAGTCCGTGTTCCAGCCTATGATCCAGAGGCCGTTGCTGAACACGCCATCGGTATGATGATGACGCTGAACCGCCGTATTCACCGCGCGTATCAGCGTACCCGTGACGCTAACTTCTCTCTGGAAGGTCTGACCGGCTTTACTATGTATGGCAAAACGGCAGGCGTTATCGGTACCGGTAAAATCGGTGTGGCGATGCTGCGCATTCTGAAAGGTTTTGGTATGCGTCTGCTGGCGTTCGATCCGTATCCAAGTGCAGCGGCGCTGGAACTCGGTGTGGAGTATGTCGATCTGCCAACCCTGTTCTCTGAATCAGACGTTATCTCTCTGCACTGCCCGCTGACACCGGAAAACTACCATCTGTTGAACGAAGCCGCCTTCGATCAGATGAAAAATGGCGTGATGATCGTCAATACCAGTCGCGGTGCATTGATTGATTCTCAGGCAGCAATTGAAGCGCTGAAAAATCAGAAAATTGGTTCGTTGGGTATGGACGTGTATGAGAACGAACGCGATCTATTCTTTGAAGATAAATCCAACGACGTGATCCAGGATGACGTATTCCGTCGCCTGTCTGCCTGCCACAACGTGCTGTTTACCGGGCACCAGGCATTCCTGACAGCAGAAGCTCTGACCAGTATTTCTCAGACTACGCTGCAAAACTTAAGCAATCTGGAAAAAGGTGAAACCTGCCCGAACGAACTGGTTTAATCTTGCCGCTCCCCTGCAATCCAGGGGAGCTGATTCAGATAATCCCCAATGACCTTTCATTCTCTATTCTTAAAATAGTCCTGAGTCAGAAACTGTAATTGAGAACCACAATGAAGAAAGTAGCCGCGTTTGTTGCGCTAAGCCTGCTGATGGCGGGATGTGTAAGTAATGACAAAATTGCTGTTACGCCAGAACAGCTACAGCATCATCGCTTTGTGCTGGAAAGCGTAAACGGTAAGCCCGTGACCAGCGATAAAAATCCGCCAGAAATCAGCTTTGGTGAAAAAATGATGATTTCCGGCAGCATGTGTAACCGCTTTAGCGGTGAAGGCAAACTGTCTAATGGTGAACTGACAGCCAAAGGGCTGGCAATGACCCGTATGATGTGCGCTAATCCGCAGCTTAATGAACTCGATAACACCATTAGCGAAATGCTGAAAGAAGGTGCACAAGTGGATCTGACCGCGAACCAGTTAACGCTGGCGACAGCGAAACAGACATTAACTTATAAGCTGGCGGATTTAATGAATTAATAGCTGCCACAGCTCCCGGCGGCAAGTGACTGTTCGCTACAGCGTTTGCCGTTGGGTAATGCACACATCCCAATCGCCGTACCATCCAGTTGACGGGCAACAGAAAGCGAACCGCCGATCATTGCACAATTTGCTTCTCCACTACTGGACATCGACACTTTTAAACCTGGCGCTACGTGCGCCGCAGTCGCCTGCTGAACAGGTTCACTACTACACCCCGACAACAATAAAGCGGCACACCCTACCCAAAACGCTGCTCGCATCTTTTCTTCCTCTAATCTTCAAGCCAAACGACACCGCCATAAATAATAGGCAGCACAGAGGGCGGCGTCGAGAGCTGTCCTGCGCGTTGCCCCGCATTTTTACTTTTTTATGGCTATTTTTTTGCCCTCTGTTTGATCAAAACATTCATTACGCTGATGTGGGGGACACAAAAGCGAAAATGCAGAAGAAAGCCATTTGCTAAAATTGAAAGATTACTACTGGGCGCGCAGCAATTTCGTGCGCCCCTCATTTGCGCAATGTAAGGGTGTCATATGATTACTATTGACGGTAATGGCGCGGTTGCTTCGGTCGCATTTCGCACCAGTGAAGTTATCGCCATCTACCCTATTACCCCCAGTTCCACGATGGCAGAACAGGCTGATGCCTGGGCCGGAAACGGCTTAAAGAACGTTTGGGGAGACACACCACGCGTGGTTGAAATGCAGTCGGAAGCGGGTGCTATCGCTACCGTGCATGGCGCTTTGCAGACGGGTGCCCTTTCAACATCGTTTACATCATCGCAGGGTTTGCTGCTGATGATCCCGACGCTGTACAAACTGGCAGGCGAACTAACACCGTTTGTCCTGCATGTAGCGGCACGTACCGTTGCCACACATGCACTCTCTATTTTTGGCGATCATTCCGACGTCATGGCGGTGCGCCAGACGGGTTGCGCGATGTTGTGTGCGGCAAACGTCCAGGAAGCGCAAGACTTTGCTCTCATTTCGCACATCGCGACGCTGAAAAGCCGCGTGCCATTTATTCATTTCTTTGATGGTTTCCGCACGTCCCACGAAATCAATAAAATTGTCCCGCTGGCCGATGACACTATTCTTGATCTCATGCCGCAGGCCGAAATTGATGCTCATCGCACCCGGGCGCTCAACCCGGAACATCCGGTGATCCGCGGTACGTCCGCCAATCCTGACACTTATTTCCAGTCTGGCGAAGCCACCAACCCCTGGTACAACGCGGTCTATGACCATGTTGAACAGGCGATGAATGATTTCGCTGTCGCGACAGGTCGTCAGTATCAGCCGTTTGAATATTACGGGCATCCGCAAGCGGAACGGGTGATTATCCTGATGGGCTCTGCCATTGGCACCTGTGAAGAAGTGGTTGATGAATTGCTAACCCGTGGCGAAAAAGTCGGCGTGCTGAAAGTTCGCCTGTACCGCCCCTTCTCCGCTAAACATTTACTGCAAGCTCTGCCGGGATCCGTACGCAGCGTGGCGGTACTGGACAGAACCAAAGAACCCGGTGCCCAGGCAGAACCGCTCTATCTGGATGTGATGACCGCACTGGCAGAAGCCTTTAATAATGGCGAGCGTGAAACCCTGCCCCGTGTCATTGGTGGGCGCTATGGTCTTTCATCCAAAGAATTTGGCCCAGACTGTGTACTGGCGGTATTTGCCGAGCTCAACGCGGCTAAACCGAAAGCGCGCTTTACGGTTGGTATTTACGATGATGTAACCAATCTGTCCCTGCCGTTGCCGGAAAACACCCTGCCAAACTCGGCGAAACTTGAAGCCTTGTTTTATGGCCTTGGTAGTGATGGCAGCGTTTCCGCGACCAAAAACAATATCAAGATTATCGGTAATTCCACGCCGTGGTACGCACAGGGCTATTTTGTTTACGACTCCAAAAAAGCGGGCGGCCTGACGGTTTCTCACCTTCGCGTGAGCGAACAGCCGATTCGTTCCGCTTATCTCATTTCCCAGGCTGATTTTGTTGGCTGCCACCAGTTGCAGTTTATCGATAAATATCAGATGGCTGAGCGTTTAAAACCTGGCGGCCTTTTCCTGCTCAACACGCCGTACAGCGCAGATGAAGTGTGGTCGCGCTTGCCGCAGGAAGTTCAGGCCGTGTTAAACCAGAAAAAAGCGCGCTTCTATGTGATTAACGCGGCGAAAATCGCCCGCGAATGTGGCCTGGCGGCCCGTATTAATACCGTCATGCAGATGGCTTTTTTCCATCTGACGCAAATTCTGCCTGGCGATAGCGCCCTCGCAGAATTGCAGGGTGCGATTGCCAAAAGTTACAGTAGCAAAGGCCAGGATCTGGTGGAACGCAACTGGCAGGCTCTGGCGCTGGCGCGTGAATCCGTAGAAGAAGTTCCGTTGCAACCGGTAAATCCGCACAGCGCCAATCGACCGCCAGTGGTTTCCGATGCCGCCCCTGATTTCGTGAAAACCGTAACCGCTGCGATGCTCGCCGGGCTTGGTGATGCCCTCCCCGTTTCGGCGCTGCCGCCAGACGGCACCTGGCCGATGGGCACCACTCGCTGGGAAAAACGCAATATCGCCGAAGAGATCCCCATCTGGAAAGAGGAACTCTGTACCCAATGTAACCACTGCGTTGCCGCTTGCCCACACTCCGCTATTCGCGCAAAAGTGGTGCCGCCTGAAGCGATGGAAAACGCCCCTGCCAGCCTGCATTCGCTGGATGTGAAATCGCGTGATATGCGCGGGCAGAAATATGTCTTGCAGGTGGCTCCGGAAGATTGCACCGGTTGTAACCTGTGCGTCGAAGTTTGCCCGGCGAAAGACCGTCAGAATCCAGAGATTAAAGCCATCAATATGATGTCGCGCCTGGAACATGTCGAAGAAGAGAAAATCAATTACGATTTCTTCCTCAACCTGCCAGAAATCGACCGTAGCAAACTAGAACGTATTGATATTCGTACATCGCAGCTGATTACACCGCTGTTTGAATATTCAGGTGCTTGCTCCGGTTGTGGCGAGACGCCGTATATTAAATTGCTGACTCAGCTCTATGGCGATCGGATGTTGATCGCTAACGCCACCGGCTGTTCTTCAATTTATGGCGGTAACCTGCCCTCTACACCGTATACCACCGATGCCAACGGTCGTGGGCCGGCATGGGCGAACTCTCTATTTGAAGATAATGCCGAATTTGGCCTTGGTTTCCGCCTGACGGTCGATCAACACCGTGTCCGCGTGCTGCGTCTGCTGGATCAATTTGCCGATAAAATCCCGGCGGAATTACTGACGGCGTTGAAATCAGACGCCACGCCAGAGGTTCGTCGTGAACAGGTTGCAGCTTTACGCCAGCAACTCAACGATGTTGCCGAAGCACATGAACTGCTACGTGATGCAGATGCACTGGTGGAAAAATCAATCTGGCTGATTGGTGGTGATGGCTGGGCTTACGATATCGGCTTTGGCGGTCTGGATCATGTATTGAGTTTGACGGAAAACGTCAACATTCTGGTGCTGGATACGCAATGCTATTCCAACACCGGTGGTCAGGCGTCAAAAGCGACACCGCTGGGTGCAGTAACTAAGTTTGGCGAGCACGGCAAACGTAAAGCGCGTAAAGATCTTGGCGTCAGTATGATGATGTACGGTCATGTTTATGTGGCGCAGATTTCTCTCGGCGCGCAACTGAACCAGACGGTGAAAGCGATTCAGGAAGCGGAAGCGTATCCGGGACCATCGCTGATCATCGCTTATAGCCCATGTGAAGAGCATGGTTACGATCTGGCACTCAGCCACGACCAGATGCGCCAACTCACAGCTACCGGCTTCTGGCCGCTATATCGCTTTGATCCGCGTCGTGCCGATGAAGGCAAACTGCCGCTGGCCTTGGATTCACGCCCGCCGTCAGAAGCACTGGAAGAAACGTTACTTCATGAGCAACGTTTCCGTCGTCTGAATTCGCAGCAGCCAGAAGTGGCAGAACAGTTATGGAAAGATGCTGCAGCTGATTTGCAAAAACGCTATGACTTCCTGGCACAAATGGCCGGAAAAGCGGAAAAAAGCAACACCGATTAAATGCTCTGGATAAGGATTATCCAATTCTAAAAAAAAAGCCCGGACGACTGTTCGGGCTTGTCTTTTTATATGTTGGAAAATCAGTGGCAATGCAATGGCCCAACAGAAAATAAAATCTGTGACAATAAAGGCATATAACCCGCGCAGAATAACGTATAGAAAATTAAAAGTATAATTTTTATTTTGTATGTATTATCTTCGATACATTCACCAGACTTATTATCATTTCAGAGGAATTATTTGATTAAGGTTTTACTTAAGGCGTAACAAATGATATTTATCGGCTAACTGAACTTCTCCTTTAGGATGTTTTCACTCCCCGAAATGGGGATAAAAGGCAAATAAAATAACTAAAGGATTTATTCAATGAAAAGCAAAGTACTGGCACTTTTAATTCCTGCCCTGCTCGCCGCAGGTGCTGCACATGCAGCCGAAGTTTATAATAAAGACGGCAACAAATTAGATCTGTATGGCAAAGTTGATGGCCTGCATTATTTTTCTGATAATTCGGCGAAAGATGGCGACCAGAGCTATGCGCGTCTGGGTTTTAAAGGCGAAACCCAAATTAACGATCAACTCACTGGCTACGGTCAATGGGAATACAATATTCAGGCAAACAACACTGAATCTTCAAAAAACCAGTCATGGACCCGTCTGGCATTTGCCGGGCTGAAATTTGCAGATTACGGTTCTTTCGATTACGGACGTAATTATGGCGTAATGTACGACATCGAAGGCTGGACCGATATGCTGCCTGAATTTGGCGGTGACTCTTATACCAATGCAGACAACTTTATGACTGGTCGAGCCAATGGCGTCGCGACTTATCGTAATACTGATTTCTTCGGTCTGGTAAATGGTCTGAACTTCGCGGTGCAGTATCAAGGTAACAACGAAGGTGCTAGTAATGGTCAGGAAGGCACCAACAACGGACGTGATGTTCGCCATGAAAACGGTGACGGCTGGGGTCTTTCCACAACATATGATTTAGGCATGGGCTTTAGCGCTGGTGCGGCATACACCTCTTCTGACCGCACCAATGATCAGGTTAACCATACTGCGGCGGGTGGTGATAAAGCAGACGCGTGGACTGCTGGGCTAAAATACGATGCTAACAATATTTACCTGGCAACCATGTATTCAGAAACGCGTAATATGACCCCGTTTGGCGACAGCGATTATGCTGTTGCAAACAAAACCCAGAACTTTGAAGTCACTGCACAGTACCAGTTTGATTTTGGTCTGCGTCCGGCAGTCTCTTTCCTGATGTCTAAAGGCCGTGACCTGCACGCTGCCGGTGGTGCAGACAACCCGGCAGGTGTTGATGATAAAGATCTGGTTAAATACGCCGATGTTGGCGCGACTTACTATTTCAATAAAAACATGTCCACTTATGTTGACTATAAAATCAACCTGTTGGATGAAGATGACAGTTTCTACGCTGCCAATGGCATCTCTACCGATGATATTGTCGCTTTAGGTCTGGTTTATCAGTTCTAAATCCTCCTGCCCGCTGTTATGGCGGGCTTTTTCTGCTTATTCTTCCTCCTTTGATCTAAATTAAAAATGTGAACTCCGTCATTACACAAAAAGTGTCATCTGGCGTTACACTTTATGCGGATACTAAAACAGGAGGTTTTATGAACAGAACGATTCTTGTCCCTATCGATATTTCCGATTCAGAATTAACTCAACGCGTGATTAGCCACGTTGAGGCAGAGGCAAAGATTGATGATGCAGAGGTTCATTTCCTGACGGTAATACCTTCACTGCCCTACTATGCCTCTCTGGGTTTAGCGTATTCCGCAGAATTACCGGCAATGGATGACCTGAAAGCGGAAGCCAAATCGCAACTGGAAGAGATCATTAAAAAATTTAAACTGCCAACCGACAGAGTGCATGTCCATGTTGAGGAAGGCTCGCCCAAAGACCGCATTCTGGAAATGGCGAAGAAGATCCCCGCTCATATGATCATCATTGCTTCCCATCGACCGGATATCACCACTTATCTGCTCGGTTCCAACGCCGCAGCTGTCGTGCGTCACGCAGAGTGCTCCGTGCTGGTTGTGCGCTGACACTAACGCCCGCACATTGCTGCGGGCTTTTTGATTCATTTCGCAAATGTGCTGACATTTTCCCCTCTAATC
>OLNK01002428.1_pt1 | contig 10877 bp, 9 predicted proteins | sample 1672791 | NCBI WGS metagenome assembly OLNK01 (sample SAMEA3136724, study PRJEB25190) | human gut metagenome | biome: human gut; feature: human-associated habitat; material: faeces | place: Austria | collected 2013 | reverse complement strand
CTTTCCATTATTCTTTCGGCTGATCGGAACCGCAGTGTGCACACTTTACGGCCTTGATCGGAATCTCGCTGCAGCAGAACGGGCAGACCTTGGTGGTCGGCTCTGCGGGTGCTTCCGGCTTTTTGCCGAGCGCAGTCAGCTTATTGACCGCTTTGAGCAGACAGAACAGCACGAACGCCATGATCAAAAAGTTGATGATCGAGGTGATGAATGCACCGTAGCGCAGTTCCACACCGCCGAGGTTCAGCACGAAACCGCTTAAATCAGTGCCGCCGAACAGGCCGAGGATCGGGTTGATAAGGTTTTCGGTCAGTGAAGTCACAATGCTGGTGAATGCACCGCCAATGATAACACCGATCGCCATGTCCATCACGTTGCCGCGCAGCGCGAAGGCTTTGAATTCTTCGATAAACTTTTTCACTTTTGCGTTCCCCTTTCTTATTTATACTATCAGTTTACACGTTTCCCTTAAATGGGTCAAGAAAAAGGAGTTTTTCACATGAAAGATACACTTGTAATCGGCGGACACGAGTTCCAGTCCCGCTTTATCCTTGGTTCCGGCAAATATTCGCTCGACCTCATCAATGCCGCCGTGCAGAACGCCGGCGCACAGATCATCACGCTGGCGCTGCGCCGCGCAAATGAGGGCGGCACGGCTAACATCCTCGACTATATTCCGGAGGGCGTAACGCTGCTGCCGAACACCTCGGGTGCCCGCAATGCCGACGAGGCGGTTCGTATTGCGCGTCTGTCGCGTGCGTGCGGCTGCGGCGATTTCGTCAAGATCGAAATCATGCGCGACAGCAAGTACCTGCTGCCGGACAATCAGGAGACCATCCGCGCGACCGAGATCCTCGCGAAAGAGGGCTTCGTCGTTATGCCGTATATGTACCCCGATCTGAACGTTGCGCGTGATCTGGTGAACGCGGGTGCGGCTTCCATCATGCCGCTGGCGGCTCCGATCGGTACGAACAAGGGTCTTGCTACCCGCGAGTTCATCAAGATTTTGATTGATGAAATTGATCTGCCGATCATCGTGGACGCAGGCATCGGCCGTCCGTCGCAGGCTTGCGAGGCGATGGAGATGGGCGCGGCAGCTATCATGGCCAACACCGCGATTGCCACCGCAGGCGATATTCCGGCGATGGCTGAGGCGTTCAAGCAGGCGATTGAGGCAGGCCGCACGGCATACCTTGCCGGTCTGGGCCGTGTCCGTGAGACGGCTTCGGCATCCTCTCCGCTGACCGGTTTCCTGCAGGATTAAGACGGAAAGAGGGATATTTGTCATGGAAAACGAAAAAACGGAGATCATCTCCGCAAAATATATCACTGAACAAACCAATCACATGGAGTACCAGCCGGGTATGGACAACATCGGCTCCGAGGTGCAGGACGAGGTCATTTCCCGCATGAACGCCTATGACGCGGATGCCTATACGGCGGCTGACGTACTGCGTGCGCTTCGCAAGGACGTTCTCTCGCCGGAGGACTTCGGCGCACTGCTGTCTCCCGCGGCGCTGCCGTTCCTTGAGCAGATGGCGCAGCGCGCACAGGCCGAAACGCGCAAGCATTTCGGCAACTCGGTGCAGATGTTCACGCCGCTGTATATCGCCAATTACTGCGAAAATTACTGCATTTACTGCGGTTTCAACTGTCACAACAAGATTCGCCGTGCCAAACTGGATATGGACGAGGTCGAACAGGAACTGAAGGCCATCGCGGAGACCGGTCTGCAGGAAATCCTCATGCTGACCGGCGAGAGCCGTGCCATGTCGCCGGTATCCTACATCGGTGAAGCCGTTAAGCTGGCGCGCAAGTATTTCCGTGTCATCGGCATCGAGATTTATCCGCTCAACGTGGATGAGTACGCTTATCTGCACGAGTGCGGTGTGGACTACGTCACCGTATTTCAGGAGACCTATGACGACCAGAAGTACAAAACCCTGCACCTCGGCGGTCACAAGCGCATTTTCCCGTACCGCCTGAACGCGCAGGAGCGTGCACTGATGGGCGGCATGCGCGGTGTCGGCTTTGCGGCGCTGCTCGGTCTGTCCGACTTCCGTAAGGATGCGTTTGCGACCGGTCTGCACGCGTATCTGCTGCAGCGCAAGTATCCGCACGCAGAGATCGCGTTCTCGTGTCCGCGCCTGCGCCCGATCATCAATAACGATAAGATCAATCCGAAGGACGTACACGAGCCGCAGCTGCTGCAGGTCGTCTGCGCCTACCGCATCTTCATGCCGTTCGCGTCCATCACTATCTCGACCCGCGAGCGGGCAGGCTTCCGCGATAATATCATCGGCATCGCCGCCACTAAGATTTCCGCAGGCGTAGACGTCGGTATCGGCGGTCACTCCGGCGAGGATAAGGGCGATGAGCAGTTCGAGATCTCGGACGGCCGCTCGGTCGATGAAGTCTATAACGCCATCTGCGAGCACGGTTTGCAGCCCGTAATGGCCGATTATCTGTACGTTTAAGCACCCAAGGCTTCCACGCTGGGGAAGCTGTCATCCGCAGGATGACTGATGAGGTTTTCCCGAGTAACCTCATCCACCGCCGCAAAGCGGCGGTCCCCCTTCCCAAAAGGGGAAGGCTATTGGCCGCATTTGCAGCCATTCTCTCACTTGTCTGCCGCCGAAGTGCGGTACTATACTGCGGACAGAGCGCACCGCATGCCACAGTAGAATTTTAATTTCCCGCACTCCGGAAGCAATATAAATTTTATTCCGAAGGAGTATCAGCAAGCCATGAGAAATTATGCAACGCAGATGGATGCCGCAAAGCGCGGTATCGTCACGCCGGAGATCGAAACGGTCGCCAAAAAGGAGAACCGTCCGGTCGAGTTCATCATGGAACGAGTCGCAAAGGGTACGATTGCGATTCCGGCGAACATCAATCACAAAAGCCTGTCCGCAGAGGCGGTCGGCGACGGCACCCGCGTAAAGATCAATGTCAATCTCGGCATTTCGGGTGACTGCAAGGACTACGAGATGGAGTTGCGCAAGGTGCGCATGGCCGTTGACATGGGCGCAGAGTCCATCATGGATCTATCCAACTACGGCAAGACCAACACCTTCCGCAAGCAGCTGATCGACATGTCGCCGGCGATGATCGGCACCGTGCCGATGTACGACGCAATCGGGTATCTGGAAAAGGACCTGCTCGAGATCACAGCGCAGGATTTCCTCAAGGTCGTTGAGGCGCACGCCAGGGAGGGCGTGGACTTTATGACCATTCATGCGGGTATCAACCGCCGTGCGGTTGAAGCCTTCATGCGCGAGGGCCGCAGGATGAACATCGTCTCCCGCGGCGGCTCGCTGCTGTTCGCATGGATGAAGATGACCGGCAATGAGAATCCGTTCTTCGAGTATTACGACGAGGTGCTGGACATTCTGCGCCGCTACGACGTTACCATTTCGCTGGGTGACGCACTGCGCCCGGGCTGCATTGATGATGCGTCCGATGCAGGGCAGATCAGTGAGCTGATCGAGCTGGGCAACCTTGCACAGCGTGCGTGGGCGAAGGACGTGCAGGTTATGATCGAAGGTCCCGGCCATATGGCGATGAACGAGATCGCGGCCAATATGCAGATGGAAAAGCGCCTTTGCCATGGAGCGCCTTTCTATGTCCTCGGGCCGCTCGTCACCGATATTGCACCGGGTTACGACCATATTACCTCGGCCATCGGCGGCGCTATTGCCGCACAGGCGGGCGCGAACTTCCTGTGCTACGTTACACCGGCGGAGCACCTGCGTCTGCCGGATGAAAATGACGTCCGCGAGGGCATCGTTGCCAGCAAAATTGCGGCCCACGCCGCCGATATCGCACTCGGTCTGCCCGGTGCGCGTGACCGCGATAACGCAATGGCGGACGCGCGTCATAAGCTGGACTGGCCCGCGCAGTTCGCGCTGGCACTCGACCCGGAAAAGGCAGAGCGGTTCTATAATCAGGTTCCGCCGACCGAGCGTCATACCTGCTCGATGTGCGGTAAAATGTGCGCCGTGCGCACCACAAATATGATCCTTGAGGGCAAAGAAGTCAAATTCTGCTCGGAAAAGGGTGCATGCTGATGCTTCGGAATAAAAAAGAGCGGTCGGGAGACCGCTCTTTTTTGCTGTTTGTTTGAATTGGGCGTGCGCAGAATGGAGAATTGAAAATGGAGAATGGAGAATGAATGCGATGGCAGAGTGCTGCGTGGGCGGCCAATGGCCGCCCCTACGGTTAAACGTTTGCAAATCGTTAGAAACGGTGCGCCGAAGTCATACCCCAGGGCACCTTCTCTTGCCCTTCGGGCAATTCACCTTCTGTCGCGCCTGCGTGTAGCAGTACGCTGTCTGTGAACTGCGAATATTTTACGAAATAAACGCAACAGTAACCCGACTGCCGTACCCCTTTTCGAAGCGGTCGCCGCTCTCTGGTCTGCGCCAGACTAAGAAATAAAAGGAAACTGGAGTCCCAAGAGGATAGCACTCATTTAACCCGCGCACTGCGCGGGAATAAGGTATAGCAGCCTACGGGCAAACCTTGGTGTCTATCCTTTTGGACCACTCAGCCGTCTGGACGGCACCTGCGCAACACTCGTCAGTGCACGACAAAATTCCACAAACAAAACCGGCACATAAGGAGAGAAACCTCTGTATGTGCCGGTTTTCGCTTGCAGCTAAGAAAAATACTGGTGTCTCAGCTCCAGATTGTACGCAAGCAGCGTCCGCAGCCGCTTTTTGCCGCGGGAACAGTGCCGCGATACCGCCGATGGACTGATCCCAAGCCGTTCAGCGCACTGTTTGCAGGATAATCCCTCCACCTCGATCATCCACAGCACCTCGTACTGCCGCGGTGTCAGCTGCTCGCGCATGGCCCGGAAGAAGGCCGTGCGGAATGCCTGCCGGAAGCCGCGGTCGTCCTCCGCGAGCAGACCGAGATACTGCCGGTAGGCCAGCCGTGTCGCTGTGTGCTCAGACAGCGCGACAGTCCGCATGCGCGTCACCTTCTTCACTGTGGTCGTGGTAGTGCTCCATCAGGAATACGGTCTGGCGGCTTTCGTTGATCAGCGTCTGCAGGAATTTCGCGCGCTGCTTGAGCCGGTAGCGTACCTCCGGCTGACGCGCACGCTTCTGCGCCGCCTGAAGCTGCTTAATACGCAGCTCTAGCAGAGCGACATTGACACGGTATTCCTGCGCCATCTCACATAATTTCATGGCGGCCCCTCCTTACGATATACGAACAAATGTTCGATTCCTTATGTCCCTTATAATACAACATAAAGTATGAGTTGTCAATGAAAAACTATATTTTGTGTTATATTCCTCAAATCTGCATCATACACTGTGGTAGAGAGGGAAGGAGGAGATACCATGCGCAGACTGCTGCTGACCGGTGTCGGACTGGTGCTGGTGCTGTATTTGCTGCCGGTATTTTACCCATCGGAAACGGACAAGACGGAGCCGCAGGCACCCACAGAAAGCGTCACAGCGGCAGCAACAGACGGCTTAACCATCACGGTTCTGGTGAACGGCAAGGCGCAGGAAATGCCGCTGGAGACCTATGTGGAAGGCGTGACGGCGGCAGAGATTGCGGACGATTTTCCGGTTGAAGCCATCCGCGCACAGGCGGTCGCAGCGCGGACGTACGCGGTATATAAGCAGTCGAGAGGACGGCCGGCAGAGCATCCGGATGCGGATGTCTGCGACGATTACAGCCATTGTGCGGCATATCAGCCGGACGCGGTCAAGACGTTCAGCACCGGCTATTCGCGGATACGCAAGGCCGTCAAGGACACGGCAGGGCAGATCCTGACCTGCGACGGTGCACCGATTGCGGCCGTGTTCCACTGCGTCAGCGGTCCGAAGACCGAGTCTGCCGCCGATGTCTGGGGCGAGGATATTCCGTATCTGCAAAGCGTGGTCAGTCCGGGCGGCACGCAGTACGCCGGATACGAGAGCGAGGTGACGCTAACGGCGGATGCGTTCCGCGAAAAGGTCGCGCAGACTCTGCCAAAAGCGGATGTGAGCGGTACGCCCGACCGCTGGTTTGCGTCCTCGGTGCGCTCGGCGGCTGGCGGTGTGAAAACCGTGAAGCTCGGCGGCGTGACCGTCGAAGGAACCGCAGTGCGGGCGCTGTTTGGCCTGCAGTCCACGAATTTCACCATCACAACCACCGAGGACAGTATTACGTTTCACACCATCGGATACGGACATGGTGTTGGTCTGTCGCAGTACGGTGCGAAATATATGGCGGAGCAGGGATATGATTATACTGAGATACTTGCTCACTATTATCCGGGAACAGAGTTGAGATTGGAGAGTGGAGAGTGAAAAATTGAGAATTGAAAATGGAGAATGGAAAATGAACGAGAAAAGTCCCCGGAATCATCGATTCCGGGGACTTTTGTTGATTGGTTTGCAGTTAGAATGCGAAATTCGTTTTTACGCGCCAGATATTCTGTGCATACTCAGCAATCGAGCGGTCCGCTGCAAAGCGGCCGGAGTTTGCAATATTGATCAGCGCCATGCGGTTCCACTTATCCTGATCGCGGTAAACCTCGCTTACGCGCTCCTGAGCGGCTGCGTAGGATGCGAAGTCCTTGAGGCTCATATAGCGGTCAGCAGGGCCGCCGTTGCCGCCGTGCAGCAGCAGGTTGGCAATATCGGTGTAGTCCACGCCGTCACCGAAGCCGTGGATCATCTGATCGAGCACGCGGCGGATCACCGGATCGTTCTGGTAGATGACCATCGGCTCATAGCTGCCGGAAGCGGCCAGTGCCTCAGCCTCGGGCGTCTCCATACCGAAGATGAAGATGTTCTCCTTGCCGACTGCCTCGCAGATCTCAACGTTTGCGCCGTCCATCGTGCCGATGGTCAGAGCACCGTTCATCATGAACTTCATGTTGCCGGTACCGGATGCTTCCTTGCCGGCGATGGAGATCTGCTCGGAAACCTCGGCGGCCGGCATGATAATCTCAGCCAGAGATACCTTGTAGTCCTCGAGGAATACGACCTTCAGCTTGTCGCGTACTGCCGGATCGTTGTCGATCATCTTGGAGATGGAGTTGATCAGCTGGATGGTCTTTTTCGCTACTGCGTAGCCCGGTGCGGCCTTAGAGCCGAAGATAAAGGTGCGCGGAACGAAATCCATATCCGGATTGTCCTTCAGCTTGTGATACAGGCTGATGATGTGCAGAATGTTGAGCATCTGGCGCTTGTACTCGTGCAGACGCTTAACCTGTACGTCAAAGATGGAGTCCATGTTGACTTCGATGCCGTTGTGCGCCTTGATATAATCCGCCAGACGCTGCTTGTTGTGGCGCTTGATCTCGCCCAGCTTGTCGAGCAGCTCCTTGTCGTCCGCATAGTTGTTCAGAACCTGCAGCTCGGACGGATGGGTGCGGTAGCCGGTGCCGATCTTGCTCTCGATCAGCTCAGCCAGCTCCGGGTTGGCCTCACACAGCCAGCGGCGGTGTGCAATGCCGTTGGTGACGTTGCAGAACTTGGAGGAGTAGATCTTGTAGAAATCGGTGAATACGCGCTCCTTGAGGATCTCGGAGTGCAGCGCAGATACGCCGTTGATGGAGAACGAGCCTGCGATAGCCAGATGCGCCATGCGGACGGTATCGTCGGCAACGATAGCCAGCTTGGAGATCTTCTGGAAGTCGTTCGGGAAGTAGTTCCACAGCTCCTTGCAGAAGCGCTCGTTGATTTCGTAGATGATCTGCATAACACGCGGCATCAGCTCCTGAACGAGCGATACCGGCCAGCACTCGAGGGCCTCGGGCATAACGGTGTGGTTGGTGTAAGCAACAGACTGGCTGGTGATGTTCCAGGCCTGCTCCCAGCTCATGTCGTTCTCGTCCATCAGGATGCGCATCAGCTCCGGAATAACCAGAGTCGGATGGGTATCGTTGATATGCAGGACGTGCTTGTGCGCGAAGTTTTCGAGCGTGCCGTACTTGGCCTTGTGCTTTGCACAGATGTCCTGCAGGGTTGCGGAAACCAGGAAATACTGCTGCTTGAGACGCAGGGACTGACCCTCGCGGTGGTTATCCTCCGGATAGAGGACCATGGAAATGGTCTCTGCCAGTGCGTGCTTCTCCAGTGCCTTCAGATACTCACCGGAGGAGAACAGCTTCATGTCCAGTGCGATCGGGCTCTGTGCCTTCCACAGGCGCAGACGCGCGATGTTGTTGGTGCCGTAGCCGGAGATCGGCATATCATACGGAACTGCCAGAACCGGCGTGTAATCGTGGTAGTTGACGACCAGCTTGCCGTTATCGTCGAAGTAGGTGTCAACCGTGCCGCCGATCTTGACCTCGCGGGTCTCATCCATTGCCGGAATCTGCCAAACCTCGCCGGTAGACAGCCAGGAATCCGGCAGCTCGACCTGCTGGCCTTCTACGATCTTCTGCTTGAAAATGCCGTGCTCGTAGCGGATGGAGTAGCCGGTGCCGCGTACGCCGTCGGTCGCCATGCCGTCCATGTAGCAGGCAGCCAGACGGCCAAGACCGCCGTTGCCCAGACCGGGATCGGCTTCCTCCTCGAAGATGTCCGCCATCTCGAAGCCCATGTCCTTCAGGGCTGCGGTCAGAGCGTCCAGCATACCGAGGTTGTAGGCGTTGTTGCGCAGGCTGCGGCCGACAAGAAATTCCATGCACAGGTAATGCACCTGACGCTCTCCGTCTTGCTCTACCTCATTCTGGGTTTCGATCATGTGCTCGGTCAGTGCATCGCGCACTACGAGGGCACAAGCCTCGTATACCTGATCCTTGGTAGCGTCCTCTACCTCGCAGGCAAAATGTCGCTGCAGTTTACCTGCAATGGCTTCTTTCAAAGCGGTCTTTGTGTACTGGGTCTTTGGCATGGTCTTTCTTATCTCCTCACATAATTTTGGTAGGCAGTCCCACGCGGTTGCATCGGCGGTGCTTGTCGGAAATTTTGTGCCCTGATTTCGTTGCGGCTTTTTGCAATACACAAAGTATTGCTGCAAACCCGCGCCTCGTCAGGACGCAAAATTTGCTCGACAATCCCTCGCTGCTGAACCACGCGGGACTGCCTTGGAAATACCGCAGATTTTACTGGGTAAAAATAATACGGTATTACCGGGTACCGTCACCGTATTCCCTCAAATCGGGTGACGGGTCGGGCTGACAGGTCGGTTACTGACCCATCGCGGTCTTGTAAACCTCGATATATTTATCGGCAGAGCTGCCCCAGCTGAAGTCGCTCTGCATACCCTGCATAATCAGCTTGCTCCACGCAGGCTTGTTAAAGCGGAATACGCCGCAGGCCTCGCGGATAACGTGCAGCATGTCGTGCGCGTTGTAGCTTGCAAAGGTGAAGCCGTTGCCCGTGCCGGCATAATCGACAAAGGCGTGAACGGTGTCCTTGAGGCCGCCGGTCTCGCGGACGATCGGAATAGTGCCGTAGCGCAGTGCGATCATCTGTGCCAGGCCGCACGGCTCAAACTTGGACGGCATCAGGAACATATCGGCGCCTGCATAAATGCGGTTTGCCAGATCGCCGGAGAACATGATGGACGCGGAAACCTTATCCGGCCAGCGGCGCTTTGCCTCGATGAACATCTGCTCATAGCGGTAATCGCCGGTGCCGAGCACGATCAGTCGAACATCATCCGCCAGAATATCCGGCAGGACTGCTTCCACAAGGTCGAGGCCCTTCTGGTCAACAAAGCGGGTAACGATACCGATGACAGGCGTGTTTGCATCGCCCTCAAGGCCGCAGAGCTTCAAAAGCTCGGTCTTGTTGACCAGCTTATCCTGCGGATTGTTCGGGCCGTAGTTCTTGAAGATCTTGCTGTCGGTTTCCGGATTGAACGCATCCATGTTGATGCCGTTCAGGATGCCGTGCAGCTTGTAGCTGTTCATGCGCAGCACGGAATCCAGACGGTAGCCGTAGTATTCGGTCTGAATTTCGTTGGCATAGGTCGGTGAAACCGTGGTGACAGCCGTGGAAGCTACGATAGCAGCCTTCATCAGGTTGACGTCGCCGTCCATCGCCATAAAGCCGGAGCGGAAGTGTGCATCGTCAATGCCGAGCACATACTCCAGAATCTCACGACCGTAGCGGCCCTGGTACTGGATGTTGTGGATAGTGAACACGGTCTTGATGTTCTCATAGAACGGACGGGAAGCGAACATCAGGTTGTAGTAAACCGGAACGAGGGCGGTCTGCCAGTCGTTGCAGTTGATCACATCCGGCTTCCATTCCAGATCGGGCAGTACCTCGAGTACCGCCTTGGAGTAGTACGCGAAGCGCTCTGCGTCGTCGTACTCGCCGTAGATCTGGCCGCGTGCGAAGTAATACTCATTGTCAATGAAATAATAGGTAACGCCGTCTGCCTCATAGCGGAAGATGCCGCAGTACTGGTTGCGCCAGCCCAGACGGACGTAAGCGTTTTTGATGTAATAGAACTTTTCGCGCATACTCTGGTCGATCGCAGAATACAGCGGGCAGAATACACGCACGTCATGTCCCTTGGCAGCGAGTGCCTGCGGGAGCGAACCTGCTACATCGCCCAATCCGCCGGTTTTGATGAACGGAGCGCATTCGCTGGTAACATACATGATTTTCATAAAGCCGAGCCTCCCCAACAGAGAGTGCGGAAACAGCGCTGACCGTTTCCGCACCCGTTGTAATTTTATTATACTCGTTTCTGTCTGAATGTAATATAGCAATATTTCACGAACATTTGCGCTGCGGAAAATGCGTTTTTGCTGTGATAGCAACTTCTAAACAGAAGTTTATGCGGATTTAACAGAAAAGGATCAAACGGTTGCGTTTTTTGCGATGGTGATCGGATAATTTTCGTGTCCCATCATCGTGCGGCCATCACGGATAATAACATTGCGGTCGGTGATGACATGA
>OLNK01002427.1_pt1 | contig 10878 bp, 8 predicted proteins | sample 1672791 | NCBI WGS metagenome assembly OLNK01 (sample SAMEA3136724, study PRJEB25190) | human gut metagenome | biome: human gut; feature: human-associated habitat; material: faeces | place: Austria | collected 2013 | reverse complement strand
GGTCACAATGGTTTTCTGATATCCTCTGACAACACAGCTGAGCGTGAAGCAGATCACAAAATAGCAGATTGCCTCAAAGGCCAGCAGCATGATGAGAACCTCAAACACCGTGGAAAAAGGCACGTCCGTCTTGGCCTCGGAGATGGACCAGGCCAGCCGGGCCGGAATCATCTCCGGGTGAAAGTTCACCGCAGCCACATAGAAAGCCGGCAGGAACAGGGACCCCAGCATGCACAGATACCGGAGAATCGACAGAAAGGAGGCCGCGACCCAGTTTTGGGAGCGGTCCTGCCCGGTTTTGAAAAACTGTCCCACGGTTCCCGGCAGCAGGTATCCCAGGGGAATCCCGTCCACAATCACCCCCACCCGGCCCTCTACCAGACCGGCGCAGAAGCGGTCGGGCCGCTCGGTGTAGGCAATCATGGGAAAGGCCGTGTCCACCTCGTCCACAATGAGCTCTTCCAGGGAAGCCGTCTGGAGCAGATCATCGGTGTCAATACCGGCAATCCGCCGCTTGGTCTCCTCCACCAGCTCCGGATTGGTGGTCCCCTCCAAATATAAAATGTCCACAGGCGTCACACTCTGCCGGCCCGCAAAAATCTCGGCAATCTTCAGTTCTGGGGCCCGGAGCCGGCGGCGGACCAGGGAGGTGTTGGTCCGCAGGGACTCCACAAAGGAGTCCTTGGCCCCCTTCAACGAGGGCTCGTTGTCCGGGGCGCTCACCGACCGCTTCTCCTCTGTGGCGGCAAAATAGGACACCATTTTTCCCTTCCCCGGGAAATCAAAGACCACACTGCCGTTGATCAGGGCAAAGACCGCCTGGTCCAGGGTGGTGCACACCTGGACCAGCTGGGTGTAGACAATGCCCTCCGTCATCATGCGGAAGGCCGCCTCCGGGGTGGCCTCCCGCAGCAGCTGGCTGGTGGCCAAGGGGCGGAGAATGTAGTCATTCATCCGTTCATTGCGGACCTGTCCGTTGATGAAAAAGACGGTGGTCCGCTTCTCCGGGTCCCCGCCGATGAGGACCTCCCGCTCTCCAAAGTCCGCGCAGTCCCGAAAAATGAAGCGGATGTGATCCGCCGTCAGGTCCCCCTCGAACCGGGGTTCCTGGCGGGGGTGGGGGGGAATGTCCTCCCCTTTGGGGCCGATCCAGCCCATGGAACCGCCTCCTTTCTTTTTGGTGGATGCTGGTAGTATGGACCACTGCCGCCCGGGTTATACAGCCGCCCGGCTTGACTTCCTGCCCACCTATGGTAAAATAGCCATAAACTCCTGTCGCCATTTCCCGCCCCGTTCCCGGGGCTGACATAAGAAAGGATTGACCATGAAAAAAAAGCTACTATCCCTCTTTTTGGCCTTGACCCTGGCCCTGTCTCTGGCAGCGCCCGCCTGGGCCGCCACCCCGGAGGAGGCCCAGGACTCCGCCCAGCTGCTGTACAACTTAGGCCTGTTCCAGGGTTCCGGCACCAACGAGGACGGTTCCCCCCGGTTCGCCCTGGAGCGGGCCCCCACCCGGGCCGAGGCCGTGACCATCCTGGTGCGCCTGCTGGGCGCGGAGGAGGCCGCCCAGGCCCAAACCTGGACCACCCCCTTCACCGATGTGCCGGACTGGGCCCAGTCCTACGTGGGCTACGCCTACGCCAAGGGCTATACCACCGGGGTGGAGCCCACCCGGTTTGGTTCCTCCACCCCCGTGTCCACCGCCCAGTTCCTGACCCTCCTTCTCCGGGCCCTGGGCTATGAGGATGGCAAGGATTTCACCTGGAGCACCCCCTGGACCCTGACCGACCAGCTGGGCATCACCGACGGGGACTATACCGCCCAGACCGCCACCTTCCTTCGGGCTGACGCCGCCGTGGTGTCCGCCAACGCCCTGTATGCCCCCAAAAAGGGGGAGGACAAGACCCTGCTCCAGGATCTGCTGGACTCCGGGGCCATCTCGGGCAGCACGGTGGTCATCTGGGACTACGCCCCCCTTCTCTTTGACGAGGACTTCGCCTCCTTCCTGTTCTACCCTGTGGACGGAAGCCCCGCCAGCTTCACCTCCTTTAAGTTGGATAAGGTAACCGTCAACGGCCTGTCCTGTCAGACCCTTCAGGTGACCACCCCGGAGGAGGTCTCCGCCTACCTGGCCTCCATCGGCTACGACGCCGGCGGCTTTGGCTATGTGGAGATCACCTATGACGAGGACAAGGCCCAGGCCGCGGCCACAGAGCATTACACCGACGAAAACGGAAAAACCTATCCCCTGCTGGCCTTCTCCTTCACCTACACCGCCACCCAGGCCGATGGAAGCCAGGTGAAGGGGAGCTTCACCGACAACTATTACTTAGACGAATAACCCCTCCTGCCCAACAGATTGCCGCGTTCCCACGGCAATCTGTTTCCTTACTTCCATGACGTATAAATTTGTAATCCATCCCGTTGATCTCCAAGACCACGACGGTTTCCTCTCCTTTCTCTCCCACTATGCCGGGCAGGGATACCAGGCCGTCCAAATACACCGGTCATTCACCCTCTTTCGCAGGACGGACACCCCGCCGGCACAGTACAGCATGGCGTTTTGCCCCCGGACAGACCGCCTTGCAGACGGGTTGCAGCCCATTCCAGGGCTCCACAACGGAATCCTCATCGTTCCACAGGCGGGCTCGCCCGCGGCACGAGAGACTTGGAATCAGACGGTGGTTGCGGACTACGCCGCGTTTGTCCCCTACAACCTCATCTCCCTGCTCTCCAAAATCATTCGCTTTCTTGTCCTGCCGGTGGTCGTTTTGTCCGTCTTTCTCTCCTTCGTGAAACCCATCCTGCAAGACACCGCCTCCCTTCCCATCCCGCAGGCTGTCCTCTACCCCCTTCTCCTCTTTCTGGTTGCCTGGGTCTTTGCCATCGACCTGTTCGCCTATGGCATCAACACCGTCCACCGGACCGGACTCAGGCAGGCCATTCCCTCCGGCCGCCCGTACGCCACGTCTCCGTCCCTGCGGCCCCTTGTTCTCCTGAAAAACGGTCTGATGACGTTCCGGTTCCTCCCCTTGCTTCTGATTTGGGGGCTCCTGTTGGTTTCCCTTTTCGCATAATCCTGCTCCCTATTTGAAAAGATAGAGCGGCCACTCAACTGAGTGGCCGCTCTGCGTATGCCCACGGTCTCCCTTCTTTTTTCATATTTATTAAAAATTATATGTTATATAAATATGCACTTTATGCAGGAATTTTTTGCTGTTCCGGCGGCTTTTTCCATTTCTCAGTCAATTCTTTGAAAATTTTTTCGCCCGGCGACCAATTTCGACAGGTCCAATCGTATTCTCTTTAGAATGTGTTTTTTCAAACCAAGACAAAGGAAGTGATCGACATGAGGCCGCCCTTGGAACGCCAGGAGGCGGAGCGGTTGGTGGAAACCTACTCTGACCTCGTCCTCCGGCTGAGCTACTCCTACCTCAATCAAACCCAGGACGCCCAAGACATCTGTCAGACGGTCTTCTTAAAGCTCCTGGAGCGGGCCCCGGATTTCGTCTCCTCGGACCACGAAAAGGCCTGGATCATCCGCACCACCGCCAACACCTGCAAGGACCTGCTGAAAAGCCATTGGCGCCGGACCACCGTGGCCATGGAGGCCGCCAGCCACATTCCCGCCCCGGAGCTGGAGGAGGGAAGCCTGTCGGCCGCAGTGAACCTGCTGCCCCCCAAGTACCGGGCCGTGATCTATCTGTATTACTACGAGGGGTACTCCTCCAAGGAGATCGCCCGCCTTTTGGGCCGCAACCCGGCCACGGTGGCCACCCAGCTCCGGCGGGGCCGGACCCAGCTGAAAGACCTATTGGAAAGTGAGGGTTCTTCATGAAAACATATCGTGACCAGATGCACGGGCTCCAGTTCACCCCAGAGCAAAAAGCGGCCATGGTGGATGCCCTTCTGGCCGCCAGTCAGGCCCCTCACCAGCGGCGCCCGCAGCCCCGCAAAGCCCTTCTGATCGCGGCGGTGGCCGCGGCGGTGATCCTGTGCGTCGCCTGTGCCTCCGGGGCCCTTCAGGCCACGGTGGCGGCCTTTTCCGCCCTGTTTGGCATCTCCTCCCCCGCGCAGACCCAGGTCATCCAGGACCGGGCCCAGGTCATCCAAACCAGCGACACCGACAACGGCGTGACCGTCTCCATGGAATCGGTCATGGGGGACGCCCACAACGCGCAGATCCTCTTCTCCATCCGGCGGACGGACGGACAGCCCCTGCTCCCCCAGCGGCCGGACCTGAGCTGGCTGATCAACCAGGACCACGCCCTTTTGTTTGAGGAGGACAGCACACTCAACATGTTTACTCCGGCAGAGGACGACCAGCCCGACAGGTATCTTCTGAGCAGCGCCCTTCACTTCGTCCCCTTTGAGGCCACCGATTCCGTTTTGTACTTCCTATTTTCCGTCTCCAGCCCAAACTATCCCCTGCCCTCTGGAGGGATGTCCCTGACCTTGCGGAATCTGTGCTCCTACGGTCCTGTGTCTGGCAAGGATGAAAAGGGGTCCATCCCGCTGGTGGAGGGGACCTGGGACCTGTCCTTCCACCTGGAATACGACACCTCCACCCTGTCCCTTCCCACGGGACAGACCTTCCATCACGGCCCCCTTACGGGCACCGTGGAGGAGATCCGCCTCTCCCCCGTCTCCATCTATCTCTCCTTCCGCTATACCTTTGAGGAGGAGACCCTGGCCGCCGGCTATGACCCCGGCGCCACCGAACTGTCCAAAGAGGCGTGGCTGGAGGAGCAGAAGCGGGAATGGTTCAGCAACCTCCCTCTCTACGTTACCTTCCCCGATGGGACCACCCAAGACATCCAGCAGGACACCGTTGACCTGGGCGGTCTCTCCCAGGGCAGCGTCTGCACCCTCTCCGGCGCCCTCCAGACCGTCCTTCCTTTGGATTCCATCGCCAGTTTCCATCTGGGGGATTTGGCCATCCCCCTTCCCGACTAACCTTCTCCTCAGCGTTGCATACAACGCGTTCAGCCAAAAGAACACCCCCTTGGAACCATCAGCCTGGTTCCAAGGGGGTGTCTCTCATTTTTCTTCCCTTTCAGCGATAGACCGCCGCCTCCTTCCCCACAGGGGCCGGCCGGCCGGTTCTGGCCCGGCGGACCGCCTTTTCTATCTCACAGACCACCAGCGGCGTCACCGCCAGCCCCAGGACGATCCCCCACTGGGGCAGGGGCATGGGGACCACGGAGAAAGCCCCCTGGAGGGGCGGCAGCAGGAGCACCAGGCCCTGGAGCACCACCCCGGCCAGAAAGGCCTTGTTCATGGCCAGGTTGGAAAAGAAGCCCAGGCGGAACAGGGAGGTCTCCTCACTGCGCACGTCAAAGGCGTGAAACAGCTGGCTGAGGGTGAGGGTGGCAAAGGCCATGGTGTTGGCAATGGCATAGTCATGGGTCAGCCGCAGCCCCAGTCCGTAGGCCAGGAGGGTCAGCCCGCCCACCATGGCCCCCTGCCAGGCCAGCCGGAGGGAGAATGCGCGGGAAAACAACGGGTCCTGCTTCCCCCGGGGCGGCTGGCGCATCACGGTCTTTTCCACCGGCTCCATCCCCAGGGCCAGGGCGGGGAGGGAGTCGGTCACCAGATTCAGCCACAGCAGCTGCACCGGGCTGAGGGGGGCATGGGGAAACGAGAACACCGTGGCCAGAAAGATGGTTAAAATCTCCCCGATGTTGCAGGAGAGTAAGTAGTGGATGGCCTTTCGGATGTTGGAATAGATCCCCCGCCCCTGCTCCACCGCCGCCACCACGGTGGCGAAATTGTCGTCGGTGAGGATCATATCCGCAGCCCCCTTGGCCACGTCGGTGCCCGTCTTCCCCATGGCGCAGCCGATGTCGGCGGCCTTGAGGGCGGGGGCGTCGTTGACGCCGTCGCCGGTCATGGCCACCACCTTTCCCCGGGCCTGCCACGCCTTGACGATGCGCATCTTGTGCTCGGGGGACACCCGGGCATAGACGGAGAACTTCTCCACCTCCTGCTCCAGCACCTCCTGGGGCAGAAAGTCCAGATCCTCCCCCGTCAGGGCCAGGTCCCCGGGGCGGTAGATGTTTAGCTCCCGGGCGATGGCCACGGCGGTGAGCTTGTGGTCGCCGGTGATCATGACCGGCTTGATGCCCGCGGCGTAGCACTGCTCCACCGCTGTGCGCACCTCCGGCCTGGGCGGGTCGATCATGCCGATGAGACCCACGAAGGTGAGTCCCTGCTCCAGAGCGGCGCTGTTCAGCTCCCGGGGCAGCATGGCCAGATCCTTGTAGGCCACCCCCAGCACCCGCAGGGCCTTCCCCGCCATAGCCTCGTTCCGGCTCTCCAGCCGCCGGGCGGCGGCGGAATCCAGCCGGCACCGGCGGGCGAGCACGTCGGGGGCCCCTTTGACGCACACCCGCCAGCCGCCGCCGGGCCTCTGGTGGACGGTAGTCATGAGCTTGCGCTCCGAGTCAAAGGGCAGCTCCCCCCGCCGGGGCCACTCCCCCTCCAGTCCATTTTTATCCAGGCCCTCCCGGGCCGCCGCGTCCACCAGTGCGGTCTCGGTGGGATCGCCGGTGGACACCGGCTCCCGCCCCTTCCAGGTCAGGGCGGCGTCGGAGCACAGGGCTCCGATGGTGAGGGCCAGGGCCCGTTCGCCGCTCCGGGGCGTCCACACATCCACCACGGTCATGCGGTTCTGGGTGAGCGTGCCTGTCTTGTCCGAGCAGATCACCCCGGCGCACCCCAGGGTCTCCACGGCGGGCAGGCGCTTGACGATGGCCCGCCGCCGGGCCATGCGGGCCACCCCCAGGGCCAGCACAATGGTGACGATGGCGGGCAGCCCCTCGGGGATGGCGGCCACCGCCAGGGAGACGGCGGTGAGAAACATGTCCAGCATGGGCCGCCCCTGGAGCAGCCCCACCCCGAACATCACCGCGCACACGCACAGGCAGACGAAGGACAGGGTCTTGGAGATCTCCGCCATCTTCTTCTGGAGGGGGGTCTGTCCCTCTCCCTCCCCCAGCAGCAGCCCGGCAATGCGGCCCACCTCGGTGTCCATGCCGGTGCCGGTGACCACGCACACCGCCCGCCCCCGGGTGATGACGGTGGACGCGAGCACCATATTGTGCCGCTCCGCCAGGGGGGTGTCCTCCGGCAGGGCGGACAGCAGCCCCTTGGACACGGGGACGGACTCGCCGGTCATGGCGCTCTCATCGGCCTGGAGGGAGGCGGCCTCCAGAATCCGGGCGTCGGCGGGCACCAGGTCCCCCGCCTCCAGATGGATGATGTCGCCGGGCACCAGCCGGTCGGTCTCCAGCCGCTGAAGCGCCCCGTCCCGCACCACCTTGGCCAGGGGGGCCGACATCTTCCGCAGGGCCTCCAGGGCCTTCTCGGCGCTGTCCTCCTGGGAGATGGAGATGCAGGCGTTCACCACCACGATGACCAGGATGATGGCCGCATCCAGCCAGTCCTCGCCGCCGCTGGCCCACAGGGACAGGGCCGCCGCGGCCAGCAGCACCAGGATCATGGGGTCCTTCATCTGCCCCAGGAAGCGCAGCAGCAGCCCCTGCCGCCTCCCCTCCTCCAGCCGGTTGGGCCCCCAGCGGGCCAGCCGCCGCTCCGCCTCCGCCCCGCTCAGCCCCCGGGACTTGTCCGTTTCCAGCTCAGACAGGGTCTGTCTGGTGCTGTATGTATGCCATACGCCCATGTCGCTCGCTCCTCGCTCACTGTAGTTTCCAATTTCTGGCTACAGTATAGCAGAGTGCCTGTCCGATTTCAGGGGAAACGTGGCGCTACCACTCCAAAATCCGCCGGGCCAGCCGGCGGAGAAAGAGCTCATTGCTGGGCCGTTCGGCCGGAAGGCCGCCCATGAGGGCCTGATACTCCCCGCAGGCCCCGGCCTGGAGCTTGCCCACCATGGAGCGGATGTTTTTCTCCACGCAGGCGTAGCTGGTGTTTTGGGCCGCCATGGCGGCGGCATACCCCTCCTTGAGCGGAATGGCCCCCTCCGCGCCCGTGGAGAGCACGGCCGCCGTCCGCGCGGCGGCCTCCACCCCCAGCCCGGACGCGCCCATCCCCCGCAGATAGTCCGCCGCCGCCCGCTCCCGGGGCTCCAGGCAGAGCGAGTGAAACAGATCGGGCAGGGAGTCGAAGTTGAGGGGCTTTATGAGATAGTAGCTGGCCCCAAGCTGAAAGGCCAGCCGGATGACTGTGGGCTCCGAGGCCTGGGAGGCCACCACCACAGCCGGGCGCGCGCTCCGGCGGCGCAGGGCGCGGAGGAAATCAAGCCCGTCCATCCCGGGCAGAATCAGATCCAGCAGCACGATATCGGGCCTGGTCTGCTCCACCAGCTCCAGCCCCTCCAGGCCGTCCTTTGCCAGCGCGCACAGACAGACCCCCTTCCGTCCGGACAGAAGGGCCTCCGTCAGCAGCCGGGTCTCCGGATCATCCTCCACCACCAGGACCCGGATCTCCAGCGCCACGCCTACTCCTCCGGGCCCAGCTCCTGGGCGGCCCGGAACGCCAGATGCAGCATGTGAACGGCCATATCCCGCTGCACCGGAGAGAGCTGGCGCAGGTGGCAGAGCAGGTGCTCCAGTACGGGCTCCTCCTTCTGCGCGCCGTGGGCGAGCTCATCCAGCCCTGTGTGGAACACCTCGCCCAGCTCCACAAAAATCGCCATGGACATACACTTTTTCCCCTGTTCAATATCATTTACATATTGGGAGGAGATGCCCAGGCGCTCGGCCAGCTCCTCCTTGCTCATCCGCGCCAGCTTCCGGCTGTGGTACACCCGCTCGCCCACGGCCTTTTGCAGCGCCAGCTTTTTCTCCTTGTCCTCCATTGTGTCTCACCCTTTGTCCCAAACTTTAGATATAGATTGACACAACTTTGGATTTTTACTATAAATAATAGAATCTTTCTTTTAAACTATAGTTTTTTAATCAAAAACCCCGCCGGATCGGCGGGGTTTTTGCCTGTGCTCATTGCGCTCCGCTCCCGGTGGCACCCGGTGCGGGCTCTGTGCTCTGTGCCGGGGTCCCGGTCTCGGGCGCGGGACTGGCGGTCGCCTGAGCGGCCTCCTCGGCGGCCTTCTCCTCCTGCCACTGCTCGGCAAAGGCCACCATATTCTTGTAGAAGGAATTGGGATCCAGCTTCTCATAGGCGGGCTTGACCTCTACCTTCGCCTCCTCCACCCACTGCTCGTTCAGCTTGCTCATGGCGTAATCGGGGTAGATGGCCGCCATGCTGTCTCGGAGCTGCTGGCGCTCCTCGTCGGTAAAGTCCTGGCGCAGAATGATGTGGTAGCCGTAGTCGGTCTCCACCGGCTCGCTGATCTCACCCACGGCCAGGGCCTTGGCGGCACTCTCAAACTGGGGCTTCATCTGGCCGGCATAGGCCAGGTAACCGTCGGGCGCATAGAGCTGGTTGTTCTCGTCCCGGCTGTCGTCGCTGCGCTCGTTCATCACCTTGTCAAACTCCACCAAGGGGTCTGCGGCGGTCCGAATCTGGGCCAGGATCTGGTCGGCCTCCGCCTTGACGGCGGCCTTCTGCTCGTCGGTGGCGGCGCTGCCGTCCTCGTTCTCCGGGAAGGCCAGCAGGATGTGCTTGGCCTTGTAGTAGCCCGCCTCCTCCACCATGGCATCCAGATCGGCGTCCTGGGCGGTCAGCTCCCCCGCCTCCTCCATCTGGGTCTGGAGGCTCCGGGCCAGATAGGGCACCTGGTTCAGCTTGCGGAAAGCCGCCTCGCTGATGCACTGCTGGTCCAGGTACTCCTGAAGGGTCATCCCGTAATAGCTGTCCACCCGCTGGGTCAGCGTCTCCAGCTCAGCGTCCGCCTCGGCCTGCTCCTCCTCGGTTACGGTCAGTCCCGCCGCCGCCGCGTGGTTGGACACCGTGGTGTAGAGCACGCTGGTGTTCCGCGCGTCCTCCTTCAGATACTCCGCCGTGGGGACGCCGTTGAGCTCCTCCTCCCAAGCGTCGTCGTCCGCCAGGTAACCGCTCTGCTTGGCCGAGGCCACGCTCTGGAGCAGCCAGAACAGGTACTCGTCGGCGGTAACCTCTGTACCATCCACCGTAAAGAGCACCGTGTCCCTGGTCACACCGGCGGTCTGATAGGCCACGTCGGACGGGTCCACCTCCGGCGCGCCGGGCGCGCAGGCTGTCAGTCCGGCCACGAGCAGCGCCCCGGTCATGCCGGCGCACAGAAACTGTTTCACGTTCATGCGTGTTTGTCCTCCTTATTTGGGTTCCAAAAGCCTGTTCCAGTGTACACCATTTCCCCAGCGGATACAACCGGAAGTTTTGCGCGCCGCCCTACGGCTCCGCTTTGGGGGCGTTTTCGGCATAGTCCTCCACCAGCTTGCGCCCGAATTTCAGGGCGTCCTCAGCCCCAGCCCGCCAGGAGCGGGCCGGGGGCCCCATTTCATTTCATTTCGCTGGGCGGAAGTGAATCCCGCCCAGCTCCGCCGCACACGCGGCGCCGGCTGCCGCCGGCAGGGGGAGTCCGCCCCCGCGCCCTACCCCTCTGTCTGAGCCGGGGCGGTCTTGGCGTAGTCCTCCACCAGCTTGCGGCCGAATTTCAGGGCGTCCTCCCCCTTTTTGAGCCGCAGGGCCAGGTAGGGCCGCTCCCCGGCGGAGAAGAGCAGGCGGGAGCGGTACTTCTCCAGGCCGCACAGGGCGGACACCCGCTGGAGATCGAACTGGTCCAGATAGAAATTCAGGTTGGCGCCTTTCTGGTCGATCTGGGAGATCCCGTTCCGGGCGGCGTCGGCGCGGAGAAGGGCAACGGAGATGAGGTTGTTGACCGTGCGGGGCGGATCGCCGTAGCGGTCGATGAGCTCATCCATCACGTCGTCGGCGTCCGCTTCGGAGCGGATGGCGGCGATACGGCGGGAGAGG